>Ga0068707_1000009_pt1 | contig 84218 bp, 69 predicted proteins | sample YNPNPMetaG_FD_66600 | JGI IMG/M metagenome (GOLD analysis project Ga0068707, IMG submission 66600) | Anoxygenic and chlorotrophic microbial mat microbial communities from Yellowstone National Park, USA - YNP NP MetaG | ecosystem: Environmental > Aquatic > Thermal springs > Hot (42-90C) >... | reverse complement strand
ACACAATCGCCAGCAAGGAGTTCACCAGCCCTGGAGAGTTGCTGAATGAAATGGAAGCTGGTTTTGTACATGCAGCCTGGTTAATGCCTCTCCCATATATTTGGGCAAACCAAAACGGCTTTGCACAGGCGATGCTTTTGATTAACCATTTCGGTGTGTATGAATATGGCACTCAATTTCTGGCAAGCACAGACAGCGGTTTCATTTCCTATTACGATCCGTTAGCCAACCAAAACCTGGCTGACGCGTCCACAGCCCTGTCACAGTTTGCCGGGCAGCGCCCTTGCTGGGTGTCGCCAGACTCTCCTTCCGGTTATGTCGTACCATCCGGCTTGCTTGCCGAAAACGGCATTACCGTCCAGCCGGGTGCATTTATCCGCGATCATGCCGCGGTTGTCAGAGCATTGTACGTGCGCGGTATTTGTGATTTTGGCACCACCTTTGCCATCTCTGGTGATCCACGTACTTCGCCCGCATTGCAAGACTTACCAGATGTTATGAATCGGATCGTTGTCATCTGGCAAAGCGATGCCATTATTCCCAACATGAATTTTTCAACCCTTCCGGAACTACCTGAAGAAATGCACCAGAAGTTGGATACTGCGCTGGCTGATCTGGCTTCTAATTCAGAAGGACAACAATTACTGACCGAAGCACTCAATTATGATGTTCAAGAAGTCAAAAGAATTGATGATGGAACCTATGAGCCGCTGAAAAGACTGATTGAGGCTGCTCAAATCAATTTGGAGACACTCTTCCAGTAATGACCACAGGTCTCAACGACAACAAACCACCCACAGGGTGAGCATGGTAAAATCGGCTCATGCTAAGAAAAGCTGTCCGTATGCTTATTCGTATTGTGATGTCCCTCGCCTTGCTTACTGGGGTTGTATTGGCGTTGTCCCGCGTGTTCGTATTGCTATACGCAAAGCCGCGCACATATACTCTTGAATCTATATCTCCTGCCCCAGTTGCTATTGTCTTTGGAGCAGGCTTAAACCGCGATGGTTCTCCGACGGCGGTTTTGCGCGACCGGATTGCAACTGCAGTGGAATTATACAAGGCTGGCAAAGTCAAGAAACTGCTTATGAGTGGCGACAACCGATTCGTTAACTACAATGAGCCAGCCTCGATGAAACAATATGCTCTTGATCTTGGTGTTCCAGAACAGGACGTTGTGTTGGACTATGCCGGACGTCGTACATATGATACCTGCTATCGGGCAAAAACAATTTTTGGAGTAAAACAAGCTATTTTGATTACTCAGAATTTTCATCTGCCGCGCGCGCTCTTTACCTGCAATGCACTGGGTGTACAAGCATCTGGTATTACCGCTGATCGGCGTGCTTATCAGCGCCGGGCATATACGATCTGGATCATGCGTGAACTTCCAGCCACCTTTGTCGCCCTCTGGGATGTCTGGTTCAGAAAACCGCAGCCGGTACTTGGGCAACCCGAACCAATTTTTCAAGAAAACGAACTCTCAACAAATTGGCAGAAAAGATGAGCCCTGACATGGCTCAAAACTTGCACATATTGCATGTATAATGACATATAGCTACTAAGTTACCACAATATTTAAGTACCAGGAGAGCTAAATGAATCGCGCCGAAGCTCTTGCAATTGTTCAGGAATTTGTTAAGAGTCAAAACTTAATTAACCACATGTTAAGCGTTGAAGCAGCCATGGTGTTCTATGCCGAAAAATTCGGTGAGGATATACACACCTGGTCACTAACCGGGCTGCTACATGATTTCGATTGGGAAATTCACCCCACTCTCGAATCCCATCCTCAGGATGGAGCACCCATCTTAAGAGAACGCGGTGTACCAGAAGAAATTATTCGTGCAATATTAAGCCACGCCGATCATACAGGCGTGCCACGTCTAAGCCGAATGGAAAAGGCACTCTACGCTTGCGATGAAATTACTGGACTAATCACTGCGGTCGCGCTGGTGCGGCCATCTCGTTCGCTGTATGATTTAACTGCTTCTTCGGTCAAGAAAAAATGGAAAGACCGAGCCTTTGCCGCAGGTGCGAATCGTCAGGAGATTGAAAAAGCCACAGCAGAATTTGGTATAGACTTATGGGAACATGTGGATAATGTCATCCTTGCCATGCGCCGCATTGCTCCTCAATTAGGGTTGGAAGGAAACATCCAGCCAAATAGCCAATTCAGTTAAACGCAACCTTACCCCACCGTGTGCATTCAGACAGGAGGTTAAAAAAATGGGACTGCAAGGAAAGGGTTTTATGATCTGGCAAATTGCCCGCTGTGAAGGAGGCAATGCCCAAGCCATTGCCAATGCGGCACAGGCGGCTGGTTTGACCCATGTGTCGATCAAAATAGCAGATGGGACAGTAGCTTATAACATTGACAAGACCACTGGGAAAGACCTGGTGCCTCCTGTTGTTCAGGCACTAAGAGCCAAAAATATTCAGGTATGGGGCTGGCATTACGTATATGGATATAACCCAGCCGGGGAAGCACAGATTGCCATCAAAAGGGTTAAAGAGCTTGGCATGAAAGGTTACATTATCGATGCCGAAGCAGAATACAAACAACCCGGCAGAGATGTCGCTGCACGCCGTTTCATGGCTGACTTGCGCGCCGGTTTGCCCAATACACCCATCGCGCTGTGCTCCTATCGTTTCCCTACCTATCACCCGCAACTACCCTGGAAAGAATTTCTGGAAAAATGTGATTTAAACATGCCGCAAGTATACTGGCAGGCTGCTCACAATGCCGGTGCCCAGCTCCGCCGATGTGTGAGCGAGTTTCAAGCCATGACCCCCGTCCGTCCAATTATACCGGTTGGTCCCGTTTACAAAGCCGGCGATTGGACTGCCACCCCTGCTGATATTATTGAATTTCTCGACACGGCACGAGCCTTAAATCTAGCTGCAGCGAGCTTTTTCGAGTGGTATTATAGTCGCACCATATTGCAGTCGCTATGGAACACCATCGCCAGCTATGCCTGGTCACCCACCCAGCCGCCCGCTCAGGACATGCCTCAAAAATATATCGCCGCTCTCAACACGCGCAACGCAGCAAACGTGGCTGCTCTTTATGACGCGAACGGGGTTCATATCACCGCCGCCCAGACCGTACAGGGTACCGACGCCATCCGAAACTGGTACACGACTTTCTTAACCCAAACTCTGCCCAATGCAACCTTTACCCTAACCGGCGTCTCCGGCAGTGGAAATTCTCGCCACTTTACTTGGCAAGCCAGTTCATCTGCTGGTAAAGTCCTCAACGGTAATGATACGATTGGCTTGATCGGCGGAAAAATTGGCTACCATTACAAATTCTTTACCATCTCAACCTGATTGTACGCTTGATTCAGGCTTACGCCTTCTCTTCGCCGGCGTTTCAGGTAACATGCTGAGCTGAGTTTCGTTTTTTGCTTGCCTGGATATCTTCTCTGAAACGGGTGTTTCCTTTGCCCCAGATGAGCCACTGTGTCCGGCTGAAGATGGGGATTTTTTCGCTGACTTTGTGGGTTTAGTCACAGGTGCTTTCTCTTTCCTACCACGCGTTCGTGAAACAGCGGCACCTTTCTTTACGTCGTCTGTTTGCTTACCTTTTGCCTTGCGGACAACTTTTCGAGACCTCTCGGTAACAGGATGGATGCTGTCCAATACCGGTGTCAGTGCAGTAATTGAATCGGCAGCTTTTACCTCAATTACAGGCTGTCCGCTGCGTTGCCGCTTGGATAACGCAACTTCTTCCATTTTCAGCAGACGCGCGGCGGCTTTTGCAAAATGAACTATCCCCATCTGTGCGCGATTACTTCCTAAAGTACCAATCAATCTGGCGCCACGCCCCAGCTTGCATGTTATCACCCCTTGCCCATACCGCCCCTGCAGAGGAATTTCAGAAAGTTCAAACCGCCAGGCACGTCCATCCGAAGCCAGCAATAAAATTTGTCCTTCACGATGAAATGCTTCCGCACCAGCAATCCAGTCATTTTCTCTAAGCTTAATGCCATTCACGCCTGCTGCAATAAGACCCATTGGTCTCACTTCACCTTCAGAAAAATGGATCGTCATCCCAAATGCTGTTGCTAAAACCACCTCATCCTCCCCGCTGGTTAACAAAACACTCTGTAATGCATCCCCGGTGTTGAGCTTTGTCAGCGTAAACGAGTGAGCCGAAGCCCCCGGCAATTCAGAGACAGCGGATTTTTTAACCATTCCAGCCCGACTTACGGTCATCACATACTGTGCAACGTTCTCTTCATCGCGCAAAGACAGTGCAAAAACACCGGCTAGTCGTTCATTTTCACCCAATGGTGCGATCTTATGAAGGCTAACGCCTTCTGAAAACTTTTCAACCTCCGGAAGAGTCTCAACCGATACAGCGGCTGCTTTCCCGCTTTCACAAACCAGATAAAGCGTATGGTGTGTGGTTGTCTTCAACATCCAACGGGCAGCCTGCTGACCAGCGGGGCGCTGTGGTTTATCTCCGGCTACACGAGCAATCGAGCCATCCTCTGTTACACCAATCCAAACTTCCCGGGCAGCGGTTAGAGCTGCGGCGGTAAGCAGTGTTTTAGCTGACTCGCCAGCTTTCAGAATGCGAATCTCAGTACGGCGCGCATCTGCATATCTTTGTCTTACCTCCAACAATTCATTCTCCACCTGAGCACGTAATTTTCTGGGTGAGCGCAGCAAAGCCTCCAGTTCCTTAATTCTGGCAAGCAACTCCTTATACTCCTGCTCAACCTTCTTTCGTTCTAGTGCAGCCAATCGTTTGAGCGGCATATCCAGAATTGCCTGCGCTTGTTCCTCACTCAACTTGAAACGCTTCCGCAATCTTTCACGGGCTGTATCAGCATCTGGTGCAGCACGAATCAAAGCAATAACTTCATCCAGATGGCTGATCGCAACACGTAAACCTTCAAGAATATGCACACGTTTTCTAGCGCGTGCCAGCTCAAACTCACTGCGCCGCCGTACAACTTCCAGACGATGCTCCAGATAAACCCGCAACGCCTGTTTGAGCGTCAACAGCCTGGGTTCGCCATCCACTAGTGCCAGCATAATAACGCCAAAAGTGGTCTGTAAGGGTGTGTGCTGGTAGAGAGACCGCAACACCTGGTCAATCTCTGCACCCTGTTTGAGTTCAATCACCACCCGTAACCCTTGGCGGTCTGATTCATCTCTCAAATCGGCAACTTCCTCCAGTTGACCCTCACGCGCCATTTCTGCAATCTTTTCAATCAGACTGGATTTATTGGTCAAATAGGGAAGTTGTGTAATAATAACGCGGCTACGCCCGCGAGCCATCTCCTCCAAAACCACACGTCCGCGCACTGTAATGCGACCGCGCCCGGTCGCGTAGGCAGCCAGCAATTCATTCTGTTCGTCCTCTTGCAGGATAATACCACCCGTCGGAAAATCAGGTCCTTTGATATGTTTCATAAGGTCCTGAACTGACAGATCATCCAGATGCTCCCATTGCCGCAACATGAAAGTCAGGGCGTCTATTACCTCACCCAAATTGTGGGGGGGGATGTTGGTCGCCATGCCTACAGCAATACCACTTGAACCATTCACCAGTAAATTCGGCACCGCTGCAGGCAAGACCAGCGGTTCTACCAGCGTTGCATCAAAATTTGGCAGAAAAGCAACCGTATCCTGATCAATCTGATTCAACAACTCCAATGCAAAGCTGGTCAGACGCGCCTCGGTATAGCGCATGGCGGCTGGCGGATCGCCATCCACACTGCCAAAGTTCCCTTGCCCTTCTACCAGAGGATAGCGGATGGTGAAATCTTGTGCCAGGCGCGCCATAGCTTCATAAACTGCCATGTCTCCGTGCGGATGATACTTGCCCAGCACTTCACCCACAATTCTGGCGGATTTTTTATAAGATGAATCTGGACGCAAACCCATGTCATACATGGCATACAGGATTCGCCGCTGAACGGGTTTCAAACCGTCGCGGGCATCTGGCAACGCGCGCGCCACGATAACGCTCATGGCATAATCCAAGTAGGATTGCTGCATCTCATGATCAATATCAACTTTGTGTACCAGACCCAGTTGCATACAGGTTCTCCTCTCTCAATGCTTCAAGACCTATCTTACGTGCAATCAGTCATTCCGTCAATTCAGCCGTAGCAGATACTTCATCACTTGGTACATTTTCAGCACAACGGCAGGAGAGAATTACCATAAAACTTTTATTATAATTTAACGCATGTCCAAGACAAAGCCATCTTTCCTTCACTCCGAGCGTCCAGATTTACTACAATTCCTGCTACTGCCATTGGGATGCCTGATTCGCTCCCCGCTTATTGTTCTGGTTGTTGTGTTACTAGGGTATTTACTCTGGTCAATTGTTGACGGTGGATTGAATCATTTGAACCCTGCAAAGCCAGACTTCGAACACTGGCAAGTCAACCAATCTTTCACTTCTGTTAAGGTACCAGAAGGCGAGACATGGAAAATCAACTATGAATCCAAGCCAATTTCTACATTCCAAGGACTGGTAAGACATGCAACCGAAATCCGAGAAGCTGATTATCCGCTGTTGAGCCATGATATTCTAATCACTAGCGGCGATTTCGCGGATAGCAACAAAGTTGTTGCAACGGTCTCGAATCACCGGTTCTTCTGGTATAGCCAGCAAACAAACAAGCCACAGGGAACCATTAATCTGCTTCACACTGTACCCGTCAACGCCGAAATTTATCGGTCGCTCAGCCAGATCAAAGCTGGTCAAACCGTGCGCATTCAGGGAAAAGAAATTTTATCTATTGAGCACTTTGACAGCAATGGAACATGGCTGGGAAGCTGGCATGATTCAGGCTGTAATACCCTGCTGGTTGTTTTAGTCGAGGCATTTCCTTGATGAAATTCTTTACAGGCTTTTAGCAGGCAGCAAATCATTATCAAGTTTGCAATTGACACCTTTGCCCATCCTCCGTATAATCAAGCCAACAATTGAATTAAGGAAAAGCAAAAGCCAAGAGGAGTAAAACAGCAGCTCGACTGACAGAGAAGGAGGTCAACAGGCTGAAAACCTCCGCAGTATAGAACTGTTTGAAGTCGCTTGGTCATAATTGCCGAAGAAATCCAAGAAGGAGAGTAGAACGGCACGGAGAAGCCCGTTATTGCTTGCCCCGGATGATTGTTCGGGAAAGAGTGCGCCGAAACCCCGGCGAAATGAGGTGGTACCGCGGAAAAGCTCTTTCGTCCTCAAGAAGAAAGAGCTTTTTATTTCGCTTTTTCACAAGCCAATCCAAATTACTGGAGGCATAATGTCCGAATTTAAATTACCAAAAACCTACGATTTCAAATCCACTGAACAACGTCTTTACGAATGGTGGGAAAAGAGCGGCTTTTTCCGTCCATCCAATGATCCCAACAAGCCTAACTTCGACCCCAGCAAAAAACCTTTTGTCATATCCATCCCCCCTCCCAACGTCACCGGTGAGTTACATCTTGGTCATGCCATGTTTGTTGCAATGGAAGACCTGATGATCCGTTACCACCGCATGAAGGGCATGCCAACTCTCTGGGTGCCCGGGTCCGATCATGCCGGAATCGCCACACAGCTCCAGGTGGAGCGTGCCCTGGCAAAGGAGGGTCTTACTCGTGAACAAATTGGACGCGAGGAATTTCTCAAGCGCGCCTGGCAGTGGAAAGAAAAATACGGTGGCATTATTTTTCAGCAGATTCGCCGACTAGGTGCATCTTGCGATTGGGAACGTACCCGATTCACGCTTGACGAGGGCCTTTCAAAAGCAGTGCGGGAAGCCTTCGTGCGTCTATACGAAAGGGGATTGATCTATCGCGGGCCGCGCATGATCAACTGGTCGCCGGGTCTGCGGACCGCTGTTTCTGACCTGGAAGTGGAATACAGTCAGGAACCAGGCATATTGTACTACTTCAAATACATGCTGGCAGACGGCTCCGGTGACTACATCCCCGTGGCAACTGTCCGCCCAGAAACCATCCTAGGCGACACGGCTGTCGCCATTCACCCCGAAGATGAGCGTTATCGCAAATATCTGGGACGCAAAGTAATCGTTCCCATCCTTGGACGCCAGATTCCGGTTATCGCAGATGAATACGTTGACCGAGAGTTTGGCACCGGCGCGCTCAAAATCACTCCCGGACATGATCCCAATGATTACCGAATTGGGCAGGCACATGGGCTGGAGATTATCAGCGTCCTCGACGAGTATGCTCGGATCAACCAGAATGGTGGGCCCTACGCTGGTCTTGACCGTTTTGAGTGCCGCAAGAAAATCTGGGAGGATATGCGTGTTGCAGGTCTGGTCATCAAGGAAGAACCCTACATGCTCAACGTACCGCGTTCTCAAAGAGGCGGCGAAATTGTCGAGCCAATGCTCTCCACCCAATGGTTCGTGCGCATTAAGCCGCTGGCAGAAGCCGCTCTGGCTGCTGTTCGAGATGGACGTATTCGCATCATCCCGGACCGTTTCACAAAGGTATACTACAACTGGCTGGAAAATATCCAGGACTGGTGCATCAGCCGCCAGTTATGGTGGGGACACCGCATCCCAGTCTGGTACTGTGATGATTGTGGTGAGATGACCGTTATGCGCACCGATCCAACCCGCTGCCAGCACTGTGGCAGTCAGGCTATTCATCAGGACGAAGACGTTTTGGATACCTGGTTTTCTTCTGGTCTCTGGCCCTTCTCCACTTTGGGCTGGCCTGATGAAACCCCAGACCTGAAATACTTTTACCCAACCTCCGTGCTGGAAACCGGTTATGATATTTTATTCTTCTGGGTGGCGCGTATGATTATGTCCGGGCTGGAATTTACCGGACAGGTGCCATTTCACACAGTTTATTTGCACGGCTTGATTCGCGATGAGCATGGTCAGAAAATGAGCAAAACCAAAGGCAACGTGATTGATCCTTTGGAAGTGATGAACGAACTGGGTACCGATGCACTGCGTTTCACATTGCTGGTTGGTTCAACGCCGGGCAATGACATGAACCTGAGTGTCAAGAAAGTTGAAGCCAACCGCAATTTTGCCAACAAAGTTTGGAACGCCGGACGATTCGTCATTAGCGCTATTGAACAGTCACCGCAAGAACCCCAAAGTGAACCACAATGGACACTGGCAGATTCCTGGATTTGGGCAAAATTGCAGTCATTGATTCGTGATGTCAAACGGTTGTTTGGTAATTATCAGTATGGCGAAGCCGGGCGACAGATTTACGAATTCTTTTGGGGCGAATTTGCTGACTGGTACGTGGAGATTGCGAAGCTACAGCTCGCTGAAGGCGGTGACCGTGCTCACTATACCGCCTATACCCTTGTGCGCGTGCTGGATGCCTGTTTGCGCCTGTTGCATCCTTATACACCCTATGTTACAGAAGAATTGTGGGGACACCTCAAGCGGGCGGCACAATCATGTTCGCATCGCTTCGCTCCCAAACATGGCTGGGAAGAAGCTCTAATCCTTGCCCGCTGGCCAGAAGCGAACCCGCCTGAGGGCTGGGAAGAACAAAAAATAGCCGATTTCACGCTTGTTCAGGACATCGTGCGTGCCATTCGGAATCTGCGTGCCGAGAAAAAGGTCGCACCCGGCAAGAAAATCCCCGCATGGATTGCCGCCGGCAACAAAGTGGATATCCTCAAGGCGCAACAAAAGACTATTCAGACATTGGCACATCTGGATGCTAACGCCTTTCAACTCGAGAAAGTACTTTCTGAAAAACCACAAGAGGCGGCTACACTGGTTGTTGCCGGGGTTGAAATCTACCTGCCCCTAGCAGGCATGGTGGATACCACGGCTGAACGCATCCGTTTGGAAAAAGAGCTTGAAGAAGTGCAACAGCAAATTTCCCGTCTAGAGCAATTGCTCAGCTCTCCCTTTGCGCAAAAAGCTCCCCCGGCAGTTGTGGAAAAAGAGCGCGACAAACTGATGATTTATCGTCAGAGTGCTGAAAGATTGGAAAGTCAAATTAAAAATTTGTAAATATTGCTGAACAGCCACATCGAAGGTCAGGGACTACGCGGCAAGAACCATACAGTCCCTGACCATCTTGATTATGCTTGGTTAAAATCCCTTCAATCGTTGACGTTCCTTCTCAATGATTCTCCTCAGTATTGCTATCGAACATGCATAGGTTGAGTCCATTCCAAAATAGGATAACGTCCCTGCGCCGAGGTTCTTGCCCTTGCTGAGCGGTTTGTCAGAAGCATAGTGCAAAATTCCAATATCGAAGGGTACCCCATAAAGATTGACAATTTCATTAACGGGATGCCGTTTGGGGCGATACATCTCATAAACCGCTGAAAGATAAGGTCCCGCTTCCATCTCAATATCGGTATATCCCTCGCGGTACATCACATCCATAATCTCAGCATTCTGCAAAAACGTTCCAAGAACGCTAAGCGTTTTCTGGTTATCCAGCACCGTCCCATATACCAGATAGGGGGACACATCAGCACCAGAGAAAGCATTTTGAAAAATATAGGTGTTCATTGAATGTTCGTCTTGGACAACATTCGGGACCATTACATCCCCAATACGCCCGTTCATCGTGGCTGCTTTTCCCATAATATAAACTCCAAGAATCGGTCCAAAATGTTCCGCGACCTTCGCCAGGATGTTATAAGCAGCCAAACCAAGGGGATAGTCAATATTAAAGATTAGTGCATCGCTCTCACGCAGAAACTCAAAGTCATCCTGCGACAAACGAGGGTCAATCGTTTGCGGGTTCAAACAACAAAGATCAATCACTTGCGCCTCAATGTCGAGAGTATGAACACTCGCTATGCGCCTGATACCATGCGCCTGCTCATAGTCCCGTTGAGCAGCAATCAGATTCTGTCCTTCCGATGTCTGCTGGTATTTTTTAAGCACATAATACAAAAAATTGCTTGCGCTGGATGGTACCTGATTTCGCTCAATATCTTTCCATTCTTGAAGCAATTCACGGTCCTCACTATACTCCAGAAACCGAATCAATTTTTCTTTGTTTTGCAGTGCAAACCCTGTCAACAGATTAACCACACTATGGGTATTGCTGGAGATAAAGTATACCGGTCGTTCGGTCAGCTTCGGGTATTCACGTTCAATGTTATCCAGCCAAGCGCGCGTCGCACGCCAGTATTCGGTCAGCGATCCCTCAAGCAGCCGAATGCGTAAATCCATTTTCTTACTGGCAATCAACATCAACCACTCTTGAAAATCTCTGCCCCAAACCGTTTGCAACCGTACAAGGTCTTCTACGGGCATTTCCAGATGCTCCGCAAGCGTCAAAAACTCTGCCGAACCCGCCTGATGATTTTCTTGTAACAATTGCGGCGGACATCGCTTCAGTAACCAGTGCAACTTATTCCACTCGATTTGATAAGCGGTCAGTGAAGGTACCAGGTCATCAATGTCCGAGCGGCTGGCAATAAAACAAGCCAGCGTACCCCGTCCATCGAACAGAAAGCGCCGTCTTCGAGCACGCGCTGGTGTTTCACGCCAACTTTCAACATCTGTAAAACCGTGCCGGGCAAAAACCTGCGTGCTTTGTCCCATAATGACCGACCGCACCTCATGCACAATATCCGGCAAACGCAGCCACGTATATATCAGTGCAGAAATATCTGGTCGCTCGCTACGCGCTCCAGGATGCAACAAAGAGTTGGTGGCTGTATGCACCTCTTCCAGGGTGCGAATCTGTACATCCACCGTTGACCGCAATAAGGAATAGATGGTTCGCAAATACAGCTCAATTTCTTCCGAAGCAGTGGTTGGAACTTTTCTTTCCATTTACAAACCTCAACATTTTTTATGATTGTAACACGAGCAAGATGAAACAATTTATTTAGAAAAATCAGCGGTAGATAAACTTTTTGAAGCAGTCCTTGAATTGCAAGAGTGTTAAAAAAACAAAAACTGCCTCGCATATCCAGGGGTAAAATGGCACATTTTTCATAATAGATGTGCGCCAAATATGACTTTTTCAACACCCTCGAATTGAATGATTTTCTGGATATCTTGCAGTGTATAATAGTTTTGTGCTGCGCTTATCGTTTTGACGATTTGGGAGCAGAATATGGCAAACTTAACAGGCAAAGACTTAGGGCGCTATCACATCATTGAACAACTTGGCGAAGGTGGAATGGCTGCTGTCTATAAGGCTTTTGACACTCGCCTTGAGCGTTTTGTTGCCATCAAGGTCATCACCTTTGGCCAATATGACAAAGAAATGTTTCTCTTGCGCTTTGAACGGGAAGCAAAAGCCCTGGCGCGTCTTTCACATCCAAATATTGTTAAGGTGCATGATTATGGCGAGGAGAATGGTCTGCCTTACCTGGTGATGGAATTTCTGCCGGGTGGAACGCTGAAATCGAAACTCGGCAAACCCATGCCCTGGACCGAAGCCATTAAGCTCATTTTACCGATTGCGCAGGCGCTGGATTACGCTCATAACCTGAATATCGTCCATCGAGATGTGAAGCCAGCCAATATCTTGCTCAACGAATCCGGACAACCTATGCTCACCGATTTTGGTATTGCCAAAATCCTTGAGGCAGATAGTCAATTGCAATTGACAGGCGCCGGTGTTGGAATTGGCACACCGGAATACATGGCACCGGAACAGGGACAAGGGTTGCCGGTAGACCGCCGTGCAGACATCTACGCACTGGGGGTAGTATTTTACGAACTGGTCACCGGACGCCGTCCTTTTCAGGCAGATACACCAATGGCAGTGGTCATCAAGCATATCACCGAGCCTCTGCCGCGTCCGACGACATTCGTTCCTGAACTGCCCACTGAAATAGAGAACATCATCTTTAAGGCGCTATCAAAGAAACCTGAGGATCGTTATCAGGACATGGCAACTTTTGCCAAAGCTCTGGAAAAAATGCTCTACCAGGCAAGGGTAGACACCGAGCAAATGACCATCAAGAAGGATAAGGTGAGCGAGGCATCTGTCACTCAAACCACACCCCAGCCAGTTTTTACGCCACCCCTTGTCCAACCACTATCGTCGTCACCTTCCCCTGCACCTGTACCTTCGGAGATCCCGCCTCCACCCGTGAAGACACCATCTTCTCCACACATTATTCCAGAACATTACCCCGTTTCTCCTCCCCCTCCGCCAGCCTTCGTTCCTACACCTTCACAACCAGCCATGAAAGTCTCCCCTGAACCTCAGGAAGCAAAGGGAAAAAACCTCACAGTCTGGCTGGTGATTGGCGGTATCGTGGGAGGTATTGCGCTGATCGCCGCATTATGTATTGGCACTGGTGCTTTGCTCCCTTTACTTTCGCCATCAACCACTGCGACAGCCCCAATTGGTGCAATAACCGCTCCTGCTAAAACCCAACCCGTCATCGCAACGCCAACTCGTCAGACATCTCCAACTCAGTTGAGCGAAGGACCTGTAGTTGCAAGTTATAATGAAACAAACAATGCCCTTAACGAGGATGTACCTGATCTTCGCTTTCTGGCAGAAGAGAGCTACTCTTATGAAGAACGCAATCAGGTTGGAACCAAGCTGACCTACACGGTAACACTCAAGGAAGACGAGCGGGCGCTTGTCAGTTACGGCTGGTGCGCAACTACTAGGGAAATTCTAGATAACAACCTGTCTGATATGCAGATCACCTTTGCAATAGATGACAGAGAGGTGGATCCATCTATAGTGTTTGGACAATACAGCACGCAGGAATCAATGCAATGCCATACCCGCTATCTTCTGCTCAAAGACTGGCCAATAGGACAATATACCATCATCCAAAAGACCACCTTCGTTAAAGCAGTGAACGATGGCGAAACGGAGTTCCCTGCTGGGGTTATTACCACTGTGTATCGTGTCACTGTAAAGACTGCTCAGCAAATAGCAGATGAGTTAAAAGCCTGCAGAAATCAGATTATTTCCCCCAGTCTTGCAAAGCTAAACATGAAAACATACTACTGCGATACCTTTGAACGCGAACGGGCGGTGCCACTCGGCAAGGGAGAAGATGAATGGAATTACTATAAAAAGCGCATCGAAGACGGTAAGTTGATCTGGGATATGAAGGCTAAAAAAGGGTTCATCAACTATGATTTTATAAATACCGATGCGCCATCCTTGGATCAATTTGGTTTCACCGCAAAATTCCGCCGCGCCAGTGGAACACAAAACGCACAATACGGCTTTGTCTTTCGGTATAACGCTGATAAAGATGAATTTTATTTGTTTCAGGTAGATGATGTTCCCCAAACATATTCCGTTTATATCCGGATAGATAACGACTGGATAACGCTAAAAAATAGTACAAAATCGTCCGCCATTCAGCCAGATCAATGGAATACCCTCAGCATGACCGCCAGACAGAAACGGTATACCTTCGAAATTAACGGTGTAACCGTTTATTCACTAGATGACAGCCGATTAAAGGGTGGTATTACTGCGTTGTTTGCCGGGATCAGCAACCCGGGTGAATCGGCTGTATTCGAGTTTGACGATGTTCTGCTTGTGGCGCCTTAAGAATACATTCAAATTCTTCTTTATATTCTTTCACGCCGCCAAATGGCGGCGTGAAAATTAAGCAAGGAGGACTTTTCAATGAAACGTGTAGGATATATTGGGCTGGGATTAATGGGAAAACCGATGGCGAGAAACATTCTGAAAGCGGGTTTTCCTGTCGTGGTTCATAACCGCAGCCGAGCAGCGGTCGATGAATTGACAGCTTTAGGAGCAAAGCCGGCTTCCACACCTGCCGAGGTAGCCGCTCAGGTGGATGTTATATTTACAAACTTGCCTGATTCTCCAGATGTGGAAAAGGTGGCGCTTGGCGAAAACGGGATTATTGACGGCAGTCATGAGGGTTTGATTTTTGTAGACAATTCTACCATTAAGCCAGCCACTGCCCGTCATATCGCTGCTTGTCTGGCAAAACGAGGGGTTCGCTTTCTGGATGCGCCGGTCAGCGGCGGCAAGATTGGTGCAGAACAAGGCACTTTGACGATCATGGTCGGTGGGTCTGCTGACGTTCTGGAAGAAGTGCGTCCAATATTGGAAGCCATTGGAAAAACCATTACCCACGTGGGTGATACTGGAGCTGGACAAATTGCCAAGGCAGCCAATCAGATCATGGTCGCTGCGCAAATGGTCGCCATGGGCGAGTTGCTCATCTTTGCTCAAAAAGCTGGAGCGGACCCCCGCAAAGTTGTGGAAGCCATCCGTGGTGGTGCCGCTCAATGCTGGACGCTGGATGTCAAACCTCAGCGACTATTTGCTGGAAATCGAACAGCTCAATTTAAAGCCTTTATGCAGTCAAAAGACATGAGCATCATTATGGAAACGGCTCAAGAATACGGGATACCACTGCCATCTGCCTCGCTCCACGCCCAATTATTCAAAGCAATGGTACAAACAGGTATGGGAGAGCTGGACAACTCCGCCATTATTGGGATTATCGAGATGTTAGCTGGAGAACAATTGAAACTTTAAAAGTTCTCATCCTGCAGACATGAGTATTGGTTCTGGATGAATGCTTACCTCTGCATCTGGTACCAGGTTCAGGATCACTTTCTCGATATCCTCAGTAATTGCATGAGCGTCATTTAGGTTTTGCTCGCCATCCAGCAAGACATGTGCGCTGACATACAATTTTGATCCATGATAGTGCACCTGTACATCGTGACAATCTTTGACATTTGATAGCGCTCGTACAGCGCCAGTAATTTGTTGAGCGAGATGATAGGACACTTCGGTTTCCAATGCCGGCTCAGGGTGCACGGTTACGTCCGAAGCCGGTAATACTTCACAGATAGCTTTTTCAATTGCCTCTGTCAAGGCATGGGCCTCCTCCAAAGATTGTCTTCCTTCCAGCAATACATGCGTATCCACAAATAAATAAGGTCCAGAATAACGCAAACGGACGTTGTGGCAATCTACAACGCCGGGAAGCGCCTCTACAACCTGCTTGACTTTTTCTGCCATTCCTTCCGGTGCTGTATCCAGTAATCCGTGGACTGTCCGCAGCCCAAGTCTTACACTGACATAAATCACGATTATCGCCACTCCAAGAGCTGCCACTGCATCTGCCTTGGTTAGATATTCCAAACCGGGAACTTTTCCAGCGATCAATACACCAATCAGTCCAAGAATAACTACGGAAGAACTCCAAATGTCGGTTGAAAAATGAAGCGCATCTGCTTCTAAAGCCTGGCTGTTGTGTTTTCTCGCTGCACGGTAAAGCACACGCGAACGTGAGAAGTCAATAATAATGGACACCCCCATAACAATAAAAGCCCAGATAGAAGCCTCAACCACTACTTCCTTGAAAAACAATCGGTTGACAGCCTCATAAATGATCCAGATACAGGTCACCAGTAACAGCAGGGTCTCAAATAGGGCAGAAAGGTTTTCGATTTTGCCATGACCATAACGATGCTCCTCATCCGCTGGTTTACCTGAAAGACGCACCGCCAGAAACGTTACCAACGCTGCTACCAGGTCCAACCCCGAATGGGCAGCTTCAGCCAGAATACCCAAACTACCGGTCGCGATGCCAACAATGATCTTGAAACTTGTTAAACCCACCGCAGCAATCACAGAAGTCAAGGCTGCCCAGGTCTTTTCTCTTTCTGCAGACAACCCAGTAGAGGAAGTGTCCATACTCAGCTCACAAAATATCATTTATTTGGTTCGTAATTTTATCCTAATCTATAAATATCACTAGGAAGATTATAACTCCGATGAGGGTGTCATCCTTCCTCAATTAGAGCCGATTCGCATAGCAATTGCGCATTGTGTGGGAAGAAGTCATTATTCGTTTATCCAACCCAACAGTTCCCTGACAATTGTTTCAACAGCTTTTTTAACTGGTACAGAAAGGGGCGTATCAAAAGCTGTTTGCGAGACCTGAATAGCCAGCAAAATTACACAGCAGCCAAGCTCGTGGATGAGAAACTTTGCCAATACATTTGGCGGAAGAGTATGGGTTGATCCACTCCAACCCTCCCCTTCCCACAACGACAGGCAAGCGATAGAGCCAGGTATTTCCCCCATATCAACAGCATCCACCATGATGACCAACTCAGGATGAAAACGGCGCAGGGTGGCAGTAAAATTTTCTGGAGCAAGCCCTGCATCAATGATGAGAACCCGCGAGGATGCTGAAACGCGTTCCTGCAGTGCACGCGCTACACACACCCCTGCCGCATCATCGCCATTGAATTCGTTGCCGAGCCCGAGAATCGCCAGAAACGAGGATGATTGTGTGTCAGTTAGAGCCCGTCGTCTGTTCCGGGCATTCTTCAATGCCTTCCTTAGCAGCCTTTTCCAGGAGGAATTGGACATCCTCATCTCTGCCATAATGAACAACAAAAGGCTCCTTGCTCAAAGCCGCATGCTCCCACTGCTCGTTAGTCATATCCAGACACTTGAAACGACAGCTTTGCACGCATTGGGCACAATATACACAGCGGTCCCTGTGATAACGCATGACAAAACGCTTGTTCACTTTATCCAGAACCAACAGCTCAATCGCCCCGGTAGGACAATCCTTAATACAAAGCTGACAACCAGAGCACTTTGCTGCATTCCAGGTTAATTCTGCACGGAGTTCCAGCGGAACCGGTTTTCGCACAAACGGATATAGTTCTGTTACCGGCTTTTTGAAAAAAGATCTCAACACATCTCGCAACATTACACCTATTGTCATGTTTCACCTCACTTCAATACAAGACGCCAGAAGATCACAAATAAAAATTGAGCCAGACCCAGCAATGCGCCAAGCCTCCACCAAAGACCAACTGTCTGATCAATACGCAGGCGGGCAAAGAGGGATTGTAACCCCGCAACAACTACCAACAAGCCAAGAGTTTTCAGCACAAACTCAAGTGGATTAGCAATCCCCCCCAGGTAAAAAGCCGCCACCAGCGTCAGTCCAATGACCAGCTCCACATCCTTGCCAAGACGAAACAATGCCAAACCGCGTCCGCTGTATTCAGTCAACGGACCTGAGACAATTTCAGTTTCAGCTTCCGGAGCATCAAACGGTGGCAGCTCAAGTTTGCCCATCAACCCAACCAATGCCACGAGAAAGCCAATCGGCTGGGTCAGGACAAACCACAGGTTATTATGGGTATAAATATTAATTTCGCTGATTTGCCAGCTCCTTGCCATAATTGCAGGTGACAGTAAAGCCAGAAGGAAAGGCGCCTCATAAGAGAAAAGCTGGGTTAGCACACGAGTGGCACCCACCATTGAGAAACGGTCAATCGTGTTTGCTCCCGCAAGCCCCATGCAAATCGTCAACAAACTCAGAAGATAAATGGTGACGATGAGATCCCCACTAAATGAGTAAGAAGGCACCTGACCAGCCATCGGCACATACAACGCCGCAGTCAGGGCAGCAGCCAACGCCACCACTGGCAGGAAGATGAACAAACCCCATTGCACACCATGCGGAACGATTTCTTCCTTGGCAAGCAATTTGACCACATCTGCCAGCGGTTGAAACCAGCGCGGTCCTACCCGGTTCTGAAAACGCGCCACCAGCTTACGATCTATATATTCATAAGCCAGCCCATAACCCAACAGGAACAAACCACCAGGAAATACGAGAAGTGCAAGAATAGAAAGAAGTGTCATATTCATCGGTAGTATTTAATCCCATATTGGCGTAAGTCTTCCCAAGACCAGAGCTGAGAGCTTTGGTCACGATTGACGCGCACCATGCGATCATTGCACGAAAAACACGGATCAATCCCTGCCAGCAGCATAGGCATATCAGCCAATTTATGCCCAACTGCCACGCTAACAACTGTTCCCCAGTTACACAAAGACGGGGTACGTACTTTAATCCGTTCTGGCTTTTCGCCACCATTACTTTTGATGTAATAAAATAACTCGCCGCGCGGCGCTTCAACTCGACTTATTGTCTCGCCTGCAGGTATGCGGCGCGGCACCCGCGTGGTCAGTTCCCCTTCTGGTATTTGATCCAGAATTGCCCGAATCACTCGATAACACTCAAAAAGCTCCTTCAAGCGTACAACAAAACGCGCCAGCAAATCCCCACCACTATCGGTAATTAATTGGACCGGAAAATCAGGGTAAGCAGCATAGGGCGCATCTATGCGAATATCCCGCTGAACGCCAGAGGCACGTGCTGTGGGCCCCACCGCCCCAAGCGTTTCTGCCTGCTCACGCGTCATTAACCCAACCCCGCGTGTGCGCGCCAGAAAGGTTTCATCAGTGGTAACAACCTTCATATAGTGATGCGTTCGCTCTTCTAGAAAATCCAGCCCGCGTCGAATTGCATCCATCTTGTCCACATCCAGATCAAACTTAACCCCGCCCAGAACATTGGCAGAGTAATGCACGCGGTTACCGCTGATCAGCTCCAGCAAATCCATCACCGTTTCCCGATCACGCCAGGAATACATGAATAAGGTATCAAACCCACCTTCATGTGCAGCAACACCCAGCCAGAGCAAATGACTGTGGATACGCTCGAGTTCAGCGGTCACTGTTCGGATTGCTTGAGCACGCGGCGGTGCGGACACACCCGCCAGCTTCTCGACTCCCAATACGTAAGCTGTAGCATGGACGTGTGAGCAAATTCCACAGATGCGCTCTAACAGGTAAATATTCTGTGTCCATGTGCGGTCTTCAGTGCCTTTTTCAATGCCGCGGTGCACATAGCCCAGACGCACAGAAGCCCCGGTTACAATCTCGCCATCCACTGTGAACTCGAAATGGCCGGGCTCTTTCAGCGCTGGGTGTTGCGGTCCAATTGGAACTACAAATTTTTCGCCAGATTTTTGGGCTTCCATCCTTACACCTCATCTTTTGAACTTGAACAAGCAGTACCAATCATTGTTGTTTTTCTCAAGGGATAAACACCTTCCGGCCACTCATCCGGCAGAAGCAAGCGATCCTTCACCGGCGTCCCGCGAATCTCGACGCCAAACATTTCCATTAACTCCCGTTCATACAAAGTTGCAGAGGGAATCACGTCACACACTGTTGGCAACTCGGCACGAGTATAAGGCACTTTCACTCGCAGGGTCAGCACTGCCGCACCCTGACAAAACACATATAATACCTCTACCTGGCCTTTCTTCTCTTGATCTATGCCGCCAGAAGCAACAGCATCTTCACATGGTGCCGGATGATCCACGCCAGCAATTGCAGAAAGGTACCCCCATCGGGCATCATGCAGCGCTTTAACAGCTTCATGAAGTTGATCGGGACTCAACAGGACATCCAGACGAAGATCATCTTGTCTGATCATCTCCATTCCATAAGGTTCAAGCAGTTTTTCAGCAGTTTGCAAAGCAGTCTGGCTATCCATTTTTCAAGCCTCCTGTTTTCCCGCCAGCGCGGTAACAGCTTCCACCTTTGGGACGCCCGATTTCAAGCTATTAAGCAATTGCACCACGCCATAGATGATTGCCTCAGGTCGGGGTGGACAGCCTGGAACATATACATTGACTGGCAGTACCTCATCAATACTGCCAACCACATTATAGCAGCCATGAAATACGCCACCCGAAAGCCCGCACGAGCCGACTGCAATCACAAACTTTGGCTCTGGCATTTGCTCATAAATGCGGATCAAGCGGTCGCGCGCCTGCAAAGTCACCGGACCAGTGCAAATTAACACATCTGCATGTCTTGGGCTACCCTGCAACTTGATGCCAAAGCGTTCCACATCATAGCGAGGTGTCAGGGTAGCAAGAATTTCAATGTCGCACCCATTACATGAGCCACTATTGAAATGGATCGCCCAAGGCGAATTCACCCGTGCCCAAGTGCGAATCTTTTCCAGTATTCTTTGCCAGTTGGAATCCAGCTTTAGATTTGCCATTTCAAAAACCTCTCCTAACCCAAAATTAAAGCCACCAACGCAACCATTAACCCAATCAGAAAAACGGCACTCAGTACGGTCAATTCAGCCGTGCCAAGAACCAGTACCCCCAAATGCAGAATAGCAAAGAAGAATGCAATCAAGAAAAACGGCCGATAGCCGGGCGCAGCAGCCCCGGTTGGTGGGGCTTCGCCGCTGCCATAAACGCTCAATTTGGCGTCTGTTGGCTTTTCCGGACCTGCCAGTAACTTTCCAAAACCAAGAAACACCAAGACCAACGGAATATACAGCAAAAATGCTACAGGAGGAGTCAGAATTACTTCCATGATTAGTTTTTTCTCCTCTCTAACCTCTTATGAATAAGAACAAAATACCAGCAGCTGGCTCAGTTAACCAGTTCAGCAACGAAGGATAGAAGCCCAGTACAACGATTAGCAAGGTCAACACAACCAGCGGAACAGCCATCGTTTTCGGCACCGCAACCCCATTTTCCACAGCCAGTGAAGGCTGCAGACGATACATACGGTTGACTAATGGAGCATAGTATCCCAGTGACAGAACACTGTTAAGCGCTGCAAAGACAACCAGCAACATTGCCACCGTGTCTTGTGTCTGAAAACCGGCGACAAAAATTTGCCATTTCGACATGAAACCCGCCAGAGGAGGCAAGCCACCTAATGCAAGCAATGCCATGCTTAAGGTAAACGTGGTTAATGGATAGCGTTTTGAGGCTCCATTTAAGTCATCCAATGTCAATATGCCGTGATCACCTTTGGCAATATACAGCACATATAAAAGCACCCCAGCAGCGAGAAAAGCCAATCCCTTCATCATTGCATGATTAAAGAGGTGAAAGAATGCCCCACCCGCTCCATTAAGAACGCCAAAACGATAAATCACCCCCAAGCCAAACATCATGTATCCCATATGACCAATACTGGAATATGCTAGCAGGCGCTTTACTTGCGTTTGGCGTAGTGCCATTAAGTTACCCAATAGCATATTGAGCGCCCCTACCCCAAGCATCAAATTCCCCCAAAGTTCGCTGGCAGCTCCCATCATAGAGGTTACCCGCAACAAGGCAACCAGTCCAGCCTCAATGACAATCCCCGAAAGCATAGCACTGATACCACTGGGCGCCTGTGAGTGTGCGTCGGGCAGCCAGGTATGCAATGGCACAAGTGCGGCTTTGACACCAAACCCAATCAGGAAACATCCACCTGCCATCAGCAGAATGGGTGGCAAGGGCAGCTGGAGAAAATAACGAATGCGCATCATATCCAGTGTGCCATTCCAGGCAAAGACAATCAATATACCGATGAGCACAAATACTGAACCGGTAGCACTTTGAACAAGGTACTTAAAACCGGCTTCCAAAGAAGCAGGCTGATCCCGATAAAAAGCAACCAGCATGTACGAAGTGATTGCCATTACCTCAAACCAAACCCACAAGGTGAACAGGTCTGCCGAACAGCCCAGCCCCAAAATACCGCCAATCATTGCCATCAGCAGGGCATAATACTTTTCTGCACCTAATTCATCACCCATGTAATGCGCTGAGAAAATAACCACCAGTAACCCAAGCAACAAAACAACCACTGCCAACAAAATGCTGATACCGTCCAGGTAGAAAATGACTCCGCCCATCTTGAACAAGACCACTTTATTTGACAACACAATTTGGTCTTCCAGATAAAGTGGATATGCGGAAATCAGCAATCCCAAAGCCGCCAGCCAAGCTGAAACTTGATTGGCTAATTTAGCACCAGACCGTCGTGCCAGGATACGCCCAGCTAGATACACTACCAAAGCGGTCACGAAAGGCACCGCGATCAACCAGATCACACCAGTAGTTGCTTCCATGCCATTACCCTCCAATGACCAGGATGATCAAAACAAGCAGGAAACCAGCAGCGATGCCCAAAATATTCCAGTTGAGCAGCCCTGTTTGTGTGTGGCGTAGTTTTTCCGCCAACCAATTCGTGCCAATGACTATGCCGCGGTTAACCACCTCAAAACCAAAACTGTCTGCAGCAGCTCGTCCAACTTCCGCTAAGGCGCTGGATAAGCCAGCCAGTTTTTCGCGCCACCACCAAGCAGCCAATCCCAATGCAACCACAGCCAACACGACCAGCGTCAACGGTGTAGTAACCACTTCTCCTAAAACCAATAGGGTCGTCTCAGCTTCAATCTCGATCGATGGCACTGTACTTTTCATCAGGTGTGCAAATGGTCCAGCCAGTAATTCAGTCAGGAAAGCCCCAACCGCCAGTGGAATGAGCGCCACTTTCATTGCTGTGCCAGCATCATGTCCGTTCAAACTGCTACGCGGCTTGCCTGCAAATACAAGCCAGAAACAGCGGAAAGTATATAAAGCGGTTAACCCGGCGCAAACAACCATCACAATCCAAGCCCAAAGCGGGCCATGGGTATAGCCGGCTTCCAGGATCAATTCTTTACTCCAAAAGCCATTTAAGATGGGAATGCCCGCCAAGGCAAGTGCCCCAATCGCAAATACAGTGCGCACAAGCGGCATCTGCACACCCAACCCACCCATTTGGCGCATATCACGTGTACCCACACTGTGGATCACCGCACCCGCTGCCAAAAAGAGCAAAGCTTTGAACACAGAATGACTCATGAGGTGGAATTGGCTGGCAAAAACACCACCTGCGCCGATGGCATACACCATATAGCCTAACTGACTAACAGTAGAATATGCCAGCACACGCTTTAAATCATTGCTAACCAAAGCCATCAGCGCCGCCATCAGGGCAGTCACTACCCCAACAACAACCACAGCTTCACGCCAGCCAGGAACATTTTCAAAAGCAGGGTAAAAACGCGCCAGCAGATAAACACCTGCATTGACCATTGTCGCCGCATGAATCAAGGCGCTAATAGGGGTAGGTGCTTCCATTGCGTCTGGCAACCAGGTCTGGAAAGGAAACTGAGCTGACTTGGCTGCTGCCGCTACCAGAAACCCAAATGCTGCAACCGCCAGCACACTGGGCGGAAGAATTTGTGGATTGGCAATAAAAGCCTGAAGATCATAATTGTCAGAATAGCTGTAAATCAGCAATGCTCCTGCGAGCAACCCGATTCCACCAAATTGTGTCACAATCAGGGCTTTGATACCGCCATAAACCGCTTTAGGATCATCACTGTGAAATGAAATAAGAGCATATGAACATAAAGCCGTGATCTCCCAGAACACAAACATCAATAGTAAGTTGCTGGTTAGCACTAATCCTGCCATACCGCCAATGAAGAAAAGAACCAGTGCATAATAACGCCCAAGTTGAGCCTCTCCTCGCATATAATCCACGGAAAAGATCACCGCCAGACTACCGATAATCGTGGCAATGACTGCCAGATAAACCCCAAGCCCATCTGCAACAAATGTGAAATCACCAAATGCACCGCCAAGAGGGATATTTAAGGCAACCGACTCACTCGCAAATGGAATCAACATCAGACTTGCCGCGCCAGCAAGCACTGAAAAAAGAACAGCCAACACAGTCTGGGCTTTGGAACGCTTGTCACTCACCCACCAGACCAACAGCGCACCCAACCATGGCAAACCAAGAATAAGGAGAATCAAAAAATTCGCCATGGTTCACCTCCTCAACCGGGTGAGCGCATTGACATCCAGCGTGCCCATATGGTGACGGATTTGAACAGCCAGCGAGAGCCCGATCACCGCAACAATCGTATCCACAATGATGATGGTCAATGCCAGACTTTCCCCAAGACCGATCTGACCATTGATCCTTCCAGCCAGGATAAACCCTAAGATAGCGCCCTTTGCCAGAATTTGCAAAGCAACCACCACCTTGATCAAATGACGGACCACCAGCAATGCATATAAACCGATTGCCAGTAACCCAATAACTGCAATAAAAACGAGGCTTACTAACGAAAGCGTCATGCATCCCGCTCCTTTGGAACCGTTGATTGTTCATCTGAAAGAAGTCCAAGCACTCCCAGCACACCAGCGAAAATCAGGATAACCTGCAAGATGACATCCGCTCCACGCAATTCCCACAAAACGGTGGATAACCGGGTTGGTACTAGTTGTGGCATATTAAAGCCCAAATCAGGCAAACATAACCAGCCTGTTAATCCTATAGAAACCAAAACAACAATCCCTGCCAGCCATTTGGGTAGCAGGGATTGTTGCATGTTGCTTTCTTCGCCGGCAATGCTGATTGCAAATACAAAAAGCACTGTTACCAGGCCTGCGCCAACACTTAACTCAATCACAGCCAGTTCTGGTGCCCCCAACAAATAGATCAGCAAAGCGAGTAACGCACTGGCGATTGCCAGCCAGATAGCCGAGACCAACAATCGTCTTGCCACCACTGCCATAGCAGCGCAAATCAACATGCCCGCCATGATCAGGATAAACCATACCATGAACTGCCTCCTCCATCAAAGGTTGGAAACAAATACACCGCATTAGCTTATACAACAAAGTCTCCTCTTTGTCACGTGAAATTTATCACATAATATCAGGTTATCCTTCCTGAAATCAAAAAGGGGTAGGGTAGCTTTCCCTCGTTTGAGGAAAACTCATTCCAGAATTTTGTCACCGATTCTTAAGAAAATGACAAAATTTAACTTCACTTTTCTTAAGATTTGTGTATAATAAAAAACACTGCTACAGTGCAGCAGGACAGATGATTAACTTCAAAACTTTTCACCCAACGGGATAACTCTAAGCGGGCACAAGAAATGGGGTTTTCCCAACATCAAAGGCAGGATACGTATGCCCTGCCTGAGTCAAGTCTGTATTACAGACAATGGGGTACTTTTGCGTCAATCCTGGTTGAGAAAGCGAGTCAAAGGTACATGCCAGTTAGGGCAATGATATTACTTATAGAAGGGAAACGGTCAAACCATCCTTCTTTTTCCCTGGGACTGACCAAAAAGGGGTTTGAGGTGCACAGCGTTTCAAGTGGTAACGCCGCTTTAGCCTTTCTTGAACAGCACTCACCGCACATCATCTTGATTGATGCAGCATCCATGCGTACCAGCGGAAAGCGAATTTGCCAATCGATTCGCGAACATAAGCCAAATTTACCTATCCTGGCAATTGTTAACAAAGAACAAAGCGAAGGAAAACTTGATGCGGACGTCGTCCTGGTGCAACCCTTCACCTTGCAGAAACTGCTCAATCGTCTTCGGCCGCTGCTTCCAGCCGAGAACAAAAATGTTCTTGTGGCTGGCCCCCTCAACCTGGATACTGAACAGCGCTGGGTACGTTATCACAATCGTCAGATCAGTCTAACACCTCGCATGGTCACCTTGCTGAAAGTACTTATGCAACATCCTGGCGAAGTCATTGACCGCGAAGAGTTGTTCAAACTTGTTTGGGACACTGCCTATACAGGTGATACCCGAACTCTGGATGTCCATATCAGCTGGCTACGTCAGGCGCTTGAAGAAGACCCTCGTCACCCGCGCTTTGTCAAGACCGTGCGCGGGGTTGGTTACCGTCTAGACATTGAACCTGAGCCAATGCCTTCCAGACATTAGAGAACTCGAAGACATTCACTCAAACAAAGGAATCCTTGACACTGCTTCACAGCGTCGTATAATCTCAGTAAATTAAAAATTCAACTCAGGGTCAAGTCATCAGGATGTTTTTCGGAGAGCCCGCGTCTGGTGCGAGCTGGCAACTAAACGATGAATTCCCCCTGACCGCCTATTGAAGGCGGATTATCCTCTCAGAAATGGTTCAATGACCATTGCAAGAGAATCGGCGAAACCGTTACCTTTCTCACAAAGCTACCGACCGGCTCTCTTTCAAACCGGTGGCGAAGGCAGGTAGCGCTACAAATTGCCCCTTCGTCCTGCTATGACGAAGGGGTTACTGATTGAAACCAGGAGGCTTCATGTTCGACATCAATCTCATCCGTCAGGAACCTGATCTGGTCCGTCAAGCGCTGCGCAACCGTCAAATGGACACGTCCATCGTTGATACAACCTTAAAGCTTGACCAGCGCCGGCGTAGTTTGCTTATGGAGGTTGAATCGCTTAAAGCCGAGCGAAACACCGTTTCGCGCGAGATCGGCAAGATGAAAAACCCTGTTGAACGTCAGGAAAAGATTGAAGCCATGCGGGCTCTGGGTGACCGTATCGCTGCGCTTGACGAACAGGTACGACAGGTGGAGGCAGAATTGCAGACCACCTTATCAGGTATCCCGAACCTGCCCGACCCTTCTGTTCCTGTAGGTGAGAGTGAGCATGATAATGTGGTCATCAAGCAGGTGGGAGATATTCCGGAATTCAATTTTAATCCCCAACCGCATTGGGACCTTGGAGTCAAACTAGGGATCATAGACTTTGATCGCGGGGTAAAGCTTACCGGATCACGTTTCTATGTGCTCAGCGGCGCCGGTGCACGCTTGCAACGCGCCCTGATCGCCTGGATGCTAGACCTTCACATCCGTCAGGGTTATTTGGAGAAGTACCCACCCTTTATGGTGCGCAGTGAAACCCTCTTTGCTTCGGGTCAGCTACCCAAGTTTGCCGATAACCTTTACAAGGACCATGAGGAAGACTTATGGATGGTGCCCACCGCCGAAGTGCCGCTTACCGGTTTACACATGGACGAAATCCTAGAGGAGAAAGACCTGCCGTTGCGCTATACTGCCTATACCCCATGTTTTCGGCGCGAAAAAATGAGCGCTGGTCGAGATGTGCGTGGCATAAAGCGCGGCCATCAATTCGACAAAGTGGAAATGTATATCTTTTGCAAACCAGAGGAATCGTCCACCGAACTGGCAAAAATGCTGGCAGATGCCGAGCAAACCTGCGCCGAATTAGGATTGACTTATCGTGTGGTTCAAATTTGTACAGGAGACCTGAGCTTTAATGCGCGTATTGCCTATGATATAGAAGTCTGGGCACCTGGGGTTGGCGAATGGCTGGAAGTGTCTTCAGTCTCTAATGTGGGTGATTTTCAAGCGCGCCGCGCTGCTATCCGTTACCGACCTATTGAAGGAAAAGGTACCCGTCTGGTACATACATTGAACGGTTCCGGGTTAGGTTTGCCGCGCACATTGATTGCCGTGCTTGAAAACTATCAACAACCTGATGGCTCGATTATTGTACCAGAAGTACTACGTCCCTGGATGAATGGTATCGAAAAAATACAGGCAACATAGCATGATAGAGAATTGGACACAGACAGCGTTCCTGGCTGTCATCATCTTTGTGATGTTGTTGGGACTAGCGGGTTTGATTATTCCTGTGCTTCCGGGGCTGGTAATGATATGGCTGGCAGCGCTTGTTTACTGGATCGCCACCGGCTTTACCTGGATAACCTGGGTTGCCCTTGCCGTCCTGACTGTCTTAATGATCGGCGGCAGCGTGATTGATAATATCCTAATGGGCGCTAGCGCTCGCATGAGCGGGGCAAGCTGGCTGGGAATCGGTATTGCTTTACTTGCAGGCATACTGGGAAGCATCTTTCTCACCCCAATTGGCGGCTTACTGTTAGCGTTGCTGGGAATTTTCATCGTTGAAATCATTCGTCTGCGCGACTGGCGCAAAGCCCTGAACTCTACAACCAGCATGGCAATCGGCTGCGGCTCTTCAGCGTTTGTTCGGTTTGCCATTGGCTGTCTGATGATATTGATTTGGGCTATAGTCTCGTTTTATTTTCCAGCCATGGAGCAGACAACATAAAATGACAGGACTCAACATTCGTCAATCTGAGTATGCACGGGTGGAGAAGGTGACTGCCTGTCGTTGGCGACTATGGATAGGCGCGGGCCCAGCCGGGCAGTACCGCTGGGCGCAATTAGATGATTATATAAACTTGCCTCGCGAGCATTTTTACTGGCAGGCACCATTTTGTCTAAAAATAAGAGCACGTATATCTACCCAAGATGTGGAGGGTACCTGGGGATTTGGTTTCTGGAATGATCCTTTTTCAACAAATATGAGACTGAAAGGCACAATACGCCACCTCCCCACTTTGCCACAGGCAGCTTGGTTTTTTTATGCCTCACCACCCAATTATCTTGCCCTGCGGGATGTCCATCCGGCTCGAGGAATGCTGATGGCTTCATTTTCCTCCTGGAGATTGCCAACACCCCTACTGTTTCCGGGTTTACTGGCATTACCGTTGTTCTTGATTCGTCCCATTGCTCGCCTGTTGCGCCGCCTGGCTCGGCTCATCATCGCTGATGATGCAGGCAAGACGGACATTGACCTTACCGACTGGCACTCTTACCGGCTCGATTGCAAAAAAACAACAGTGCGTTTTTACATTGATGACCAGCCCTGTTTTGAAACACCGATTGTTCCGCGAGGGAAGCTAGGGCTGGTCATCTGGATTGACAATCAATATCTCGCTTTTGAACCAAATGGAGCGCTTCGGGCGGGAACACTGGCAACCCCCGAGGACGCTTGGTTGGAAGTTGAGGATATTGCTGTCAACAAGAATTGCTAAAAGAAAACCACACTAGCAATGAGCCCCAATAACAGCGCCAGCCCATACGCCCGATTCTGATAAAAAGCAGCCGCAACATACCACAAAGGCCAGACATCCCGACTGTAATTCGGGGGACAATTAGCAGGTTTAGGTTTGAGAAAAACCGGCAACACACGCGGCATGGTGTATAACCCCAGTAATACCAACAACATCACCCAGGGAAAATACCCAATTCCTATCAGATAAAATACCAGTAAATACTGTAATGCCATCATTGTCAGCGCCACATAACGCGCTGTTGTCTCGCCCAATAGCACGGGCAGAGTTCGGATCCCTTTTGCTTTGTCTTGATCCAGCTTATCAATGTGTTTGCCAAAAATAACGGCTGTCGGACCTAACGCATACGGCAGACTAGCAATGACCACATTCCAATCCCATTGACCGGTGATGACATAATATCCCCCACCTATCATCAGGGGTCCCCAGACAACGATTACCGCAATCTCACCCAGCCCAATGTACTTCAGCGGATATGTATAAAAAAAGACAAAGAAAGCGCCAGCCAGTAATAACCCGAGTGCCATCCAACCGCCAAAGATGACCAGTGGAATACCCGCAGCCAGAGCCACTAGCCCAGTAACAGCAGCATACATTAAGACCTGACGCTTACTCATCAGCCCCTGTTCAAGCGGCTGTGGGCCGTATTGAGTACGAAAGTAATTATCTTTGTCCACTCCTTTCTCATAGTCGGTAATATCATTCATTAAGTTATTCATCGCGTGTGCAAAAACTAGACCAATTGTTAGCAATATCCAGCGTTCCCAACTGAACATGCCAGCACGCGCTGCAAGTAAACCTGCAATAGCCGACGAAATGAAAGTCATAATTAACACCGCCGCGCGGGTGGAAATCAACCACTTTGAGATTACATCCAAACGCTCCCATTCTTCTTTTTCCACACGAGGTATGACACGTAGAGCCTTAACCCACATTGATACATTCATTTTTTTTGATCCTCCAGCTTTTTTATGATAATTTAAAACAAAATATAGTTTACCTTCAGAGAATGATCTTGGCAATCCTATTTTCGTTTTGTAAAAGGCTTTCTCTCAGCGTAGTGATCTGACATCCCCCTTATTAGATATATTTCGCCCTCCTCTGGAGTGCCAAGTTTAATCAGTTGGTCTGGATGATGCCTTGCCAACCAAGCTACCTCCGCTGCCAGTAACGCATCCAGCTCTGCTGAAGAGAGAATTCCTTGTAAAGGCAAAACGCCGCTGAGAAGTTTATGTCGAGTCACTTCTTCAAAAAAGCGGAGCGGGTCCGTTACGGGCAGGTCACGCTCAAATAATACTAACTGCCGTTGCAATCGCCCTTCTAGAGAACGCGCTTCAAAGGGTTTTAAGCCTAGCAGATGCCAGAAACCCGCCTCAGCGTTCGTTTCCAGCCATTGCCGCTCAGCTCCTTCAGCAGGATATGGCTCATAACCGAGTGTTTGTAATTGTGCAAAGAAAGTGAATCCCCTTTGCATCCAGCGTGGACAATCCACAACGGAAGAGGGCGTTGCAACTATATGAACACCTTGCTGCCGCAGTTCATATTCCGCCAGACGCATATCCGTCCATTTTTCTTCAACCACATTTGAAAAAAGCTGTTGTTGGGTCGCAAGTTGCCGGAACACCCCCTGATTTGGGCGCGCCGGTAGATTAACCGCCGCCACACAAGCACTCTGACCGGCTGCAAACGCCAGCACATCTTGCGGCTTCCCCGTTGTCAATGCCAGCAGTTTATGCTCATCATCCAGCGCCGCAAAGGTGAAACCATCCCGCCCGCCAGAGTGTACAACGCCCAAAAATGTTGCTGACGCTGCATCCATTTGTTATGAGTTTAGCGCAGAACAGATAAAAAAACAACCGCCGCACAGAGTTTTGCGGCGGTTTTCCTAAACTATTTCAATATTCTAGAAGATTCTTAATTCTTCAGCAGCTCAACAGCTCTCTCAAGCTGAACATCCCTTTGGGCTTGAATATCCTCCTCAGTGAATTCTACAACAATATCTGGTTCAAGACCAACTTTGTTGATCTGCCGTCCTTTAGGGGTCAGCCAGCGGGCAATGGTGACACGGACCGCGCCCTGATCGTTTGCCAAAGGAACCCAATTCTGAACCGAACCCTTTCCATACGTATTGGTTCCAACCAGTTTCCCCCGTCCATAGTCCTGAATCGCCCCAGCCGTGATCTCGGATGCTGAAGCTGTCCCTTCATTGACCAGTACCACTAGCGGTATATCTCTGGCAATTCCATATTTCTCTGTTTCATAAGTTTGTCGAGTGCCATCACCATACTCCTCTATCAAAACCACCTTATCAGCAGGGATAAACTCTGAAACCACTTTGACCGCCGTTTTGAGATACCCACCACCATTATTACGCAGATCCAGAATCAGCCCTTTTGGATTCTTTGAAAGAAGTTCTTTCAAAGTCTTATCCAGCTCTTCAGCCGTGTCATCTCCAAAGGTGAGTAGTTGAACATAAGCAACTTCATCTTCCAACATTTCACCTTTAACGCTGGGAATGGTGATTTTTGCGCGCTTAATCGTTACATCAAAAGGCTCTGCAACTGAGGCGCGTCGGATAGTCAAAGTAACCTCTGTTCCAGCAGGACCAAGGATGCGGCGCAAGACCAGGTTCCCATCCACTCCTGTCATATCTTCACCATCTACGGCGATAACCAGATCATCCGGCTGCAAACCAGCCGCTTCAGCAGGCGACCCCGGCATTGGTGCAATAATTTTGAGATATTCGCCTGTAATGTCAACCCACGCTCCAATCCCTTCATATTCCCCCTGCAAAGGAGCATTCTGCTGGCGGTATTGATCCGGATCCATATAGGAGGTATGCTCATCACCCAATGAAGCCAACATCCCGCGGATTGCGCCGCGCATCATCTCAACTTCATCAACGGGCTGTTGAACATACTGGGTCTTAACAATATCCCATGCTTCCCAAAAAGGTGTAAAAAGCCTGTCACGCTCTTGAGCGGGGGTTGTCTGTGTAGCAATTTGCCAAGAAAAAACATTGACTGGCAAAACAAAGCCTGGATTGCCGGGCATCGCCCAACCAACCAGCACGCCCGCTGAGAACGCGGCTAGCAGGACAACTAGGCTCCAGACAACCAGTAAAATAGTTTTAGGATTTTTCATAAGCCTCCTGGAATATAATTGCCTGCCATTACATACAAGCAATAATACAGATGCACAATTTGCAGAACACTATCCTAAAGAGTTCTTTCCATCGCTAGATGAGGGCTTTTCTTTCAAGTTCTCCACGCGACGGGCGAGTTCAGAAAATTGCCCTTCTTCATCATGCCACGGGTAACGTAAGGTGCGGCTTATCTTATATAGCGTGGTTGTATCCGCGAAAAATTGTCCCCCCTTAAGAGCACGCCACAATCCCAGATTCATCACCACAACAAGGATCACCAGACCAATCAGGACAAGCCAGCCAGTAGTTGACATCATTGCTCCTGTTGATATGTTGAAGTCACAGAAAGACTTTTTTCATTCAGAAGATTGTCCAAGACAGCCGATAAGTCACTCAGCCTTGCAATCGCTGTATGATATTGCAAAGCGGGTGTCACATCTCCAACACGAATAGTATAAAAACCCAACCAACGAGCCGTAGCGAGATTTACAGGCATGTCATCAATCAACACACAATTGGCAGGGTCAGGATTACCCACTTTTTGCAACGCAATGCTAAAAGCCTCCGGCATGGGTTTACAGTGGGGAGACATATCCAGAATATCAATGATGAGATCAAAACAATCTTCCAAGTCAAGTACGCGCAAGACTCGTCTCGCATGATTTCGATCCGCGTTTGTAAAAATCACTTTTGGCAGGGGGTAACGCTTCAGTATGGTACGAATCGCCGGGTCAGGCTGAATGAAATGCTGAAGCGGCAGATCATGCACAAAAGCCAGATAGTCCAGTTCATCTATACCATACTCGCTCACCAATCCCCGCATCGTCGTGCCATACTGTTGAAACAAACGCTTTCGCAAAGGCAGAATCTGTTCCCAAGGCAATCCAACCCGCTCATGCATATATAAGCTGATCCGCTCATAAATCGCAGGCCACAAGCCACAATCGCGCGGATAGAGCGTATCATCCAAGTCAAAGAAAAGTATGGTATAAGGCATAAGCCAAGTATACCAAAAGGCAGAAGTTATAAAAGCTGTTTTATAAGCTTTCGCTCATGGTCAAGACATAAACTTTCCTTCGTTTCTATCAGAATTCAACCCCCACCTGGCCGGGAATACCCTGCAAATAAGGATGTTTGATCTGTTTCATCTCTGTTACCAGGTCGGCTTGAGCAATCAGCACTTCGGGTGCGGATCGCCCCGTAATTACAAGGTGCAAATCTTTCGGGCGGTGATAAGCGAGCCATTCTATAACTTCATTCGCATCCAGCCACTGGTAAATTAACGGATAAGTAAACTCATCTAGAATAATCAAATCATAATTCCTGCTGGTTATCTTTTCCTTTGCAAGCTCCCACCCCCGACGAGCAAAATCTGCTGTTTTGTTCAAATCTTTAGAAAGCCAGGTAAAACCGTCGCCACTGGTATACCACTCAATCCCAAGCTTTTTTGCCGCTTTGATTTCCCCCCATTGTCCTGTGCTGGCTTTGATAAACTGAATGACACACACTCGCATCCCTCGCCCCCAGGCACGCAACAGCATCCCAAAAGCGGCTGTAGATTTTCCTTTTCCATCACCGGTATGGACGATCAGCAACCCTTTTTTCATCTAAAAACCCCTCTGAGTTGTTCCTTCAACCAAACTGCTGTTGCCATCATGGAGGGCCCATCATGAATGATATTTTCACCGCGCTGGACAGTGGACTTAATCACTGGAAGCTTTAGCCAACCACGTTCTTTCAACAAATCCTCCGCAATTAAGGGGTACTCCGGCTCAGTAAACAAGACCATCACATCCGGCTTGTGACGGCTCACTTTGTCAAGATCCAAGGGAAGGTATCCCTGACACTCTGCACTGAAGATGTTTTCACCACCCGCAGCAGTGATGAGATCATGAATAAATGTCAAACTGCCGGGTGTACGAGGGTGTTTACCGAACCAGCATTCAGCATAAACGCGAGGTCTCGGCTTTGTAGTTTCCGCTTGCAAGTCCACAAAAACACGTTGCCAGCGATATGCTAGCTCACGTGCAGCTTCCACCTCTCTCACCAAACCGCCCAAAGTGACCACATTTTCCAGAATCCCATGCAGACTATTGGGCAAAGGAAAGCTGAAAACCGGAAAGCCTTGATCCGCCAGCTTGCGCCCCAGATTTCTCTGAACGCCAGTGGTGGTCAAAATCAGATCAGGGTTGATTTCCCGCAGTTTATCTTCTTCTACGTGAAGATAATCGCCAACAATTGGAGCAGTCAGATTGTTGATATACCGCCCGCAATAACAGGAAACCCCTGCAACACGTTCCCCAGCACCAATTTCAAAAAGTGTTTCGGTCAGTGAAGAAACTAAACTGACAATCCGCTGAGGATATTCCGGGACGCTAACATAACGCCCAAGGGGATCACAATAGAGGCGAATTTTTTTATCCATCTTACTAAACCCGAGGTGCATCCAGAGCAGTCACGAAAGGACGCCCATGCAATGGATGGGATACAATATGCACTGGTAAGCCATAGGTGGGTCCAATGATGTCCGCGACAAGCACTTCTCCGGCTAATCCAATAGCATTGATCTGCCCATCTGCCAGCAGTGCCAGGCGATCCGAATATTCTGCTGCTAAATTGAGATCATGCAAGATGAGCAAAATAGCCAAACCGTCATCATGCGCCAGCTTACGAATCATGTGCAAAATACTTACTTGATATTTCAAGTCCAGATGAGCGGTAGGTTCATCCATCAATAGAATAGGAGTGGATTGTGCCAATGCGCGCGCCAACAAGACGCGCTGCGCCTCGCCACCCGAAAGCTCACCCACACACCGCTGTGACAGATGTAACACATCAACACGCTTCAGGGCTTGAGTAACAATTTGTTCATCCCGTTGTGAAAGCTGCCCAAGAAAGTTAAGATAAGGGGTTCGTCCCATTAAGACCGTCTGCCAGACAGTAAAAGCGGGGGGAAGTGAAATTGCTTGAGGCACAACCGCAATTTTCCTGGCACGCTGCATCGGTGACTGATGAGTGACATCCTGCTCATCAGCCCAGATATTGCCGCGCGCAACAGGAATGACCCCGCTAACTGCCCGTACCAGCGTGGATTTTCCCGAACCATTCGGACCGATTAATGCCAGAACCTCGCCACGCCTCAGATCCAGCGAAACATCCCGCAAGACTAAACGATTCCCATATTGAACAAAAAGATTACGAATTCTTAACATTGCGTCTCCAATCAAACCATTCCCTGATTTTTGACCCGACGTAAAATCCAAAGGAAAAAAGGCGCCCCAGCCAGCGCCGTTACAATTCCCACCGGGATCTCCTGTGGTGATAAAACAACCCTCGCCAACACATCGGACACCAACAGGGCACTCGCACCGCCTAAAATCGAAAGCACAACCAACCGACGATAGTCCTCACCGAACCACAGCCGCATGATATGCGGAACAACCAAGCCAATAAAACCAATAATGCCCGAAAATGACACCGCAGCAGCAGTAGTTAATGACGCAGCAGCCAGCAAAACTTTTCTCACCGAAACCACATTCAAGCCAAGCTGCTGCGCCTGCTCATCCCCAAATTGAAGCAGGTTGAGCGCATGACCGCTCAAGGCAAGAATCGTAAGTCCGATGATAAGGTAAGGCAAAATAGCAAGGACGGGTACCCAACCTAATTGAATAGAGCCTCCCATTAACCAGGACATGGCACGGTGCAACTCACCTTCAGAACGCAACATTAGAAAAGAGGTCAGTGAAGTTGCAAAAGAGGAAATGGCTACACCTGCCAGGATCAATGTTGTGGGCGGCGCAGTTTTTCCAACCCGTGCCAACATATACACCACAGTTACCGTTAACAGCGCGCCCCCAAATGCCGCAACTGGAACAGCCATCATCCCCCAGAAGGAATAAGGCCAATGCAAGCTCATCGCGACCACTGCGCCAAGTCCTGCGCCCGATGCTACCCCAATCAGATAAGGATCAGCCAACGGGTTGCGAAACAGCCCCTGATAAGTTGCCCCACTACCGCCCAGAGCCGTGCCAGTCAGGGCAATCAATACTGTGCGCGGCAGGCGCACCTTCCACAAGATGGAACTCGCCAGTTCGCTCCCACGTCCCACCAAGGCTCCGATCAATTCGTCAAGCGGCAAAGATACCGAACCGATCGCCAGACTGAGCACCAGCGCTATGAGCAGAGCCATCAGGGCAATTACAGTGGAATATCGAGACATTTCAGTCCCTGTCAGGAAAAACAACAAATATTCAGTGCATGGAAGCCGTACTTCCACCAGCTAACACCATACAGACTTCCACGCACTGTAAACAAAGCCCGCCCACCTGAAAACCGCTTATTGAACAGTTTCAAACTGAAGATGCAAAATGCCAAACAAAGCTTCCAGACCATCTACCAAACGGGGACCCGGACGACTAGCAAGATCATCGTCGAAGGCAAAAATCGCACCAGTTTTTACTGCGGTGAGTCCATCCCAACCAGGGCGTTGAGCCACAGATTCAGGGGTAACTCCCCACTTTGCGTCACCCAGAATGATGATTTGAGGGTCTTGCCTGATTAGCTCCTCCAGACTGATTTGCGCCCAAGGTTCCTTCAAAACGGCACCAACGTTTACCCCACCCGCCATACCAATCATAGTATCCATGAAAGTGCCGGGACCGGTTGTCCACGGCTTGGCAGGGTCTTGCATGGCATCAATTTCATAAAATACAGAGGGTTTTTCGGTCAAGACAGCCACCTTTTGCTCAACATCCTCTACACGCTTTTGAAGCGAGGCTACCAGCGCAGCCGCCTCTTGCTCGTGACCGGTTAACCTGCCCATTATTTGCAAATCTTCATACATAGCGGAGAAATCGGCGGGATTGTCAAAGTAGTACACTGTTAAGCCCACATCCTCAAGAGCTTTAATCTGCTCGGGGGTATTAATACCGGTGGCGACAATTAAGTCGGGCTTGAGGGCAAGAATGGCTTCGATATTCAAAGTCTGGTAGGTCGAACCAATGCTGGCAACCGATTTAGCCTCAGGGGGGTAATCAGAAAAGTCATCCCGACCAATCACCTGACCCCCAGCACCAACTGCAAACAATATTTCTGTCAATGACGGTGCCAGCGAAACGACCCGTTGGGCGGCTGCCGCAAGCCTGACCTCACGCCCCAGTCCATCGGACAGGACAATATCAGAGACGGGTGTGGCAGATGAAACAGGGGGAATCGGAGTATCTGATTCAGACGACCGGTTAACCGCTGATGTACAAGCTCCAAGAAGCAACCCGAGAATAAACAACCCGATCAATAATTTACGAGACATGGTTCTCTCCATCATGGTTTTCTAAAAAGCATTTGATCTTTCTTACTTAATGGAAACTACTTCTCACGAAAAAACCCCTGCCCATCCTGGACAGGGGTGATAACGAGAGTTGTTTTTTATCGAAAAACGCTCTCACCTCCTTTCCACGAGGCTTTGAGAACACCTTCTGGGTGGGCGACCTGGCTCGACCTGTTTGAAAATCACTCTTTCGGTCATACAGTTGCGGGACAGCGCCGGACTTGCACCGGCTTCGCCTTTAAGCCCTCCCATCCGGGGGATCGGGCGCCCAGTCGGTTACTTGTTCAGTTGTGAGTTAGATTATATAGCCAGAAATATACTATGTCAAGTATGAGCGAGCTTCAGAAAAAATTTCACTTAAGAACCTAACTATTGCCAGAGTATAGAAGCTATTTTACGAGTGATGGCAGCCGGATCTTCTGATTGCCAGACCCGACGCCCAATTGCTACCCCTGCTGCCCCAGCCAAAATAGCATCTCTGACTAACCCTTCCGTTGTTGTATCATCTTTCTTAGGACCTCCAGCAATAATGATCGGCAGAGGAACAGATTGAACCACTTCTTTAAAAGCTTCTACGGTTCCCCCGTAGTTCGTCTTGATAATATCAGCCCCAATTTCCATGCCGATCCGCGCTGCGTGTGCAATTGCCGTCGGATCAAAGGCTTTGTCCTCTGGAGGCATCATCTCTGCCAGCACAGGCATCTCATAAGCCTGACAGGTATCAATCAGGTCAGCCAACCAGCGATAGATTTCAATATCTCCCTCGCGCCCAAAAAATACAGATACAGCTACTGCATCAGCATCCATCCGCAGGGCAGTGTCCAGCGTGGCGATTGGGGTTTCCTGGGTGCCTTTTTTACTCAGTCCCGCTGTCAAACTCACACGCAAAATGATACCGGTCTGAGGCGGTACGATTGGTGCAACCTCCCGATAGAAACCTGGAGAGATGAGCAAAGCATTCGCTCCACCCGAGATAACCTGTTCAACAATCCAACGCGGACGATGTAAACCCTTTACAGGTCCAAGCCAACCGCCATGATCCAGCGGTGACAACAAACAGCGTTTCTCCTTTCCTACAAACAGCCGGGCTAGCCGACGTGCCTTTCCTATCATGATAAACCTCCTAAAATGTTTTAGACTTCTGAAAAGAGTTGATATAAAAAATCCGACAATTTGTGATAGCGCTCAAATAAAGGATCATAGACCATTTTTAGATCGGATTTGGGCAACACCATATTCGCTGAGCCGAATGTTCGTAATAAAGCCGGTACAAAAGCATCGGATGTGCCCTCTAGTGCCTGACAAATATAAGCGTATAAAGCGCGTGTGACGGTATCCTCCCCACAGAAAACGCTAACGGGCAGTTGGCAAACATCAGCTATCATCTGCGGCCAGCCCGGTGTGTTCACCCCACCGCCAGCCAGTGCAATCTCGTCAATCTTGATGCCAAGTTCGTTATAGATAGCTAATAAATAACGCAAACTGAACGCGACCCCCTCCATCACAGAACGAAGCATGTCACCAATGGTGTGCGAAAGACTGAGACCATAAAAAGCTCCTCTTAAGTCATCCGACCAGTACGGACTGCGTTCACCTGAAAGAAAAGGCAAAAAGATAAGCTGCCGGGCGCCTGGAGGTGACTGCAATGCTTTCTTAACAGCATCCTCAAATGGCACATCCTGAGGGAACAGCGTCCGCCATGCCCACTGAAGCGACGCGCCCGTAGTAGAAGAAACGCCGCCCAAAAGCCGATACGGCAACAAGGGATACACATACAAACGACCGAGCGGGTCAGAGATATCTTGTTCTTCTGCCAGCGGATAATACACCATAGAAGAACTACCCAAACAACAGGTAACTCTTCCAGGAAGGGGGGGCGCGCTGGAAATCAACGCCAGAACATCGCCAGCGCCAACGATCACCTTAATGCCTGACGACAATCCCAGTACATTAGCCACCTCCGGCAGCAAAGTTCCAGCATCATCTTCTGGACGGCACAACGGCGGCAGAATGTCAGGGGAAATCCCAATTTGGGACAATCGTTCTTCAGCCCAGGTGAGCGTTTCCCAATCCAGTAATGCTGCACCACCTGCCTCTGTAATATCTGTCAGGATGTGCCCGGTCAGACGGAAACGAAGATAATCCTTTGGCCAGAGCAGCCAGCGGGTCCTGGCAATAACTTCCGGCATATTCCGCACCAACCAGAGCAGCTTGGGTAAGGTGTAGGTCGAATTGAGTTGATAAGCTGGCATATGCAGTCTCTGCTGTAACTCCGCCGTCTCCTGAACTGCGCGGCGGTCCAGCCATAAAATCGTTGGTGCGAGTGGTTCAAGCCGGTTATCCAGCAACACCGCCGTGTGCATTTGTCCGGTCAGTGCCAGCGCTTGTATTTCATAGAAATTTGTATGAATTTCCCGCAACTGTTCAACGGTTTCAACCAGCGCAGTCCACCAGTCCTCTGGATTTGCCTCAGCCCATTCTGCCCGTGGACTGAGATACTCATAACGGCTGGTCGCAATATCCATGACCTCACCAGCAGCGTTATATAACACCGCTTTCAGCGATGACGTACCAACGTCCACTGTCAGGGCAAAAGGCTTATTCATGTGTTTATGCCTTTTCGTTCACCTGTATCATCACTTTCAAGCCCTGACGATTTTTGACGAACTCCAGACCCTTGCCAAGTTCCTCTAGAGGGAGCAAGTGGCTGATCAAAGTTTCTGTGTTAACCTGACCATTCTCAATAAGGCTCAATGCACGGTGCATATTTTCTGGCGTGCTGTCCGAGGAGCCGGTAAGGATAAACTCTCCATAGTGAATCTGGTTGGGATCAAGATGAATTTGATCTTTCGGATATATACCTGCAAATATGTTCAGCCGCCCACCTGGAGCCAGCGCAGGAACTATCTGCTCAACCAAACGCGCAGAGCCAACCGTGATCACAGCCGCATCTACTCCCCACCCGCCCGTCACTTCTCTGACAAACTGAACCACATCACTTTCGGACGGGTTGACTGTCCATTCAGCGCCCAGTTCTCTAGCTTTGGCAAGGCGATCAGCAACTGGGTCAGATGCAATGACTTGAGCGCCAAAGGCACGCGCAACCTGTAAGTGCATCAAACCGATTGGACCAAGCCCAACCACCAGCTCAATCTCACCGGGGTACAACCGCATCATATCCTGTCCACGAACCACACACGCCAGCGGCTCCATAAAAGCCGCTGCTTTCAGGTTGGTTTCGGACTTCAACGTGTGGATATTTCGCCGCGGAACACAAACATAATCGGCATACCCCCCGCCAAATTGCATATAGGTGGGATTCTGGCAACGATTAGAACGCCCGGTGCGACATGCTTTACATGTTCCACACTTAACAATCATATCCGGTGCAACTGGTTGCCCAATCGTTAAGTCTTTGACGTTTTTTCCAAAGCCGGCTACCCAACCGGCAACCTCATGTCCAAGAATGCGAGGAAAAGCAACCGAAGACGAAAGACCGGAAAACGCCCGCACATCCCAAGGACAGATTCCCGTGTAAGCCACTTTTACCAAAACATCCTCATCACCTGGTTGATGAACCGGTAACCTGCGCAGTTCCAACTCATTTGGCTTTTCACACCACATAACACGCATTGTCTCAGTCATTCAATATCTCCTAATAAAAAATCAAAAGCTTTGTTTCCACAATTCGCCGCGAATATAAATCCCGGCAATGTCAGCAGTGGATGCGCGGTGCACCAATGCGCTGATGGGATCATGGATGTAAGTAAGATTAAGCGAATTCAAATCAAAAGCGATAAAACTGGCTTCCTTGCCCGGAGAGAGACTCCCCAATTCCTGATCCAACTGCAAGGCGCGCGCTCCGGTAATTGTTGCGGCTTTGAGCAACGTCAGGCTGCTAATCGCGGTAGGTTCTTCAGTCATCCCACGCGTCATGCGAGAAGCGTAATCCATCTCTCGCAGCATGTCCGGCGAGGACAGCATGACGTTATCACTCCCCAAACCAAACGGCAAACCAACCCGCTCCCACACCGACAACCTCGGTAACCCATCTCCTAGAAGGCTGTTACTGCGCGGACATGAAACACCAAACACACCACTACGTGCTGCCAATTGCAGGTCCTCATCGCTGGCATGGACAAGGTGAACGAGAATCTGGGCACCCCACTCCAGAGCGCGTTGTGTCTGTGACTGCTGGCTCTGCTGAAAACAGACTGTTTCGGAATGACGGTCTTCAGATACGTGAGCGGCAAAGATTTTATGCCTATATGCTCTTGTCAAGCGAGCCAATATCGAAGCATCATAACAACATGCATCACGAACACCTAAACCATCCGCCTCTTCCAGCAATTCACTTGCCTCAGCGTACAAAGCCTCGCCCTGAAGTTTCTCATCCATCCTTCCAAGAACGCGGACACGAATAGGCAAATCTTCTGCCGCTCGGCGTAAATTGCGCACACCTGTAAGCCCCTGCTCGCGAAAATCAGCACAGGCAATAATCCCGTTCGAGAGCATTTCAAGAAGCCCGTGCCGCATCATCGCAATATGCGCATCGGTATCCAAAGAAGCCAGAAAACGATGTTTCAAGCCATGAGGCGGGATAACTGCCTGCTCCAATGGCAAACCCGTACATAACTCTTTGGCACCAGTATCACCAACATGGGTATGCGCATCAATAAACATGGGCACTAACAAGGCGCCTTTCAGTTCCACCTGACGGCAATTCCAGTCGGGTTCACCAATGGCTTCAATCCTGCCATCCGTAACGATTAATGATTGATCTTTGACTGGTTGCAACTCTTCTCCAACCAGCATCATGGACGGACGAAAGCAGATTCGCGATGCCATATACGACTAGCCTTTCGTTGCTCCCAGCGTTAACCCCTGTACAAAGTAACGATTCAGGAAAAGAGAGATAATAACAGCCGGGATAATGGCAAACACAGACATTGCCGCCATGCGCCCCCAGCCGATTTCCACCGCACTAAAGGAAGCCAGAATACCCAAAGGTATTGTTTTAGTTTTTGGCGAGGTAAGCATCAAAGCAAATAGAAAGTCGTTCCAAGAATAGATAATGACATAAAGAGCCGAAGCCACGATGCCCGGAACCGAAAGAGGCAAAGCCACCTTCAAGAAAGCCCCTAGATGGGAAGCACCATCAACCAGAGCCGCTTCTTCCATCTCCCTGGGTACATCTGAAAAGTAACTGCGCATCATCCAGACCACAAAGGACGCATCAAAAACGGTATCGAGAATGATCACCGCGGCATATGTGCCAAGCAATTGCACATCCCGCATAATCAGGTAAAACGGAATCAACATCGCCACTGGGGGGACCATCAGCAAAAGCAAAAAGAAATAAGAAGAAATATTAAGAAGACGCGATCTTGAACGCGCAATTGCATAACCAGCAGGCACACCAAGAACCAGTGAAAGCAATGTCGCACCAGTGGTAATAATGACACTGTTCAGGATAAAACGCGTTGTCTTCACCTGTGTTAACGCTTCATAATAATTTTTCAACGTGAAATCGAACACAAACCACTTGGGTGGGATAGCAAAGGCTTCCCGTCCAAACTTAAATGAAGTGGTGATCAACCAATAAATAGGTATCATAAAGAACAAAACGACCAAAATGGTCAACACCGTTAGTATGACCTTTTCAAGTAATGTCTTTTTCATAACGCTGGTTCCTTTTATAACTGCTGACGCTCAAGTACCATAATGTACAGAATAGACAGAATAGCAACTACAACCAGCAGGATATTTGCCAGCGCAGCCGCATAGCCCATTTGGAAAAAAGTCATGCCCACCGTATAAATATGAAAATTCAGTACGGTTGTTTGCGAGCCAGGTCCCCCGCCAGTGGTCGCGTAGATGGTGTCAAACACTTTAAAGGATTGCATGGTGCGCAAAAGCAAAGCGATCAGAAACGTCGGTTTCAACAGAGGTAATGTGATATAGAAAAAAGATTGCCAGCGAGAAGCACCATCCACGATTGCAGCTTCATAAGGTTCAGTCGGCAAGCTTTTCAACCCCGCCAGAAAAATGACCATCAACAAGGGTGTCCATTGCCACACATCTACCAGAATGACCGCCGGCATAGCCAGGTTCAACTCTGCCAGAGGTCCACGCCCGACATTAAAACCAGCCAGCTTAAGATAATAGGGGATCACCCCGAAATCCGCATTGTATAACGCTTTCCAGACCAGCCCAACCACTAATGGCGGCAAAGCCATAGGCATCAATAAGAAAGATCGAATGACACGCGCAATTTGTGTTTCTGCTCCCAACAAGAGCGCTAAACCGAGCCCCAACAAAAGCTCTATGGAGACGGTTCCTGCAACATAGATTAAGGTCGTAATCAGCGAACTTTTGACGACCTGATCCGAAAAGGCGCGCACATAATTTTGAAATCCCACAAAAGTCTGTGTTTGATTCGGATCAGTCAGACGGTATTCAAACAAACTGATGCGGAAGGAAAAAAACAAAGGATAAATTGCCACTACAATGACAAAAATGAGCAGCGGCGCCAGCATCACTAAATAAGCGCCATCCTCAATAAAAAATCTTCGAATAGATAGAGTAATGGATTTGTTCAAATTGGACCTCCGGCTCATGAGCAGAAAACCCCTGATTTCATTGAGTGAAGGGATGCCCGCAAGGTTTGCAAGCATCCCTTCCGAACCTGTATCAATTTTACTTCATGTTCGCTTCGACTTGGGCTTGCGCCTTCTCCAACGCGCTTTCAGCGGTCTCCTGCCCAACCAGATAGGCATTCACGTAGGTCCCGAGAGCATCCTGAATGATGCTATATTCCGGAATGCGAGGGCGATAATCCCCGTCGCCCTTCTCGAAGGACTTGAGTAACACGGGGAACCAGGGATATTCTTTGTTCAATTCTGGGTCTTCCAGCGTGCTGCGGCGAATAGGTGCACCGTCATGGCGAATCCATTCTTTCTGAATCTCAGGTGAGGTTAACCACTTGATGAATTCCCAGGCAGCTTCCTGTTTCTTTGGATCAGAAGCTGCATTGATGCCAATACCCCAACCGCCAAAGCCATATTTGGGCTCCATACCTTCTGAAACTGGCGCCACAGTGATGTCGACCTTGCCAACAATCTTAGAAATTTCGGGGTTTTCATAGCCAGCACGGGCAATGCTCCAACCCTCCATCATAGCCACCTGCCCATCACGGAAAGCAGTTTCGCGCTGATCCCACCAGTAGTCGGTTGCTCCCGGAGGCGCATACTTGAACAACTCACCGAAGAATTTTAGGATTTCCACATTCTGCGGCGTGTTGATGGCAACCTTGCCATCTTTATCCAGAATTGAGCCGCCATGTTGCTGCACCCAAGCCATATAGTCCTGTGCGACTGCCGGACCCTTAGCGCCAAGCAGCGCAATGCCATACATGCTTCCATCCGGTTTCGTCAGCTTCTTAGCCGCTTCCAGCAGCTCTTCTTGTGTCGCAGGGGGCTTAATTCCTGCCTCTTCCAGAACATCCTTGCGGTAGTTCAGAACATTAGCGTAGCCAGCCAATGGATAAGCCCAGTGCTTGCCTTCCCATTCGCCAAGCGTCCAGGAAACCGGCATAATATCATCCAGTTGCAATTGATCCTTATCGCGCGCCATGAAGTCGTCTAATGGCAAGGTGTACTGGTTCTTGGCATACTCACCAGACCAGACAATGTCAACCGTCATCAAGTCATATTGAGCTGTCTTGCCGACAAAGTCTGCGGTTAACTTCTGGTACAGGTCCACATAGCCCAGCTCATCAAGTGTAATGCTAATCCCGGTTTGTTCCTTGAAAATGGGGATCAGGTAGCGGAATGCTGTCACGTATTGATCCGTCATAGATGCCAGCGTTAGCTCCACCCCCTCAAAGGGCTTGGCAGCAGGCTGTTCGGGCGCCTTGGTGGGTTGAGCAGGCTGTTCGGGCGCCTTGGTGGGTTGAGCAGGCTGTTCGGGCGCCTTGGTGGGTTCAGCCGGCTTGGGTGCCTCTGTCGCCGCCGGGGCACAGCCCAGCAAACTTACAAACATCACCGCAAGCAAAATGAGCATTGAAATCGTGCGGAAGATTTTTGTACGCATCATTTATCTCCTTTTTCGCAAAAATCATTCAAATTTTATGCTCCAGGTATTGTTCCCAGAGATTGTTCGTGTTCAGGAGTCCTTCTCAAAGACTTCTCTTACCCCTCCTGAACCGCCAACGAAAGACGGGGTTGTAACCTCTTACCAACTTTCGCTTATAGCCATCACCTCCTTTACAAATCACACAAAAAGAGCACTATTTATACGGGTTCTCACCGCTGGAGATGCAAGGTGTATTTATAACGGTCACCTCCGCTGATCACCTGGTGATACTCAAGCGGTTGGTGATGATAGGTGTAAACAATACCTTCGACCAATAGCAAAGGCGAGCCAACAGGAAGATGCAACAATCGGCTCCACTCCTCACTGGCAGCAACTGCCTGAATCGTTTTATCGGATTCGAGGGGAGGAATCCCCTTTCTGTCGTACAATGCATACAATGACCCAATCAGATCAAGTTCCTCCCTGGTCATCGAAATATTGAGCAATGTATTGATATAGGAGGCATTGATGGCAACTGGGATGCCATTGGCATGACGTAAACGATACACATACAATAACGGTGTATCGCGAGGAACACCCAACCTGTCACAAATTGCAGGAGCTTTGGTTTGTTTGAACTCAAGAATTGAAGAAGTGACCTCCATGCCGCGCGCCAGCATATCCTCTGTGAAACTGGTCAGACGGGTCAACCCACGGCTCAGCTTGGTACGAATCACAAAAGTGCCTTTGCCAGGGGTGCGCGTGATATAACCGTCATGCTCCAGTTCCTGCATTGCCTGGCGCACTGTTGTGCGGCTGACCGCGTAGCGCCCAATCAATTCCATTTCAGTTGGCAACGGCTGACCCACACCAATTGCGCCGCTCTCGATTTCTTCAATGAGCTTTTCTTTCAACTGGTGATACAGGGGAATGAATGAACGCCGATCCAAATGATACATGACGATCTCTCAGATAATTTGTTGTAATGTTATAACATTACTGCAAATCATTATAAGAATTTCCTGTCCGAAAGTCAATAGTTTTTGAAATCAATTTGCTCTCAAGAAGGTATAAGTTCCCTCTCGTAAGCCAATAAACTTCTGAATATATCTCACCATAGCGCGCATTTCAGGATATCCTAATGTAAAATATGAATGTCAAATGACTTGAATGGGATACTCTTTATGCCTTTGATTAAACGTTATTCCAACCGAAAACTTTATAATAGTGAAACAAGTCAATATGTCACCTTGAACGATATTGCTGAAATGATTCGTCAAGGCGAAGATGTGCGCGTCATTGATTACGATACAGGCACAGACCTCACTGCTGTTACCCTTGCGCAGGTGATCTTCGAACAGGAAAAGAAAATTGGTGGATTGCTGCCACAGGTGATCTTTTCCCGTCTGATTCGTGCTGGGGATAGCATGTTCGGCGGGCTGAGCGAAGCTATTCACACTTTTTTAGACCCGCAAAAATATATCGAGAGCGAAATACATAGACGTCTGGATTTGCTGGTCAACAGGGGGGCACTTTCAGTACAAGAATGCCAGCGGCTGGAAAAGTTGCTCCTTGATCCCTCTTTGACCCAGAGTTTACAAAGCGAGGAAGAAGAAGTCAGCCCTGATGAAATTCAGTTGTTGATTGAAAAAATCGAGCTTCTGGAGCAGGAACTCTACCAGTTGCAACAATTGCAAGACTAACGACACTAAGGTTCGATAGAAAACAGACTGCCGCCGCTGCTACTCTCCACTTCCGGAAAATAATAGGCATACGCGCGTGCAGGGAGAACCCGAAACTCCCCCGCTTGAAGCGGCATAAGTTCATACGTCAATCCATAGACACCCGCTGGAACACTTTGTGCCATCCAGCGGACATGATCCGCATAAACCAGCGGCGGCGTAAAATACCACCAGCCCCGTCCTTGTGCAAAGGTGGTTTCTCCCTGCGCAAAGGTGGTTTCTCCCTGCGCAGCGGTTTTAAGTTGTCGGTTCAGGATTTCGCTACCAGCCGGAATGTAATCTTCAACCACCAGATAATTTATCGCTCTGGTTACGGTCAGCGTCAAACGCACCAAAACAGAGCGGTGGTCTCTCAGACGAATTCTATCAACTGGCGGACAGGATTCAAGCTGGCACTGCAAATCATTCAGGTAATACTTCCGGGTTAATAAAATATCTGTCTGGAGCGGTGGTACACTCTCCACAGGGCGATACAACTGCAAATAAGCCCGGTAATACAGATTCCCTTCCCCCCCATCCCGTAACAAAAGCAGGGTATTTGGTTCATCTGGCTTCAAATTGCTGATTGGAATGCTGGTGCTGATAGGGGTCAGGGCTGCATCCCCTCTCGTCATACCATTGAGAATCAACATATCATTAAGAAAAGCAGAAAAACTGTAATTTGCCTGCAAGTCACCGCTATTCTTCAGAGCATTCGTAAGCGCCCGGATCACCCAAGCTGTCTCATAACTGGACTGCCACCCGCCGCTCAGACGACGATGAGCGGTCAGGAAACGTACTGCATCCGCCACAAGCGGCGATTGTGGTTCCAATTCAGTTAACGCCAGCACGACTATAGCGGTTGTAAGATTAGGGCTTGCCCGGCTACCACCGCCCAAGGCACTCTCCCAGTAGACACCGCTTGAGGAACGAGACGCAATACTCTTTAGCTCCGAAAGCAAATCTATTGCTCGTGTATCCGCCGCATCTACCGTTTGTAACGTTAATGCCAGCAGAGCTTTTGCCCAGGGATTCATTTGTTCACGCAGTTCATACAAACCCTGTGGCGGAATATCTGCGCACCCTGATTGCCGCAAGACATAATGCTCAAATGCCAGCTCGTCCGGGCTTAGTGAATCTGACTGGGTTTGCAAAACATTGACCAAATAATTTTGAACTTTCTGGAAAACAGTCTGTTCAACCACAAAGCCAGATTGGGCTGCAAGACTTAATCCGTATAACGCGTATGCACTTGTGTGGGTGTCACTCTGCTCCCCAAACTTCCAGCCCCAGCCGCCATCCAAATTCTGATGGAGAGTTAGACTGGTCAGCTCGTCAGCGATCGTCGTTTCGAGTTCTGATTTCAACGACGGCGAGTCCAGTCCGAATTCCTGTAAAGTGCGGAGTATTTGCACATTCGCAAGCAATACGGAAACCCGTGGTTCAGTAAAATCATAAGGGTAATTCTTTACGACCTTCAGGTCACTTAGCAGGGATGCAGCTAATGACGGTGACAACTCTATCCTCAACTGCCCACTGGTAGGTGTATACGAGCGCGGTAAGCTGACAACTTCTAGTTTTTCACCGCTTTGGCTCAATACGCCGCTTACACCCAGCGTTTGAGGTACACTATAACGCAATACTGGAATCTTGCCCTGTTCTGGGCGCGCTGCATCCTGCAGGTTACCCGATCGAACACTGAAAATCAACTCTACCTGATCGGTATCCTGTACAACCCCCCACCAGCTTACCCGCTGCTGTTCGCCTGCGGGCAGTGTAATGCGCTGCAATGCTTTGCCCGGCTCGTCCAGGTTAAGACCAGCCGTTTGCAAGCTGGCATCTACGATCAGGCTGTTCTTTGTATTATTGTTTATTACCGCGGCAAGCTCAATATGATCACCACTGACCAGAAAAGCCGGCGTCACTGGTCGAATCGTTAAGTCTTTTCCGGTGACAACCTCAACACTTGTTTCGCCAACCAGCGCATCCTTGGTTAATCCCCGCAGCGTAGCCACCCACGTGGTTAGGTTATCCGGGAGTTTCAAAGTGACTTCAGCCTGCCCATTCGCATCTGTCTCGATCTTTGCCTGCCAGTAAGCTGTGTCTGCAAATTTCTCGCGTAAGGCAAGCAGCGGCGCAGCCGGTTCACCACCCCCCAGCCCTCCCGCCTGTGACAATAAAGTAATCCGCCTGGCATACCCTGCCAGGGATAAGCTGGTTTCCAGACCCAGCGGCTGGGGAGCATAAAAAGCTTCAATAATGCTGGACGAATTGGGTTCGGCAAGCGCAAAGATAGCTTTATCCACAATTGCCAACGAGAATTCACCCCGAACAGGTCTGCCTCTTGAATCGGATACACTCACTTTGTAAGAGACTTCTCCACCCGGCATTGTGCGACTGGGTTGCGGCGTTAGCCTCACATTGAGGATATAAGCGGACGGGTCAACCGGAATCTCAATATAACCGGCACGAAAGTCTGGAAAGCCTTCAGAGGTTCTTCCCAATAAAATCACCGAAAGAAAAATATTGGGGGCGTCTTCGTCAGCAACCGGGAGTTCAAGTTCAAGGCTTGAACCTTCAATGGTCAACAGCCGGGGAGTATGCATAACCCTGCCACGTTCTGTCGTTACCAATGCTAGTGCAGGGCTGTTAAATGGGTTGGGTATCAGGATGCGCGCCGTCTGTCCCGGCAGATACGTTTCCGCGTCTCGGCTCAGAATCAGATGCTGATCGGGCAAATCTGGCCAAACAGCATCCCCAGAACCGCCCACCCAGGTCATCACCTGCGTCACTGCTTCATTTCCTCTGACCTCTAGCAGATAGAGACCAGGCTGCGGTGGAATAAATGCCAGACGCGCCTGACCGCGCACATCTGTCTTAAAATCGCTGCTACTCACTGGAGAATATTCAGGCATTAAGCGTCCAGTGCCAGCAGATATTTCCTCTGGCAAACGCTGTTTCCAATTTACCTTAAGGAAGTCTGCCCGCAGCGCGTGCATTGGCGATGGCTTCCTGTCCCAACCCACAGTCTGGATCACATACCCGATTTCCTGCCCAACCTGACCATTCCAACTATCAGGACGAACACCGATATAAAAATCTGCCGGATGAATGATCAGGCTGGCACGGCTGCTCACTGGATATTCACTTTGACCTTGAGCTGTAACCTCCAGCGTTAACTTCTGACGCCCCTCAACCTGATCCAGCTTTTCAAACACATCTGCGGAAAAAGACAATGACAAATTACCGCCCACATCGGTTTCTGCATCTCCTTCCGCTAGAAACATGCCAGGCGACGCAAACCAGTCCGGAGTATCATCCCAAAATTCGGCAACTTCCCCACTCTGATAATTGCCTGGCAGGTAAAGATGATCTCTTGCAGTGTATAACGTCCAATGGACAGGTAAATTACTGACTGGTGCGCCAAAATAATCATTTGCCTGAACAGTTGCCCGAATATCCTGCCCTTTCTGTTTTTCGGACGAATCAAAACGCACCAGCAGCTCCATTTCTGGTTTGCGGTATTCAGCCACCTGGAATGTCAAACTGGCAATCGGCTCATGAGAGGTCTGTAAAGTATAGACACCGGGCAGAGCATCCTCTGGCAAATTAAATGAGCCGCTTGCAGTACCATAACTGGAAACTGGCAGCGACAATGTTGCCAGCAAAGGACGCTCGCCGGTCTCTGGTGCATATTCGCCGAAGAGCTGCAAGGTTACCTGATCAACAGGACTTGGAAAATACCGCCCATTTTCCGCCCGCCGCAAAATGGCGCGCACATTCACCGTTTGTCCTGGGCGGTAAATGAGGCGATCTGTGTAAAGATATGTAAAGAGCTGACTGGTTTGGGGCTTCAAGTCTGTGTGCAAGCCAAACTCCCGCCCGCTCAAGCCCGCCGTCCAGGAAGTCAACCCTAGTGCAAAGTCCGAATCACCGGGGTTTCCCATCAACACATAGTATATCGTGCTCCAATTTGCACTTTCTGGCAGCGAGACCCATGCCAATCCGTTTTGGTCGGTTGTTGTAGTTGCCACAGGGACATTCTGATCATCATAAATCGTAAGACTCGCACCAGAGACCGGCTGCAAGGTTTCCAGATCGGTCGCCCAGACGTACATCTCGTTGCTGTTGCGTTTCATGGTCAGGTTAATACGGCTCACCACACCCATAAACGGACCACTGAGATAGCGGCTGGCGTTTAGCTCGGGAACATCAAGCTCAAAATAATATAACCCGGTCGGTAGTGTCGTCCTGCCGCTGGAGAGGGGAATCTCAACCGTTGTATTGCGGTTGGGTTCAAGCTCCAGAGCGTGCATCCAGGTTTCCTGAGCAGGCACCATGTTAATACTGAGGGAACCTCTCTCTATATGTCGCTTGACCAGGGCGGTAAAAGTATCAAATGAGATAACCGCCGAAGACACTTTAATAGCCTGCACATTGGTGGCTTGAGCAGCGACATAAGGATCATCCGGCAAGATAAAAAGCACTGGAGAACCAAACTGCAACATTGGAACGGTTAAAGACGGCTCGGCTGGCAACACGCGTAAAATTGCACTTTTCGTTTCTCCCAAGGGACGTCCCCAAAGATCCTGCAAATCAGCCGATAGGGTAATGAGATAAGCCAGGTTTGGCTCATAAAAACCGCTTAAATACATTGTCTTTCGGTCAAGGCTAAGAGAAACTGTCTGATGGATAAGCTTTGGCTGAACCTCAACGAAATCTTCCAGGTTTTGCTCTCCAAGCGGAACATTGAACTCAAGCACAAAACGGTTATATCCGCTCTCCAGCGGCTTACCTGAGGCGGGGATTGTCTTAACCAATGTTAAGGGTGCCACGGTAAGAAATTCTCTACGGAAATCTTTGCTCAGCGGTGATCCTCCAAGACTGATCGTTTCCTTAGGCAAGGTGAGCGTGTAAGTCGTATTGCGTTGTAACAGCCGCTCAGGCTGAAAGATTACTCTGCTAGAATGATTTTCCCAGCGGTAAGAGCCGTCAACTTTTACGCCTCTGGGTCCCAGCAAGGTCAAATTTTGTTCTACGCTGGCAGTATCCATCGGCTGGTTAAAATCAATCACAAAGGGGATATCTATCGCTATTCGTTGCCATCCACCCGCTGGCTCACAGGCAATGACCTCGGGCTGGGCAGTAGTAAATATCCAGCTCAGGTCAGCAACCGTATCTCCCGCAAATGACATTCCCGAAGCACTCACCAGAGCAGAATTTACAGTCACCGTGTAGTCCGTACCACCGGATAGCGCGGGTTCGGGGTAGAAAACATATGTGTTTGAGTTAAGCCATTTGCCTTGCCCATGCACTTCAGGGAACAAGGAAAAGGCAGGAGGAAAAACAGATGGATCACCATCCAAAGGCACCACAGGTTGATTGAAAGCAACCGATATTGCACTGGATGGATTCTGATTTTTACTTCCCGGTTCAGGGATACGCTCAACAATCTGCAGGCTTTCAGGGGTTCGGAAATCAAAGGTTTGCTCATATACCAACTGTAGATTGTTTTCAGCCTGCGCACTGGTCTTCAATGTTACTTTGAACAATGTGGCAGGCATAAGAGGAGCGTTTGGTTGAAAGTGCAGGGTACGATTGTTGTCCAGCCATTCAAAAATCCCTTGCAGATACGGCTCAATGGTCAGAGCTGCCTGCACAGTATCAGTTTTCATTGGCTGGTTAAAATAAAACCTGACACCCTCAACACTATTAACTTCGCCGCCATTCATCGGATGAGTTTCTATCACCGACGGCGGCAACGGCACAGCCCGCTGCGCCTGAACTGAAGGCTCCGCAACAATGGTAGCTGCCGGCAGCGTCTCTGGTGCGGCTTCCTGAGTGGAAGTAATGCGACAGGTGAGACTTACCAGAATTAGAACCATGATGAAAAACATCAGGGAACTTTTGGCTCGCCAGCCTGAAACGCTGTCCATCATTACACTCCTATCAGCAGAATACACCAGCAATTTCATTATACCAACATCAACAAAAAAGAAACCGGCGGACAGTTCCCCGCCGGTCAAAATTTTCAAGCTCCGACTTTCACCCCCGCGTTGATCCTCGTAAACGTGGGTCTAGCACATCCCGCAATCCATCACCAAGCAGGTTGAACGAAAGCACGGTAAACATGATAGCAATGCCCGGGAAGAACACCAGATGCGGCGCATTAAAGACACTATTGCGCTCTTCACCCAACATTAAGCCCCATTCTGGGCGGGGCTTCTCTGCCCCTAACCCCAGAAACGAAAGCGCTGCAGCATCCAGAATAGCTGTGGCGATTCCCAACGTGCCTTGCACAATTAATGGTGAGATGGCATTTGGCAGTACGCGGTTAAACAAAATTTGTAGAGGGGATGCCCCCAAAGCGCGCGACGCCTGCACATACTCCAATTCTTTAACAGAGAGCACAGTAGAACGTATCAGGCGAGCAAAACGAGGGATGGAAACAATGCCAATGGCAAGCAATGCGTTGATCAGTCCAATCCCCAGTACGGCAACAATGGCAATCGCAAGTAGTAAACTGGGAAATGCCATCAGTACGTCCATGATCCGCATAATAATGTTATCCACCCAGCCACCAAGAAAGCCCGAGATTGCGCCAATGAATCCACCGACAATAATGGCAAATGAAATGGTTGCCAATCCAACCTGTAAGGATAAACGTGAACCGAAAATCACCCGTGAAAACAGGTCGCGGCTGTTCCCATCAATACCAAAAATATGCTGCTCTTTGTCTTTAGGACAACCCAAGAGATGTACACAGGGCGGTTCGCGGCGCTTAACCGTCTTGATCAGGGCAATAGGATCATAGGGGGCAATCCATTCTGCAAAGATGGCAATAAAGACCAGAATACCCAGCATAACCATACCCGCCTGTGCTGAGCGATGACGCAGTAACCGTCTAAATGCTTCCTGGGCTGGCGAGTGACGTGTATATTGTTCTTGATAATTTTCCGCGATTGGTTTAAGCGTCTCAGTCATGGTCTTCCCTTTCGTGTCACTCCAGCCGAATACGCGGATCAAGATATGCGTAAGAGATATCAACGATCAGATTAACGAAAACAAAAATCAGAGCAATAACCAGAGTGAAACCCTGAACTACCGGATAATCTCTCCCTAAAATAGCATCTTTGAGCGCCGTTCCAACACCGGGCAGGGTAAAAACTGTCTCGGTCAACACTGCTCCCGAAAGCAAGGCGCCGGTTTCTATCCCAATGATGGTCACAATCGGGATCATAGCATTGCGCATGGCATGTTTGGCAATAACCAGCCGCTCAATCAACCCTTTAGCCCGTGCCGTGCGAATATATTCCAGCCCTAAAACTTCCAGCAGGCTGGAGCGTGTCATACGCGCAATGATTGCCAGTGGAATTGTGCCAACTGCTACAGAGGGCAGGATCAAATGCCAGGCGGCATCTTTAAGAATCTTCCAATTCCCTGTAAAGACCACATTGATAATGACAGAGTTGGACATAAAATCGAGGATAAACTTCTGCAACCCGCTGACATTCTCCAAGCCCCAATATTTAGCAAGCGAAGTCAACGTCATGCCGGCTGAAAATCGCGCCGAAGGAGGAATGAAAAAGGGTGTATCCTTGAGCAGCAACGCAAAAACATAAGCCAGCATCAAACCCAGCCAGAACACCGGCATGGAAATGCCGATGTTTGCCAGAATCATGGTTGCAGTGTCAATGATCGTGTTCCGTTTAAGCGCTGAAATAATACCCAATAAAATGCCGAAAAAAGTTGAAAATAGCATCGCGCCGATGGTCAACTCAATGGTCATTGGCAGGCGCTCGGCGATCAGGTCAACCACCGGACGTCCAAAACGCAACGAGTTCCCAAAATCCCCTTGCGCCAAATTGCTTAAATAACGAACAAACTGGACTGGGATGGGCTTATCCATCCCATAACGCGCCATAAATTCGTCGCATTTCTCTCTGGTTGCTTTCTCCCCCAACATGACCACGCATGGATCACCGGGAATCAGGCGGACAATTGTAAAGGTGACCAGCAAAATGCCAATCACTACCGGTAAAAGAAGCAATAAACGTCTTGTAACAAACTGTACCATGTGACCTTTTGAGCGGATGGGGTATCCCAATATGGAATACCCCACCCTGATCAGCGAGTTTTATTCAGCATTGAGGAAGGAGCCAAAGAAGGCGCCGAAGTATTCAAAGGTGGTCGTGCGCCCTTTGTGGTTTGGATCTTTGGCATCCCACTGGGATACAAACGTAGCAACAACGTCATTAGCATCCAGTGTCGCGCCGTTAAAGAACTTCACACCATCGCGCAGGGTAAAGACCCACTCGGTTGCATCTTCGTTGGCTTCGTATTTCTCAGCCAACTTAGGCTCAACTCCGACACCACCAACCTCAAAAGCCAGCAATGTCTCATAGACCTGTTCGCAAGCGCGCAGGGTCTCGCCATCCGTCTCGTCAGAGCACCATAACACAGCCGGTTCACCATTTTGCATCCAGACTAGTTGATCCACACCGCTGGCGCCAACCACGGCAAAGTACTCATTACCCAACGGGCTTGCGTGAGCGCCTTCAAAATTGGCTTTGAACGCTACCGCTGAAGCGCCATGAGCAACCGGGATCATCGGAACATATTCTTTTATCAGCTTATTTGCGGTGTCATAGTATTGCTGGCGTTTGGCTGAATCAGCAGTTTGCCCGGCGGCTTTCAGAGCTTCAACAACATCCGGGAAGAGATCACCAAATTGCAGATTGTTGGCATTGGCGAAGTGATAATCATAGAAGTTTGTAGCATCAGGATAGTCCCCTGTCCACCCTAAAAGATAGAAACCTTTTTGACCAGCAGCAGTGGCATCAATAAACGCCGCAGATTCCATCTCTTCTATCTTGACGTTGACACCAATTTCTTTCAACTGTGCCTGAATTTCTTGGGCAACTTTGTCGGGGGTCGGCAGGTAACCGCGAACCACATTGCGGAATGAAAGGGTAACTTCCAGTCCATCTTTGTAACCAGCCTGCTCGAGCAATTTTTTGGCTTCTTCCGGATTATAGTCGTACCACTTTTGTCCCTCAGAATACCCAGGCTTGAGCAACGGCGGAACAAAGACATCTGCCACCCGCGAACCCTCAGGATAAAACTGATCCACAATGCGCTGACGGTCAATTGCCATAGCAAACGCCTTACGCACGTTAACATCGTCAAAAGGCTTTATCTTGTTGTTGAAGCCAATATAGAAGATGTTTAATGCCGGGCGTGGATAAAGTTTTAGATTTGCGTCCCCTTCAATGGTGGCAAAATCCTCTGGAGCCGGATTGTCAATCCCGTCTACCGTACCTGACTGCAATTCCAGCAAACGCTGAGCAGACTGCTCAGACCAGCGGAAAATCAAGGTTGGAGTTTTGGCTTTCTCGCCCCAGTAGTCTGGGTTAGCTTCAAAGATAATACTGTCACCGCGTTTCCATTCCTTGACCTTGTATGGGCCGGTTCCGTTGACGTTATCGCTCATTTTGACCGAGTCGCCGCCATTGGCATCCAAGTATTCTTTATCTTGAATTGAGAATACTGAGAAAGCCACCTTTTGCGGAAAAGCCGGGTCGGGATAACAGAGAGTGAACTTGACCGTCTTTGCATCCACTGCTTCGATGGATTTGAACTCCCCACCGTAATCGCAGTTTGGAGCCTCAACTTTCATCGGCTCAAAAGCAGCAGGAGCTTTGGTTGGCTCGGCTGGCGCTTCGGGTGCTTTGGTTGGCTCGGCTGGCGCTTCGGGTGCTTTGGTTGGCTCAGCAGGTTTTTCCGGGGTGGGTGTTGCCGCTGGCTGACAGGCAGCCAGAGCCATACTGAGCAATAAGACGATCCCCATGAAAGTATAAAATTTTTGTTTCACATTCTCCTCCTTAACTAAAAATGAATCTTTGACTGTGAGTGTTGGAAATTTTGAAATTAAAACCTACTGCTTTGTACACCTCCTTTCTGGCTTTCTGCTGTAAATCTCAAACGTACACAACTCTAAAGCGCCCACTTTATCTTGTGTTTCAAGGGAACATCTAACAAAACGGGCACTCTTATCCTGTTTTCAATTTTTTATGATAGAGTTGATTGTGTAAGATTATAAGACATTTGATTGAGATGTCAACCAGTTTAGAACACAAATTGTTTTCTTATCCGATTTTTTTCGCCCTGAACAAAACCATCAAGTATAATTATTTCAGCCCCAGTCAGGGCTTTATTATATGATGAGGTGATCAATGAGTGAACAATCCCTCCGACAACCTTTGCTTGAAGTGCGTGATCTGAAAACGTATTTCTACACAGAAGATGGCATTGTCAAAGCAGTGGATGGTGTGGATTTTGTCGTTTACCCGGGCGAGGTGTTGGGGCTGGTGGGCGAATCCGGCTGCGGCAAGAGCGTTACTTCCTTCTCCATTCTGCGTCTGGTCTCATTTCCAGGCAGAATCATTCAGGGAGCCATCTACTTTGAGGGGCGCGATCTGCTTCAGCTAAACGAAGAAGAAATGACTAAAATCCGCGGCGACCGCATTTCGATGATTTTCCAACAGCCGCAGTCCAGTCTTAACCCTGTTTTCCGCGTCGGCGATCAGGTGGGTGAGGTTTTTCAAATTCACGAAAAACTCGCCCGGCAGAAAGCCTGGGCAGAAGCGGTGGAACTCTTCCGACTGGTTGGCATTCCCGATGCGGACAGAAAAGCGTTTGCCTATCCGCATGAAATGTCCGGTGGTCAGGCACAACGTGTGATGATTGCCATGGCATTGGCGCTCAAACCAAAACTACTTATTGCTGATGAGCCGACGACCGCACTGGACGTCACCATTCAAGCACAAATTCTGGACCTGATTCGCAAGCTGCGCGAACAACTTGGTACAGCAGTCATTTTGATCACCCACGATTTGGGAATTATCGCGGAAATGGCTGACCGGGTGGCAGTCATGTATGCTGGTCGTATTGTAGAACAAACCGACGTCCAGCGGCTTTTCGATGCCCCGCTGCATCCCTATACGCATGGACTGATTGGCTCTATCCCGATTTTGGGTAAAACCCAAAAGCGACTGGAGGTCATTCCAGGAAATGTACCCAATTTAATTAATCTGCCGCCAGGCTGTCGTTTTGCCCCTCGTTGTACGGCGCGTGAAAAGTATCGGCTGACCATTTGCACACAGATTGAACCCGAGCTGACTGAATCTGCCCCCAATCATCTAGTGCGCTGCTGGCTATACCAGGACAGCAATCGGCATCAGGCGCCCTTGCGAATGACCGCAGACCAGTCCAGAGAATAAACGAGGTTTGCATGACAACTATACTGAACAACCAGACTGATGCCAATGAATTCATCCGGGTGGAGAATCTTAAGAAATATTACCCGGTGCGGGGTGGAGTGCTACAGCGCGTGGTGGCGTGGGTACAGGCTTTGGATGGAATCAGCTTTACAATACAGCGGGGCGAAACCCTTGGACTGGTCGGTGAGTCGGGTTGTGGCAAATCCACAGTTGGGCGTACCATGTTACGACTAACTGAACCAACAGGTGGAAAAGTCTTTTTTGATGGGCAGGATGTATTCTCGCTCAAAGGCGAGGAACTGAAGAAACTGCGCCGCAATATGCAAATCATTTTTCAAGACCCCTATTCTTCACTTGACCCGCGCGTGCCGATTGGCGAATCTGTCATGGAGGGTTTGCGCATCCATAAGATTGGTACTCCAAAAGAACGTTACGATATTGTCATCCAGACATTGAAAAAAGTAGGGTTGGAAGAATATCACGCCCGGCGCTATCCGCATGAGTTTTCAGGCGGTCAACGACAGCGCATTGGCATTGCCCGCGCTCTGGCGTTGAATCCCAAATTCATTGTTTGTGATGAACCGGTCTCAGCGCTGGATGTTTCCATTCAATCACAGGTGTTGAACATCTTGAAGGACTTGCAAGAAGAATTCGGACTGACTTACCTGTTTATTGCCCACAACCTGAGCGTCGTAGAACATATTTCTGACCGGGTAGCCGTTATGTATCTGGGCAAAATAGTCGAATTGACTGACCGTGACGAACTGTTTCGCAACCCGCTTCATCCCTATACACAGGCTTTGATGTCTGCCATACCGATTCCAGATCCCAAACTGAAACGTGAGCGCCTTATCCTGAAGGGAGATGTGCCCAGCCCCCTCAACCCACCTCGCGGCTGCCGTTTTCACCCACGCTGTCCATTTGCAATGGACATATGCCGGGTTGAAGAGCCCCCCCTGATAGAAGTACGCACAGGTCATCAGGCTGCATGTTGGCTGATCTCGCCCAAAGATACAATCGGCATGACGGGCGGCACAGCAACAAACCCCCATCAGGCATAAACGGATATTTGACGGATAAATGATTAAGATACTTCACCCCATCCTCAGGCTGGACGCCAGTTTATCCAACCACTTACGGTTACAGACAGAGAATCGCCTTCTTTGGGGAATCACAGCAATTCTGGCACATTCAGGTGACTCGTGGCTTTGGCTGGCAGGATTGTTACCTTTCTGGTTATTCGGCGGCGCTGAATGGCACAACCGTATCAACTTTTTGGCAGGCGGGATCGTATTTCTGGCAATTCTGGTCCTGGGGATAAAATTCGTCATCCGCCGTCAGCGTCCCCCGGGTGAATGGGGTGCCATTTACCGCAATACTGACCCACATTCATTCCCCTCCGGTCATGCAGCACGTGCTGGTCTGCTAATCGTCATGACACTGGGGCTTGGTCCGTTGTGGCTTGCCATTCTCCTGATCATCTGGGCACCATTCATGAGCTTAGCACGCATCGCCGCTGGTGTGCATTATCTTTCTGATGTGCTGGCTGGTTTTTTGCTCGGTATCGGGATTGGAGCAATGCTCCTGCAGCTACAGCCAGTGATTATCTCCTGGTTCCCCTATATGTTTTATTAGACCTAACCGGTGCATCAGCAAACCACCATCATTGGATTCAGTCCAAAGTTGTGCAAGAGAAGAGTGTTCAGAATGTCCTCTGCTATAATTGCGCTATGAACACTCCACAAGGCTTTCCCCAGTGGCTGCTCTGGGCACAAAAATTACAGTCTATTGCCCAAAGCGGTCTTGCTTACTGTAAAAACCCCTTCGACATTGAACGCTACCACGCCATTCAGGAAATCGCTGCTCAGATGGTTGCAGCAGGCGCTGGTGAGGAACCAGCCACCATTCATAAGCTGTTTGACGCGCAGGCTGGTTATGCAACCCCAAAAGTAGATGTGCGCGGTGTGGTGTTTAAGGAAAATAAAGTATTACTGGTTAAGGAATTAATAGACGGCGGCTGGACATTACCTGGGGGATGGGTGGATGTTAACGAACCGCCCAGCCTGGCGGTCGAGCGCGAGGTGCGTGAAGAATCCGGTTACGAGGTCAAAACGGTCAAACTGTTGGCACTCTATGATCGTAATAAACATGGTCATCCGCCCTATATTTTTCATGTCTACAAACTTTTCTTCCTGTGTAAATTAATCGGCGGACAACCCAAAGAGAGTATGGAAACTGGCGGGGTTGGCTTTTTTAGCGAAGATGACTTACCCCCTCTCTCCATTGCGCGGACAACAGCCAGTGAGCTTCATCGTTTCTTTGAACATCTGCGCAATCCAGAATTACCAACAGATTTCGACTAACTGCAGAATCATCACTTATGAAGCGACCCGGCTTTCTGCTTTTGATCATCTTGTTCGCTAGCGCCTGCGCACCACTGACCCCTGTGCCCGGATTGAGCACAGCGGCGTTCGCTGCGGAAACAGCAAGTTCTTCATCCCCTATCCCCCCGCATGTTATTGCGACAACCACACGATCCTCTGCCCCTACCTCAACACCAGTACCGGCACACACGCCCACTTTACCTGCCTATTTACAGGTGGAAACCAGTCAACTACGCGGTATGGCTCTAAGTGTTTGGCACCCGCTGGCTGGCGGGCAGGCAGAGATATTCGATGCACTAGTTAGAAAATTTAATCAGGAGAACGAATGGGGAATACAGGTAAATCAAACAGCTACTGGCGGCAACAGTTTGCTTTACCAAATGGTAGAAACTGGTCTGAAGAATGGGGCGTTGCCCAATGTTCTGGTGGCACCAGGAGAACTGCTCCATGAATGGCAAAACCGCAGTGGTCTGCTGATTGGCTTGGATGATTATATTCAACATCCCAATTGGGGATTTTCCTCTCTGGAGCTTGGCGATTTTCCAGTCGTATTTTGGAAACAGGATCAGATTGAAGACATTCAAATCGGCATTCCTCTGACCCGTGACGCACAGGTGCTCTTCTATAACCAGAGCTGGGGGAGGGAGCTCGGTTTTTCCGCCCCGCCAACCACTGCTGAAGAATTCAAAAAACAGGCATGCGCTGCTGCTTCTGCAATCTTAAAAGACCAGAACCGTGAAAATGATGGCACTGGCGGATGGATCGTCAGCACAGATGCACTGGCACTGTTAAGCTGGCTAACCATCTTTGGTTATGAAGTGCCCTCAGACCCAAACAGTCAACTGACAATTTTTAATGTGCAGTCAGCACGGGATGCATTTGATTTTCTGAGAGCACTGTATGAAGAAGGTTGTGCCTGGGTCGCCCGTAACCCGTTGCCATATGACTATTTTGCTGCACGTCAAGCGCTGTTTTACTCTGGAGCCTTAAGTGATATTCCCCCTCAAGAAGATGCCATTCAGCGCCATGAAAGTCCGGATGCATGGATGGTTATTCCCTATCCCACTGCCGGGAATAAACCACTGATATACACCAGCGGGTTGTCGTATGCCATTTTTGCCGCCAGCCCGCAAGAACAGTTGGCAAGCTGGTTGTTCATCCGTTGGATGGCAACCTCCACAACACAGGTTCAGCTCATTGAAGCTGGTGGCGGCTGGCCAGTCAACGTATCGGCAGTAGAAAAGCTTTCCAACTACCGTCAGGATCACCCGCAATGGGCAAACACGTTGACATGGATACCGCTGGCACGTCCGGTGCCGCAGGGACATCACTGGCTGACAGCACTCCGCATTCTGGAAGATGCCGGCTGGCAGCTCTTTCAGCCCCAGCCAGACATCAAAAACCAGATCCCTGCCATCCTTGCTCAACTGGACCTCACCATCGCTGAAGTGCTGAAAATCTTACAGGAAACAGATCAAATCAGGTAATCTTCCTTGTATCAAGCAGGGTATATTATTAAGGCTTAAGATGCGGATAAATATCTGGTGGATTCGGAGAGATTTGCGCCTGCGGGATAATCAGGCGCTTCAGGCGGCACGGAATGATGGATCATGTGTTTTGCCATTATTTATCCTGGATTCAGCCTTGCTGAAGAATTCTGCCGAAAACAGACGGGCTTTTCTCTTCTCCGCTTTGCACTCTTTGGAAAAAGAGTTACAACGTCGAGGCAGCCGTCTGTTCGTGCGTGAGGGTAAACCCCTGCGGGTGCTGACAGAGCTTATCCAAGAGCTAGGTGTATCTGCCATCTACGCGGAAGAGGACTACAGCCCATATGCCCGCCGCCGCGACGCAGAAATCAGCAGACATTTGCCACTCAAACTGACCGGCGGGTTAACCATCCACCCTCCATCAGCCGTTGTTCAGGCAGATGGCTCCCCTTATAAAGTCTTTACCCCTTTTAGCAAAGCGTGGAAAGCACTGCCAGCCCCCTCCCGTTCAGTCATCCCAATCCCAGAAGTTTTTGCACCACCCCCAAAGATTGACAGCAAACCCTTGCCGCTCGTATCGCAACCAGCCAGCTTTCCTGCCAGTGAACAAGAAGCTCAACAGAGATTGGAAGTATTTGCTAAAACTTTGATTTATGATTATCAAGAAAACCGTAATCGCCTGGATTTGGATGGCACATCCAGACTCAGCCCATATTTACGTTTTGGGTTAATCTCTATTCGTCAACTTGTCCATACAGCGTTGGAAGCAATAAAGAATGCGCCAGACCCTAAAGCGCAACACAGCGCAGAGACCTGGTTAAACGAGCTGATCTGGCGCGAGTTCTACATCGCTGTGCTGTACCACTTTCCTTATGTGCTGAGAACCGCGTTCAATGCTTCCTTGCGTGATATTCCCTGGCGAGAATCTCCTGAAGACCTATATGCATGGCAAGAAGGGCGCACCGGTTACCCGATTGTGGATGCCGCTATGCGCCAGCTAAAACAAACCGGCTGGATGCATAATCGCGGGCGAATGATCGTAGCTTCATTTCTTGCAAAAGACCTGCTGATTAACTGGCAAGAGGGCGAACGCTGGTTCATGCGCTGGCTGGTGGATGGTGACCCTGCAGCTAATAATGGGGGCTGGCAATGGTCTGCTGGCGTTGGCACTGATGCTGCGCCCTATTTCCGCATCTTCAACCCCGTGCTACAAGGCAAAAAATTTGATCCCCAAGGCACTTATGTGCGCCGCTGGGTGCCCGAACTGGCAAACGTACCCAATGAATTCATTCACGAGCCATGGTTAATGCCGGCTGATCTGCAACGCGCTACGAAGTGCCAAATTGGCGTTGACTATCTTGCCCCGATTGTAGATCACAAGCAAGCCAGAGTACGCACGCTGTCAGCATATCGTCACCTGAGAGCTTGAAAAGCCCTCGCCTTGGTCAGTCTATACCCGAAGTGAGAGCCGCCGTTCAAAGAGTTTCAACTGCCTTCGCGTGCTGAAGACTTGCCAGTTTGCGATTACGTAAAACCTCATATAGAATCCGCGGCGAAGTGATCAGTAACTGCCCCAACATATCCTGCAAAGAAACATCACCGCGGATGTTGCCAAAGACGATTTTCTGCATTTGTGGGCTGCGCGTCAAAGCCACAGAACATTGCCAGGGATAGTTATAGACCAGTCGGGCAAACCGCCTTGCTGCTTTCAATTCAGATACGATCTCAGCATGTACCCTGCGGGTGTAACGACTGGCATCAAATGGCGAACTTTCCAGGATGGCTGGTATTTCCTCAGCAGCAATATGTGCGCTGCGAACCGCGTGATAAATACCTTCTCCAATCCAGGCATCTGCCAAATTGGCAGCATCACCAACCAGCAGCACACGCCCATGATGAAGGGGTTGAAAAGCTCCTCCCAAGGGAATGCGATGACCCTGTACAGTCATTGCCCGATAGCTATCCAGCATCGGCTGTTGCGAGAGAAATTGCACCAACTGACGTTTCATATTTCCGGCGCTGCCAGAACGAGCACGAAAAACACCCGCCGATAGATGATCTCGTTTGAAAAAAATCCAGCCGTAACCTTGCTCCAGCGCGCCAAAGTCAAAAATGACCGTGCTCCCGTATTCTGCCAGTATTGCAGGTGATACCTCAAGCTCGGCTTCAAGAGCCGTACCGGTTTCCCGATTCTGCAGTAAACCACTGCATACAGCTACCTTGCTGTTGACTCCATCTGCGCCCACAACCAATCTGGCATAACAAGTGTCTTTACCAGTATAAACAGCAATCCGCTCATCTTCTTCTTCCAGACGATACACCGCAAGCCCTTCCAGTAATATCGCACCTGCTTTGACCGCTTCTTGTACGAGAAAATAATCGAAACGGTCACGCATGGTCAGCCAGCCAAAATCCTTAAGCGGCACATGCAGCATTTGCCTGCCTGAATAAGACAAAATTCCCCACCTGGCTTCCAGCTCAAGGGCAGGGCTAACATCCACAGGCAGGCTGCGGACTGTCTTCCAAGGAATTCCTCCTCCACAGGGTTTACAACGAGGCAGAGTTTCTTTCTCAATCAATAAGATTTTCAGACCGCGCTTTGCCAGCAAGTAAGCTAGGACACTCCCCGCAGGACCAGCACCAACAACAATGACATCACTCTCCATAATAGTACCCTCAACTCCATCAAAAGGGAGAACCTATAAAAACTAACTATTATCATGGTGTAAATAATATGCTAATGCCAGCAAAGCAAAAGAGCGAGTGATACAGGCAAAAAAACTTACGTAAAAGAACAGCAAAACCGCCTCTGCCATTAGCCAGCAAATTTGTTGTTTACTACATCCCCAAAAAATCAAACTGGAATCATGGATGAAGAAATAGCCCGCCAGGTAAACCATGATCGCAGCAACACCACTTGCCAGTAATGACAAGGATTGACGCTGAAAGGCAGTCAACTCTGCTTGAGAAACTGATCGTAAGCGATACGTAAATGCCCCAAAAAGGATAAAAATATTTACCAATAGAGAAAGAATGGTGAAAAGACCCACTGGGAACCAGACTAGCACTCCCTGATTTTCAGCCTTCTGCGCTGGAATAATATGCAAAAAGTAATTGAGCAGCGGTAAAAAAACCGATGCAAGAGTCAGTATCCCCCAGAAAGTACCTGTAAACTGCACAAATTCACGCCAGTGATTGGAAGAGGGTTTAGATTGACGCTTTAGTTCCATGAGGCTTGTTCTTTTGTCAAAAGACTGATCTTTTATTGTGATCCAGAAAACATCTGATTACTGCAAAGTATACAGTAATTTCAGGTATGTTTTGCGGATTTCTTGCTTTCAATTTTGTAAACACAAGTATAATCAACGCTAGGGTGACCTTGTGTTCATGCAACAGACCTACCAATTATGTTTGACCTCTATCTGTTACCAATTAACCTGATCAACGGACGGGAAAACCCCGAGCTGAACAGTCTATGGGTTAGCGCTGCTCCTCGCCGCCATGAACGAATGCGCGCTGGTGATTTATTGTTGATCTTACTCACATTTAACAGAGTCGACGAGATCTCATCAGAAGAAACACAACAACTACTGCAAAGTCTGGCAACGACTTACTTCCGCACACATGGTTCAGCAACCACCGGCTTACGCGCAGTTGCGGAACTTCTCAATAATACGTTGCTCCACGAGAATCTCAATAAAAAGGACGGCAACCCAATTAGCGCGGCGCTGAATCTGGCGGTTCTGCGTAAAGACACTTTATTTATCGCCCAAGCAGGACCAACCCACACTTTTATCCTTGGCAAAAACGAAACCCACGATCATCATGATCCACAGATGAATGCACGCAGCCTGGGATTAAGTCGCACCATTGCCTTGCGATATTATCAGGCAAAGTTGCAACCGGGTGATCTGTTTATCTTCTGTGCCAATCCCCCTCAACACTGGACCACAGATACGTTGGCAAACAGTTCGGCTATGCCTCTTGAGCAATTGCTTCGCCGTCTGCTTTACCAAACTGGCGACAACCTGCAAGCCGTTATGATCCAGGTTCAGACGGGGAATGGACAGGTCAAACGACTTAAACCACGCTCGCCGCTGGCAAGCACTGGAGAAAACATCAAATTTGCTGCCCAACCCCAACCTGGAAGTCCATCCATTGCATCGCCTCCAATAACCCTAAGCGAAACTTCACCGGAAAAAGCCACAGCAGCCAAACCGCAGCTTCAGCCCATCGTCACCTCTCCCCAACCAAAACCATTCACCACCTCACATCTTAACCCAGAAGCCCCTTCTTCAGCATCAACTGGTATCTACGTTCCCCGCAAGCATTCATCCGCAAAAACCGACACAACCTCCGCCCAGACTAGATCACCGCTTGTCAGCCAACCGGCAAAAGCTAGACCAGCATTTCGCAAGCAGCTAGCACAGGTCTGGTTTACCGGTAAAAGAAGACTCTCTGGTGTCCGTCAGAAGATTGCCAGGTTTCTGGGGCGCCTCATACCGGAAGACCAAAATTCTCCGATGCCAGCATCTACCATGTTATTTATTGCTATCGCTGTGCCAGCCATCATTGTTGCCATTGCAACAACCGTGTATTTTCAAAGCGGGCCCAATCAGCAACATCAGATGTATTTAGAACAGGCAAAAGAACTTATTATCCAGGCTGGCAAAGACAATGATATCGTTCTTCAGCGCAATTTATTGAAACAGGCAGATCAGTTACTGACAAAAGCAGAAGAATTTGGCAAAAGCCAGGAATCCATCGCTCTTCACCAACAGGTACAACAATCTCTGGACTTGATGGATGGAGTCAAGCGAATTTTTATGCAGCCGCTTATCACGCAATTGGACCAACGGTTCAAGATTAAGCGAATGGTCTTAGGAAATAATGGAGACCTGTATGCATTAGATCAAACCAGCGGTCAGGTGTTGCGTCTTGCTAAAGTCAATCAGCAATATAAACTGGATGAAAAATTCATCTGCGGACCTGGATCCGAAACAGATCCAGCAATGGGTAGCGTTGTTTCCATCGCTCCCATTCCATTTAGTAATGAGTTTAACGCCAGTGTCATGGCAGTTGACAGCAATGCTAACCTGCTGTTTTGTGTACCAGACGATTTGCCGCTGTTCAACCCCCTCCCCATACCGCAAACCAGCCAGGTCCTGAATGCCACAGCCATCACCGTTGATAATGGCTTGCTCTATTTGCTTGATTCAGCCAATAACAGTGTCTGGTATTACACGGATGATATAACAAGGCTAAAGTACAGCAAAGAACCGCACTTTTTCTTTGGACTGACCGTCCCTGAACACCTCACAAATTCGATTGATCTGGCTGTTAGCGGAGAGGATTTATATCTGTTGCGCAATGACGGAAAAATGATCTGGTGTACCTACGCGGGTAACCAGACCAAGTGCGATGACCCGGCTGTGTTGAAAGACATGCGGACTGGTAAAAGCGGTGAACCGATTGAGTTTTCTGATGAGAAAGTGATCCAGATAGTGACGACTGCTCCACCTGACCCTTCAGTATACCTTCTGAACCAACAGTCAGTTAGTATTTATCACTTTAGCCTCAAACTGAATCTTCAATTTATTCTACGACCTCAACAAGATGATGACTATTTCATCCCCAACGAGCCGCCCACTGCATTTACCATCACGCCTGATCACCAAATTCTGATCGCATTCGGATACCAGATATTTTCTGGAGCATTACCCTGAGGATCAACCTCAGGGTAATGCTGTAAGGTCAGAAGGTTCATTTAGCTGGTGGTATTATTCCAGAACCAATTGAAAGCGTAGTAACCCAGGTTGCTATCCATGCGAATGGCAATCTTTGTACTACCTGCGAGTGCACCGGGAATAGACCATGTTTGCGATTGTGAGCCGCCCGCTCCAGAATTAAAGGTGCCCACTACAATACCGCCAATACCCAGCGTTCCGTAAGGGCCCATCCGTACGGTAAACTCCTGATCAGGAGGCAAATTGTACGTCTGTATGGTCACTGTGCTATCCCGCACGACGCTGACAATACTAAAAGTTGGAATTCCCGAGTAACCGGGGACAACTGTCGGCACCGGCGTCGCTGAAGGCGTCGAGCCATCCGTCGTATTGTTCCAGAACCAGTTATAAGCGTAATAACCGGCTGCACTTTCCAGACGAATGGCAATCCGACTGCTACCTTTCAAACCATCCGGGATTGAGTAGGTGGCATCAAAGGTGCCGCCGGCGCCGGAGTTTGTAGTTGCTACCACAGTGCCGCCGACCCCCTGCGTGCCGTATGCTCCCATGCGCACCGTGAAATCGAGTCCGGCAGGGAAGTTATTGGTACGAATGGTGACCTTATCGTCCCGGACAACACTCAGGATACTGAACGTGGGAATTCCCGAATAACCCGGTACGACGGAAACAGTATTGTTGTAGAACCAGTTATAGGCAAAATAACCATCAGCACTATCCATGCGAATAGCAATGCGATAACTGCCCGCCAGCGCGGCTGGTATCGAATATGTAGCTTCAAAAGAACCGCCTGCCCCGGAATTCGTCGTTGCCACCACCGTCCCGCCAATTGCAAGCGTTCCGTAAGGTCCCATTCGAACTGTGAAATCTCTACCTGCCGGGAAGTTGCTAGTGCGGATCGTCACCGAGGTATCCTTGACAACTTGAGTAATTGTGAAGGTTGGGATAACACCAGTTCCTGAAGACGACGAGCCAGCCGGCACTGTAGCAGTATTGTTCCAGAACCAGTTATAGGCATAATAGCCAGCCGGACTATCCATGCGAATAGCAATGCGATCGTATCCTTTCAGACTATCTGGTATCGAATAAGTCGCCAGGAAAGAACCCCCAGCACCAGAGTTTGTCGTAGCAATCACAACACCACCAATGCCCAGTGTTCCATAAGCACCCATTCGTACCGTAAACGTTTGTCCAGCCGGAAAATTAAACGCCTGAATGGTCACCGAAGTATCCGTCACCACGCTGACAATACTGAAAGTGGGAATGGCAGCTTGAGCCGGTTGTATGGCTGTTAGCAACAATCCCAAAACCAGAAAGCAAGCCACCAACAGGCGAAGACTGTACCTTTTCCCCGCTTTCATAAAAGAGATAAGGATATTTGTTGATCCCATCATGCCCCTCCTCCAAAGGTTTACAAAAGGACCTGTGTATTATTTTTTAGTATAGCGATAACTCCTCCTGTTGGAAAGCGCTATACAATTCTGAAAACTCGATTAAACTGGCAAACGAATTGCATCACCTCCATTCCAGATCATGATACGTTGATAACCGTTTCATCGCTTAATGTACGGTGCCATAATAAAAAAGCGGTCATCAGTGGAAACATCGTTTCGATTGCTGAGCGTAAATACAAATTCCACCGATTTTCCAGCCAGAGAACTTAAGTCCACATCGAGGCGCGTCCATGCACCATCGGATGTTTCCACCCAACCTCCCAAACTTTGCAGTCCACCACCATCCGCGCTGTAATTCAATTGAAACAGCACGCTGCACAATGGGCTGGCATCCAGACACCCAATCACAGCCCGAAAGCGATCTCCGTTTTTAATTACGATGGCAGGGAAACGTCCACTGATAAATCCACCAACGCCATTGCTGGGAATCAGAATAATAGCCGGCTCGTCATCTTGATAACCGCTCTCCAGCCTTGGGGTGTTGGTGCGAGTGACCGAGCCATTGATAAAATCATTGGCTACCCCCGGACAGGGTAAATTTCCTATTGTACTGCTCCAGTAGGCTGAACAGTAGTTGTACGCAAAATCGAGCGGCGCAGCAGAATCCATTTTGTGATTCACTACCTGAACAATGATCTTGACCACCAAGGGTATATCGGCTCTGTCACCAAGTCCAAACAACGCTCCTGCAGAGCTGCGCAACTTCCAATAACCAGCATATGCACCAGAAGCGCTTGGTGCAACAAGGGGCAAGGAGAGGTCCACTGTTTGTCCAGGATTGACGGTAATATTGATCTGCAAAGATGCTGGAGCGCCCATTTGCAAGCCGCCCACAAGCTCAAGGGTGAAATCCTGTGCCCAGGCACAACTACCGGTATTCTGTAACCGCCAGGTTTTGGTAAAAGTCTGTCCTGGATTCATCACTGTGTTTTCCGGAACGGTTGTGTCACCAACGAACTTGATAGAATAACAGGGAAGAGAAGTTGCAGTAAAAGTATTCGTGGGAATCGGTGTAGATGTCTCAGTAGGGGGCAGCGTTGGTGTATCTGTGGGTGGCACAGGCGTATTGGTTGGAATCGGCGTGTTTGTGGGGAGAGGAGGTGTCGGCGTGATTAGAGCCAGACGTGTCAATTCAGCTATGAGGGTATTAACCATCTCGCGAGTTTGCACAGCAGCCACCGTTTGAAAAACCGCACTGCCACCCTGATTGGGTGATGTCTTCCCAGCAGGTAAAACACTGCTTAAACATGCCACAGTCACAAGCAGAAGAATGGACATCAAGCAAAGACCAAGCTTCTTTGAGATCATGATTTTTCTCCTTATCTAAAACGACCAGACACGCCCTTCAGTTCCTTTACCTCCCAAACACACTCGCTCAAAAGCATAGTGTCTGACAAAAACAAATTCCCTCTCCATTTTAGCAGAGAGGGAATTTTAGGCAAGCTTTTTAGCAATTTTGTTTTGTAGACAGGAAATTTCAGGCTTCGCGAAACTCGCCTTCCACTACTTCGCCTTCAGAGCGTCCTGCTCCGTTACCATTACCACCACTGCCAGCAGCGGTACTTGAGACAGACGCCGCGGAGACAAGCTTTCGTTGCAATTCATCGCTGAGTTGGCGGATATGCGAAATGTCCTCGCTGTTCATTGCTTTACGAAGTTCTGCCGCTTTGCTTTGCAAGTCGTTGCGCACATTTTCAGGTAAGCCTGGCTGTTCTTTGCCAAGCTTTTCTGCCTGATAAGCAACGGCATCCGCCATGTTGCGTGCTTCAGCCAGCTCGCGGCGACGCTGATCTTCAGCTTTGTGCTGGTTGGCTTCCTGGATCAGCCGATCAATTTCCGCTTTGCTGAGATTGGTTGACGCCGTGATCGTCACCCGCTGCTCGCGTCCCGTTGCTTTGTCGGTCGCTGAGACGTTCAAAATTCCATTTGCGTCAATGTCAAAGACAACCTCAATTTGCGGCACACCGCGCGGAGCTGGTGGGATACCATCCAGGCGGAAACGTCCCAGACTCATGTTATCTGCCGCCATCGGGCGTTCACCCTGCAACACGTGAATGTCCACAGCCGTCTGTCCATCCTCAGCCGTTGAGAAAATCTGCGATTTTTTCACCGGGATGGTTGTATTACGCTCGATTAAGGTGGTCATGACACCACCCAGTGTCTCCACACCCAGCGATAACGGTGTCACATCCAGCAACAATACATCCTTGACTTCACCTGCAAGGACACCGGCTTGAATAGCCGCACCGACAGCCACCACTTCATCCGGGTTGACACCCTTGTTCGGTTCCTTTCCAGTCAACTTGCGAACCAGCTCTTGCACCATCGGCATACGGGTGGAACCGCCCACCAGCACTACCTCATCAATCTGGCTGGCAGTCAAATTCGCATCGCGCAATGCATCTTCAAACGGCTTGCGGCAGCGCTCCAGCAAATCTGCTGTCATTTGCTCGAAGCGAGCGCGTGTCAGCTTCATCAGCAAATGCTTGGGTCCGCTGGCATCTGCGGTAATGTATGGCAGATTGATCTCTGTCTCCAGCACGCTGGAAAGCTCAATCTTGGCTTTCTCTGCCGCCTCGCGCAGCCGCTGCAAAGCCTGCCGATCCTGGCGCAGGTCAATACCCTGTTCCTTCTTGAACTCATCAATCATCCAGTTAACAATGCGTTCATCCCAGTCATCGCCACCCAAGTGAGTGTCGCCGCTGGTAGATTTGACCTCAAAAACGCCATCGCCAACTTCAAGAATGCTGACATCAAAGGTGCCGCCTCCGAGATCAAATACCAGAATCTTTTCATTTTTCTTTCGATCCAGCCCATAAGCCAGAGCTGAAGCCGTCGGTTCGTTGATAATGCGCAGGACTTCCAGCCCGGCAATCTTGCCAGCATCTTTGGTTGCCTGGCGCTGGCTGTCATTAAAATAAGCAGGCACGGTGATGACGGCTTTGGTGACCGGCTGGCCCAGATAAGCCTCCGCATCAGATTTTAGCTTTGCCAGAATCATGGCTGAAATTTCCTGAGGTGAATAATCGCGCCCGGTCTGGGGCAAATGAACACGAGCATCACCTGCGGGACCGCGTACAACTTTGTACGGTACCATCTTTCTTTCGGTTTCTACTTCTTCGTAGCGCCGCCCCATAAATCGTTTGATAGAATACACCGTGTTCTCTGGATTAATGATCGCCTGACGCTTGGCAGGTAAACCGACCAACCGTTCACCATTTTTGTTAAATGCAACAACCGATGGACAGAGCCGTGACCCTTCGGCAGTAGTAATGACAACCGGGTCACCCCCCTCCATAACAGCTACCACACTATTGGTAGTTCCGAGATCAATACCAATAACCTTGCTCATAACAAAAATCTCCTTTCTTTCCCATAATTGCTATTCGCCATAAGCATACTCGCGAATTACAAGAATCGTATTAACAAGATGTTGGAAATGTATCAACAAACAAGTCAGGTAACGTTATTCAATGGTAAGAAACCAAAGATCAAAAGCGTTATAATGAAAAGAGAAACGGAGGTTGTTATGAAATCGCTGGCGAGAGTTTGCTTTCTGCTGGCAGTGATCTTAGTGGTCCTGCAGAGTATCACCACAGTTCAAGCCCAAGGGACTACTCCGCTTGCCGTCACACTCATCGCAGACGGACCCGTAACACCGGTTATGGCAGGATATATCGAGCGTGGATTACAAATTGCGCGTGACCAGAAGGCAGATATCGTTATCCTGCAACTAAATACACCTGGTGGCAGCATTGATGTAATGGAGCGCATCGTTGCCGCTATTCGTAACAGCCCAATACCGGTTGTTGTTTATGTATCCCCGCGCAACGCAATGGCAGGTAGCGCTGGAACCATTATTACTCTGGCAGGACATGTGGCAGCCATGGCACCTGAAACAACAATCGGCGCAGCCAGTCCTGTTGGCTCTCAGGGGGAAGATATTGGTGAGACCATGCAGAGCAAAGTCAAGGAAATGCTCAAGGCATCGGTGCGCACCTTGACAAAGAACCGCCCACCTGAAGCAGTTCAACTGGCTGAGGAAACAATTGAGAAAGCCCGCGCCGTTACTGCAGATGAAGCCCTGGAAATTGGATTGATAGATTTGATTGCCACAGATATACCTGATTTACTAAATCAACTAGACGGGCGGAAGGTCATAGTTTTAGGAGAGGAAGTTGTCGTAAAAAGCCGCGGCGCGATTGAACGTCCGGTTCAGAACACGTTGATCGAGCAGGTTCTGCAGCTTCTGGTCAATCCTAACCTTGTTTTTCTTCTGCTTTCCATTGGGGTTCAAGCAATTTTGATTGAGCTTTCCAGCCCAGGAGGATGGGTAGCGGGATTTGTTGGTGTAGTATGTCTAATCCTTGCAATTTATGGGCTGGGCATTCTGCCGGTCAACTGGTTTGGCATTTTATTCATCATGCTGGCTTTTGTCCTGTTCATCCTGGAAATTAAGACACCCACCATTGGTGCTCTGACCGTCGCCGGCGCCATCTCGTTTATTGTCGGTGCGCTCGTTCTATTCAATTCTGCACGTCTACCGGGTTTCCCTGCAGTGTCCACACCACTCGTGATTGGGATGGGCATTTTCATTGCTGCCAGTTTTCTAGCAATCGTCACCTTTGCCATCCGGGCACAGCATGCTCCCATCCGCACCGGTCGTGAGTCCATCATTGGACAGAGCGGCACAGTTATTGAGAATCTCAATCCGAGAGGTACAGTTCAGGTCAGCGGCGAGACATGGTGGGCTGAATCGGAAGATAATAGCTTTATTCCAGAGGGGGCACGCATCCAGGTTGTCCGCGTAGAAGGATTGCGGTTGATTGTCAGAAAACAAAAATAAAAAAAATTTACTGGCGGTGCTTCATCTGCTCCCGCCAGTGTAAGAACGCTCTCATCTCATGAATAGCTGCCCTTATGCCCGCCAGAAACCACGCCGGATCGGGCGCACATCTTCCGCAGTAACAAATGCGTCTGGGTCTGCCTCCAGAATAATGGTTTCTACCTGATCCATATTCTTGCGCAAAACATCTACATGCAGAACGGCTACCGTACCACTTTTACCGCGGGCAGCAATTTCGGTAACCGCAAACCCGGCAGCACGCAAGGCATCACTGATAGCCGCACCACGCATGGGCGACATAATCGTCAGATGAATATGACCAATTGCCAGACGCTCTTCAATATACATTCCAATCACAACACCAGTTGCAAAACCGGTTGCATACCCAATAACATTCAAAGGATTATTCAAATTCGATAATACGGAGCCAATCGCAATGACAAAAATCAGCGACTGCACTGCCCCTAACAGCCAGGCAAGCTTTTTCTTGCCGCGTACGACAAAAAGCAACCGAACAGTATCTAACGACATATCGCAAACACGCAACGCAAAAATACCCAATCCCATCAGCCAGGCTTGGGGAGATAATAACGCTTCCATGCTTTACACCCTCTCTTTCTGTAATTCCATTCCTTGAACGATCGGCAAGTAGAATTGCTGTAAATACTCTTTGACCATACGACGTGTGCAAAATTGCGGTGCCAAGGTACGTATGGACTCCTTCATGCGGGCAAGCCACTCAGTCGGTAATTTTGCAGCAGAACGTCCTTTATAGTATAACGGTACAATTTCATTTTCCAATACATCAAACAGGCTGCGCGCATCTGCGTCATCCTGGGCTTCTGGATCTGCGTAATCGCGATCGCTGCCAATTGCCCAGCCATTACTCCCGTTATATGCCTCGTGCCACCAGCCATCCAGAACAGAGAAATTCAACACACCATTCATTGCTGCTTTCATCCCTGAAGTTCCAGAAGCTTCATTAGGACGGCGAGGGGTATTCATCCAGACATCTACCCCCTGCACCAAATAGCGCGCCACATTCATGTCGTAATCTTCAAGAAATACCAGACGTCCCCCCGTTTTGGCATCCTTGACAGCGCGGTACACCTCCTGAACAATCAATTTGCCAGGCTCATCAGCAGGATGCGCCTTACCGGCAAAAATGATTTGCACAGGCATCTCCGGGTTATTAATAATCCGCAACAGTCGCTCAAAGTCCCTCAAGATCAAATTGCCTCTTTTGTAGGTAGCAAAACGGCGCGCAAAACCTATCGTAAGAGAATACGGTTCAAGCAACACCCCTCCAGCGATAATTTGAACTGGGTGGCGGGTACCGGAAAGCCACTGTTGCCGGGCGCGCTCATTGGCGAACATGATCAATTTTCGTTTAAGATGCTGGCGCACTGCCCACAGTTCACCATCAGGGATATTTTCCACCTGCGCCCAAAGCGCCGGGTCATCCAACCGTTGTAGCCAATCCCGACCAAGATAGCGCTCATATAATACCCCCATACGTCGCGCCAACCAGGTACGGGTGTGAACACCATTGGTAATATGAGTAATCGGTACTTCTTCGACCGGCTTGTCCTGCCAGAGAAAATGCCACATCTGACGCGAAATCTTGCCGTGCAATTCGGAAACAGCATTGCAATGTTCCGAAAGCCGCAATGCCAGAACTGGCATGCTGAAAGTCTCACCCCATGATTGAACATGCCGTGCCAGTTCTACAAATTGCTCACGTGTTAATTTCAACTCAGGCCAATAACTGGCAAAATATTTATCCACCAGCCAGATTGGGAACTGGTCATTACCAGCCGGCACGGGGGTGTGTGTTGTAAATACGTTCTCATGCCGCAAACGTTCCGCTGCCTGTTCAAAAGTTACCCCTTGTGTTGTGATCATCTCTCTTGCCCGCTCCAAGGCAAGGAATGCGGAATGTCCTTCGTTCATATGCCAAACCGCTGGCTGATATCCAAGTGCCCGCAGGGCGCGCACTCCGCCAATACCAAGCAAAATCTCCTGAGAAATGCGCACCTCTGGATCATTGCTGTACAAACGCGCAGTAAGCTGCCGGTCGGTTGGGGAATTTTCTTCTACATTTGTGTCAATCAAATAGAGAGGCACTCTACCAACTTGTACCTGCCATAAGCGCGCCCAAACCCGCCGCCCCGGCAAGTCAACATAGACTGTAACCGGTTTTCCTGAAGATGTCAGCAACGGAATAATAGGCATTTGACTGAAATCCAGGAACTGGCTACGCGTTTCCTGCCAGCCGTCTTCGGTAATGCGCTGGACAAAGTAACCCTGATTGTACACAAAGCCAACCCCAACCATCGGTAAGCCCAAATCACTGGCTTCTTTCAAATGGTCGCCGGAAAGCACACCAAGCCCGCCTGCATATACCGGTAATGACTCATGTAAGCCAAACTCGAATGAAAAATAAGCAATCTGTGCATCCTTAACTTGGGGATACTGTTCTTTAAACCAGCTTTTCTCTCCCTTGATATACTCGTCCAGGGTGTTCAATACGCGATCATACAAATCAAGGTAGTAGCGATCATTAGTTACTGCATTTAAGAAGGGGCGCTCCACCTTTTGCAAAAAGACAACCGGGTTATGACCAACGTTTTCCCAAAGCGTTTTATCTACTTGTGAATAAAGCATCTGCGCTTCGGGATTCCACGACCACCAAAGGTTATACGCTAACTCACCCAGCCGCCCAATTCGACGCGGCAGACTGAAATGGTTAGGAATTTCTCGACGAACTGATCCCATTTGGAATAACTCCTGGCAAAAGTTTAAAACCAGCACCTACCCTTCTGATTTTCAAAAGGGTAGGCACTTTTTCTAAAAAAGTATATCACAAGTATCCAAACAGCCAGATGATTCACAACGTATCCCGAGCAGAACGGATTGTTGGTTTTGTATCTTTGGCATTCGGTATTTGTATTGTTGCACAATCCCTTCAAGTTAGGTCGGATAAAATTCACTGCCTCGTAGTCCTAGCTACATCAAGCCCCTCTTGAGCGCAGCCATCTCAACAAACGTTCCAAGGACCATGTATTGATCACCTCATCCGGACGAAGCCCTGCATGCCGGGCAATGCGAACTCCCAGGCGCAGACAACGCAAATGATGCGCTCGATGCGTATCACTATCCACGCTGAACAAAACGCCATATTCTGCCGCCAGCCGGGCATGTTCTTCATCCAGGTCAAGATGATCCGGGTTCGCGTCAATTTCCAACGCAACACCGGTCCTGCGCGCAGTCTTAAAAACCTGTTCCCAATCCAGCTCTGCACCTTCAAACATTGGCAGAATTCGTCCACTGGGATGGGCAATGATATCCACATAGGGGTTATGCATGGCACGCACCAAGCGTTCTGTCATCATCTCTGGGGATTGATGCAGTTCAGTATGCAAGGAAGCAACGACAATATCCAATTCAGCCAGAATATCATCCGGATATTCCAATCTACCGTCCTCAAGGATGTCTACTTCAGCGCCATGCAGTAAGTAGATCGAGTCCCCAAGACGTTCCTGCACTGCGTGGATCTCCTCGCGCTGCTTTTTTAGCCGCTGTCGAAATGTACCATCTCTAACACCCATCAGGCAGGAATGATCTGTAATGGCAATCACCCGCCGCCCCAATCGTCGCGATTGGCGTGCCAACTGCTCGATGGACAACTCCCCGTCACTCCAGGTAGTATGCGTATGCAGGTCAGCCTTCAAATCCGCCACTCGTAAAGGACGATATGTTGTCTCCTGCGTAGAGACCAAAATTGCTTCAAACCCAAAAAGGTCAGTTGCTTTTAGCCTGTCATCCGAGACTTCTGTTTGGACTTGCAAAAACCTCTTTTTATCTGAATGCTCGTTAATAGCTCACCTCATCTCATTGGCTTTTTTGCAAAAACCTGTAATAATGTCACCGAGTCCACCAGCTCATCGCCAGTCAAAAACTCACCGCGAATGCGAGGACGCGCGTTCTCAAAAGCGGCTTCATCGCGAGCCAGGACATCTAAAGAAACTATAGAAAAGTGCTTTTCAAATAATCGGCGATAATCATTCATCCGCCAGCGGTTGTGATGACTGCTTGGATCCAACCATTTCCGCCAAACATCCTCCGAGTAACATAACATTTCAAATGGATACCTGAAAAAATGATCCCGTAAATCAATATAATGCAGATGCACCCCGTCGGGCGCGGTCACTGAAACTAATGCATGAGTAATTTCTTCTACAGCGTCCAGATGCTCATATACGGAAGAACTCAGCACAATATCTACTTCACCTATCTCTTGTCGAGCCTGTACAGAAAGAATATCGCCGTGAAATACGGTTATCCATTGGGGGTCTGGCTCGATATGTCCAACTTTCAGATGCAGATATTCGCCATATTCCGCCAGCAAAGGACGATTGACTTGCTCATCATAATAACCTGCTTTTTCAGCCAGCACCACATGCCTCGCACCCAATCGCAACAAACCACAGCCTACAGCAAAACTTCCACCATAACCGAAAATCAGCACCCGTTTGCCCTTAACAGGGGCACCCTTATCTTGCAACGTCTCATGGTACCTCCGAACAGCTTCCAATGGAGCGCGCGTTTCCAAGCCCGGACGAATCAACCAGCCGCGCCTCAGCAACCAGCGGGCAAGCGACTCTGGTACAAAATGCCGAACCAGACGAGGCACCAAATAGGGAAGATTAACCATTGTGCGCTCCTGTTTTATGGAACTGGACAGGGGATTTCAGTTTCAGAAAACGCATCTTTGCGCGGTACCAGTAGCTGAATACCTACATCCAGGAATGTCTCAACTGGCTGATAATAACACAAAACCGGAATAGAAACCCATTTTACCCAGGCGTCGTTTTCATTACCGAACTGATACGTCTCTCCCTGAAACTTGATCCAGAGCGGTTCGCTGATGATCAGTGCAAAGCGGTGGTTATACAAATCGCGGTAGAAAGGCGCAAAATAGGCAGCATTCTCCGCCATTGCTTCATCCATCATGCGCTTCTTCTCATATTCAGGAACCAGCTTTACAGAGGGTACAAGCCCAAATGTCAGCAACTGACGCTGGTCAATAAACAATACCTCATCGTCTGCATTGGTATCCTGAAGTGCCTCACGAATAGCATCCAGCGCAGGTTGCACCTTCTCAGGGCCAGGCAGATTGCGCGGTGCCGCACTCATCATCCCGTTTGAAGCCGGGATCAGCACCACCAGCAACAGAATCAGATGCAAAAGCCATGTACGCCTTTGCGGCATCAATATCCACGAAAATACACCTGCCTCCCATGCCAGTCCAGCCAGAATAAGAAGTGTGATCAGGAACATATCCAGATTATGGAGATTGCTCCCTCCGCCAATCTTGACGCTGACCACCAGCCCAACCCCTAAAAACGCCAGCATACTGCCCCAGACAGCAAGCTTTTGCCATAGGCTAAGTTTCCAGGAACGGCTGCCGCAAATCAATAATAAAGCTGCCAGCGGCCCCGCCGCCATCAACAGCCCAAGTAAAATTCCCGGGGGATAAGTAGGGTTAGGGAGCAAGCGATCCCAAAGGAGCGGCTGGCGTCCAACAGCCCCAACTGCTGTCTCAATGACTGTTGTGGTTTTTACAACCGTCCCGCTGCGATAGCTCGCAGCCAGCCGTACCGCAAGAGGAATCAGGTTGCTTCCAATCAGTCCGGAAAGACCCAAAACAATTGCCCGCCGCCAGCGCTGCAGAGTAGTCCGCACGCCTCTTGGGTCAGCTTCGATGAATGCGATCAGCGCTGCCCAAATACCTGCCGAAAACATCCAGGTAACCCGCGTATTCACAGCGTAATAACTTGCCAGCATGACGAACAATGAGCCCAACCAGAGCGGCATTGGACGAGTGGCTGCAGCAAGGATGGCGATCAGAACCAGCGGCGTATAAATTGGTCCCTGATTGAGAAACAACATGCTCCAAAGTCCTGCCAGCAGCCACAATGCCGGGCGGCTTTTCAGGGAGCGAAATATAAACATGCCCAGCAAAGCATAGGGAATTGTAAAAAGAAAAGCGCTCCACAGCCGCGCCGCCGCAATCGTCACCCCTGGCAATAAGAAAGGCAACCCCCACAAACTTTGACGGCCAAGATCAATGTACGCTGGAATGGGTTTATTCAAGGGATAATCGTATAAGTGCCTGCCATACAAAACCGAATAATCCCACAGGCGGTTGCCCTCTGACCAGGATAATCCAAAAGGATAATCGGTTACTCCGGTCGAAGCCTGCACAAACGTAAAAATGCCGCCCAGCAGGACAACGCCAGCCAGCAAGCCATTCCAACCGATGACCTGCTCAGACGAGCGCGTCAGCAGCCATGAGATCATCCACAAGATCAGCAGGTAGAGCAACAACCGCAGATAAAAGCCGCTGAACACTTCGCTCCAGATTGTGTAAAGGAAAAACCAGCTAATGAATGTAGCCAACAAAATCGCAACAATAATGCCCAACCATCCCAGCTTATCACGCCAGTGAAGAAACGGCTGATAAAAACGGGAAAACCAGACTTGGGTCAAAATCAAACCTAAAAACATCAGCAAAGCCACAACCGCCACTGCCAGCGTACGCGGAAACTCTGTCCCTGCACGCAGGGCAGGCTCAAACCGTGCCCGCATATCACCGATAACACCAAGCGCAAACGCTATCAAAGCCAGTGTGGCTAGGATGCGCAAGAGCATTGGAATGGAAATACGCTGTTCTCTCATTCGCCGTTCACCTCAAACGAAGCCGGATCTAACAACCGTGCATAACGCTCATACATCCTTTCAACCGAGTAATACCTCATCACATACGTCTGTCCATTCTGTGCCAGGCGGATACGTTCTGACTTATTTCGCAATAACGATACCATCACCTCTGCCAGCGCGGACGGGTTTTGCGGGGGGACAAGCCGCCCCGTTTCACCATCCCGCACCAGTTCCGGCACACCGCCCACGCGCGTCGCCACTACCGGCGCGCCCATTCCCATCGCTTCCAACAAAGCCATTGGCATCCCTTCCGAATTAGAGGGCAAGACAAACAAATCCGCCGCGGCGAACCAGCAGCGCACATCAGAGCGTACACCCAAAAAACGAATATGATCCGCCACGCCCAGCGCCCGCGCTTCGGCTTCCAGCTCGGAACGCAGAACACCGTCACCGGCAATCGCCAGCACCGTGCGCGGCAATTGCTCCACCACTGCCGGCATTGCCCGCACCAGATGAATGTGTCCCTTTTCGGGCCAGAGCCGCCCGGCGCTTACAATCAGGTAACCCTTCGGCGGGACGCCCGCTCCGCGGCGCAGGTGTTGTATCTCAGTCTTTTTTACTGTTGTCAGGCTAACCCCATTGGGAATGACCCTGATCTTCGCCGGGCGTACACCTTCCTCAATAGATTCCAAGCGCACTTGTTCCGAAACTGCCGCCAGACAAGTCGCTATACCGCTATTGATCACCCAGGCGTGTAGCCGCTCCTGCCAGCGGGGAAACCCAAGAATGCGCCCACGATGCGAGGCAACTCGCACCGGGATTCCCGCCAGCCATGCCAGGGGCAGAGTCAGTAGATTACTGTGATGGGTAAACGCTAGCACAGCCGAAAAGCGCTGGCGGCGCATCAGCGAAAACAGACGCCACAGCCCGCGTACCAGCCATAAAGGCTTCAGCAGTGCAAAGCTTTTCTTCCATGCTTGCAAGTCAATCAGCCGAAAAGGATAACGCTCTTGCCAGACAGCGGTCAATCCATCGCGGTCGTAAAAGAACGCCGTCACAACATGGTAACCTTGCGCATGAAACCACCCGGCAAGCTGGAGCAAAACCATTTGCGAACCGCCTACCGCCATTTGCGTCCCAACCAACAGAATCGTGCGGGGATTGGGTTTGCTCATAAACCTATCGCCATAAAGAATAACTGCCAGAGCCCCGGCAGACCGGCAGGAATTATACCACTTGGAGTGCATGATTCCTCATCTTGTGTTATAATTCGACTTCAAATGATTGTTTTCAGCAACCAAAACAACCGAAAAACATGGCTGGCTCTCATCTTGCATTACGGGGCAACAGGATTTTGAAAGATAAAATTTGCATCCTCTCTTTTTCAAATATTGCCCGAGATGGGCGCGTTTTGCGGCAAATTTATGCCGCTTTGTCGTCTTATCAAGTAGACGTCATTGGTTACGGAAACTGGCAACCTCCCCAAGGTGTGCGCTTTTTCTCCCTATCACAGCCGAGTGCTTCCCCGCCCGCCCGCTTCCTGCGCCTTATGCGTTTGCTGTTCGCCAAAGTTTCCCCAGCCGCGGCTGAAAAAGCCTACTGGATGCAACCTGCTTACCGGGAAGCGCTGAAAATTTTGCAACGGGAAAAATATGCCCTGATCCACGCCAATGATTGGGACGCCCTGCCAGTAGCCGCTCTCGCCGCAAGAAACATCAGCACCCGCCTGCTCTTTGACGCCCACGAATACACCCCGGCGCAGGAAACCAGTTGGCGGGCTTTTCTGTGGACGCCTTATAAAATGTCACTGGTAAAACATTACGCAAAAGAAGTAGATGCTTTTGTAACCGTCTCGGATGGCATCGCTCATTTGTATAAAGAAAACTTTGGCTGGAACTGCTCGGTTATCAAAAACGCCCCCTATTATCAGGTAGTGAAATTCCGCCCTTCAGCACCAGACACCATTCGTTTGGTTCACCACGGTCATCCTATACGGCGTAGAAGACTGGAAGATCTAATCTATCTTGTCCAAAAGCTGGATAAACGGTTTTCGCTTTCATTTATCCTCATGGATACTGACGCACTATACGTGAAGGAGTTAAAGGAACTGGCTGAGCGAATCGCCCCGGGCAGAGTCTCTTTTCACCCTGCCTGCCTCCCAAATGAGATTGTGGAACACATATCTGTTTTTGATATGGGGATTCCTCTATACCCCCCTTTCAAACTCAATTTTATCTACGCATTGCCCAACAAATTCTTTGAATGCATAATGGCTGGTTTGGCAGTAATAACCTATGAGGGCTGTCTGGAAATGGCTGATATCGTGCGCAAGGCAGGCATTGGGATCACTGGCAATAGCCTTGACTCACTTGCCCGACAATTGAACAACCTGAAAGTGGAACAGCTCAACACCTTCAGACGTCGCTCATTGGAACTGGCTAAGCAAATGAATGCTGAAACAGAAATGTGCAGATTACATGACTTGTATGAAAACCTGCTGCGAACATAAACGGGTTGAAAGGCTCTTTTGTTTGTAATGAAAATCGCTTACGTCCTGCTACACATGAGACAACCTTTTCTCTCTGGAGGCGTCGGGCGCAAAATGCGCGCTCAGATACGCTTCTGGCGCGAAGCGGGGCATGAGGTGCGCACCTTCGTCCTCTCCCCAGATATCGCCGCATCCTCCGAATTTGAAGTCTATTT
>Ga0068707_1000008_pt1 | contig 84299 bp, 61 predicted proteins | sample YNPNPMetaG_FD_66600 | JGI IMG/M metagenome (GOLD analysis project Ga0068707, IMG submission 66600) | Anoxygenic and chlorotrophic microbial mat microbial communities from Yellowstone National Park, USA - YNP NP MetaG | ecosystem: Environmental > Aquatic > Thermal springs > Hot (42-90C) >... | reverse complement strand
GACCACCCAGAAGATGAAAGTGGATGTGCCACACCGACTGCCCCGCGCCCTCGTTGCAGTTGACAACCACCCGATACCCGGCCTTGGCGATCCCACGCTCCGCGGCAATCTTGTTTGCAACCGCCAACAGTCTGCCCATAAGCATGATTTCATCTTCGCCCTCGATGTCTGAAATGCGAGCAATATGCTTCTTCGGGATTACGAGAACGTGCACGGGCGCCTGGGGATTGATATCGTCAAACGCGGCCACGAGCTCGTCTTCATAGACCAATTTGCCGATTTCTTTATTGGCGATCTTGCAGAATATACAGTCCTGCATTCGGCAAGCCTCCTTTTTCCTTAACGGACTATATTCCCAGCTAACGGGCCGCACCAAGCTCCGCCAGTCGATCGCCCGCCGCCACTTTACCAGTGGCTTTGCCGCTCTCATTCACCCCGGTGATCTTAACCCGGACGATCCGGCCCTTCAGGCCAACATCCCCCGCTAGGTTCACCTCCACGTAATTATCGGCAAACCCGGTGAGAAGCTTAGTCGGACCCGTTGTTTCAATCAACACCGCTAGCTCGCGACCAACAAATCGGGACGCAAAATCGGCCATCGCGATTAAACCCACGCGGATGAGTTCGTCGGCGCGGCGCTTTCGAACATCCGTAGGAACCTGTCCAGTCATTTGGGCTGCGAGCGTGCCCGGTCTCTGGCTATAGCGAAACACGTGAAGCCGGGTGAACCCGGCGTCTGTTACCATTCTTAGCGTGTTCTCAAACGCCTCCTCGGTCTCGCCAGGAAAGCCGGCGATGACGTCGGTGGTGATGCCCACATCGGGAAAACGTTTGCGCACATTTTCAACGGTAAGCAAATAATCTTCGGCTGTATAGGGTCTGCCCATTCGGCTAAGTATATCATCGTCCCCGCTTTGTAATGGAATGTGAAGGTGTCGGCAGACTTTGGGCCGATCCATCGCGTCCAATAGCGACGCGTCAACCTCCCAAGGCTCGATTGAGCTCAGACGTATCCGCTCAATACCCTCAACATCAGCCGCCATACGGACTAACTCCGGCAGGCGGTTGCCGCCGTTCTCGTACGAACCCAGCCTTATCCCCGTCAGCACCACTTCACGATAGCCACAACTGGCCAGAGCCTCCAGTTCCGTGCGTATCTCTTCGATCGGACGGGAGTATTTGCGGGCTCGCGCCAGCGGGACGATACAATAGGCACAAAACTGGTCGCAACCATCCTGCACCTTGACTAACGCGCGAGTCCGTCTACGCAGCGCAACCTCGGTCTTGGCTGCACTAACAGACGGTACAATACCCAGCCGTGCGAGAATGCGCTCTGCGGCCTGTTCTTTCTCATCGTTGCCGAAAACAAGGTCTACACCTTCTATATCAGCAACTCGGCCTGGTTGAAGCTGAGCATAACAACCGGTTACCGCGATGACTGCATCAGGATTAAGCCTCACAGCCCGACGTATTGCAGCGCGCGACTTGGAGTCGGCAACCCCCGTCACAGAGCACGTATTGATCACGTAGGCGTCGGCGCGCGAGTTGGAAGAAACAGTAACACATCCGGCGCGTTCCAAGTCTTGCCGGATTTGCTCGGTTTCGTATTGGTTGACCTTGCAACCGAGTGTGTAATACGCGACTGTGGGCATAGCAGTGACAGGATCATGGTAACGGCGGGAGTCTAAATGGTCAATGCGCTCAGGCGCCCACTGTGAATCAGCTACTGATGCAAACCGCGGTGGCTTCGACGGCTCTCTCGCCATCGACCGTTTTCATAAGACCCTGCACGGTGACTAGGGAACCGGGCGTAACCGGCGTGGAACTCACCACTCGAATCCCGCGGACTCGGTTCTGATCTTCGACGTAGAAGCAGTCGCCGTAGACCGCAGATACACGCATCAATTCGAGTGTGACAGGGGTGTCGTCGGAGTAGCCGACAGCTTCACTAACAGACGTGCAAATTGTGTGCGAGTTGCTGACGACAAAGCTCATACTGGTGGCCGCAGTGTTCTGAACGGCGTCGTCTTCGTAGGCGACGGCTTCTAGGGTGTGGAACCCGTCCGCTAGCCCCCGGGCGACAGTATCGAGGCTGTAGTTGTAGGGCGACGCGGTCAGCGTGGTAAGAAGCGTATCGTCGTCAAGCCAGAGAACTACTCTGGCGATACCGGAAGCATTATTTGCCACAGCTTCCACGTGTAACTGAACACTTCCGGCTACAGCCTTGCCTTTCACAGGCGCGGTGAAGGAGACCGTCGGTGGTGTAGAATATGGGGCCATAAGCGGATCCCCTAACGCCACCTGCTGCCACCCGAGACCGTAAAGGCCCATGTATGAGGTCTCGCCCCATGTATACCCCAGCGCATAACGCGGGAACAGATAAAGCGGATCGCCAATATACAGAGTCCACGGCTCATCGACACTGGCTATACAGCCGGAAATGCCCTCGCGTATTAGCTCTGCCGCCAGAGTCCCGGTAATTCGGACATCCAGAGAGAAGCCGCCAAGCCGGTTGTCGTAAATGACTGTGCTTGCGCCCGTGCTGGGATACCGAGTATCGGCAAGGGCGCGACCCGGGAGCGTGGGGTCGTCGTCCGGAAAGTAGACTTGACAGTAAGTAAGATGATCCGCAGGCCAGTTCACGCCGATGAGATCTATCTGCGCAGTGCCGTTCGAGAAGTTGGCGGATGCGAGAACCGTGCCGTCAGCGGCGTGAAGTCGAACCTTATGTCCGGAATACGTGGAAGCCTTAGGCATACCGGTGATGGTGAGCTTGTTGGCGTATTTGGTTCCACCGACGAATATACCCCAAGCAATCTTTGGCCGGTCGAAGGCGCGAGCATCTGAGCTCACGTATTGGGTAGCGATAGCGCCGTTGACCCAGTTGTGAAACGATCTGGCCCACGTAGTCACCAAATCAGCGTCGCTGTCGTGTGTGCCGTGGCTAACCCAGCCGATAATGTCGTTCTGATGCGTCAGAAACGCGCTCGTGGTTTCGTGTATCACGTTGCCTGCGCCGACTATCGGCACGAGGGAATCGTAGGCCGTATCGAACCAGTGTGGGTCAGATGCGTAGCCGTCGCGATGTGCGGCTTCCTCAAGGAGAAACTTACCGGGTGATGTGGCGGCGCAACCACGGTCGATTAGCAGTTTAATGTCGTCAGGTATGCCGTCGCTGGGGTTTAGGTCCTCGGCAAGGCCATCAAGCCGCATAACCAGGTAGCGAAGCCGCCATTGAGAATCTGGGCCGGTGTAAGAACAGGTCCAGCCGTTGGCCGAATCAGCAAAAATGTGTCGGGTTTTGCCTACTGCAAGGGCAGTGTCGCCGCCGGCATACGCAGCCGACGCCACAGGCGCAAGGGAAACGCTTTCCACATTCCAACCTGTGCTTCTGTCGAACTTCAGGAACGAATTCCCGCCGTAGGATGCGGCGGCATGGTCCTGATCAAATACGGCAAGATCGGTAATATCAACAGATGTCAGACCGGCAGCCTCTATCGTCCAACTATTGCCGCCGTCTTCGGTTCGGATAATGGTTCCACTGTCACCAACAGCCCACCCCCTGTAGCTGCCGCCGCTTAACTTGATCCAGATCGCATTATAGTCAACGTTCGGAGCGCCAACGTTGGCAAGAGCCCACGTGTTGCCGCCGTCTGCAGACCGATAAATCTTACCGCCCGCGCCGCAAATCCAGACATTGTTGGCGTCCGCTGCGGTCACTGCCCGTGGGAAGAACGACGCAGGGAGTTTGGAACTAAGATCGGACCAATTCGCGCCACCATTGGTTGTCTTGACCATAAGCGGCGCAAGGCTTGCCCCGTATTGGAGGGTACTACCAACTGCCCAGCCGTAGTTTGGCGTGGCAAAGTCGATGCCTGTATAGGCTTCGTAGTTCTTAAAAAGCGCCACGTGGGATGTGGAACGCTTGAGCGACCAAGTCACCCCCCCATCGGTGCTTGCTATAATGGAACCGCCGCCGTGCGGTTTGGTGGAGTTGCCCGTGCATGCGTAGACGTAGTTAGAACCCACCACACTAAGCCCCGAAACCCTCCAAGAAATGCCGCCCTTGTCCTTGCTCGGAATAGCAGACCAAGTCCAATCGCCGCCGCTAAGCATTCCGCGATAGATAATCCCCTGTCCTCCAACCGCTAGGGCTGTGTTGGAACTTAGCATTCTGACCATAGTGAAGCCTGGTGTCGGAAATGGCTCGACAAAAGCGGCGTCAGGGTCCTTTCGAAACTCCTCGAAAGGCTTACCGTCGGCGTAACCGCCATAGTAAGGATTCTGCGCACCCGGGTTGGGCTGGAAGTAGCCATAAATGCCTATGGGCTCCTTGCCCCAGGGACACTCCGAGAACATAGCCGAGAGAGTAGAATCGACCGCGCTGTAATCTTCCGCGCCCTGGACCAGTCTGTGTGGGATACGGGTCGAAAGAACTATAGCCTTGATGGGGTCGGTGGCGGGGCTGTTTGGGTCAGTGCCGAGCGAGATGAGATGGGCCTTGATCTGCTCGCGGAGGGATACAAACTCGGAGAGGTTCATCACTTCCCCGGTGCCACAGGTGACTGTCTTGACGTGTGAGGCCGGTATTTCGCGCTTTTCGCGATAGTAATTGGCGACAGCGATCGAAGCCGCGCTGTTGGCGTTGGCTATTACGAGCACGTCGTGCCGAGTCAAGCCGGCAAACGCGGGAGCCGCTCCGACAATCAACAGGGCAGCAATGCACAGCCATCCTAAACCTCGGCTCATACCCCCTGTCCCCCGTATTGGAGATCGACTAAGTCAAGCAGAAGATACTCTCCGCCCGCAAGCGGCTCCCGAAGCTCCAACCTTACCTTGATCGGCTTGGAAGGTGAACCGGTTTCGGTGGTATCTTGGGCGATGTAGTAGCCGCTGGACATCGAATCGACCCAACGGTCGCGGGCGAGGCCGTGGAAAGCGGGGATAGCGTCGCCGTAGCCTGGTTCGAGCATCAGCGCGTAGCTGACATTCCGGCCGTCGGCAGTGTGGAGATATGTTTTGGCAAAGAGGTAGACAATGATGCTGTCGCTGGGGATTCCAGGTCCGAACGGCGCGGACTTCGTCTGCCACACCAGGTCAATGTAGATATAGCTCACATTGACTGGTCCGGAAACGGCAAGAAACTTGTCTCCATCGGCAGCGCTAATGCCGTTCCAACCCGACGAAACCACCTGAACATTGTACGACGGGTTTACCGTCCAGCCTGTAAGCCCGTCCTCGAACGAGCCGTTGGTAAGGAGGCTCTGGGCCAAACCGGCAGGAGCCACAATTATGGCCAGCATCAGCGCCAACGTGGCGCGTACAACGCAATCCATCACGGCAGCACTACCTCTCTATCTTGATATCCCACATAATGTGAGTTGTCAAGCGGGATTACGGTGTGCAGTCTGGTTGCGAGGACGAAGCACCGGCTGTATGGTCCCGTGCCGGGTCATATTCGGATCCCTGGTTTCTCGACGGAGCATAGCCCTGCTGCCGGCGAACCGCGCCAGTGGCAAACGCGAAACACCTTGGCCCGAGTCCTGCGCCCGCTCGTTGCGTTCCCAGCGTCTACCTACGGAGCACGCCATCAAGTAGAGGCCGGTGTCTCACCCCCACATCGGAAAGGCTCTTGCCTTATCAACCCCTAGCACCAGAAGCCCCCACAACCAATCAGATGATTCCGCAAAAGCACCAGTAAAGTTGCAGGTTAACAGATCAGCAACAAAAGGTAATGCGACAATAGCGAGCGAAGTTTTGTGTAAGATCAGTCTGGGAGGTCGGAAAACGTTGTATCGGACTATGTTCCTGATAGCACTTGTATTTATCTTCGCTCGAGCACAAGCCGGACAAATGCCGCCGGAGCTTGCCGGCTGCCGTGTTTACAAGGTATGGAGTTTCGACGGCGACACCGAAGGCTGGGTGGCCGACCATAACGTAACGTCGTTCACATTGAGCCGTGGGATGTTGAAATTCAGGACCACGGGACCCGATCCTTGGATAGTCAACAGCACCTTCCGTAAGTTCGACGCCTCAAAATACCGGTTCTTGGGAATCAAGATGCGGTCTTCCGTGGGTGGCACAAACCAGATCTACTTCGCCACAACCAAGTCACCGACATTCAGCGACCGCAGTTTATCCATGATCCCTGTGCCCAGCGACGGAAAAATGCACTTCTACCAGATCGATCTTTCGAAGTCTCCCGGGTGGCAAGGGCAGGTGACTTCGCTGCGCATCGATCCGGTAAACGGCAGTGGGGAGGTCGGCGCGGAACTGGAGATCGACTGGATTGCCATATACCAGGTGCCGGCGCGGCTCGCAATGGGAAGGCCTTATTGCGGCACAGATAAGAAGGGCACCTTTATAAGCACACCAATAACCAACACCGGCGGCGAGGCGTCGTCCGCTAACGCAAAGCTAGAGGTGGGCAACGTGTCTATCAAATTGCCGGTAATTAAGCCATACGAGACAAGGCATTTCACGCTCCGGCCTAAGCCAGCACGCGAGTACCGACTTGTCGCGACCGGGGGCAAGACAACGTTCTTTGAGGCTACTCTGGTTCCAAGAACGACCCACGTAAAGATACGGCCTAAGTCGATAGCAAACGACCTCTGCTCGCTGACTTTCTACTCCGGCGGAGCAAAGCTGACTTCTAGGGAGATTGGAACGGTCGGATTTTTCTTCCCGCTAGCGACACTAGCCTATTATGACGCAAGTGGGGTAATGCGCTACGTAGAGTTCGCTCCTGGAACTCCGGTCATAGAGGAATTCGCGGCCACACTGAGCGCAACACGTAAGCTTGTTGGATGCAATGCTTTCGTAAGGTGGACGTTTGCAATGCCAGATACGGATACCGAGGGCTCGTTCGAGTGCGAGCTGCGCGTAGACAAGCCTCTTAAAGTGCTCAGGTTCGAGGGTCCGAGGCTGTTGGTAGGCGAGGATTCGTTTGGCGCTTCCAAAGATGCGGCTCTGTTCCCAGGGATTGAGTATCTCGAAAAAGACGAACATTCGGGGGCGGCATGGTTCACGGGCACAATCACGGGTCGAAGGAATGTGCCACATCCTTACAAAATTACGGTCCCGTTGATGGTCGTAGAGGGCGGCGGAGGTGTGGTAGGGCTGACTTGGGATCCGCTTGATGAGTGGGCAAAAGGGCGCAAATTAGTATCGGTTCAGTTTGAATCGCCAAACAAGTCGCCAGGCGCGCGCAATCATCTGATGACGCTGTTTGCGCCTTCTGTGCCGGAATATGTTGTTGAGAACACCGAGTTTGCGGCGCGTCCTTATCTGTTGCAACCAGGCCAATCCATCAAAATAGCGGGAACATTCTTTACTCGCGGCGGGCAGACCGTTGCGGACGCGGCGCAGGAGTATTTCGTCAATCATGGCCTACCGGAACCGCCACCCATCGCCGGTGGAGTGGAAGCCACCATCGACAGATGTATTACGGGTTTTACCACAACACTGTATTCGCCTGAAAAGAACGGGTGGAAAAGCCACGTTGGGCTGAACCAGGATTACGCTTTTGCGCCGGATATAGCGGCTGTTTTGCTTGGTGAGTCGCTGCGCCGAGGTAAGCCGGAGCTTCTAGGCGGGGTAAAAATAGACCCCAAGGCTCAGCTTACTCAATACATAGGGACAACATTAGATTGGTTCAGTCCGGCAGCAAATGCACATGTCGAAAGCCTTCTTAAAAAGCAAAGCGCAGACGGTGGGTTCACCTATGAGCTAGACGACAACGTAAAACAGAAGCTGGCAGAGTTCGAAAAATCATCCGGAGTTAAGGCAAAGGACCTGGGCACCATCGGCAAGACTAATTCCGGTCTGACGGCAACAAGTCTCCAACACATCCTGAATCAGGCGCTACGCACAGGTAAGCAGGAGTTCGTGGACGCCGCTATCAAAGGTTTGAAAAAGGTGAATTCGTTTACGGTGCCGCGCGGAGCACAAGTGTGGGAAGTTCACGCGCACACACCCGACATTCTTGCGTCCGCGCTTTGTACCTCCGCGAATCTGAATGGATACATACTTACCGGCGATAGGGAGTATCTGGATTACGCCGCCTATTGGGCTAGCACAGGCGTGCCTTTTGTCTACAGTTGGGTGCCACCAATAGGGGCCGTACCAAGTTTCGTAATGCACCAAGATGAATTAGGCGAGGGCAAAAACCACTTATTCAGTAAACCAGAGGAATTCTACCGAGACCCAGCTCGGCAGATCAATCCGGGCGCTTCGATAGCCGTATTTGGAACCAGCTTCTACATTGTGCAGTGGTATGGGACGCCGGTGCAGTGGTGCGGTATGGCCTGGGCAAACGCCGTTCAAAGGCTGCTCAAAATTGAACCGGATCCCATACTGCAACGCGCGGCCGATATGGTATTTGCGTCCTGCACGCAACAACAATGCGACAAAGGCTTCCTGGCGGGCGTCTTCCCCGATTCCTGGAGCCTTGAAACCAACACGGTAAACGGCGCCTACATCCGACCCGATTCCATCCTAAGTTACGCCTACGGTCTGATAGGCGAAAAGATGCCACACGATGTGGAAAGCCAAGGTTTTGATGTAAACGGCAAGCACGTGATCTTCAATACCTACGCGATCATAGAAAACAGCAAGAACGAGGGCAACTCGTTTGAAGCGTGGTTGAAGTTCTATCCTGATCAATACGCTTACTCCTGCTTCGTAAGAGCAGACCGCCCGAACCGCGTGCTGCTCAACGACGCGCCACTGGCAGAGTCGGCCGACTTGCGCTCGGCTGAGTCGGGGTTCTATTACGATGAGGCTGACAAGGCTCTTCACGTGAAGTATCGCACGCAGAGCGCGACGGCAAGGGTGAGGGTGGATTGGTAAAGATGTTTCGGCAGCTACATGTTTCGGGAGGTCTGAGATGCGATTTGTCGCTTCGGTTATCTTGGCAGTTTCTTTATCCATTGGCTCAGTATTAGCTCAAACACCGGAGATTAGCCCGGAAGTTAGCTCGTTATTTAACCTCTGGAACGGCAAGACGAAGCAAGTCAACGCGCTGTGGCACGAAAATGATCCGCGGTTGCAGTTCGGAGATGGGCGGAACAAGGTTGTAATCGCGAACCTAAAAGGCCCAGGCATGATCACGATGATTCACTTCGCGCTGCCCCAGACAATGAAACTGAACCGTGATACTGTGCTGCGCATCTACTGGGATGATGAGAAGAACCCCAGCGTCGAAGCTCCGCTAGTAGATTTTTTCTGCGACCCCAACGGCGCCCTTGAACGGGTTGAAAACGTTCTAGTCAACAAGAAACGCGGTTGGAACTGCTACTTTCCGATGCCTTTCGCCAAGTCGGCACGAATCGAACTAGAGTATCAGAACCCTCGTTACCCGTGCGGCCCTGGTTATATGAACCCCTGCTACAGCTACGTGATGTACAGACCGCTGAAGAAGCTGCCAAAAAATGCGGGCCTGTTTCACGCGTGCTGGCGGCAGGAAACATTGCTGCTAGGCAAACGAGAATACGAGGCCCTGTCAGCGAAGGGCAAGGGCCAGTTCATTGGGTGGAACTGCACCATTCGAGGAGCCGGCTCGCCGACAGCGGGTTACCCGGTAGATGAAAACGTCAACTTCTACGTCGATGGAGAACGCGAGCCGTCGATCGTGTGGCAGGGTCTGGAAGACGCATTTGGCTTCAGTTGGGGATTCCCGGAACATGCCAACGGCTTCCAATACACCGGCTATCAGCCCTACCTAGGCAATGGCGCGGCAGCCTATAGATTCACTCTTAACGATCGCATCACGTTCCAGAAGTCATTGCGCGTTACTATCGGGTTCGGCAAGATCGAGCATATGTTCATTGACCTTTTCTCCAAGCCGGAAAATGCCCTTCAAATTTCCAGCGTGGTTTACTGGTATCAGACGGAGCCGCACGCGCCTTTTGTGCCGATACCGGGACCGCGCGAGCGAATGCCTGTGTTCACCGAACCGGCTGCAAAGTCGGCTCCGGCCACTGGCGAGTCACTAATTCTGACGTGTGGGCGCACGGAAGGTGACGACGAATATTTAGCTGGCGGATGGGATTTCCGCCTCAAACGAGGTTATGGATACTGTGGGTGGCCGACAGAGGTTAACCACTGCTGGGCCGATTACAAATCCTTGGAGTTCGACATCCTTTGCCCAAAAGGCGTCGAGGGCGTGTTGAAGCTCTACATTTTAGACGCCGATAACTTCTGGGGCGGCAGGAAGCAGTCCATAAAGGTGGCAAATCGGCTTATCAGCGAATATGAGAATTTCCAGTCTGGCAAGTGGGTAGAGGTCGAAGTCTCGCGCAAAGACACAGCGCAGGGCTGGATACCGATTGTGATAAAGAACCTGAAGCCGGGAGCGAACGCGGTAGTGTCGCTGGTCAAGTTCCTAAGAAAAGGCTAAAAGCAAGCCCCTATTGGGTGAATTATCAAATCGAGATGGTCTTGAAAGCACCGGGGAACAATAGACCACCCCCGTGATGTCGCCAAACCACGATTCGACATCGCCAGTGACAAGAAAGTGCTGAGCTTGTTTTACAAATAGCATCACATACTAGGGCTGGAAGATATAGACCCCACGGCAAGGGTACGGTATAAAGCCATCGGTTTGTCAGCTTTGCCCTTCTGGCATCGTTGCCTCTGTTTTCTTCACTGTGATCCACTTGGCCTACGCCCTCTTGACAACTCACATACACAGGCATAATATACATGTGTGATTTGCATGATTCAGATAACTATTCACGGAGAGGCAATCTAGCCATGAAAGCAGATGTGTCATTAGAGGAGTACTTTTTTGGCGCGGCGACTGTGGGGGACCGCGGACAAATAGTAATCCCCGCCGAGGCTCGTAAAAGGTTGGGCATTAACCCCGGCGACAAAGTGCTAGTAATGGGCCACCCTGTACACAGTGGTCTTATGCTTTGTAAGATCGACTCAATGCGAGAGTTGTTTTCCTCGTTTTTGAGAGATCTCGAGAACATACAAACCAAGATGACTGAGTCCGCGACGGAGCCGAACGGTAACTAACCAAAGGCAAGGGGAGAGAACAGGAGATGCTAATGATGAAACGCTGTATTGTCCTGACGGTTCTGCTCGCGTCGCTATCTCCGGCGACGGCACAGAACGCGGTCCCTCCGGACCTGACCAAACCAATAGACATCAATCAGGCACTCACCATCGCGTTCGCCAACAACCCCGATTTGCGCATCGCGGTAGACGAGTTGAACAAGGCACGACAGACAGTCAACGAAAGCCTTGCGCGGTTCAACCCGCAGTTCAATGGTCAATTCACCAACACATTCCAAGGTCCGAAGGTAACTGTCGACGCAGGCGCCTTGGGTACGTTTGATGTAGTGCCCAACCAGAATTTCACAGCCGGCGCAGTGGGAGTTCTGCCTTTGGACATATCTAAGAAACTCGGCTATGCCAGCGATATTGCCAGACTGCAGTTCCAGATCAATTATCAGAACCTGCTGACGGTGGCCGAGGCCTTAATATTCAACGTTAAGCGAGCCTATTTCAACGTTTTGAGCGCTCAGAGTCTACAAGAAGTCGCTCAGAAGGCGGTGGACAACGCGCAGATTCAGCTCAAGGACGCGACAGCGAAGTTCAAAGCCGGCACCGTGGCCAAGTTCGACGTAACCCGCGCCGAAGTACAGGTGGCCAACAACCAGCAAGACCTAATCGTCGCCAAGAAAAACGTGGCCACCGCGGTGGCGTCGCTCAATCGGCTAATGGGAATCGACGTAAACACGCCTACGCAGGTCGTTACTCCGGACAACCAACAGGACTTTCAGATACCGGACGCGCCAAAGGCGATTGAAACCGCCTACCAACAGCGACCCGAAATCAGGGCCGGAGAGATAGCTGTCCAGCTCAGCAAACGCAACGTCGCCCTTCAGCGCACCGGTATTTTGCCAACAGCCAACCTGACGGGAAATATCGTCTACCAGGCCACGACAAGCGGTTTCAGCTCAAGCAACAACTCGTGGGTGGTGACGGCACAGGTGCAGTTTCCGATTTGGGACGGCGGCATTACCAAGGCGAGGGTCGCAGGAGCGCACGCAGAGGTCGCGAAGTCCAAAGACAGCCTAGATCAGCTCAAGCTCCGAGTGTCCTTCGAGGTAAAAGCATCGATACTGAATTTGCAGGAGGCGAGTGAACGCGTCAAGACGTCCAGCCAGAACGTAGCACTTGCCGAGGAGGCTCTGCGACTGGCCAGGGTGCGCTACGAAGCCGGATTGGCAACGCTGGTCGAAGTCACGGACTCTGAAACGGCGCTCACGCGAGCACGCTTCAACAATGTACAGGCGAACTACGACTACGCCATCGCTGTAGCGGAAATACAGCGCTCGACATCCACCCAGCCCGAATTGAGAGCGCTGCAATTGCTCTGCGCCCCGCCACAGTTGTAAGGAGGAGTAAACTTGAGAAAGAGGATCGTCGTTGCTGCAGTGATAGCACTATTGATAGGAGGCCTGCTGGCAGCACAGCACAAGCACGCGCCCACCAAGCCGCCGCCCAGCAGGGAAGAGATATGGGCCGCCAAAGGCGTTCCAGTCAGTACAGACAGAGCGTTCACAGGCAAAATGGACATACTAGCCGAAGTTACCGGCGACATCAACGCCTTGCGCAAGACAATTCTGTCGTCCAAGGTACCGGGCCGTGTCATTCGCGTATACGCTTACGAAGGCGATAGCGTGACTCAAGGCCAAACGGTAATCCTACTCGACCAGCAAGACGCCTTGAGCAACCTTCAGCAGGCAACCGCCGGCCTCGAAACTGCTCTCGCCAGGCTGGAGCAGGCCAAGACCAATGCGGAAGTAACCCGAATCCAGACACAAGCCGCCATAGACCAAGCAGAGGCGTCGCTGAAGTCCGCAAAGGCCCGCTATGCCGTGGTGAAGAACCCAGCCCGCACTCAAGAACGAACGGTGGCTGAGAATAACGTTGCTTCGGCAAAGGCCAACCTAGACAACGCAGAGGCCAACTTCGAGCGCCATGCCAAGCTATTGAAAGAGGGTGCGATATCCCAGTCGCTCTACGATATTGCCGACGCGCAGTACAAGGTAGCGAAGGCGCAGTACGAGTCGGCAAAGGAGAGTCTTTCGCTACTTAAGGAAGGAGGCAGATCGGAAGACTTAGCTCAGGCTCAGGCAGCTATCGACGTCGCCCAGGAACAACTTCGTTTGGCCAAGGCAAACGCGTCGCAAAACCTCATACGCCGGCAAGACGTGAAGTCGGCTGCGGCGGCCGTGAGCCAGGCTCGAGCAGCCGTAGCGCTTGCCAAGCAACAGCTTGACAACACCTACATTCGATCACAGATATCGGGCAGGTTGGCCTCGCGCCAGGCCGAGCCGGGTCAAGTAGTAAGCCCTGGGCAGCCACTGGGAGAAGTGGTCGATCTGAACTCGCTCTACTTCAAGGGAAACGTATCCGAGATGGAACTAGCCGGTGTAGTAAAAGGATTGCCGGTGAAAGTGCGAATTGATGCGCTCAAAAATGAGACATTCTCCGGCGTCGTATCGGAGGTGTTCCCCGCCGGTTCGACCTTGAGCCGCAACTTTCCAGTGCGCATAAGGATCACCGATAAAGACAAACGCATCAAACCGGGTATGTTCGCGCGTGGTTCGATTAGGGTGGGCAATGTGACCAATGCCTTGCTCGTGCCAAAAGATGCTGTCGATGAACGCCGCGGCACCTACCTGGTGTTCACACTCGGCAAAAAGAGAGACCCAAAAGGCAAGATTATAGATGTCGCAAGGCGGCACGAGGTTACCATTCTCCGAGAAGACGACAAGTATGCCCAGATCGCAAGACCAACCGACATCAAACCGGGCGACGTGGTAATTACGATGGGGCGCCAGAACTTGCAAGACGGAGTTAAGGTAAAGATCCGAAGCGGACCGGCCTCCTTAGATAGGAGATAAGCTCTATGTGGTTAACCGACGTATCCATCAGACGGCCGATATTCATAATTATGTTCGTGCTGGCCCTAATAGTGATGGGCTATCAGTCCAGCACCAGGATGCCGGCGGAGCTCAACCCAAAGATCGAGTTTCCGTATGTGACGGTTGTTACCGCTTATCCCGGTGCGGGTCCCAGTGAGATAGAAACGCTGGTCAGCGAGCCGATAGAGGAGGCCGTAGGCTCCATAGGCAACCTCAGGAACGTGACTTCGTCGTCGCAGGACGGCGTGTCTATTGTAGTGTTGGAGTTCGAGCTAGGCACTGATCTTGACGCGGCTGCAGCGGATGTGCGCGACAAGGTATCCTCGATCAAACGAAACCTGCCGGAGGACATAGAAGAGCCCAGCATCCAAAAACTCGACATCGCCTCACAGCCCATCATGCTCATCGCACTCAAAGGTCCCATCTCCCCCAAGGAGATGCGGATACTAGCTGACGACGTCATCAAAAAACGGCTGCAGAAGGTCGGTGGCGTTGCCTCGGTAACTGTAGTTGGTGGCCAGGAACGCGAGATATCCGTAGCGGTCGACAAAGAACGCCTACAGGCTTATGGAGTGGGGATCGACAAGGTAGCCACCGCTATCAGAACGGCGAATCTCAACGTTCCGGCTGGCTCGATAAAGGAGAACACGCGCGACTACACCATAAGAACAGTCGGCGAGTTCGCATCGGTTAAGGAGATCGAGGATGTAAGGGTTTACATCCCAGCAAAGGGCACCGCCCCTGCTTTTGCAATAAGAATAGGCGACATAGCGACCGTAAAGGACACGTTTGCCGAGCCCCAACAGCTTAGCCGACTGAATGGAGAGCCAAGCGTTACGCTAAGCATACAGAAGCAGTCAGACGCAAATACCGTAGATGTTGCCAACAGGCTAAAAAAAGAGCTGGCGGAAATGCGCTCTGTCCTGCCGGCAGGCGTCACCCCGGTCCTGGCTCGTGACGACTCTGTATTCGTGAAGGATTCTCTCCACGACGTGCGCAGCGCGTTGATGGAAGGCATATTCCTGGTCGTTGTAATCGTCTTTCTGTTCCTGCACACCGCCAGGGCTACATTCATCGTCGCCGTGGCGATTCCTACCTCGATCATGGCCACGTTCATACCGATTAGCGCGTTTGGTTTCACCTTGAACACGATGACGCTGCTGGCGCTGGCGCTGTCGGTCGGTATTTTGGTAGACGACTCCATCGTGGTTCTGGAGAACATCGAACGGCACCTGCGAAAACGCGAGATGCCCAAGGAGGCCGCTTTGAACGGGCGATCTGAGATCGGCCTTGCCGCAATCACCATCACCATGGTGGACATCGTGGTATTCGTGCCGATCGCGTTTATGGGCGGCATCGTGGGACAGTTCTTTAGGCAATTCGGCGTGACCGTTGCTGTGGCCACAGCTTTCTCGTTGTTTATGTCTTTCACTCTGACTCCGATGCTCGCCTCACGGTGGATGAAGAGCGAACAAGACAAAGAATTTGACGACGAAGCCCGACGCCGCAGGGTCCAGGAAGGGCGTACAACCTACAAGGATAAACTCGATGAGTTAGCCGGCCGTCTCTTCCGCTGGGTGGAGACGTTTCTTAGCGGGCTTGACTCACGCTATAGGGAAGTGCTGGAATGGGCTCTCACCAATAGGTTCCTGACTATTGTTATCGGCAGCGTATCGCTATTGGTGGTTCTCGCGATGGTTGTCCCAAAACCAGCGCAGAGCGTCTCTCCGAATGTCGCAGCAAAGATGATGATACCGCGTGTGCTAATAGCGATTATCGCGCTGTTTCTTTCGATAACCGCTATGTTTTGTTCGCGCAGTCGGAAGATTGCAATTGGATTTGGCATCATAATGGTATTTGTTGCGCTTGCAATATACTTGCCTTTTGGGTTTACGATGTTCCCGGAGGTCGATCAGGGCCAATTGACAATCAACATCCGCACCCCTCCTGGCACCTCCCTCAAGGCAACAGACAAAGTAGTGCGCGAGTGCGAGAAGATACTACGTGAAGTGCCTGAGCTCAAGAAAGGCTACTACACCTCGATTGTGGGCGCGGCCAGTTCCAGTTTTATGGGCAGCGAGATAGGCCCGCAGTACGGCGTAATCGGGGTAAAATGCGTGGACAAGACCGAGCGCAAGCGCAGCATACGAGACATAATAGATTGGATAGCTGCCAGAACTGCTCTCGTTGAAGGCGCCGAGAAAATCACCGTTGTGGCCCAAGAACAGCGTGGTGCAGGCTCTGGCGTGACCAAAGAAGTCCAGGGCCAAAACCTGGCGGATATGATAGCCACGGCCGAAAAACTAGCCGAGGTGATGCGAAAAACCCCAGGCGCCGTCGACGTGGACATCTCATATAAGCCCAACAAGCCGGAGCGGAGAGTTGTTGTGGATAGGCTTAGGGCGGCGAACCTCGATATGACCGTCGCCCAGGTGGCGGCTGCCGCCAGGATGGCGATTGACGGCGATGACAAGGCAAAGCTCAGGGACGGCGGCACAGAGTACCCGATAAGGGTCAGATACGCCAACTTCGATCGCAGCAAGGCCTCGGACGTTGAGAGATTGGTGATCGGATCACGCGATGGCGCGCCTATCCGCCTGCGAGACGTTGCACAGGTTCAATACGGCTACGCCCCCACCAAAATCGACCGCAAGAACCGTCAAAGGGTGATATACGTCACTTGCAACTTGGCTAAGGGAGCCCAGATGGGCAACGTCAACGCTGCGATTGACCGGGCTATAAATAAAATGCAGCTTCCGCCCGGCACGACCATCAACACCGGCGGTATGAGCAAGATCATGATCGAGAGTTTCCAATACATGGGTTCCGCTTTGCTACTTGCGGTTTTGCTGGTCTACATGCTCATGGGCGCCTTGTTTGAGTCATTCCTGACACCGTTCGTGATTATGTTCAGCCTGCCACAAGCGATGATCGGCGCCCTGTTGGCGCTGCTGGTAACGGGAAATCCGATGAGCATCGTAGCTATGATCGGTATCATCATGCTTATGGGCTTGGTGACCAAGAATGCTATACTTCTCGTAGACTATACCAACACCCTGCGGGGCCGCGGCAAAAGCCGTCACGATGCCCTGCTGGAGGCCGGGCCAACAAGGCTAAGACCTATCCTGATGACCACACTAGCTATGATTGGCGGCATGATGCCGACGGCGCTCGCAATCGCTCGTGGAGCGGAGATGCGCTCGCCGATGGCAATCGCTGTCATCGGAGGTCTGGCTTTGTCGACGCTGCTGACGCTGATCGTGATTCCGGTGACCTATACGCTGGTGGATGACGCATGGCAGTGGATAATAAGGCACATCTCCGCTGGCACAGGTCCCAAGGAGGGCAACCCCGAGAAGAAGGAGCTCGTGGGAACGGAAGTCTAGCGAGAACAACCAGAGCCTAAGCTACGGGATCGGCCGCGCCGTGGTCGATCCCGCTCTTTTTGTCATGGTGACTATCGCCTTGCCGTCGATGAACTGATATTCTACGGAACTCATCACCATCCGCAGAAAGTATATGCCCATCCCTCCGGTGGGACCGTGCGCCATATCCGGGACTGGAATAGCGTCGGGATCAAACGGCTCGCTGGGATAGACGAGCTTGACTACAAACTCGCCATTCTCCGCGCTGCAGGTAATGTTTAGTTCGCCGCCTTCTTGGGCGCCGTGGCGTATTGCATTGGAGATCGCTTCACCGACTCCCAACCTAAGATCCTCCACTGCCAACGCATCCATTCCCGAACTAAGCGCGAACTCACAAATCCTGGATCGGGCCCGGCAAGCAGCTTCGGGCGACGCCGGCACTCGGAAAGCACACGACATCGCCGATGAAGGCGCTTGGTGAGCCGGACCTTCCGATACTACCGGATCCGGCACGAACTCGAAGAGATCCCGCAGTCCGGAAAGATCCAGCATCCTAACTAATTGAGCGCTGATGGAACGTATTCCGATGAAACCGCCGGATTCCCGGGCATTTAACGCGGCCTTCGCCAAAACTCTCAGACCGCTGCTGTCCACATATTCCAGCCCGCTGAGGTCGAGCTCGGCTTGGTAACCTGACTCGCGCATTGTGTAATCGATTACATCTTGTAGCGATTCGCAGTTCAGGTAGTTGAGCTCTCCAGCGGCAGTGACTACTGGTGTATCCTTAAGCACAACACTAGTACGAAGAATAGCGCAGTGCATGAACATCCCTCTGGCCAGGTTTTGCTAATGTTTGGTGTCCATTCGCTTTTTGTCCGCCAGCTCTTGCATAGCTTCAGCGGACAGCTCAAGTATATCCCGAATCGAATGGTTTTAAACCGATGAGTTTGGAAATATATTCTAAGGCTTTACTCGATGTTTGCGAGTTAGTTTGAATGCTGAGTCTGTTTACTGGGTTCGGCTGGGTAAATACTATACACGCGCTTTCCGCGCTATGGAGGTAAGCTATGGGCGGAATACGCATAGGCAAGATATTAGGCTTTGAAATAAATGTCGATTGGTCATGGCTGCTGATCTTCTTCTTGGTAGTCTACAGCTTAGCTAGCGGCTATTTCCCGACGATGTATCCGAACTTTGGTATTGCAATGAACTGGCTCGTAGGTATTTTGGCGGCAGCATTACTCTTTGTGTCAGTGCTCATACACGAGCTTAGCCACAGTATGGTCGCGAGGAGCTACGGAACGCCGGTGCGCGGAATCACGCTGTTTATGTTCGGCGGTGTGTCGCAGACGGCGGAGGAGCCAAAATCGGCCCGCGAGGAGTTCTGGATGGCAATTGTAGGACCAGTGACCAGCTTCGGGTTAGCCGCGGTGTTTTACGCACTGGGAGGAATTGGGGCAGTAATGGTTTGGCCGTCGCCGGTGGTTGCGGTACTGGGTTACCTGGCCATGATCAACCTGCTGCTTGCAGTTTTCAACCTCGCTCCCGGGTTCCCGCTTGACGGCGGCCGGGTGCTGAGGTCGGCGCTTTGGGCGGCCACCGGCGATCTCACCCGCTCCACGCGCTACGCCTCCTACGCCGGGCAAGCGTTCGGATATATACTCATGGGGCTCGGCTTCACTAACGTGCTCGGAGGATCACTAATCGGTGGGTTGTGGCTTGTGTTCATAGGGTGGTTCCTGGCCGGCGCAGCGCGTTCGAGCTACCAGCAGTTGCTGGTGAAGCAGGCTCTGTCCGGAGTAACGGTGTCGCAGGTGATGACATCAGACGTCCCCGTAGTCGATGCCGATACCAGCCTACGCCAGTTTGTCGACGAAACTCTCTTGCGTTACGATTACTCCTGCTATCCCGTCCAGCGCGGCGAGGAGCTTATCGGAATCGTCGGCATCGAGGAAGTTAGACGCTTCTCACCCGAGCAATGGCAAAACGTCTCGGTTGGTGAGGTTGCACACGAAATCGACACCGCGTACAAAGTCTCCGAGTCCGACGATGCCTACGAGGCCCTAACGAAACTCGCCACCGAGGAGGTGTGTAGGCTGATGGTAATGGACAACGGTCAACTCAAGGGCACGGTCGGTCGCGAGTCGGTATTCAGGCTGGTGCAGACGAAGATGCTCCTGGGCCTGTGATCAGTCGGCGTGGTTGAGAGTTACGACCTGACGTTCCTCGACGCTGGGGTCTCGGCCTTCGGTTCTGACTTCGATCTGGACGTAGTGGTAACCATCGGAAACAGTGGACGTATCCCACTCAAAGGTGTAGGGATAGCGGTTGGATTCTTTCACTAGGGTGCCGTCCACGTAGTAGTTCACGATCGAACCCGGGCACACGGCTTTCCTGGGCGCTAATTTTAGTACGCCTTTTTTTGGCTTAATGCCCCACGAAAGCGCACGCTTTAGATAAGCAGTCTCCTCGCGAATGAGATCCTGTCGCAACGCCCGCTCATCGTAAGCCGGCAGCAGCAGTCGCACAGCGTCGATGGCGTTTGCTCCCGTGAAGGCATCATCGATCTTGCCGACAAGCGCGGGCACACCGCACCACTTGTCCCCCAACCTCACCTGGGCTCGATACGACAGCTCCGGCTTGTCAGGATAGTATGCCAGACCGATGCAACCGAAAAACAGCGGGGGGCGACCCTCGAGTACAGGCTTCGAACCGTCGCGCGGCCCAATTACCATCACTTGTGGGCTGCTCTCCTTCTGCTGATAAACGTGGTAGTACGGCTGGATCATGAATCCGCCGCGGGTTTCCACGGTTCCACCCTCCCTCGCACAATCGGCTACAAGCGGGGCTGTTGATATGGTGATCACGCCGCCGTGATTGGTGTTTATCGCACCCACGCCGGTGTAGGTAGTGCCATCGTAGCGACCAATGCCTCTAACTGGCCTAACGACCTGAGTGATGATTTCGTTCGAGCCGTCAGCATAGCGCGCGATCACACTGCCGCCCACGCGGTTTTCGAAGTCGATGGTGACTGGAACGCGGTCGGATCTCCTTACCACGATAACAAAACTCTCTCCGCCCGTAGGAACGTAGTTGGAAGGAAGCGGGTCTAGGCCGTGATCTGTTTCGATAAAGACCGGACTGCCCACGTAGGGAGACTGGTTACGAAAAATCGATTTGCCTGCGTGGATGTCTGTGTGAATTGCGGACGACCTGGCGTCGTGTCCGCCGAAGCCGCGCGGGACATCCCTGAACTCCAGCGGGCAGATACTAAAGATGAGCGGAACTTGATTTGCTCCATAACCTTGGCCCGCTTGCCCGACCTTGATACGTATACCGTGGACAGCTATGGCTGCCACCGTGCCTGCCGGAGTGTAAGACGACGCGGGGAAGCCGGTGATGCGAGAGTTGGCTCTTGTTGTAACTCTGCCCACACAGTGCCAACAACGACCTTCGTCGACGCTTACCTGCACCAACCCTCCCTGCTTGTTCTGAATCCTGATGCGGTAGATCTCCGGACCGGCGTTATCGGACGACCAGACGTTGGCAAACGCAATGAGCGCTGTGAAGACGATGGCGGCGGTGAGTATAACTAACTTTGTCTGCATACGACCAGTCTGCTCGGGATCAATCCATCTTCGCGGGGCCCGGTCCTATTCGCCCGTCCGTTCGGCGATGCTGTAGTGAGTCTTGTCGCCGCAACTGGTAGCGTTGTGCGCAGTGAGCAGCTCCGCTAGCATGCCGACCGAAGCCCACTGTGCTCCGAGCAGAAGCGCCGCGACCGAATACATCAGAATTGGCCTGTTCCCGATCGGCCTGTCTCCCATAAGCCATAAGGCGGCAAGATAGACCATACCGACTAGACCCAGCAAGAACGCAACAGCCCCAAGAGTACCGAGAAGATGTAGAGGACGCTGTCCGTAGCCGGTGAGAAAGCGCACGGTCATGAGATCGAGGAAACCCTTGAGAAATCGCTTCGCGCCATACTTCGATACGCCGTGCACCCGGGGCCTATGCTCTACCGCGATCTCGGTAACCCGAAACCCTCGCGCGTGGGCTAACACGGTGATGAACCTGTGCAGCTCGCCATAGAGAGATACTTCCTGAAGCACTTCAGCCCGGTAACACTTGAGTCCGCAATTGTGATCATGAAGCGGCGGCCCGCACATCTTGCCTATTAACCAATTAAAGACCCGGCTGGGCAAAACCTTATGCCAGGGATCGTAGCGACGTTTCTTCCAGCCGCTGACCACGTCGTACCCTTCGTCAACCTTGGCAAGAAGGCGAGGTATTTCCGCAGGGTTATCCTGCAGGTCCGCGTCCATGGTGATGATCCTGTCTCCTTTGGACACTTTTATACCAGCCGTAAGTGCCGCGGCCTTCCCGAAGTTGCGGCGCAGGCGGACCCCACGTATCCTGCTGTCCTTAGCAGCTAAGCCGACTATCTTGGCCCAGCTACCGTCAGTGGAACCATCGTCGGCGAAGATCACCTCGGCGTCAATGCCTTCCCTGCTAAGCACGACTTCTATTTCGCCCGCGAGTTCTTCGACGTTATCCGCCTCATTGTAAGTCGGCACAATAATGCTTACCATGAGCACTCTTTGCACTGAGATCAGTTAGAGTATTCCGTCAATGCCATGTCCCGTCACCATCCAAAGTTACGAGGAACAAACCGCCATCACCAGCCCTAAGGCAGATAGTTGCTCTACCATCATTGGCTAAGCCACGACTCAAGCAGCATCGAGGTCACTGGTAATCTGCGCTTATCAATCAGCTTATCATTATCATGGCCACTCGTGCAAGAAAGTGGAATCTATTCAGTTTCGCGGGACTGTCATTCCGACCGAAGTGGAGGAATCTAATGTTTCAGCACGCCACAAGCACCAAAGCAAACTTCTCGACTCCGCTAGCGATCCTCTCGAAATGACGGATTTGTGGAAAACTGAACACTCTCAGGGAGTGTCGCTCAGTTCGACTTAAGCCTCAATGTCTTTGCGGGGCAATACAAGATAGACAAGGAGGACGCGTGCTCTACTGCAACTGGAGCGCGATGAACCAGGTTTCCTCGAGCCTTGGTCCTCTACCCGAGGACGTGCAAGAGTTGATTGGCGACTCAACCGGCTACGAACGCGACAGAATATTCAAGCGTCTCGCGATGGCCAGATCAAGGAACGACCCGGGGAATTCGCCAGTTCCATCGTGCTGAAGACGATACGCCAGTGGACGAACCTTTTCTGGCCGCAAACCACCTTCGAAGGGCACGCTGGTCTTTGCCGCAGCCAATATAGTGCTTCTGGCTATGGCTATTCCCGCGTTCTGGCGCAGGCGCATTGAACCCGTGTTCCGAGGCTACACTCTGCTTTTCGTGCTCTACATAACGTTCGTTGCGTCGTGTTTGTCAAGCGCAGAGCCCAGATATGCCTTCTGGACCTATCCGTTCATGTTCATCCTGGCTGCTGACACCGCGTGCGAGCTGTTCGGCAGACTGAAAGGCAAGTTCTAGTCCAGCGCCAGCCTCGGGGCAGTCGACGTCGGCTACTTCGGCCAGTGGTTTAGGAAAAGGACCGTGTAGTAGTAGGCGGCGGGGCCTGTGAAGAGTAGGCTGTCGAAGCGATCCAGGATTCCACCGTGGCCAGGGACAATGGCACCGGAGTCCTTGATTCCCAGTTCGCGCTTGATCGCCGACTCCGAGAGATCGCCCAACTGGAACAAAACCCCGAATAAGACCCCCATCGCAAAAGCGTGCTGAACAGGAAGCTGTATTACCATCCCGACTATGATCGCCACGAGCAGCGCGCCGATTAGCCCCGCTACGCTTCCCTCGACGGTCTTATTGGGGCTCAGCTTGGGCGCGATTCTGGTCTTGCCGTAGTGCTTGCCGATCAGGAACGCGCTGGTGTCGCCGGCCCAGGTGCAAAGAAACGTCATCATCACCAACCACGCCCCGGCCTCGTGCTCGTAGCCGCTTACCACCACCTCGCCTTGCGTTCCGCGCAGCACCACCAGGTGCATTATTAGCCAGCCGACGTAGATCGCGCCGAAGACGGTAGCGCCGAGGTTGGCGATGGGCGCGCGGTTCTGGCGCGCAAGCTCAACGCAGAATGAGACGACAAGCAGCAAGGTAAGCACGGCGGGGAATATCGAGCTAATCCTGCTGGGCTCGTAGGTACGGGCGGAGACCACAAAGAGCGCTACGGCTATCAGCCCAACCCAAGCGACAGGCCGCGCTCCCGTCCTGCGTACGCCGTTGTAGAACTCCAGCGCTCCCAGGATCGAGACCAGCCCCATCGCCCACGCGAACGGTAATCCGCCGGGGTAGAAGATGAGAAACACGGCGAGCGGTATGCCCACCATGGTTGTCAGGATCCGCGCCAGCACTGCGTCACCCCGTTACGCCGAGCCATTTTTCCTGATGCTCAGCTTTGTTGGCGGAATTATAACACTCGAACGGGACCTGCGCAATTATCGCAGGCTGTGCGAACCCTTTTTAGTTTCGCGGGAGTGTCATTCCGAACGTAGTTCGGAAATCTGATGTTTCAGCTTGCCCTTAGCACGAAAGCAGACTTCCGGTCTCTGCTTGCGCTCAACTTTCCGTGACCCACTCGGAGAATACTTGACTCACCTGGGCGAGCTAGTCCAAAGAATCCAGGGGCCTCAACCCGACCGACCGCGCTGCGTCTTCTATTGCCTCCAAGTTGTCGCCCTTCACCACGAACACGGCTCTCCTGCCGCGCTCGATGATGCAGCCGTAGGCGTCGGTGACGTTGAGATTCGCCGCCTCCAACGCTTCCGCCAGTTTGACCAGCACACCCGGTTCGTCGGGAATCTCGATCACGGCGACTTTGTAGAGAGCGACTGTCATGTTCGCGGCGCTCAACACCTCTTTTGCTCGCTCCGGTTCAGCGGTGAGGATCTTGAACACGCCGAACTGCCCGTCATCCGCGAGATCCAGTGAGAGCAGGTCGATCCCGGCCTTGCCCAAGAGCGACGTCACCTTGGACATCTTCCCGGGCTTGTTCTCGACGAACACTCTGACTTCGTTATACATATCGGCCCACCTGTCCCCTCTTCTGCTGCTGACTATCGCTCGTCAATCACCCGCTTCGCCTTGCCCTCGCTGGCGGGCAGGCTCCCCGGTTCCACCACGTCCACCTGCGCCGAGAAGCCTATCTGCTCTTTGAGCTGCTTATGCAATTCGGCACGGCGGTGCCGAAGGGATTCCATAGAACCGTCAAATGCATCCCTGGCAATCTCGACCTTCACCGTCATCTGGTCAAGGGCCTCGGCGCGGGTGAGGTGAATTACATAGTTGCCGCCAAGCCACTCGTGCCTCATTAGAACTTCCTCGATCTGGCTGGGAAACACATTCACGCCGCGGACGATGAGCATATCGTCGGAACGGCCCACCATTCGCCCAAGTCTTACGTGCCTGCGTCCGCACGGACAATCGGAAGTAATAAGCCTTGTAAGATCACGCGTGCGATAGCGTATTATCGGCATCGCCCTACGACGAAGGGTGGTAAGAACCAACTCGCCGACCTCTCCCTCGCCCACCGGTTGCAGAGTCTCGGGGTTCAGCACTTCCACAAGGTAAGCGTCTTCCCAAATGTGCATCCCGTTTTGCTCGGGACATTCAAATGCTACGCCCGGGCCGTTCATCTCGCTAAGCCCGTAGCTGTTGAACGCTTTGAACCCGTAGATATCCTGCAACTTGAGCCGCATTTCCTCGGTGTAAGGCTCGGCGCCCAGAAACGCTAGCCTCAGGCGCAGGTTCTTTGGGTCGTCGCCTTCTTGCAGCATGCGCTCGGCTACGTGCATTGCATAGCTGGGAGTTGCGTGAATGCACGTTACGCCGAAATCGCGAATGAGCATTATCTGCCGCGCTGTGTTGCCCGCGCCGGCTGGTATAACCCACATTCCCAGCCGCTCTGCGCCGTAGTGTAACCCCAGCCCCCCGGTAAACAAACCGTAGCCGGTCATGTTTTGGAACACGTCACTTGCGGTCGCGCCTGCCATCGCTAGGCATCTCGCCATAAGCTCCGCCCAGCAATCGATGTCCTCGCGAGTGTGAAAGATGGCAGTTGGTCGGCCGGTGGTGCCGCTGGAAGTGTGCATCCGTACCACAAGTTCCCGATCTACCGTCAGCATACCCATAGGATAACTCAACCGAAGATCTTCCTTGGTGGTGAAGGGTAGTTTTGTCACATCGTCCCGGCTGACGATATCGGCCGGCTCTATGCCTAGCTCGGCGAACTTCTGCGAATACCAAGGCGACTTTGCCGCCTGTGCCACACTACGAACAAGCGCTTTAGATTGGTGATCGGCCAGCTCATCCGCCGACATCCATTCGTAACGGCTGCCGACTCTATCCTCAACAAATCCCATCAGGACTCCTCGTGAATCCACGCTCGTTGATGCGCGCCATAATCTTTTGTTCTAGCGAATATGACGATTACCCTCCCCCTGAGATTTGACCCAGATGCTGCCGATGCATATATACATAAACAGTTGAGGAACGGAGCAAAATGCCGTGCTTCCACACTTAGAAGGAGACGACAGCCGTGTCGGATGACGCCTACGATCCCGATGCTCCGGTAGATAGCGATAGCCTGACGGACAACGAAAACAACATACTCGATACCTTCGATGAGACCGACGACGAGATAGCAGACCAGCACCTCGACCAGTCTGAAGACCTCTTCGAGAGGTTCGAACGTAGCTACCGGGCCCGCAGAATACGGGAGTTGGTGAAAGCGCCGCTCCCACGCGGCAAACGGCGGGACAAGAAGAAACGGGGCGCAATATCCGGTGGTTAGCCCCAGAGCACGACGGTTTGTCGGTCACTCATTAGCACTACCGCCCGCCGGACCATCCGGCGGGCGGTTATCACTTGGCTTGGTTGTAGTTGCGTCGCCCTAATCGTCCAACGTGCCGTGGCGAAGGCCCATCGGAAGCGGCTCTGGCTTGGCGCAGGTGCTTTCGAGCATCACGTGCTTTCCCGTGTTAGACGAATCGTGGAACGCGTGCATTATGTCAAGCACGTGGTAGGCTAACTCGCCGTTGGCCCGATGAACACGTCCGGACTTCATAGCCATCGCCATGTCGGCCACCCCTATACCCCGGCTGTTGTCTGCGTAGCCGTGGCTAAGCGGCATAGCTACCCACTCCTTGGTACCATAGCGAAGAAGTTGCACTGTTCCCGAGAAGCAGTTCGGATCGGGAACGCTCAGCGTTCCTTGGGTGCCGTAAACCTCTATACGAGGGAGTTGCGCGCCGACTACATCGAAGCTGGTGATTATCGTTCCGATGGCACCGTTGGCAAAGTCCAGCAGTCCTGTTACGTGTGTGGGCACATCGACGGTAATCTTAGTGCCGCACTTCGGCTGACTAGTAATTACACGCTCGGGGAATGTAATGCGTGTGGCCCCGGTCACCCTCTTCACCGGTCCCAAAAGCGCAACAAGCGCCGTTAGGTAGTAAGGGCCCATATCGAACATCGGGCCGCCTCCCACCTTGTAATAGAACTCAGGGTCCGGATGCCAACTCTCGTGACCTCGACACATCATAAACGCCGTCGCCCCGACGGGCTCGCCGATCCAACCATCGTCGATAAGCTTCACACAGGTCTGGATTCCGGCGCCCATGAAGGTGTCTGGCGCGCAGCCGACACGCACGTTTTTCGCCTTCGCTGCTTCGAGGATCTTCTTGCCATCCTCGCGAGTTATCGCCAACGGCTTCTCGTTGTGGACACACTTGCCCGCCTCGATAGCCTTGAGCGCGACCTCGGCGTGGGCGATGGGGATCGTGAGGTTCATCACGATTCTGATTTCCGGGTCCGCAAGCAACTGCTCGACGGTGACTGCCTTGCAGCCATGCTGTTCGGCTTTGGCCTGAGCGCGTTCCATTATTAAGTCCGCGCAGGCTACAACATGAATGGCCTCGAATGTTTTTCCTGCCTGAAAGTATATATCGCTGATGTTACCGCATCCGATGATGCCTACTTTGGTCGCTTCCATATAAGCCCCTCCAACTCTTCTACGCGAATCAGTCCTTGGCGTTCACTCCGCTACTTCGCCGCCCACGCGCATCCTCGCCGGACTATCTCAAGCGCCTCTGGAACATCGAAATCTGAGCAAGTGTGGCCGAGCGAGGTATAGAACACCTTACCCTCGCCGTACATCCTAGTCCAGACAGTTGGCATCACGCAACCCTTGATCCAGGGAGCGTCAATCCCAGAGAACGTGCAAGTCGCCAGGACGTTGTTCGAGGGATCCACGTGCATGTAATACTGCTCGGACTTCATCTTGAAGTCGGAAAGACCCTTGGTGATAGGGTGGTCGTGGTCAATAATGTTGACTTCGTATTCCACGATGCCGCCAGGATGGGCAACCCACTGTCCGCCGACCATGAACTGATACTCGGTGTTCATGCGGAAGGCGTCACCGGCGCCGCCGTGCCATCCCGCAAACCCCACACCGCTTTTAATTGCCGCTTCTAGGGGTCGTTCTTGTTCCCCAGAGATCTCGCCCATAGTCCAGCAGGGAACTATGAGGTCAAGAGTCTTGAGTTTTTCTTCGTCCTTGAACGCGTCCAAGGTGTCGGAAATCTCTACGTCCATTCCGTCCTCTCGCAGCGCCGCGGCAACTCTTTCGACGCACTGTTTAGGCTCGTGGCCGTCCCATCCACCCCAGACCATAAGTACTTTCTTCATACTATATCCTCTCACTAAGTAACGCGGCATACCCACACGCCGCAAGTTGGCAAAATCATCCATTAGGTTAGCACCCTGGGATTGAGAATGCAACCGCCACTTGCCAACTTAAAGACGTGAGTTTCCCGGGAGTGTCATTCCGACCGAAATGGAGGAATGCGCTTTTTCAAACGGCATTAAGCGTGACAGATCTCACGACCTCGCTAGCGCTTCGCTTGAAATGACGAATTTCCGTAGGACTAAACTGCTTCGACAACCTATGCCTACTTAACAACAGATTCCAATGAGGAACAGCGAAAACGGACATGTAAGCGTTACCTTCGCCCACGCCTCAACAGAGCTACCGCGACCACCCCTAAGCCGAGCCCGACCATTGTCGCTGGCTCCGGCACTACTTCGTAGGTGACGTTGTCGAACAGGCCGTAAGCCCCGATTCCGCTGATCTTCGCGTAAGCCATCCCGCTGTTGCTCTGCACCTCTAAATAGGCAAGCCCGGCCCCGCCGGTAGCGGCGGTGTTCGGGTCGCCAATCATAATGTCGATTAGCTCATCGTAGCGGTTGTAGGCTTCCAGTACCACCTGGTTGTCGCAGCTATAGCCTATACGGAGGAGCGACGCGCAGCGGGCGAAGTCGATGCGGACGACATCATCCTCATTGGCGGCGCAGGCGGCGACGCAGCCGTCCATGAACAAACCCGAGGCGCAATCGACGCGCCGCAGGTAGCAGACGTCGCCGTTTTGGGTGGAGAAGGCGATTCCGGGGTATGCGGAGCCGATGGGAGACCCGCTCGGGCCGGACCAGTCCTCGAAGTCCAATGTTCGCTGCCAGGCAGCGGCTGCCGGAGCAGCGGCAAACACTAGGCAGGCCAACAATAGACACACCTTTACGCTCTTCACGAGCGATACCCCCTCTTACACGCGATGTGGACATCTCAGCTTCTGCAAGAAGCATGCCAGAGAAACCGATCTGTAAAGTTCCATCCATCACGTGTTAATCATAAGCGATTTACCTTACGATGAGTCTGTGCAACTTAGGCGTTTTGTCACTTATCCCGCAGGGTAGATTTGTCGTAGTCCCGACTGGCCTTATGCCTGAGTAACGGCAGACAGAACAAAATAGCGATATTGTCATACGCCGACGGGCATGGTCCAGCCGGCGTTTTTGCCGTGAATGATGAAAGGAGTGTGAATATGGTCGCCGCGCGAGGATCGTTGCATGACAGGCTGGAGCTGCGCGTCCCGTGCGAGGCTAGGTACGTCCGGACCGTCCGCAGAGCCATTGCCGATTTCGCTGACCTACAGGATATGCCTAGATCAGACGTAGAAGAGTTGGAAGTGGCCGCGTCAGAGGCAGTCGCCAACGTCGTGAAGCACGCATACGCGGGAGTTCCAAGGCCGCCGAGCGTCAAAATAAAGTGCTTTCGCAGAAAAGATACACTTAGGCTCGAGATTGTGGATAGGGGTCGAGGATTCGACGCGCCGCCCGACGACGTGATACCCAAGATCAGTTTCCATCGAAATGGCGGGCTGGGCATCTTCCTTATCAAGAGCCTGATGGACGAGGTGAACTACATATCCAAGCCTGACCAGGGCACCAAGATAACCATGACCAAGTTCCTGAGGAACGCCGTTATTACAACCTGAGAAACGGCTCAGACGCTTAGCATGTGCACACGGTCCCGGAACCAGGGCCGATCTGCCAAGGTCTGATGCCTATTCCTGTGACAACTCAAGACGATCACCTGCCGATCGGTTGCAAGTTCCGTGAGGCACTCTAACCCGCTCGCAAACCGCTCATCGTCGAACGACAAAAACGGGTCATCGAGAATAATCGGGATGGTTTCGCCCGCGCCTGACAGCTCGACGCAACAGGCCAGCCTTACAGCCAGATACACCTGGTCCTTCGCTCCGGTGCTCAGCGCCGAGTCGATGTCGCCTTTCTCCAGCACCTTGCCATCCGACGCTCGGCGCAAGGTAAACTCCAAGCGGTCGTTGAAGAGAAGAGAATAGTAGTCGGGATTCAATCTCGGCAATAGCGCTGCTGCTTCCCTATTCAGCGCCTCGGCCCAAGCCCTGTGCGACGACTCGGCGACTTCGCTCAACACACGGTGTGCGATCCCCGTCGCCTTCTCGAAACGTTTGGCCCGCGCTAGCTCCGATTCCAGCTCACGCGTCTGCTCCCGCAGCAATTCATACTCCGCCCGATAAGCCCGCACCACTACCCCTATCTTTCCCTCCAACTCGCGGACCAGACGCGATGCTCGTTCCAGATCAGCCGCCACAGACTTGCGAGCGGCCTCCACATCCGCCAGCGGCTTTGCGGCCTCCTCCGAGTGTGCCGAAGCCTCGGAAAGCTGCGATTCCTCTTCGCGCAAACGTTGAACCATATCCTCGCTCAACAGTCGTTTTTTTGCCTCCGGCAGCAGTTCGTCCCTGATCTGAACCAATCTGCGCGCTTTCTTCTCCGCATCCCGATAAGACTGCAACGCTTCAATCGGAGGCAAATCGGACGAAATGCCAGCTTCATCAACAATCTCTGCAATGATCCGACGCTCCGATTTCGCGCCTTCTCGCTCGGTGGAAATCTTTCTCTCGACGTCCGAAAGCCGATATTTCGCCTCGCGATGTTGTCTTCTTCGCTCAAGATGCGCCGAAACGAGCTTCTCCGCGCGAGCGACGGACTCCAGCGGGGCGAGCGCATCGAAATCAATACCGAGACGAGAGAGAAGCCTGGATGCGCGGGAGGCCTGCTCATCGGCGTTCGCTGCCGCCTGTTTGGCCCGGGCGCACAATTCTTGAAGCTTCAAACATTCCGTGAGACCGCGTTTCCACTCCCGATACATCTCCACCACCGCGCCCACATCCGCACCGACTCGCTCGGCAATCTCCGCCAACCTCGATTGGGCGGCGTCAAGATCGGCACGAGCTTCGGCGACGCGGGACCGGGCGGCGTCCTTCTCTACATTGAGTCTCGCGAGCGTGTCCGCGCCAATCAGTCCTCCGGCAATAATCAGCCCAGCGCCTCCGGCCAGACCTACCCCCGCGACGACCAGCGCCGCCACGTCTCGGTCGATGATTCCGGCTATAAGAAGTCCGACGCCCATCAGAGCAACGATCAGACCCGAGACTAGCGTAGAGCGCCTTCGATACCGAATCGCCGCAATCTTGGACGCTGCTGCTTCTTCGTTCAGCACACTGGTAGCCTCTACGGAGCGATTACTGACTTCGAATTCCCGATAGGAATCCAGGAAATCCTGATCTTCCTTTGGCAGCGAGTCGAAACGCTTTAGAGCGTCTCCTTCCCTGTCTGAGCTCGTCCCCGCGGCGACCATCAGGCGGCGCTCCCTCTCCACCGCCTCCTCAGCCACGCGAACGCTCCTCACCGCGACGTCCAACGACTCGGCAAACCCGCGAATCGAAGACACGTCATCCTCTGTAGCCGAGTTTAGCTGTCCGTCTTGCTCAAGCTGCTTCGCCAGAACATCGACCTTCTCACGCAGGCTCGCGCTTTCTGACTCCAACTCGGCCAAGCCTTGCTCGGCACGTCTCAGCCGAACGACCGCGCCCTCCAGTTGAGGTGTCCTGTCAAACGGGAACCCGGCCAAAGGCAATAGCTCGGCCAATTCACGCTCGTAGTCCGCGACGTCGGCAACCGCTCGGTCGGCGTCCGCCAGCCGGGCTCTAACTTCGGCCAGCCGAGCTACCTTGTATTCGTTGTCAAGGCGACTCATTTCGGCGCGCAGACGCTCTTCGGCCTCAAGAGCTTCGTCCAGGGCGCGCACATCGGCCTCCGCTAAGTCAAGCTTCTCGTCGAGTTGGCGCATTCTCTCACGCCTGTCCTCCAGATCAGAGATCAGGCGCTTGACTGCGCGCTCCACCAGCAGCGAGCTACCGTTGACCGAATAGCGCGCCGCACCCAAAGCGGCTATAGCTGGCTCCGCGCCCGTCTGTGTGTTGGAGCCTTCGACCACAGCGGACAGGCGCGCGCGGATTGTATCCGACGATTTGAACGCCTGCACATCCTTGCCAGAGATGAAGGCGACGCGCAGCAGGTCGTCGCGGCTTATTCCCAGGATGGTGGACGCCAAATCCACATCGAAGTCACGCGTAATGTCGCGATTGGTAGAGATATCGCGAACAAAGAAATTCCCTTTATTGAAGTCACGACGTACGTAAACTCGCCCAATCGCCGTTTCCAACCCAGCCTCAACCGCATAGGTTCCACCGGACCACGGCCTGTAGACATCTATTAGCTTGGCTACTTCGCCCGCTCTCTTCCTAGTTGGCAAACCGCACAGCGCAGCCAGGATAGCGGCGGCAAGGGTGGACTTGCCGGCCTCGTTCTCGTCAAGTATGAGTGTGACCTTGCCCGGAGGGAACTCGTGACGTTTCCCGGCTAGACAACCAAACCCGTCGATCTTAAGCCACTCAACTCGCATCTCGCGGCTCCAGAGGTCTGCCGTCAAGCGCGAGCAGGCCGTAGTAAATCGCGTCGAGAACGACTTCGCGCTCCTCCGCGTCGTCGAGGTTCTCCCGCATTTCCATTAATCGCTTGACGAACATCGACCTTACCGACCCACCACCCGCCGCAGCAGCAATCTCGTCCAGGTCGTAGTCTGGCCTAAGACGCGAAGGGTCGATGCTAAAATGAAAATAATTCTGGTTCTCGAGGCTCAGTGTGTCGGACTTAACACCCGAAGCGGTGGAACCGGTGAGGACAACATTCACTATGTCGCACGCGCGCGCGCCGGAGGCTGCGACAGCAGACGCAATTCTCTCGATAGCCCCAACCTCTGTGGCGCAACCTGTAAGGCTAGTCTCGACCGAAATCAGCCTCCTCGGCGCGACCTCCACCCGCCGGACACTCACGCGCCCGTCGGAGCCGATTTCGCCGATGATGACGCTCTTCTCACCGGTTTCGTCAAGTCCTCGGCCTTGTATGCAGCCCGAGTAGACAGCGCGTGTAAGGCCACTGTCGTCCACGATCTGCGCAAAGGAATGGTAATGGCCTAGGGCCGTGTAGGTGAAACCCAGGCTAACCAGCTCCGCATCCGTAAATGGCACCACGCATTCCTTTTCGATCGGTCTGAAGCCTTCGCGAGAGCCGTGGAGCATAAGAAAACTGATGTCAGTCGGTGGCTGAGGAATAGCGAGGTCGCTGAGCCTCTCCTTCACTCCGCCGTGCACGTGAGCCATTCCTGTAACGGAGCAGCCCAGCTCGGGCACGTTCACACACTCCAGCTCCGGGCTTGTGAACACGTGCACATTTTCCGGCCAACGAGCTCCTTGCCTGGGATGATACGGGCTGCCCGGTCGCAGACTGTCGTGGTTACCCGGTGCGATAAAGACACGCGCTGGGGCAAGGTCGGCAAGGAGCCGGGTGATGAGTTCGGGCGTGTCGTGTTGCAGAGATTCGTGGTCAAAGAGATCGCCTGGAATCAGCACCAGATCGACGCTTTCTTCGCGGGCCAAAGCACAGGCTCTCTCAAAGGCGGCGCGGAGGTCGCGGCGAAGGGCTTCTTTCGACTCCTCCGAAAGCCTCAATGAGCCGCCGCACGTCGAGTCGAGATGAACATCCGCAAGCTGCAGGAATCTCATATCCCCAAATCAAAAGCCGCGGAACAGCTATGCACCGCGGCCAAATGAACACATAACCTTCCTGCCGCGCCTGCGGAGTTAGCTGTCGGGCTAGGGTAGGAAGAGCCCCCTTCATTGCTGAATTCGCCCCTGTTTACTTCGGGTCCTCCACTCTCCCGGAGACCGGGAGACTCGGCGCCTTGTTGTGTATTCCTTTGTTTATTCAGTTGTCTGGTGGGATTGGGGAGGTGTATTGCATCCCACTAGATTGTATCCAAGCCTGCCCGGCTTGTCAACAGGTTGTGCAGAAGAAATCCACAGAAACTTGATCTACCTGGGTGTTGATGTTTCTGTCGATCCCAAGGGAGTCGGCGGAGCAGGAGACGCCGGGGGCTGCGAACCAGGCGGCGGAGCCTGTCGCCAAGGCATACCGAATTGGCGGAATACTTTGTCAAGTTCCGCGTTCTGGTCTTCCGTAAGCAGCGCGCGCAAAGCCATCAGAGTCTTTATCTTCTCTACAAGTAATGCTGTCTCGGCAGCCATCACAGCCTGGCCGTCAGCAATGATCGTGGCCTCGGTGGCGCCTTTGGTGGTAAGCGAATCCTGGAACTTCCCTGCGGCCGCTCTCTGCAGTTCAATCTTCGGCTTCAGGGCGTCCTCCGCTTTCCTGAGCAGATCGGCCACTTTGACTTTCTGATCAGGCGTCAGCTTCAGCCGTGCTTCGAACATCGTGACTGAATTCGGTTGAATAAGTCTTAGCGCCGTTAGGGCGCAAGGCGCGGGCTGTATCAAGTGAATCACTGGCGGCACATACGCTCCTGAGTTTGTTAGCGATGAACTAGCCGAACCGGGATCGGCCCCGGCGGGTGTAGGCGAAGTGGCAGATTCTCTCTCGGCTCCAATCACCGCGCACGAGCATACGACGCACACAACAAGCGATAGCATCAATACTCTGGCTAACATCCCAACCTCCGTTTGTCATCGCGGAAATCGTCGATCACATAAGGTGCATACCTATTACGTTACGATACAGCGGCTTGGCGTGTTCCATCTGAGCTATCAGAATAAAGTCAGTTTAGGCTCGTTCTTACACTCAACTACTTTCTTTCTGGCGGCCTCGATATCCGCGATCAGCAGCGACTTGCCGCCGTCGTATTCTTGGCCCATCTGGCGTAGTATGTAGGCGGGATGCAGCGCGGCAATTGCGTAGTTAGCATACTTGGAAGTGAAGAAAATGCCGCGCTCCTGAGTCATGCGGAAATCCTTCTTTATGATAAACTTAGCCGATGGCGCGCCTAGACACAGGATCACCAACGGTCGCATAATGGCGATTTGCCGCTCGAGCCACGGAGTGCACGCGGCAATCTCCAAAGGTCCAGGCGGACGGTTGCGAGTGCGTCCGTTCTCTGTGATGCAGGCGCGGCATTTGAGTATGTTACAAATAAAGACGTGGCGTCGCGTTATCCTGCACGCAGCCAGGGCCTCGTCCAAAAGCGCGCCGGCACGACCCACAAACGGCCTTCCGGTGGCGTCCTCGTTCTGGCCGGGTCCCTCCCCGATTATCATCAGCGGAGCCGCAGGGTTACCTTCGCCAAACACCACGTTGCGCCGAGTCTCGGCCAGACCGCAATTTGAACACCGCAGGCATTCCTCCCGCAGTTCCTCCATTCGTCGAGCGACATCTTCCATTCGCCGCTACCTCAATAAATCAAAGTGTTCCTTTAGCTTCCGATACGTGGCTTCCAGTGCCTCCGGGATCACTTTGACATCAGCCAAAACGGGCATGAAGTTGGTGTCGCTGTGCCATCTGGGCACGATGTGCAGGTGCAGATGCTCGGCTATACCCGCGCCAGCCGCACCCCCTAAGTTGATGCCTATGTTAAAGCCGTCTGGTCGGCACGTCTCCTTGAGTATCCGGCAGGACTCGCGGGTCAGTTGCATCATTTCAAGGCTCTCGTCGTCGGTAAGATCCGCCAAATCGCTAATGTGCCGGTAGGGTGGAATCAGCAGGTGGCCGTTGGAATAGGGAAAGGCGTTCATAACGACGAACATATGGCTGCCTCTGTAGAGCACCAAGCGCGACTCATCTTCCTCTGGCTTACCGAGACAGAACACGCAACCATTAGGTGGACTTGAGACTATATAGTTGAGACGCCACGGAGCCCACAACTGCTCCATTCTTTGCTCACCTCCTCAGCTTCGCCTGCCGGCCAAACGCGGCTCAGCAATAATCTACACGATACCGCAGTCATCGTCAACCACAGCAGCCGGGAGGGATGGCGTAGTCCTTGATTACGTGTGTAGCGTTGCCGCGTAGCACGGGCTGGCTTTGGAATCCGCCGGATTTATCCTGGCGTGCAGAATGCAGCGAGTATGTTACGAGATTCGGATTCGAGCCGTGTTGGCTTTATTGATTCTGTTAACCAAGGGGCCTACGTGCGGAATGGATTTGTCTGTTCGGCAGGATTCTGTAATCTCGTCCGAACACAAGCTTGAAGAAGCAACCGCTATCGAACTGGTCGGCATTTATTTGTGCTTTTATTGGTTTAGCCTACTGAGAGCATAGTCGCGGCCTCAGGGTCAACAAGCCACAGCAACTCGCCTGTGGCTTGTTGTAGAACCTGCACGGGCCACATCTCCGGTTGGTAAGGCCCTTCGATCATGGCGTTTACGGCGACGGCTTTGTCCAGCCCGCGGGCCAGCACCAGAATCAATCGTGCGTTCAAGATCACGGGTATAGTCAGAGTCAGCCTATACGTCGCAAGCTTGGCAACAAAGTTAGCGACCACTATCCGTTTCCTCTCGCACAACGCTTCGGTGTGAGGAAAAAGAGAAGCTATGTGGCCGTCTGGCCCCACTCCCAGCAACAGAAGATCAAAATCCGGTATTTGCCTCTCGCCAAACTCAGATCTTAGCGCTCGTTCGTAGTCGCAAGCAGCCTCCGCCGGATCAAGTTCCCCTTTCATGCGGTGAACGGCGCCTTCGACCAGTGGCACACGCGACAGGAGCGAGGCCTCGGCGACGCGATAGTTGCTGTCGGGATGATCTGGCGGCACGCAGCGCTCATCGCCAAAGAATACCCGGGTCGCTGCCCAGGGAAGTGCTTTTGCGTATTGGTCGGCCAGGAGATCGTAGAGAGGCAGAGGCGTGTTGCCGCCGCTAAGGGCAACCGTGAACCGCCCGCGCTCGGCGACTGCCGCGCTAGCCGCCTCTGCAAACAATGCGGCCGCTCGTGCATAGAACGCGTTCGATTCCAGTATTTCCAATCGCATAGCTAAGCCTGAAGAGGCACCTTCACTATGACTTTCCGAACATCGCACGGCTCTCCTGCAACCACACCCGGCAAATGCGCATCCCACGGATAGAAGATCGCAAAGGTACCCGCGGTTGCGGTCAGGAAGTCGCCGTCGCCCTCGGGCCGGGTGATGTCGTTGGCCTCATCGTAGTCGCCGGGCGAGGCCATAGCCGATATGTCCGCATAGCCCATTCTCTCCACGCCGGAGACGACGTATTGCAAGTCGATATACTTACGGTGAGCTTCCCAACGCTTCTCGGACGCAGGCTTGGTCTGGTAATCCGCCACCATCACATATGCGCCGTTGGGAAGCTCGTGTTTGCCAGGCTTCAGCGACTCCAAGTCGATTGTAGCCAGATAATCTAGTGCGGCCTTGATACCGGGTCCAAGGCCATAGTAAGCGAGCGCGTTTTCGATGCGGTCAAACACCACTAGCGGATCCCCCTCACCCCAACCCTCTCCCGCCCAAGAGAGAGCTGGAACTGCCTTTTGATCTAATACTCTATTTGCTCCTTAGGTATGCCGCCGTTGGACGTTTGAGGCACGGCGTTTGGCTCTGTGCCGCGCTTGTCGGACGGATATCGATCCTTCGCGGGCGGAAGGGTTGGGAACTTTTTATGAGGCTCGGTTTGATACCAGAACGCTACCGTGGAGTAGTCGTCGTGCTTACGCTCGTTACTTGCTCCGTGGCGCATGGTCATCCGGAAGGTCTTCTTGAAAGGGATCGGGTCCTCGATATGGAACCTGTAGAACGAGTTCTCCGCAAGCTCGCTCTTGTCTGCGGATCCGTACAGCGGCGAGCCGAACCGCAGGCCTTGCTCGCCCTTGCCAAACGCCCAGCCTTGGCAGAAGTAGTCCTCCTGGCCAGTGGCGGGGATCAACCTGCCGTCAACCTCAATGTGCTCACCGCCGTCACCCCACCAACCGGCCGCTGGTCTGTTGTAATAGAAGAGTCCGACAAAGTGCCCCCGTCCTTCGGCTTCGAGTATTGTGTAATTTCCGTCGAAATTGGTGGGCTTGGCCTGTCTGTATTGTGCGTGGAAATATAGTGCATCATCGGGGAGCGACTTAACTTTCTTATAATTTATGTGGTAAAAGAGCCTGCGCAAACCGTAGTCCGGACTGTTTTCAAAAGTGATCCTGCATCGCTTCCGAAACGGCATCGGGAAGAAACAATTGTAGCCGCGTGTGTTGCCCACTTCGAAAGGTACGCTGTGAAACGAATAGTAGCGCCCGTGTCCCAAGCCAAAGAACTCCCCAATGGGACATTCCACACTCGGCTCTTTCTCGTCGTCCCAGTAAATGCGCAAGACACAGTCTTTTAGCACGTAATCGGTGGCGCGGGACAGTGTGAACCATATATGGGAGATGATACCAGGCCCGTCGATGTTCGCGATCTCACGTATTTCACTCGGTTTCATCACGTCGCCACCGTCTGGGCCGGCGGGATGCGTGCTACAGACACGGTGAAAGTCGTAATCTTTTTCTAAGTACATATTAGAAAGCAGTGCTTCGCGGTTCAAGTTACCTCCTCCTGCCGCCGCGGATAGTGCAGACGGCGCAAGCGCAATTGCCAACAAGATCATACTACGAATAATCAACGCTGGTTCCTCCCTGAGGTAGTCGGGCCGGGGTCGGCTCTCCTTAATAATGACGAGTCAACCTGTGCGTCGTTCCACGAAGCCGGTTTGTCCCCGGTGATATAATAACAAAGTATGCAAAACTACGACATCATAGTAGTAGGTGCGGGCCATGCCGGCTGTGAGGCAGCGCTTGCGGCAGCACGAATGGGATGCCGGACGCTCCTTACAACCATAAACGTGGATACCATCGCAAAGATGGCGTGTAACTGCAGCATTGGCGGACCCGCCAAAGGACACTTGGTAAGAGAAATCGACGCATTGGGCGGTGAGCAGGCGCTGGCCACCGACGCCACCCTCACCCACATACGCATGCTCAACACCGGCAAGGGCCCGGCCGTCCGCGCGCTGCGAGCGCAAGTTGATAAACAGCGATACGAAGCTTACATGCGGCGCGCATTGATGTCTCAACCCAGTCTCGAAATCAAGCAGGCGATGGTCGATGAGGTAGTCGTCGAGGACGTAGGCAAATCAAGACTGGCAACCGTTGCCACGGAAGCTGTTGCCGGACATAGTGCTCGCGTTCTCGGAATAAGGACACAAAACGGTATCGAATATGGCGCTGGCTGCGTTATAATAACCACCGGCACATTCCTGAACGGACTCATACACATCGGCGAGACCCAATACAGCGCAGGTCGGGCTGGCGAGTTCGCTGCGGGGAAGCTATCTGACAGCCTACGAACCATCGGATTCGAGCTGGGTAGGCTCAAGACCGGCACCACGCCACGTATCGACAAGAAAACAATCGATTTCACAAAATGCGAAGTGCAAGAGGCCGAACCGGAGATTGGGCCGTTCTCGTTCGTGTCCGACAAGATTCCGCCACGTGCATTACTCCCTTGCTGGCTCACCTACACTACCGATGCGACGAAGCAGATCATCCTCGCCAACTTATCCCGCTCAGCTATGTACGGCGGTCGAATATCCGGCGTGGGACCACGCTACTGCCCATCGATCGAGGACAAGATAGTAAAGTTCCCTGACAAGCCGCGGCACCAAGTGTTCTTGGAGCAAGAAGGATGGGATACAGACGAGATTTATGTACAAGGGATGTCAACAAGCCTGCCCGAGAACGTGCAGCTTGAGTTCCTTCGGTCTATACCCGGCCTCGAGGAAGTGCGGATGATAAGACCCGGCTACGCTATTGAATACGACTTTGTGCCCCCTACTCAACTAAGACCTACTCTTGAGACCAAGCTCGTGGAAGGTCTTTTCTTTGCTGGCCAGATCAACGGAACGTCCGGCTACGAAGAAGCTGCGGCTCAAGGGCTGATGGCAGCAATCAACGCGTGTCGAAAGCTGCGCGGACAGCCGGGAATAGTCGTAGAGCGAAGCACGGGCTACATCGGCGTTTTGATCGACGACTTGGTCACAAAAGGTGTCAGCGATCCTTACAGGCTGCTCACGTCGCGGGCCGAATACAGGCTGCTGCTAAGACACGACAATGCCGACTTTCGCCTTACACCGGTTGGTCGCGAGGTAGGATTGGTAAACGAAGAGCGCTGGGAACGGTTTTGTGAGAAGCGACGGTTGGTGGAAGCAGAGAAAAAAAGGTTAGCTAAGACGTTCGTAAAGCCGTCGGATTTTGACTTGCAACGAGCGCTTAAAGTAGAACTCGTCGACCGAGCCTACTCACTGGAAGAGCTGTTGCGCAGGCCGGGCATGACTTACCACGCTATCGCTAGCGCCGTGGGCAACGGTCGCGCAAGGCCAGACGTCGCCGAGCAGGTCGAACTGGACGCAAAATACGGCGGTTATGTAGAGCGCCAACAAGCTCAGGTCAAGCAGGCCCGGCGGCTGGAATCCAAGTCTATACCGGATACCATCGACTACGCCAACATTAAGGCGCTCTCACGCGAAGCGCGCGAAAAACTCGATAGAGTGAGACCCATAACGCTTGGACAGGCCTCGCGCATCCCCGGCGTCACCCCCGCCGACATCGCCGTCCTAGCTGTGTTCATCGAGCAGCTTATCGGGCGAACCGTAACCACCACAACATCCTAAGCGTCAAGTCACATGGCGGAACTCATTAACGAAAAACAAAACAGAGCATTTGTACACAGCTATGCGGGATGTGGCAGCAATTGCCAGACGGCTATCAAGACGCCGTTGTCTAAAGGAGACGGTTTGTTCGGCTGTGAATACCGGCCGGTGAAGCTATGAGCAAGCCATTCCTACCGCTGGATATGCTCAAGAATGGCGCATGGGCGGTTGGCTTCGACCTCTCTGATGGCCAGCTTGAATTGCTCGACCGGTTCGCTTCAATGCTTGCGGAGACAAACAGAAAGTTTAACCTCACCCGCATTGTGGAGCCGCAAGATATCGTCACCAACCACTACCTCGATTCGCTTCTCTTCCTCCGTGCGGCGGATACCGCCGATAACGCCCGGGTGATAGATATCGGCGCGGGAGCTGGATTTCCGGGCATCCCGATGAAAGTCGCAAGGCCGGACCTTATCGTCACCTTGCTGGACGCCACTGCGAAGAAGGTGAGCTTTATGTCCTACGCGGTCGCGGCGTTGGGACTGGCCGATGTCGAGCTGTTGCACGGTCGAGCCGAAGACCTGGGTCATCAAAGAGGCAGGCGCGAGAACTACGACGTCGCCTGCGCCCGGGCACTAGCAGACCTGACGCCGCTTGTGGAGCTATGTCTGCCTTTTGTTAAGGTCGGCGGGCGCTTAATAGCGTCAAAGGGCCCGGAGATCGACGAGGAACTCGCCGCCGCAAAGCCTATGATCGGCCAGCTAGGAGGGATGGTGGAGAAAGTGGTAAAGACGCACATTCCCGGCACGGATGTAGCCCGGCGGTTGGTGGTAATCTCAAAGGTGAAGCAGACTCCGCCCAGATTTCCGCGTCAGTATGCGCGGATCATACGAACAGCTCGTAGCTAGTCGTCTACAACAGACATCGGAGAGCGATTTGGTTTCGTCGGGTGTACGGCAACATCGTAAGCAATCTTGGATGGCGTGCCAAAGATAAGACTTCTTCGACACGCCTCCTTTTACGCTAGTTGACTCCCAAATACATACAGTCGCGATTCACGGCAACGTGGCGATTAGCTGGGAAAGGATAGCTGATGGTGATTTTGAGATACCTGGCATCACGAATAAACGCGCTGGGTATTGGGCTCGAGCTGTGCCCATAGCACTGATATCCAATGCCACCTGAGTTGGAGGGATCTTCCGGACGGAACGGGTTCACGACATTTATGCTCATATTCATCTTTTTCTTGCCGTTGTCGAGCACAATTTTGCACGTAGTATCGTAGCCTGAGCCTCCGTTCACGCCGTTGGTAACCAACGGATTGAAGTTGATATAAACCTTCTCCGCGTTAAGTATCCGCGCCGGGTCGAAGTCCCACTGGGCGCTGTGGCCACTAGCCCTCAGCCAATACCAGCCGCTGATTAAGGAACCGTTTGCACTGAAGCCTGTGGGAGCGACCGTCCGCACTCTGGCCCACGCCGCAGCCACAAACAACACCGTCACAACCAAAACTGCGATCCACTTGGTGCGCATTGCACTTCCCTCCTATCAAGCATAATGATCGTGCGTATTATACACATATGCTCGAGGCTTGTCAAATAATCGGATTGCCGGTGAACCGTGGATTAGGATATCATGGCTAATGATCGCCAGGGAGGATCAATACCTATTAAGTTCGAGATTGTCAGCCAAGATTCGAAGACCTTTGCAAGACGCGGCAGGCTGCACTTGACGCACGGCACTGTGGAAACGCCGGTGTTCATGCCCGTCGGAACGCAGGCGACCGTAAAAGCTACAAGTCAGGAAGAACTGCGCGAGATGGGCTACGAAATCATACTTGGCAATACTTACCACCTCTACCTGCGGCCTGGTGTCGAGGTGATAAAGAGTGCGGGCGGTTTGCACAAGTTTATGAGCTGGCCACACAGCATCCTCACTGACAGTGGCGGTTTCCAGGTGTTCAGCCTTGAACACATCCGCAAGATAGGTGAGGATGGCGTAGTTTTCAGATCGTATGTGGACGGTTCCTACCACGAGTTTACACCGGAGCGCGTGATGGAAATACAATCCGCCATAAGTGCCGACATTGTCATGGCTTTTGACGAGTGCGCTCCATACCCTTGCAATAAAGACTACGCCGCCGAGGCGATGCGTCGCACGCACGAGTGGGCCGTGCGTTCGATGGCGGCTCGCGATCCGGAGCAAGCGTTTTTCGGCATAGTTCAGGGCAGCGTCTATGAGGATTTGAGAACGGAGAGCGCGCAGTTTATTGCATCGCTGGATACCGACGGCATTGCCATCGGCGGGGTGTCCGTTGGGGAAGGCAAGGAACTGATGATGAAGGCAGTCGAGTGGAGCGTGCCTCATTTGCCCACAGACAAGCCGCGCTACTTGATGGGCGTGGGCACGCCGGAGGACCTGATTGACTCCGTGATGCGCGGGATCGATATGTTCGATTGCGTGCTGCCGACACGCCTGGGCCGTAGCGGGTCGCTTTACACATCTTATGGGCGAATCAACATTAAGAACAATCGGTTCATATCCGACTTCGGACCAGTGGACCCCGAATGTGATTGCTGGTGTTGCGGGAACTACTCGGCCGCCTATCTGCGTCATCTATATAAAAGCGACGAAATCCTGGCCTCACGGCTTGCAACTTACCATAATCTGTATTTTTATGCCTCACTTATGGAAAGAATACGGCGGGCTATCGAGTGCGGCCAGCTTACCGAGTTCAGAAAGGAGTTTTTGGCCAAATATCGTAGGCGGCAGGCCTCTGTACACGACGATCTCCCGCGTCAGGAATTACACAATGACCGAAGAGAAAAAAAGCGTTACTCTGGACACGGTGCGCCGTAACCCCAAGATTAAGACGTTCATAGAAGCGGCGAACTCACAGATGAACGCGCTTGGCTACACCGAGCATGGCTTCAGGCATGCTGGCATAGTGGCCGAAACAGCGCACAGCATCATCGCCGCACTGGGACAAAACGGTCGCGCCGCCGAGCTAGCTGCGATTGCCGGCTATTTGCACGACCTGGGCAACGCCGTAAACCGCCTTGGCCACCCGGACACTTCCGCTATAATGGCGTTTACGCTGCTCAACGAGATGGATATGCCGGCTGCCGAGATAGCCGATGTCATCGCTGCAATAGGAAACCACGAGGAAGAGCTGGGCGCACCCGTAAGCGCTATCAGCGCCGCGTTGATACTGGCGGACAAGTCCGACGTTCATCACTCGCGCGTGCAGAACCAAAACCCTCTCACTTTCGACATCCATGACCGCGTGAACTTTTCTGTGCAGCGTTCACACCTACGCGTGGACATCGAAAACAAGAGCATCAACCTGGAGCTTACAACCGATGAGAAGTCCGCTTCCGTGATGGAGTATTTCGAGATTTTTCTCTCAAGAATGCTGATGTGCAGGCGCGCGGCTGACTTCTTCGGCTACAAGTTCAAGCTGATAATTAACGGCGCCGAGATGTAAACGGGCCAAACGTACGTGCAAAAGGCGAGCCCGTAGGGGACCTCGCCTTGTTCTTGTTACAACCTGCTTATTCTGGACTATTCTCGCCTTCGCAGACGCCCTAGCCAACAGCCTCCCAAGCCCATTGTTCCCAAAAACAAACCTGCCAGCCCGGCGGGTTCAGGAACCATACCCAAAGTCGTCGCTTGTCCGGTGCCGCCGCCCCATCCTGCGGTCACTTTCACGATCCCCGGATTGTGAACCGACTTGTAACCAAACTTGATCAGGCGACCGCTTACATACGGCAACCCTACTGAATCAGCCCATATAATGGAGTTCTGACCCGGATCGTTCGGGTTGTAAACCGGGCTGGGACCAATCTTCGGGGTTTCTGGGCCTTCGTAGTTTGTCCAGGCATCGATCCAAGCGTATCGTTTTTCATTACCCAGTATAAAGTGGGTGAACGGCCGCGCCCATGAACTAGTTGTTACCATAGAGTACTCGTAAACCCACAATTGTAACGTATCACTCCAAGTGGCACTGGAGTTTATAGTGATTGTCCTCCCACTTGCTGTTAAAACCACACTATGAGTATCACTGCAAGCCGGCCCCATAAAAGCCGTTGCAAGCAGTATCGTCAGCGCCACTCCGTAGGCTGTGCTGCGTTTCCTGAACATTTGCCTTTCCCCCTAGCCACTGAAGCTCTTCGGCCCATAGAGACAGTGCAGCTAGCTCGCTCAAACTACTCAGCGATGCACAAAATAGTTCAGAGCCGTGCGAAACGGTTTGGGCCAGAAGTCGCCCGCACGGCCCAAAAAGCGCCCGCAGATACTACCGGCGACGTCTGATGGCCAATCCAACCAGACCAATAGCCAGGGCAGCCATGGAAGCGGGCTCAGGAACCGTTGTCCTCCAGCCAAGCGCTTCACCTGTTGCAATCTGGCTAGCGTTCGCAGCAAAAGCGAAGACGGTAATCTCGTCCGGCTCGTAGTAGGACTTGACTGAGAACACCACTGTCTCCCCTGGGTCCAACTGTCCGTCATCCCACTGAAGACCGAACTGCCACTCGTAATACTGAGGATTGCTCCAACCGCTATCGTTCGAAGCGTCAAAATACGGCAGATCCTCCGGGTTATCCCTGCCAAACACGTGTACCTGGTGACTGCCGGAATCATAGTGCAGGGTATAATGGTACTGGTAATAGCCGCTCATTCTCCAGCACTCGGAAATCAAAGACAGCGTTCCAAGTTCACCAGTCAGCAAGGTCGACAAGTTCCAGTAGTCCTGTGCTGTAGCACTTGATCCTAACAGGAAAACCGCGAGGACCGCCATTGCGGACAATTTGAGGACTGTTTTTGTCATAAGCACCCTTCTCTCCTTCCTAAAGCAATCAAAATGTGCACCCCGGGTAGGATGCCTGGACCTAAGTGTAACCTTGGCTCTTTGCGCTAATCTACGTGACCGCCGCAAGGCATGCGCTCTACCTGCGGTTTGCTTAGCTAAGACTGAGCTTACTCACGCGCACGATACACCACAGCAAGCCTTTTTGTCAAGAGCTCCTACGCAAATCAGGTAATATTACCTGGTACGCCCTACACTTGCGTCATGGATTCTTACGAATAACCCAATCGCCATCGCCTCGAATTTTGATGACACGGTTAACGCGAGAGCCCTGTTTCTCACAACTACTGATGCCTGTCACGGTTACAAAGCTATTCTCGGGCGGTTTGGCGTAGTTTCTTGACAGCACTTTAATGCCGATGTATCCCGAGCCATCATTTAAATGGTAGCCGTCGTCGATGTAGAAGAAACTCTCGCCTGGTTGGCTGCGCGTCACTTTGCCCCACGTCGTGATGAGCAAGCCGATATTGCGCAAGCCATACCCGTCGGTAACGCCGCCGGTATACTGATTGTAAGCCCCTCCGCCCACGGTGTAATTAGGCATAGCTAGTGGACGAATAGGTTCTATCTGGTAGCCAACCACCTGCACCCCGTCCGCTCTGGCTTGAACACTTCGCTCCCCAGTCGCCGGATCGGTCACTAGATCCCCCACTACCGTTACAATATCACGTTCCTCGACAGGATAATCACTGATGACGCGTATGCCGCTAAAACGCCCCTGTTCCTCAATGTAAAACTCATGTCCGCCCATGGAGTAGGTACCGGCCACGACAGTTTTGGACGAAGCCCTAACCCCCTGGCCATCCTCCGACGGAAACGCCTGTGATATATAGGTAAGGTTGGATATCTCGTTCTGCACGGTCAGCCACGCCGCGCCTACTCCCTGAGTCTGGACATTCCCTGCCTCATAGGCAATCGCTTCCACGTAGTGCGGACCAACGGTGTATTGTGTGGTGTCCAGCGATCTGGAGTACGGCGGCTGTGTCGCACTACCTATATACTTACCGTCGAAATAAAACTTGACCTTAGAGATACCTTGCTCGTCGTATGCAGTTGCAGAAATCGTGGCGTAGCCGGTGATCGGCACGTCAGGATTATCAATGGTCACCTGTGGAGGCGTAGCAAACGGCTGCATCAGCGGGTCAGCAACAAGCACATGCCGCCAAAACAACTCCGGACACGACATATAGAACGCCTCTGCGACGTTATAACCCTTAGTATATCTATCAAACAGAACCTCGGGACGCGTGGTATAGTATGTCCCGGGTTCACGCACGAAACCACCCACCGCACAGCAACCCAATGGTATGAGGTCGCCGATCAGAGAAGCCGTGCCCCACGCAGGCAGAGTGAACGTGCGGGCCCCGCTGGACACATAGGTATCCGCTATCGAGCCAGGAATGAAAATATTGCTCCGATAGGCGGGAAGATTGAAGCTTGAATCGTTGCTCCCCCAGCTAAAATAACCGCTTAGACCCTCTAGCCAGCCAAGGAAAACTGAGCTATCGTCGAAGACGGTGGGGATATTCCTCGCGGTAAGGATATTATTCGCAGTCGTAAGACGATCGTTCATCTGAACATAAGAGGCAGGCGAACTCACCACCATTCGGTCCAGCGCTATGTCGCCATAGTTAGTAGCAAGCACGCTGCCGTCGATAAGATCGAACACGTCCTGTTTGGTGTAACCGTCAAGCCGAGTAACAAGATAAAGCTTGAGTCCGCCAAAAGGCGTCTGATGGGAAAACGCGACCTCGACTGGCTGTTGAGCCGTAGGGCCATAGGGGTTGGTGATGGCGCCCGTAATCTGCGTCTCGGTAAGGCACGTCATCACATTCGTCACCGACAATGGCCCGCTGGTGTAACGCGCATATTGAGCACTGAGCGGAATGCCCTTAGTAAGGACGATGTAGTCAATGTCCGCCTTGACCTGCTTCATCTCCTCGCTGTCATTGGCGGTCTGGGTAAGCCAGTTGCGAATCGGCGTGAGGATGTTATTCTTGCACTCCGCTTCTGAGACATCCTCAGCAGTGGAACATGAAATTGTAAGAAGATTGGTCGAAGGAATACCCCGCCTGACCATATAATAGGCCGCGATTTCCTTGGATATTTGGCTGTTGCGGTTCTGAACGACGAGGACGTTGCGAGGTCCTCCACCGGCTGCCGACCAATTGGGCAAGACCACGACCAGTAAAACAGACCAGGAAATGGCGGTTAGTCTCTTAGCAGCATCAGAGAACGCAACTCCCACTTCTATCCCTTCCTTCCTTAATTCCGACTGCGATGCTGTTAAGCGATTACAAGCCTTGCCTAAGGAATACCCTATAGTCCGCGGCTAAAAAGCGGGACTGTTCTACCCCGGCAATCCGCCGCAGCATAGATACTTACTGTACACCACCCCATCTATACTGACTCGCTGGCATTTTGTCAATGGGATGAGCTTGTAAAAAGGGCGCTTTGTCAAAAACAGGTAATTATACTAGCAGGACGTCTCCACCCATCCCGGCAACCCATTCAGCCATCGCCTTTCGTGCAGCATCAAGCTTCGCCTTGCGCCGCATCTGTTTGGGTATGTCCGAGTTAACTGCTGGGAGCAACCCTAAATTCGAGTTCATCGGCTGGAAGTCTGGCCCGTCGAAGCAGGAGACATAGTGGAGCAGCGCGCCGATCATCGTTTCTAGCGGCGGCAGCGATGGTTCCAGTCCCAGCGCAAATCTGCCGGCGTTGAGCCCTGCTACAATTCCCGAAGCCGCCGATTCCATATACCCTTCAACTCCCGTGAGTTGTCCCGCAAAGAAAAGTCCCGGGTATATTCTGGAGCGAAGCGTCGGCTCGAGATGCCTCGGTGAGTCGATATAGGTGTTGCGATGAACCGCGCCGTAACGTGCAAAAACGGCGCGCTCCAGACCAGGTATCAGGCGGAACACGCGCTCCTGCTCCGATTGTCGCAACTGGGTCTGGAAGCCCACGAGCCCGTAGATGCTTGCTTCCGCGTTCTCTTGCCTGAGCTGGACTACCGCGTAAGGCCGGCGGCCAGTTCGGGGATCGGTGAGACCGACCGGTTTCATCGCGCCATGCGCCAATGTGTCTCTCCCGCGACGCGCTATTACTTCAATAGGTAGACAGCCTTCAAAGTAACGGGGGTCGCGTTCCTCATCAAGGTGAAGATGGGCTATGCGGGCGGATAGCAATTCATCAATAAAGCGCTCATACTCCTCCCTGTTCATCGGGCAGTTGAGGTAAGCGGCTTCACCCTTGTCGTAGCGCGATTGGGCGAACACTTTGGATCTGTCTATGGAGTCCGCGTAAACCGAAGGGGCTATGGCGTCGAAAAAGCGTATTTCGCGGCAGCCGAGCGTCTTTACGATGCTTTCGCACATTTTAGGCGAGGTAAGAGGCCCGGTGGCCACTATACACGGCCGTTCCGCCGGAATGTCAATTAGTTCCGAGCGGATAACCTGGATGTTGGGATCGCTTTCTATGCGTCGCGTTACCAGATCCGCAAAGGCATCGCGGTCTACACACAGCGCATCGCCGCCAGGCACAGCACTTTCGGCAGCGCATTCGAGCACAACAGAACCCAAAGCCCGCATCTCCTCCTTGAGCAAGCCGTGGGCAGTCTCAGGGTTGTCGGACTTCAGAGAGCTGGAACACACCAGCTCGGCAAGCCTGCCGCTGCGGTGCGCCGGTGTCATCACACCAGGCCGCATCTCATACAAGCGCACTTGAAGCCCAAGTCGCGAAGCTTGCACCGCAGCCTCACAACCAGCCAAGCCACCACCGACAACAACTACCTCACGCCGCATACAGGGATTATACCAGCGAGAGGTCCCTACTGGATACTCCGCAGACTAACGGGTCAGCGTCTCAACCAGCTTTTCACGAACTCCCGCCGCCACGTAGTAGTCGGCTATCCAGTTGTAGCCCTGATAAGCCTGGAACGGAGCGTCAATAGCCGCGAAGACCTGGGTTATTGCATTTCCCGTCCCTATTAGATCGTCTTGCATCTTGTCCAGCGCTTTCGAGTCCAGGTCGCGCAGCTTTTCAACAAGCTCTGCATTGCTGGCCAGGCTCTTGAGCTTGAGATACACGAACGGCCCCTTGACGACCGTCTCGACAAAGAGCTTGAAGTCGAGCCTGTAGAGCTCGCGGTCAAGGTTAGCTATGTTAAGCTCGTTGTGGTACTTCTCGTAGGTTGTAAATATCTGCTTTGCCTTCTCGATCACATCGCCTGGGTCAGTAGAGGGAAGTTCGCCGTTGAGCGCGGCGTTGGCTATCCTGCCTAAAGCCCTCTGGCTTGCGAGGCGAGTGCGGGTGTTGAACCAGGCTTTGAGCCCCTCCGTAAGCCCCGCTACGGTCATCTTGTTGGCGAACTCGATGCCGAACTTGTTGAAGTCTTCTAGCAAATCAGTGTCAGCGTTCATCGTTTTGGCGAGATCGACGCCCTTCTGGAACTGAGTGTAGAACGCCTTGAGCAGAAACACAACCGACTTCTCCTGGAACGACTTCCACGCATCGGGGACGAATCGTTCCTTCAGCTTGGTCTTGGCAATTGCTTCGACCTTGTCGGTCAATTCGGTGAGATCTTGAACACACTCTATGAGGTTCTTGGCGCTGTCCGTGAACCAGTCGATTGATTCGGCCTGTCTCGTCACCAAGAGCTTGATGTAGCGAGTGATCCACGGCAAGCGCACTGCACTATATAATAGGTACTCGGTCGATAGCACGCCTCGCCCACCAACAAGGAGACTACTTGCCAGGTTTCGATGGAAGTCGCCCTCAAAGTCGCGCATCACGCTAACGTCGTAGTTCCGCTTCGCAAGGGCGTCCAGGTCGCCGTCCCACTGCTTCAGTGCACAAACTAGGTCGGGATCCAGATCAAGCCTGACGGGCTGCGCAAGATCGACTTTGCACTCGGCGGGATTGGTCTGTTCACCCACAAACTCCAGCTCGAAAACGCCTTCGGTATTGGTGAAAGTTTTGCCCAGTAAGCGCCCGGCGCCATCGGTAAGCTCCAGTTTTGCTTGTGTTACCGGGAGCAGTTTACCGTCGGGGCTCTTGGTCTCGACCCGCCCCCGGACCACTCCGTTCTTCTGAGGCGCAGACACTCGGATTTTCTGTGTCTTCATGTAGCCGGGCTTGTCGGCTTCCAAAAAGAACTGCTCCGCGCCAAGAAGAGTGACTCTCATAGTGGCTCTGACCGTACGCGCCGGCTTCCCGACTGCTGCCACGGCTCCGACGTAGACATCGCCGGTTCTGAGCTTTGCGGGGTCCGACACCAGATCAGGCGGAGTGTAGACAAGGGGACCAAGGCCGTTTTTGCCCGTAACCACTGTATTGGTGCTCAGTGTGCCAGCGTTGGGAAAGTCCTTGGAATCAAGCGAGAGCTTCATCTTCACGCCAGGCAACGCTTTGCCATCGGGACCTACACAAACACCCACTATGCCGAGCTTGGAGCTTCCATCGGCCATTACGGTGAAGGTCTTCTGGTCGGCAGGGATGAGCGCCAATCCGCCGAGGGTGACCTTTGTGGACGCGGTCTGGCCCCCCGGTCCGGTGACGGTGATGGTATCGACGCCCGGGAACGACACAGCGGTGTAGGTGGCCGACGCGCGGCCAGCCGCATCCGTGGTGATGTACGTGTGCGATAGCTTCCCGCCCTCGGATGTGATATCGAATCTGGCCCCAGTGATCGGAACCCCGGCTGCGTCCCTGGCAACAAGACTGATCTTGCTGGTCGCTCTACCGTCGGCCCAGAGCCCGGCTGGGCTGGCGGTTAGCTGCAGGCCCGGCGTTCCCTTACCAGCGGTGGGTTTGGCGTCGTTCTTCCTCGCAACGGGATTGCGAGCCTCACCGCCCTTGCCCAGCGGGATCGTATCGATCACATAGCGGGTCAGATCGACCACTGCGTCCGGCCGCTGCTTCAGGTAGCTGCTGAGTTTGGCGGCCAGGTCTGCTTTCTCTACGATGTCGGAATAGGGCACAGCCCAGGAACCCATGTTGTCTATATAGAGATAATCGCCGTTGTCGAAGCAGAGGTCTATCGAGACGGTAACCATCACCGGCCCCTTGATGGCACAGCACACGCTGGAACCCGCCATCGCACCGTCTCCGATCGCGACCTCGCGCGCGCCGCCTTTGATATCCTGGGCAGCCTTTTCGAGCCACTGCTGAGGTGTCCAACTGCGCTCCCAGGCGAAGATCACGTCGACTTTGGCCGCATACCAAAACCAGTACTTGAATGATTCCCCCTCGCCGGCGTCCATCTGACCGTTGCCGTTGCTGTCGCTCTGCGAACGGCTCCATACGTGTGCGATGCCAGTGTCGAGTAGCTTGCACCAATAGTCCATACGTGGCCCTTCGCCGCCGGTGTGAGACATGTGCTTGTAGCCGAACCGACTTTCGCCAATAGTAGCCTTGTTGCTGTAGCTCCAGTCCTGCTGCTTTTGCCATTGCAAAAGCTTTTTGACGGTTTCGGGGCTGACATCTGTATCGGCCTGGGAAAAAGTCGCAAGCAGCAATCCTACGGCGAACGCGGCCAACAGTGCGGGAAATGTACGCTTCACAGGCTTACTCCTTCGTAGTGGATACCACGCCAGTTAAGATTATCGGTGGATTTCAGGTAGGGCTTGATCGAAGCGGCAGCCGCAGGGAGAAATGGCTGCCGCTTCAAAGTTGAGTGTAGCTTATTCTCTAGCCTCCGCTACCGACACTTCTTGCTCGGCTTCGAGGTCTTCATCTTCCTTGGCTTTGCCCCGCGCTTGCTTGTAACTACATTCCGTATTGAGACATCGATAACCAGTAAGACGCCCTTTGAACCTTTGTTCTCCCAGTAGAAAGCCGCACGTAGGGCACTTCTTGTCGACAGGCTTGTCCCATGAAACGAATGAGCAATCCGGATATCGATTGCATCCGTAGAATACCTTCCGTTTCTTGGAAATCTTCTCCACCACGTCGCCCTCGCCGCAGAGGGGACACTTGACCTCCAATGGCTTGTTAAGCGGCATTGTCGTCTTGCACTCAGGATAGGCCGAGCAGCCTAAAAACTCTCCAAATCGACTCTCGCGTACCACCATCTTCCGACTGCAATTGGGACATATAACATCGGTTTCTTTGGGCTCAATCTTTGTGCGCTCCATTTTCTCGGAGGCCTCAGCCAAATCGCGCTCAAAAGGTCCGTAGAAGTCCCGCAGCAACTGCACCCAGTCAAGTTTCCCTTCTTCAACCGCGTCGAGCTGACTCTCGATCCCGGCTGTAAACGCCACGTCGATGATTCCTGGGAAGTGTTTTACTAGCTGATCGGTAACGATAAAGCCCAGCTCAGTGGGCCGGAACTTGCGCTCGACTAGCTCGACATACTTGCGATCCTGTATGGTGGATATGATGGTTGCGTAGGTGCTCGGCCTGCCGATGCCTTTCTCCTCGAGAGCGCGCACTAGCGTAGCCTCGGTATAGCGCGGCGGTGGTTCGGTAAAGTGTTGTTCAGGAGTGAGCTTGCGCAGGTCAAGATGCTGACCCTCAGACAACCTGGGCAGCGGCGGTCGATCCTCATCGTCAACAATCCGTTCGTCGTCCTTGCCTTCGGTGTAAACCTTGATAAACCCGGAGAACTTGGTGGAGGAGCCGGTGGCCCTGAAGGTAAACTCGTTCGCATTGATGTCCACCGTCACCACGTCGAAGACTGCAGGCGACATCTGGCTGGCGACGAATCGCTGCCAGATCAACCTATAGAGCTTATACTGATCGCTGTTTAAAAACGATTTGATGTCGTCCGGCTGCCGATACACCGAGGTCGGCCTGATGGCCTCGTGCGCGTCCCGTGCTCCCTTTCGAGAAACTTGCTTGGGCTTCTCGGGCACATAAACTTCTCCAAATGTATTAACAATGTAGTCCCGAGCCTCATCTTGCGCCTCCTTGGCAACACGTGTTGAGTCGGTTCTCATGTAGGTGATAAGGCCCACGTGGCCCGCATCGCCGAGTTCTATGCCTTCGTATAGCTGCTGCGCCACCAGCATCGTTCTTCTTGCTCCAAAGCCTAATTTGCGCGAGGCTTCTTGCTGAAGGGTGCTGGTAATGAATGGCGGCGCCGGGTTGCGTCGTTTCTCGCTCTTCTTTATCCCACCTACGATGTAATCAGCACCTTCCAGAGCTCGCAGCACCGAGTCGGCCTCTTCCTTATTGCCGATCTCCACTTTCTCTCCGGCTCGCTTCAGAAGCTTGGCATCAAATAAACTCTCTTTGTCTTTGGGAGTAAGCGAGGCCGTGATAGTCCAATACTCGACGGGCACAAAGGCTTCTATCTCCCTCTCGCGATCGCATATTAGCCGCACAGCCACCGACTGCACTCTCCCTGCGCTCAAGTTTCTTTTTATCTTTCGCCACAGCAGCGGAGATAACTTATAGCCCACCAACCTGTCCAGCACGCGGCGCGCCTGCTGAGCGTTTACCAGAAACGCATTGATGTCGTGCGCATTGGCCAGACCGTCCAGAACGGCAGACTTGGTGATCTCGTTGAACTGGATTCGCTTGGCGTTCTTGAGCTTGAGCGTCTCGACCAAATGCCAGGCGATTGCCTCACCTTCGCGATCCGGGTCCGAGGCCAGATAGACTACATCGGCTTTTTTGGCAGCCTCTTTGAGCTTCTTGATAACTTCCCGGCGCTCCGGGATTGTAATATAGTGCGGCTGGAAATCGTTCTCCGTGTCGACGCCAAGGCTGCTCTTGGGCAGGTCGCGCACGTGGCCCATGCTGGCCTCGATGTCGTAGTTAGAGCCAAGGAAGTTCTTAAGTGTTCTTGTCTTGGCGGGTGATTCCACGATGATGAGCGGTTTGCCCATTACTGCTGCTATCGCTCCCTAATTCGTTAGTTTCTTCCGTGAATGTCGAGCTACTATGGTTCCCAGGTGGAAACGGGCTCAAACAGGCTCGGCGGGGGCCAGTACTTCAGTCGATCGCCGCCAACAACAAGTTTGAAGCTCGCTTGAAGTGAGCCTGTGGCACGGTCAGTGATAATAACACAAGGTATCGGGACTGTCAAACATAGGCAAGCGTGCAGGGTAGCACAGGGACGTGTGAGTTATCCGGCAGCATTGAGCTTGGGACAGATTGTCGGTGTTCACTTGGAACTTTAGCTTTCCGGACGGCGACACACATTAAGCATCAATGACAACCAGTTAATCTGAGATTACACTAGAGACAGCCCTGCACCAAAACGCTTCATATAAGAATAAACCGCGTTGCCGGATTTTTCTATTGACTCGGTAGGGAATATGTGGTATTTTGTTGTATCTTACCTGTGACGCAGTAATGACGGGCTAGCTTTACGTTCCTTCAGCACGACCTGGGGAACCCGTCTTCTTCCGGCAAAACTCCGGCCGCCGGAGAGGGAGATGTAATGGCTGTGCCTACCCGCGATCACTGTGATTGTCATGCGTCCGCTCCCCCGTGTCTAACGTTGGGAGGAACGAACCCCACGACAACGTCGAATCAAGCTCGACATTTATCCACCACCACTACCACTTCGCGCCCGCGGAGGCTTTGAGCATGGAACTTAGCAAAGAGACTAAGCAGGAGTGTTTCATCGACGGTCACGTCGAGTCGCTCAGACGCATCGCTGAGTTGTGCGAGTCGATACGCCGTTCCACCGATGACTCGGTGCTTCACACGCTCGTTCGCAACATGCAGGATCTGGTGATGGTTGTCGATCGCAATCTGAACCTCATCGCGGCGTCGGACACTTGTTTTGACTATTTTCCCACCCCACAGTGCGAGATAGGTTTGCCAACGGACGCGCGATCGCTGTTTTGCGAGCTACGTGATATTAACGGCGTTTGCGTGTGCCCGTCAGACATGCCGCATCTCAGATGCCTCCGCGGAGAGACAATCAAGAATGAGCTCTTCGAAGTAACCCGGCCCTCGGACGGCCAGAAGCGCTGCATCAGTATAAATGCCAAGCCCATACACAACCATCAGGGACAGGTGGAAATGATGCTCATAGCCTGCCGTGACGTAACCGATATCAGGGCGCTACAGCTTCGCACCGAGCAAATGCTCGCGGAGAACAAACAGCAGAGCGCGAGTTTGAAAATGCTGATCGAAAACATACCCGCAGGCGTGGCGCTGATGGACTCCGATCTGCGTATAATTATGGCCAACAAAACTTACGCCCGATACTTCGAGATAAAGCGCTTCCGGGAAGGCGTTTTCGTCGGCGACGCTATACCACGCATCAGGGAAAACGGCGTCCTCGATATGATTAACAGGGCAATGAAGGCCAACAGAGCCATAAAATTACAGCGTTTCCGCTACGACGGGCTTAAATCAGGGCCAACCTATTGGAGCGGCTCGATCATACCTATGAAACTCCACTCCGATGCCGGACCGATCAGCGCCGTAGCGCTCATAGCGATTGACGTTACTGAGGAAATTGCCGCCCAGGAACGGCTCGCCAAAACGGCCGCGCTGGCTGAGCAAAAGGCGGCCGAGCTGGAAGCAGAACGGGCTAGGCTGGACGCCATAATACAGTCGATACCAGTAGCATTGGCCGTAGTTGACATGGACTGGCGACTTGTAACCTACAACGAAGCGCTCAAAGAGATGGCCACAACGGCAGGGTTATCCGATCTGCTGCGACATGATGCCGACCCGAGCATCCTAACCAACAGAATCACGCGACCCGATGGAACTCCTCTCAACTTGCTAGACACGCCTGTAGCCACCGCGCTGCGCGGTGAATTGCATCGAGATGAAATCATTTGTTTGCATATACCGGGACAACCTTTCCGGACCTATAGCACCAACTCCGCACCGATCAAGAATGCCCACGGTAAGATAGCGGGCGCTATAGTCGCAATATCCGATATTACCGAGCAAACTCGCGTTCGTGCTCAACTGCAGGAAATCTACCAGCGCGAGCACACAATAGCCGAAAAGTTGCAGTCGTCGTTTCTGCCGGAGGATCTGCCGTTGATAGAGGGCTTCGCGATCGGACACAGCTATCGACCCGCGCTCGATGAGTCGCTTGTGGGAGGCGACTTCTACGACGTTTTTCGACTAGCAGACGGAGTCTACGGCATAGTGATCGCCGATGTAGCGGGCAAAGGCCTAAAGGCCTCGATCTACACGGCAATGACCAAGCATATGTTGAGGGCCTACGCCTTTGAGGATGGCGCGCCGGATACCGTGCTAAACAGACTCAACGACGCCCTCTCCAAGTGCACTCACTCAGAGGTATTCGTCACTCTGGTATATGGAGTACTGGACAGCCGCGCCCGAACCTGGCACTACGCCAATGCCGGTCACGAACTGCCCGTCTTTTATAGAAAGAGCAATAGGAGTGTCTCTACCCTTGAAGTAACTGGCCGAGCGCTTGCGTTGATGAGCAAGTCCACCTACTCCTGCCGCAAGGTGAGTTTGGAGCACGGGGACATGATTATGCTCTACACCGACGGCATCAGTGACGCCGGCTGGGGTGGCAACCGGCTTGGACAGGACCGATTGATGAGCATTCTAGTGTCTAAGCGCGAAGACTGTGTGCAGAGCATTGCCGATTCGATACTGGAAGAAGCAATGGACTATAGCGGCGGCAAGCTCTCAGACGACGCCGCCTTAATCATTATAAGATCACTATGCTGAAGAGATGCAACGAAAGATGAAACCGTCTGAGAGACCTCTCAAAGAAAAAGAAGAGGTAGCCGACGAGTAACCACCCGTGATCAACCCCACGGAACAGACCGATCAGCCATTGAGACACGCTCACTGAAAATCAGCAGGAGACTTCTGGCGCGGATGCAATTCAGACAGAACTGTTCGATAGAGTGTTTGGATTAGGTTTTCATACTCAGCAGGGCTTGAAAAAGGCTGCCAAGCAATATCCTCTGAGATGACATGCCGAATAAAGATCTCTCCGCAACCACTTGCACCCATCGAAGCCTTTTTCGGCTAGGCAAGATCCTTTCCACATTGGCATGTCCCAGCGCAGAAATGCTACACTGGATAACGTAAGTGCAACTTACGCCGCCGACATCGGAGAGCATCTTGGGAGTGCCTTATTATCGCCGCAACCTGTATGTGTTGTCGACTACGATGTTTGTAGCCGCCGTAAGCTGGAACCAAGTTGTGCCATTCCTTCCTAACTTTATAAAAGAGATGGGAGTTGGTAGAGAACTTCTCGGCTGGGTGGGAGTGGTCTATTCGGCTCAGGCAATAGCGAGCATCGTCGCGCAACCGTTTTGGGGTAGACTCGGGGACCGGTTCGGCCGCAAACCAATGACCGTTCGCGCCGGAATATGCCTAACTGGCATATATCTGGGAATGAGTTACTGTCAGACGCCGCTTCAGTTGGCAATCTTCAGACTCCTAAACGGCGCATTGACTGGGTTCATCCCCGGTTCGATCGCCCTAATTGCGACCAACACCCCGAGCGAACTCGCTCCCAGATCAGTGGCAACGGCGCAGTCCGCCACGGCCGTCGGGGGCATACTAGGCCCGGTGATTGGCGGCGCGTTGGCGCTGCTGGTCGGTTATAGGGGGACGATGGTAATTTCTGGTGTTGCCGTGGCTGTGTCCACACTGCTGGTTTGGCTGTTGGTAGAAGAGCCAAACAAGCCAAAGCCAAACCCGCACAGCTCGCTCACAGGCGATTTCGCTCGCTCCATGCGGTCCCGTGTGATGCGCGGGATGATGATCACGCTTCTTCTGCACACTGCGTACTTTAGTGCTGTAACATCGATCTTAGTTCTGTATCTGCGCGATCTAGCGCCTGGCGCGCCGGAATGGCTGCACGGTGTTATATTTGCTCTGCCTGGCCTGGCTTTCGCAGCCACCGCGCGCGCCTGGTCCAGACGTGGAGAGCAAATGGGCTTCGAGCGAACCATGGTGATAGGAATGATCGGTGGAGTTGTGTGCGGCCTAGCGCTCGCATTCGCACCTAACATCTGGGTATTCGCCGTCATCTTTCTCGCAAGCAGTGTTTTCCTGGCATCTGTACAGCCATCAACTATGGGCGTGCTTTGCACCCGCATTGATGAGGACTTTCGCGGAGCGGCGTATGGAATGTATGGCTCCGCCTCGATGATGGGAGCGCTCATTTCACCGATAGCGGGCACACAGATCGGAAAGCTGTTGGGACTGAAGTGGGTGTTCGTTTTCGGCGCCGCCCTGTTGGCAACCGGGATACTACTGCTGCCCATTGTTCAAGGCAAAGCTGAGAAATAAGTTCCGCATCTTCCTGCGTGCAAGTCAAATCGCCTTGAAATAGTGGAGACGATCCTTGAAGACGTCGTCGAAAGTCGCGGCTGCTGTTTAATAGGGAGTGTGTCGGCAAATCTCAGTGTATCATCGATTAGGCAGAGGGCAGTATCAGGTCAGACATTCCATATCACGAACCGCCCCTTAGTTCCGGCCACGTCACGGCGCTCCGAAGGCTGCCTGCGAGCATTGTGGTGCCTACTATTTAAGTGCCCGACTCCGATGTTGACATACTAGTAATTGAACGAGGTGATGGACCCGAAGTTGCAACGCCTGGCCGTATATTCCCTACACATGCTGAGTTCGCCACGTTCCCCACTTGAACCAGATCGCGATCAGCAGGCCCGAGAGAGCGGTGGAGATGGACATAGCATACCACGCTCCGACAGCTCCGTGGCGCAGAGTGATAGCAAGGACGTAAGCTAGAGGCATACGCACGAGCCAGTTGGTGATGAAAGTTATCCAGGCAGGAATGCGCGTATCTCCCGCGCCCTGCAAGGCTCCACGCAGTGTCATGTTTACAGCAAGGAGCGGCTCGGCAAGAGCGTTGATTCTAAGGTAGGACACGATCAGAGCGAGCACTGCAGGCGAGGGGTTGTAAGGCGCAGCGAGCCTTTGGGGAATCATCCAAAAAACCACCGCCACCAGCCCCATCACCATAGCTGCCTGGCCGGTAGCTACCCACGCGCTATGTTCGGCTCGGTCCGGCCTGCCCGCGCCGAGGTTCTGACCAACCAACGGAGTCGCCGCTATGCCATACGCAAGGCCAGGCATGAACGCAAGCGACTCCAACACCATTCCCACGCTGTAAGCCGCTTGAGCGTTAGTAGCCTCGATTCCAGGTAGTCGACCCAGCACCCACACGAAGCCTGTAGCCGCTGTAGTCCACAAGATGTTCTGTATCGATGCCGGCCACCCCACATTCGCGATGCGACCGAACCAGGATACGTTTAGCCGAAAGTGGGATACCGAGTCCGCCACGGCGGACCGTCGCAGGAACATCCATATAGCCAACAGCGCCACTACCCGCGAAGCGCCCGTGCCCCACGCCGCGCCCACCACGCCAAGCTGTGGAAACGGCCCCGCCCCCAGCACCAACAAGTAATCGAACACTATGTTGAGCGCTATGGCTACCAGTCCACAGTAGAGCGTCGCTTTCACATCGCCGATGGCGCGCAGTATGGTGGTGCCGATGAAGTAGACGAATACAGGCGCGGAAAAGTATGCGTTGATTGACGTGTAATCGGCGGCTAAGCCTATTACCGATTCCTTGGCGCCCACAATCTTCACGATGGCAACCGGACAGACAATCAAAGGCAGCGAACTAAATACCCCGATTACCGACGCCAGGATCAGTGACTGCCGGGAGGCTTCGTTTGCGTAGTCGATCTCGTTTGCGCCAAGGAACCGCGAAACCAGCGCCGCCGCCCCCGCCGATAAACCGAAGGCAATGGATGCTTGCAGCATCAATAGGCTACCGCCAAGTCCGATGGCAGCCTGCGCAGGAATGGAGTCCGGAAGTTGTCCGAGGAACCATCGGTTGACAAGGTTGTAGGCCATCAGCACGGTGGTGTTTATCACGGTCGGCCATGCCACATACCAAACCGCCTGCCAGATTCGGCCAGACACTATTATCTCGGAGCCCTCGCTGCGCTGGAATAACGTTGGGGCACGCTCACTATCCATCTCGGCCTCCGAAAGTTGACATCCCGGCCATTCTAACCCCTTGCGACGAATATCGTCAACGAAGCTAGTTTGCGCGACATCCCATAGTGTGTGAGCTGACACTGCACACGGAGCCATTTGACATCGCAATCCGGACGCTGGTAATCTGAAAGCTGTTCTGGTCGACCAGATTCACTGATGATATGGAGCATGCAATGCGGTTCTCTTTCGTCGTTGCTTTGGCAGTTTGTATGCTTTTGGGTTGGTGTGTTACGGCGGTTGCGGAGTCACAACTTCCGCTTCCTTATCGGATTGTTTCGTTTCACAGAGGCCGCGCCAACAAGGACCTGATCCGGCGCGCCGCTGAATTGGGATTCAACGGCGTGATGTTCCAGCTCGAGGGCGACAATATGAAGAGCCTCCGCGAGTTCGCGGAGCGAGACAAGGCCCAAGGCTACGTCGAACTGTGTCACAAGCTTGGGATGCAGGTCACGCTGTGGGTCCACGAGCTTTCCAGCTTACCGCTGGAGACGGATCCCAACCACCCAGGCCCGATCACGATCGACAACAACAAGCTCTGGAAGATGCTCGACGACCGCTATGAATACGTCCTGGGCAAGCTGGTTCCCAACGTCGACGGCCTGGTGCTCACAGTCGTTGAAACGCAGATCAACATGACCGATACGCCTATGATGCTTAAGTTGGTGGGCATACTGCGCGACAAGTGTCGCAAATACGGAAAGAGCTTCACCGTTCGCACCTTTGTCTGGCACCCTGATGAGTTCTACGGCGTAATGAATTGCGTGAAGCAGCTTCCGGATGACGTGATAATAATGACCAAGTGCGTGCCCCAGGATTGGCAGCTTAGGGGTATCGACGACAAAGCAATCGGAGCGGTCGGTGATCGCAGCCAAATAATCGAGTACGATGTAGCGGGAGAGTATTTCTTGATGGACACGGTTGCGTGTTGCTTTCCCGATATTCTGAAGCGTCAGTTCGATTACGGCCTGACCAAGAACATCGACGGCATCTGCGTTCGCGTTGACCGCAGTGACGCCTACGTCCTCCACGAGCCGCAGGAGGTGAACTTGTGGGCGCTGGGGATGTTTGCATCCGGCAAGACTCGGTCGGTCGACGACGTGTGGCGAGCTTGGGCAACAAAGCGCTACGGAGCCGACGCAGCCGAGGGCGTAATAAGAGCTCTCAAACCTACACAACAGGTCATGGAGGAAATCCTCAACTTCGGACCGTTCTCGTTTGGCGATACAAGAAGCTTCCCCCCGAACGGTGATCGCGACGCGGCCAAGACTAACTGGGCCAACTGGCGGTGGGACGAAGCCTACGTGCCGGTTTACGAGAAGGCCAAGAACGGTGACCCCGCCTTCACGCGTAAAGTGATTGCCCAAAAAGAAGATGCTAAGTTGCTTGCCCAGAAGTGCCTGGACGAATTGGAACGTGCCAAAGACAAGCTGGACGCGACAGATTATGAGCTCCTGCGCTGCAAACTCGCCAACAACCAAATCCAGCTAGCATACCGGGCTCCCATGATGATCGCTTATCTCAAGTACCGCCGCCTGTTGAACGTGACCGATAGCGATCGCAAGCGAAGATTGGCCGCTGAGATCAGGGAACAGCTTGCGGCGATTACAAAAGTTGCCACCGCTACCTATCCCCCAAAGGGTGAGCTCGAAAGACTGGGCAGGCGGATGATTTCCGGTGGTCCGAGATGGTTCGACCCGGCAAAGATACTGGAGTGGGTGACCAAGATGGAGAGCCTCCTTCAGGCTCAGGGAGTATAGGGCGGCGTCAGCCTATCCTGACCACGTCCTTGCCCAAGAGCCTCTCGACCTCGGCGACAAACTTCGTGGTGGCTTCCACCGCATACGCAGTGGCTATCTTCTGCCTCGTGCCATTATGGCACAGGTGAAAGTATACCGGCATATCTCCTGGGTACGCCTCGATTAGGCTCTTTAGCGTATCGAGTTTCAGTGCGGGCAAACCATTGATCCTGATGTGGACCGAGCGCGAGCCTTTTCCATTGGACGTATTTTTTGCCGTCTTAAAAGGGGAAATGGATTCGCCTAGTATTTCCACCTCAACCATGGTATCGTCCTCATCGGCGGCGATGCGCTCTCGGTGGCTAGCTCTTCCAGAAATCAGCACGATCTTGTCGTAGGCGATGTGCTGCGAACAGTTTTTGAAAGCGGCTGGGAAGAACGTGACTGGTATGCTGCCATAAAGGTCCTCAATCCTGACCACCGCCATACGCTCGTTTCGTCGAGTAACCCTGTAGCGTATGTCGGTTATTATGCCGCCTATTACACACTCCTGATCGTTTTCTAGGTCGCGATAGGTAGAGGCATTGGCCGTACAGTACTTCTCCAAAGTGCCACGAAGATCGTCTAGCGGGTGACCCGACAGATAAAGGCCCACCAAATCGCGCTCCATCGCAAGTATTTCGTTCCGGCCAAACTCGCCAACGTGGGCATACTTTGCAGAGTCCACACCAGAGCAGATCGCGTCTGAATCGCCTTCAAACAGATACGTCTGTCCAGTTCTTCGTTCGCGTAGACGCGATGCAGCCGCGCCCATGGCGTCGGGCAACATTTCCAGCAACTGGGCGCGATTTGCGCCCTCGAATGCGAATGCACCGACCTTGATCAGACATTCGATTGTGCTTTTGTTTAGCGCTACATGCTCCTGGGCTCGACGGCAGAAGTCAAACAAGTCCGTGAACCGGCCCCCCGCCTCTCGCGCAGCGACAATGCCATCGATTACCGTCTTGCCGCATCCCTTGATGGCCGCTAGACCGAACCTGATGGCGCCACTTTCCACTTCGAACTCAGCCTTACTGGAATTCACATCCGGCGGCAATACCGTTATGCCCAGCCGCTTGCAGTCTTCGACATAGAGCGAGAGCTTTTCCTTGTCGTCCATGTTGGCCGTCAGCAGTGCGGTATAGTACTCGACGGGGTAGTTCGCCTTCATATAAGCCGTCCGATAAGCCACAAACGCGTAACAGACAGCGTGGGCTTTGTTGAACGCATATCCAGCGAACGGCTCTATCTGTTCATAGATCTTCTCTGCTATCTTTGGAGCTATGCCTTTTGACTTGGCGCCTTCTAGGAATCGCTCACGCTGTTTATCCATTGTAGCGCGGTCTTTGCTGGACATTGCCTTTCTCAGCACGTCAGCCTGACCAAGCGTAAACCCTGCTATTGCGCACGCAATACGAAGGACTTGGTCCTGATAACAGATTACGCCGTAGGTTTCTTTTAGTATCGGCTCAAGGTCGGGATGGAGATAGGTAATAGGCTCCTGGCCGAACTTGGAACGTATGAACTTCGGTATGTATGCCATCGGACCAGGCCTGTATAGCGCCACAATAGCGGCCAATTCCCTTACCGAATTCGGCTTGAGTTCGACGACATTACGCCGCATCCCAGCGCTTTCGAGCTGAAATACGCCGCTAGTGTCGCCACGAGAGAGCATCTCGAAAGTCTTGAGATCGTCCAGGGGTATATTAAGGATGTCTATGTCAATTCCACGGTGGCGCTTCACCAATTTCACGGCTTCCGCCAATATGGTAAGATTGGCAAGACCGAGAAAGTCCATCTTTAGAAGGCCAACCTTGGCAATATCCTTTTTCGCAAGCTGCGCTACTAGCTCGCCCTTCTCTCCGACTTGCACGGGCACGTGGTCAGTGAGAGGGTCATCGGATATTAATACACCCGCTGCGTGCACGCCTACGTTGCGGTTTAGCCCCTCAAGCGACCGGGCAGTATCGATGAGCTTGCGCACATCCGGCCTGCTCCGGTAGGCACTCTGAAGGTCTGGGTTTTCTTCTAGGGCTCGGTCGATAGTAACTCCGACCGGAATCGCCGGGATCATCTTGCATATCTTATCCACTTCGGCCAAGTCCATGCCCAACACGCGCCCACAGTCTCTAACTGCTGCGCGCGCTTTCAGACTGCCAAAAGTGGCGATTTGGCCAACCCGGTCGCGGCCATATTTAGCGGTAACGTATTGTATGAGCTCCTCGCGTCGATCGTCTTGAATATCCAAATCGACGTCCGGCATCTCTACTCTCTCGGGATTTAGAAATCGCTCAAATGTGAGTCCATATTCAATAGGATCGACATCCGTTATTCCCAACCCATAGCACACGAGACTTCCCGCCGCCGAACCCCGGACGCCGACATAGATGCCCTGTCGGCGTGCAAAATCTGTAAAGTCTCTCACGATGAGCATATAAGTGTTGAATCCGCACTGGTTGATGACGCCGCACTCGTACTCGAACTGTGCTCGGTATTCCTCAGTAAGTTCCCCACCCAGCCGCTTACGCAACCCGTTGAGTGCCTCCGCGCACATATAATCAGCAGGAGTCATACCTTTGGGTATGCCCGGATTGGGCAGGTTGGTGGCTCCAAACTTAAGGTTCAAGTTGCAGCGTTCAGCGATCTCGAATGTATTGGCAAGTGACTCGGGTATGTGCCCGAACAGCTTTTCCATATCCTGCGGACTCTTCATATAGAACTCGCGTGAGCCGAAGCGCATACGGTTCGGGTCGTCAATGTTAGAGCCCGTCTGAATGCAAAGAAGCACGTCGTGAGCATCGGCGTCTTCCTTGGCAGTGTAATGAATATCGTTGGTAGCGATTAGCTTTAGCCCGCTCTCGCGAGCGATTTGTATTAGCGCTTCATTAACTGGCCGTTGCTCGGGCAAGCCATGGTCCTGTAGTTCGAGATACAGGCTGTCGCGCCCAAATATGTCGGCATAGTCCGCAATCGCCTTCTTGGCGCCTCTGAGGTCGTTTCGGGAGATAAGCGTCGGCACCTCTCCGCCTAGGCAGGCAGTCATAGCTATGAGCCCCTCGCAGTATTGTGCTAGGAGCTCCTTATCCACTCTGGGCTTGTAATAGAACCCTTCGGAATGAGCTATGCTCACCAGCTTGATCAGGTTGCGATAACCCTCTTCGTTTTGGGCAAGCAGTACCAAATGATACTGCTCCTTGTCCAGCGTGGAGTTCTTGCGTAGCCTCGACTCCACAGCCACATAGACTTCACAGCCTAGTATCGGTTTGATGCCGGCGCTTTTGGCTGCGGTGTAAAAGCTGATATTGCCATACATTGCGCCGTGGTCGGTGATGGCAAGAGAGGGCATTTCAAACTTGCAGGCCGTTTCGATAAGATCGTCGATGCGGGATGCTCCGTCAAGGAGGCTGTATTCTGTATGGGTGTGAAGGTGTATAAACTTAGCCGCCGCCATAAACCGGTTCCCTGTGCATCTGGAATTGCCGAAGCTTCCGCACTCGCAGCGCGATGCGCCATCGGTAATTCTAGCCCATTTGAACGACCAGCGGCAAGGGAAAACTGTGCAATCCTCCAGCACGGTCATCCCTTGCAAAAAAGGGAAACTTGGTAGCGATGGTCGTCGTTGGGTTTAGAGGGTCTGCCGCCTTGTGCCACAAAAAACATCACGCGCTCCACGTCTACTCGACCTCGCAGTCGAGGTGGACGAAAGGTGAATGGGTCAGGTAAAATGCAAGAGCCGCAGATGACCAGTATACGGCACAATCGCCGATCCGCCACGCGGCATTCGATAACTACGAGTTTGATTAGCTAACGATTAACAACCGTGCCAAGCACAAGCCAGATTACCTGTGCTTGGCGCGCTGGTGTTCGAGAGAGTGGAGTATATGGAAATCGTAACACAGATATGCACCGACCTTGAGACAATCAGAGAAAGACGGCCGCTGGTGCACAGCATTACCAACCTTGTGGTAATGAACGAAACCGCCAACGCCATACTTTGCCTTGGTGCACTCCCGATAATGTCGCATGCGGTGGAAGAAGTCGAGGAAATGGTAGGCATCGCGTCTGCGCTGGTATTGAATATCGGCACGCTCACGCCAAGATGGGTAGAGGCAATGGTGATTGCCGGTAAGCGGGCAAATGAGCGAGGCATACCCGTAATACTCGACCCCGTGGGCGCGGGCGCTACGCGGCTCCGAACCGAATCCAGCAAAGCGATACTGGACAGCGTGAGGGTGTCGGTGGTTCGTGGAAACGCCGGTGAGGTGGCAACTCTTGCGGGGATCAAAGCCGAGGTGCGCGGAGTGGAGTCGATAGCCGCTGATGAGGGGGCTGAGAGTCTTGCGTGGAGGCTCGCCTCGGCCTACGGCTGCGCGGTGGCAGTGACCGGCGCGGTGGACGTGGTAAGCGACGGCAGTCGAACCGCCCTGGTAAGCAACGGCCATCCTCTAATGGGCAAGGTGGTCGGAACAGGGTGCATGTCGAGCGTGATGGTCGGCTCCTTCGCCGCGGTGCAGGAAGACGCGTTCGTAGCGGCGGCGGGCGCGCTCACCGCGTTCGGCGTTGCGGGCGAAATCGCTGCGGAAGCGTCCGGCGACAAGCCGGGCACGTTTCACGTGGAGCTCTACAACGCTCTTTATGGACTTGAGAGTGACATCGTGCAGAATAGAGCAAGATTGGAGATTAAAAACTAACGCCGCGACCTGGCTTTGGAGATGAAGCCAGGCACTTCGTGCGGCGGTTTTGCCGAACCCGGAAAGAGCGATTTCAACAAGCTCCACCATCCGTATTGGCGAACGTAGACTAGGTCAAAGATCATACAGCCCTGGGTCTTGTCGAGACACTGCTTTACGGCTTCAGCGAAGCGCTTGGGACTGCCGTTGTACTGATACAAATACAGGCTGCCGTAGATCACGGTGGCATCTTTTACCGCGTTTACCGACTCTTGGGCCGCCGCTTCGACGCTTTTCCACTCCTCGTCTTTGTGGCGGACGGCGTCTTGGCGGGTCGGGTGAACGTAGTAGCAGCCGGTACAGAGGTAGTCGACAAGCTCGGCGTACCCGGTTTTTTCGTAGCCCGAAGGCCACCAGTCGTAGTCGGCTTTGTGCTTTGAGCTGCCCCAGTTGACGCCGACGCCGTAGTAGACCGGATACCAACTCCCCACGTATACGCCCAACTTGGCCGTTGGTCGAGTGGACTTTACCACGTTTCTAGCCTCGATCAGGAAGTCCTTGATCACTTGCGCGCGGAACTTGAGCCATTCGCCGAAGAGCGTGCCACGGATCACGTCGTCTCCTGGAATTACATCGCGGCGGAATACATCTTCCGGCCAGTTGGCTACGGGCCTGCCGATGTAGCGCTCGAATTGGGCTCGGGTGATGTCACTAAAATCGGAGTAAATGTTGTTGTAGCGCATGCGGTCGAGAACAATGCCGTCGACGGCGTAGTTAGCGCATATTTCCTCGATTATGCTCAGTTCATAAGCCCTCACCTTAGGGTGACACGGGTTGACGAAGATAGCGTTGTGCATGCTGCGACACTCAGCTATTCGCGCAAGTCTACTATTCCCTGAAAGCTGAAAGCGGACCTTGCGCCGCGCACAGTCCTTGAGCCACTCGCCGGCTTCTCCGTTGGCCAGAATAATGTAGCCGCCCTCGGGCGCGGAGATGTGCGCAAATCCGGTCGCCGTTTCGCAGGAAAGTGGTATGCCGTCCCGTCCCACGCGCACAAACACGGTGTTGGGCGGCAGACCTTCGGCAGAGTCGGCATCGCGACCGTATAGACAGAGTTGGCCATCCTGATACGGCACATTGGAGCAGGCCATACTCATCGGCTTGCCGTCGGCGATGGTGACCGTGCGGTCCATCTCATACTGCACGGCCTGCCATTCGGGATGCTCGACAGCCGGACCTTGCAGCGGATTGGTGCGGCCCTCCGAAAAGACGTTTATGGCCGCGTGGACAGCAATTCCGGCCTTGTGACCTTCGGCAATTACAGTGCGGAGCAGGTCGTAGTTACGCGGGTAGGAACGGCCTTCGAACGACTTTAGTCTTGGCGCGATCTTGCTCTTGTAGAGCACGAAACCGCTAAGAGGTTTCACATCGACGATTATGGTGTTTATGTTCGCGGCTTTGCACTTCGCCACCATCTCCGCGACACCCGTGCGCGTGGAGAGTTGCCAGAGGTTGGCTTCAGCATCGAACCACATCAGCCGACCCTGGTTTCCTGTTTCCTTGCAGAGCTTGGTAGCGAGGCTTTCTGCCAATGCCCCAGAGGACACGTACACGAGTAGCAGTCCTAAACCCAAGAGCCTTGACATATTCCAATGTGTCAGGCCTTGTTATCACAGGGCAATAAAGCCCAGACCTACGACCTCACGACAAGATTGGCCGGATAGTTCGACCCCGCAAGCGGCACCGTGACTATGTTGACTGTCCTGGTCTCACCCGGTTTGAGCCTGTACGAGGCCAACGGATATTCCGTCGGTGGCTGCGCATATTTGGTCGAAACTATTTTGCCGTCAATAATAAATACCCCGGATGCGAGACCCGCACTCGGCTCGAATAGCACATTGACGGTTTTGGACTCATTGGTGGGATTCTCCATCCTAACATTGATGTCGTAGGTGACGCCGTAGTTGCCGTAGAGCTTTTTCTGTGAAGCGATATCGTCAAGAGCGTGCTTGCCGAGTGGGATGAACGCCCATCGCTGGCCAACGACGTGCCCGGCCTCGAGGGTCTTCGCGGGTGAGGGATACACGTTGTCCGAAAGCTGAAGAAGCAGCGGGTTGGGCGCAGTCGCAATGGCCCCCACAGCAAGATTATCTTGTTCCGGCTCTATGGAAGCTACTCTGACGAACGAATCCTGACCATTGATCTGGCTGATCTCGACGATACCGCTAGCCGTCTGCATGTGGTTGAGCACGTCCGACACAAGGATAAGGCGCGAGGCCGGCGGCACATGCTCAATAACACTGATGTTGTCGCGATACGCTTTTAGAAACCCTATGCCCGCAACATAGCCTACCAATACGGTATCGATTGACGGCTCCGAAACCGCGCGAAGCACGCGATAACTCGATGGAACGTTGCCTGGATTAATGATCTCCACTAGAAGCCTGGCGCGTTTGCCCATCGCGTTCTGGTGGTGATAAAGCAAGCGGCTCGGTCTGCCAGGACTGATTTTGCCGGCGAAAAGGTTCTGATACCGCTTGATCTGTTCTGGCGCGTTGCTATAAAAGAGTTGTACGGTGGGCTCCCAGGGTCTCGCTTCGTTGCCAACCTCTACTTGCACGGGCGCGAAGTAAGCCAGCAAGCCAGGTCCTGTAATTCGAACGTGGACGGACACCTTGCAGCTTTGGCCGAGTTCGAGTGGCCGGTCCGGACAATCTATCTTGCCCACCTCAAGCCTGGCGCCAGGTTCAAGTACCACAGCGCGCCTTACAGCCTGGGCGGCAGCATAGGAGACTAGATTGGAGGGACACCGATCGCCCGTGACTTCAGCACGGCCTACGCTCCGCACGTAACCGGCATATTTGCGCACGGCAATTGGCAATATGGCCTTCTCGCCTTCGACAATCACCTCGATCTGACCCACAGCCAACTGTACCCCGGTCACCCGCACCAGGCGGCTGGTGTCGTTGACCTCCACTTTGAACACGCGGGGATCCGATGGAACGACAGTAATCTCGCCAACGGCGGCTCCTCCTACCTGAAAAACGCGCGTCTCACCCAGCGGGACAGTCAGTGAGCTGGGATTGAGTATGATTGGCGGCATCATCAAAAGCGATCGGATGTTGGCGGCCCACCTGCTCGCAAGCCCGACGGGGGTCGTCCAATTGGCCCTAGCATCTAAAGAGGTGGCAATACAGATCAGCGTTTCTCCTGCTACCACGCGCCCCTGCCAATTGTCGCCCGTCGCCCTGACGGATCGAGGGTCGAATGATGTATTGACCAACGCTTGGAGCCGTTGAGCGGTGATGTTCGCGCGATCAGCAAAGCCGAGTGAGCCGTTGCCGGCTTTGAAACTGACGGCAACCTTGCCGTTTATAACTACCGAAGCCTCGTTTGGGCTGAGGTTCACCTCTACCCGCGGCTGAAACGCCAAAGTGGGAAGAGCCAGAACAAGTAATGCAAAAACAGCCGCCGTTATTCGCAGCTTTCGCAGGCGTCTAATCACAAGTGCATCCGTTGCTGTAGGCATCATGCCCCCGAATGTACCCATTTAATAAATAGTGGGAAAAAGCTATGAGGCTTTTTCCCAGGTGAACTCACGTTCTTAGCCAATAATACCTATCCCCGATGCGCAGAGTCAACTACTTACCCGGCGAGTTTCTGCCACCAGGTTTTTCTAGGCGTGGTGGCGACCAGATCTTCCTCCGGCTCAGGATCGACCTTGTTAACAGAATCCGGTTCTTCATCCATCACCACAGCCTCGACGTGCGGCGGCTCGGGTTTCTCGGTACGATCCCAGATCGACTCGCGCTTGCCAAACGATTCCTCCGATTGCTTTTTGAGCTCGGCCTTCTCGAAATCTACTGTGGCAGCCTCCGACTTGGAGTCGGTGAATTCCGCATCAGGTATGCCAGTCTTTTTGAATAGCTCGTTGATCTTGGAGACGCGCTCGCTCCACTCTTTCTTCTGTCGTTCCGGCAGCGCCTTGACCATGTCGTTCATTTCGACGTTTGCAAGCGCCATCACTTCTTGAGTCCGCCCGAGCATAAGATTTGCGCGGTTCAACATCACGTTTAGCTCGCGCTGACGTTCGAGCAGTTCCATCACCAATTCTCGCATATGTTCTTCACGCCTACGCGCATCTTCGGCGCAGCGCTCAAGAAGCTTACTCTTTTCTTTGAGGCCGGCTAACTGTCGAAGCGCTTTGTGTAGCCGCTCTTTGAGATCATTTATTCTGGTTTGTTGATCAAACTCGTTCACTCTGGAGATCACCCCTCATCAGGACCATTATCGGAATCTATCATACCCATCAATAGTAAAACTGACGACCTATATCTAACAGCACTCTACGGAATTACGATGTTCGGCCCACATGAGGTTCCCGCAAGCGCGCTCATCGCGCCTCGTTGGGAAAGTCGATCCGCCAGTTCAGAACTGGAGGCTGTCGATCTTCCAAGCTCGGCCCTGTTTAACCAGACCGAGGTCGAGGGTCCTGACACCACCGTCGGGCCGGTTAAGCGCAATGATGATCCTGGCCGTTCTCGGATTGTCGGGGTCGTCGTATTGCGGGGGCTGAAAGCGACAAGCGGCACGATACTCGTTGATCTCCGTATAACACTCATCCGATATGGCGCGCATGTCCATAAGCCGTGCTTGGAGCTGACTCTGAAGCTTAGGGGTTGTGTAAGAGTTGGCCGCGCTGATGCGCCGTTCCGACACAGCCGCAAACCACTCCCGCGCCACCTGATCAGGCGGCGTAACGTGAAGCATTTTGGCAAGGATTACGATCAGCAACAAAACGCCAAGGCCAATGGCGCCGTAAAGTTTGTGCTTCTTGGTAAGCTGAAACCTTTTCTTGTCTTCGTAGTAGAAACCGCCGCCCCTGGGCGTCAGGGCGCCACAATGAAGACACACTTTTTGGTCCTCGTGGTTCTCCTCACCGCACTTGAGGCACTTCACGACACATCACCTCCCCTTGCTGGTCGCAAACAGTAGATCCGTTAATGACATACACACGTCCGAACTTGTACCGGCAGATCACTGGCAGTCGAGAACGCTGGCGCCGTCCTCCGCTGTACACACATACAATGCCGGGTCCAGTCCGGTCGCGGCCGAGTAATTTTCTTTGACGTAACCCAGAAATTGTTCCACAGACTCGTCTCTCACCAAACTAACCGTACACCCGCCAAAGCCGGCCCCGGCAAGCCGACTGCACAGGCTTCCAGCCGCCGAGCGGCACACGGAAACCATTGCTTCCAGCTCGGCACAGCTTACCTCGTAGAGATCCCTAGCCGAGTCGTGGGATGCGTTCATTATTCTGCCAAACTCCACAAAGTCACCGGACCGCAGTACTTTACAACTGCGCAAGACACGGTCGTTCTCATACACCACATGCTCTGCGCGCTTTCGAACGACCTTGGGCAAGCGATCCTTAAACCGCTCGAAATCCTCTACGCCAACATCGCGCAAAGCCTTAACATCCGGAAGCCACTGCGCAAAAAGACGTGCGGCTTCTTCGCATTGCTTGCGGCGCAGGTCATATTCACTATCGACGAGACCCCGCCTTTTCATGGTATCACATACGACAATCTTTACCCAACTGGTGTCCAGCGGGACAAAGTCGTAGCCGAGCGTGCGGCAGTCAAGGAAAAGAGCGTGGTCCTTTTTGCCCAGCCGCGAGATGAACTGGTCCATAATGCCAGTATTGACACCCACGAACTTGTTCTCGGCTTTCTGGCCGATCAGTGCAAGGTCGGGCCCGCTCATCTCAAAGCCTATCATCTGCTGGAACAAGAATCCGACTGCTATCTCTATGGCCGCCGAGGAACTCATACCGGAACCAATGGGCACGTTGCCCTGTATGGCGACGTCGGCCCCTTGCAAGGCAACCCCCGCTTCTTGCAAAAAGTGAAGCACTCCACGAACGTAGTTGCTCCACTTATTGACGCTGTCGTACTCAATGTCGTCAAGCTCAAACTCAACCTTGGTCTCGAAGTTGGCTGAGTAAACAGCGACAATGTTGTCCTCTCTAAGTCGGCCACCGGCAATTACGTCAAGGTTCACGGCCACCGGAAGTACATAGCCTTCGTTGTAGTCCGTGTGGCTGCCCATAAGGTCGACTCGGCCGGGCCCCTTCACTATCACGCTGGGCGCGCAGCCAAACACATTCGCGAATTCCTGCCTCAGCCGTGCGATCCTATCCGTCATTTTAATCCTCGCTCATCAGCAAATATGTGCATTCTAAGGTGCTCGGCGCGGCCGCTCTAAGCTCCGCCGCCTTTTCTTCAGCCACAGTATCGTTGATATACGAACCCGCACCGCTCTCACACCCAGCCAAATACTTCAGTTTGGTTTTGGTGCGGTTGGGCGGGTGGAATTCAATATGAAAATGATAGTGGTCATAGTTCCCGCCGTCGGTAGGAGCTTGGTGCATTATCATCATATACGGCAGCGACATTCCCCATAGGTTGTCGTACTTGGTGAGAACTACCTTGAGAATATTGGCGAGGTCCGCGCGCTCCAAATCGTCGAACTCAAGCATCGTTTCGCGATGGTTTTTGCTGAAGATGTAAACCTCATAGGGAAAACGTGCGAAGAACGGTATCGCGGCAAAGAAGCTGTCGTTTTCGACGACTATCCGCCGACCGTCGACGGTCTCCTCTTTGATTATGTCGCAAAAGAGGCAATTGCCCGTCCGCTGTTTATGCATCTCGGCTGATTCGAGCTCCCGCTGGGCTTTTGGCGGTATGAACGGGAATGCATAGATCTGACCGTGCGGATGTTCCAGCGTCACACCTATCACCTTACCCTTGTTTTCGAATATAAGCACGTATTCGATGAAGTCAAGAGAGCCGAGCTCACGGAAGCGATCGGTCCATACTTCAATCAGATTCCGCAGTTCGCCTAGCGTGGCGTCGGTGAGCGTACCAGTATGCCGTGGTGTATAGCATACGACCTCACAAATGCCGTCGGCCGGCCTTACCTTGTAAAGTTCTGTCTCCTGGACCACTGGTTGGGGCGGTGGATGTTGCAGCGATGGGAAGCGATTCTCGAACGTGACTATCTCGTATTCAGGCTCGGGTATTTCCGTTGGGAACGCGCCAGGCCTGGTAGGGCATAACGGACAAAAATCCGGAGGCGGCTCGTAAGTGCGGTCCTGGCGGTGGGTGGCCGTAATTACCCATTCCCGCAGGATGGGATGCCATCTCAGCTCTGACATTTGTCCCTCCCGCAGCTCTTCTTCTTGGGTACGTCATTCGCATCAGACTGTTTGGTCGTTTTCTCAAAAGTGAAGAATATAAGCAACCGACCATCTTCCAGGCGAATCTTTCGCTTGTTCATTGCCATCATTTTCTCCTTCTCAGCAGTTCCTCAGCTCGCCTTAGCTCCTCCGGCGTGTTGACCCCTGCGATCTCGCTCGGGTCACATCCCACTTCGGCGATGAAGCGCTGCTGTCGAACGGCGACGCGTACCATATCCGTAAGATTATATTCGCCTGCGTCGTTGATGGCCATCAGACCAATATTGTCGAAAAGCCATTTGGCATCGAAGACGTAGGCGCCACCATTGACCTCGCGCACCGCCTTCTGTGAATCGTCGGCGCATCTTTCCTCGATGACGCCGGATATCCGGCCTGTCTCATCACGCTGGATGCGGCCGTAGCCGGAGGGATCGTCCAGCTCGGCGACCGACAGCGTCACCGCCGCCTTAGAGAGAGTATGGGCAGACATCATGGCTTTGAGTGTATCGGCGGTGAAAAGCGGGCTGTCGCCGCACATCACCACTACGCCCCCATCGAAGTTTGCAAACTCGCCTGCCGCACTGGCGACGGCGTCCCCTGACCCGCGCTGGTGAATTTGCATCGCGTAACGGACACTGCATCCAAGCGCTGAAATGACCTCGTCGGCAAGGTAGCCGACGACCAACGTAATATCTTCTATTCCCGCCAGCCTCAGGGCATCCAATACCCAACAGACCATTGGCCTGCCCAGCACAAGATGGAGAACCTTAGGCATCGGGGCGGCGTCCTGGTCGACAAAGCGCGATCCCTTGCCGGCAGCTAGTACCAGCCCTCGGAACAGCATCGCTCTTATCGCCTTATCAGAATGTCGCTGCCCTTGGAGCCGTCTTTCGTGATGACCCTGATATCTACGGCTCCGTATCTGTCCGACACAACGGTGAAATTGCCGTCCTTGCGCGGGTAGATGAAGCCTTCGGCTACAGATCGCCTCCAGTAATCCTCGTAGCGGTCTAGTTTCGTAAGATCGAATAGCTCCTTGCGCTTGAGCGTGGAGAGATCGAAGCTATAACCTCCACTATATGATGCAACCGCTATCGACCCCGGCGCGTCGGGCCAAATATCGGCTACCTTCAAGTCCGGACGATCCTTGAGTTTCTCCAGCTTGAGTAATTTAGGATCGTAGACAAACGCATCGAACCTACCACGCAAGGAACAGACTACCAATATGAGGCCATCGGGCGAAACCCGAATTTCGTCCACCCTTCCGGAGAGCTGCTTGGATGTAAACACCGGCTTCAGCCAGCCATTGGCGCCATCACCCATAAAGAACTGCCTTTCAGAGCCGGGCGTGTCAAGCCCAGCCGAAACCACAAACAGATTTCCCCTGGGACTAAGCGCAGCGAGTGGGTCGACGGTCCATCCGCGCTTGGCGGGAATGGTAATGACCTTGCCCACTTCGGTTCCTTCCCCACCGAAAACCGCAAGTTGGATGTTGTCGCCGGTATCGGCAAGCTTCGCCAGAAAGTTCGACGAGTCCATCGGCCACGCGAGTATCCTCGCCACTGGTTTGGCGATGACCTTGCGCTTAGATACCTTGCCCGTAGTAGCGTCAATCGTTATGACGCTAGAATGCATGGCGTCCTCTGGCTTGTTGGAATCGACTTCAAGCGCCCACACAGTCTTATCGCCGCGCCAGCCGATACTTGATATAAACACTCCCTCTTTATAGACAGGCTTAAGGGCCGTGATGTTTGCAAGGTCGATAATCCAGATCGCCGATCTGAGCACGCCAGCCGAGGTCTTCTGATTCCACGCTCCCGCCCACCTTGAGCCGGAAGGGTTCACTGCTCCCACTGCAAAGTCGCCGATGGCAATACTGCTATTCCAATGGGGTATCTGGCCCGACGGTCCCGGCGGCGGCGGCGCTGGCGGACTGACCATCCTCCACACCAGAGCTACCAGCACGAGAATCGACAGCAGGTAAATCGGCAGACGGTTGTTCATGTTCAGACGACCTCCCAGGTTAGTCGGGCGAGTCCGCCGACGCAACGGCGCACCAACATATTATAAGACCTCTGTCAACAGGCGCATAGCCCGTGCTGCCGGTCGTTTCCCGCCTGACAGACCAGGGTAGATAACAGGCGTGACATCCGGACAGAGGTGATATCCCCTATGTCAAATACCAGAGAGCTAGCCGCGGGCGAATTGACTCATTTATGCGATCCGGACTCGCTCGGATTCGAAACGACCGACGACATCGCGCCACTGGAGGGCACTGTAGGCCAGGAGAGAGCCGTGAACGCGGTGGATTTCGGCATTCATATCCAGACGCCAGGCTTCAACGTTTACGTGGCCGGAAAGCCTGGCACAGGCCGCAGCACCAGCGTGCTTGCACACGTAACAGCAAAGGCAAAGACTGAGCCATCGCCATCGGATTGGTGCTATGTTTATAACTTCGATGATCCATATCGGCCTACAGCCATCAGGCTCTCGCCCGGGAGGGGCCCGGAGTTCGCGCAAGACATGGAGACATTCATCAAACTGGCACGAATCGAGATACCCAGGGCGTTCGAAAGTGAGAACTATGAGAAGCGTAAAAGTGGAATACTGGAAGTCGTACAGCAAAAGCGGGAACAATTGTTGGTCGAGCTGCGCGAACAGGCATCCGAACTGGGCTTCGCGGTCGAGGCGACTCCGGTTGGAATAGCGTCGGTGCCTTTGACCCAGGACGGCCGCCCTTACACGCGAGAGGAATACGATGACCAACCGGAAGAGCGAAAGCAAGAACTGCGCGCGCGAAGCGCGCGCCTGCAAGAGAGCATCAACCAGTTCGTAGCGCGCTCACGCGGGTTGGAGAAGGAGGCGCAGGAACAGCTTCAGCATCTGGATCGGGAGATAGCGTTCTTCGCGGTGGGGCATTTGCTGGAGGACTTGCGCGCCAAATACAGAACTTGCGACGGAATGGGCGACTGCGAGGCTATGCTGAAGTACTTGGACGGCGTTGAAAACGACATAGTCGAGCGGCTGGACGACTTTCGATCCAGCGAGAAAAAGCAGCAAACGATTCCACCCGGGTTGGAGGAACTGGCTGAGCCATCGTTCGACCGCTACAAGGTAAACGTGTTTGTTACCCACGGACCGGACACCGGCGCGCCCGTCGTACGCGAGAATAATCCAACCTACAACAACTTGGTCGGTCGGCAGGAATATAAAGCGCGATGGGGATTTATGAGCACGGATCACAATATGATCCGTCCCGGTTCCGTGCACAAGGCAAATGGTGGCTACTTAGTGTTACAGGCACTAGACGTGCTACTAAATCCTTTCGCATGGGATTATCTCAAGCGCGTGCTTCGAACCCGCGAGGCGGCACCCGAGAGTCTGGCTGATCAATACGGATTAATCTCGGTGGCATCGCTAAAACCTCAGCCGATACCGCTTGACCTGAAGGTTGTGATGATCGGCAGTCCCTACCTCTATTACCTGCTTTACTACCTTGACGACGATTTTCGCAAGCTCTTCAAGGTCAAGGCGGACTTCGACTTGGAGATGTCCCGAACGGACCGGCACATCGGCCAGTACGCGGCGTTCGTGGCTGATCGCGTGAAGAACCTTGGGTTAAAGATTTTCCACAAGACGGCAGTTGCAGAGGTCGTCAACTACGGTTCTAGGCTCGTCGAAGACAAACACCGGCTCTCGACCAGGTTCGTGGAGATTGCTGACTTGGTTAGTGAGGCAGCATATTGGGCAGGAGAAGCGAAAAGCGAGATCGTGACCAGAGATCACGTGCTGCGAGCAATTGAACAGAGGGAATACCGCTCTCGGATGATCGAGGACAAAGTCCAGCAGCTAATCGAGGAGGGCACAATAATCATTGACGTAGACCGAGCGGTGATCGGCCAGGCCAACGCGCTGTCGGTCTATGATCTAGGCGATTATTCCTTTGGTCGTCCGTCGCGGGTGACGGCGCGGGTCGCAGTGGGCCGGGGCGGCGTGGTGGATATACAGCGCGAGGCAAAGCTAGGCGGCAGAGTTCATACTAAGGGAGTCATGATAATCACCGGCTATTTGCAAGGAAAATATGGCCAAGACAAACCGATAGCAATTCACGCAACTCTCGCGTTTGAACAGCTCTATGAAGAAGTCGAGGGAGACTCGGCATCGAGCACGGAGCTCTATGCATTGCTTTCCGCAATCGCAGGAATCCCGCTTCGGCAAGGGATCGCGGTAACCGGTTCCATCAACCAACACGGGTTGGTGCAGCCGATAGGTGGGGTAAATCGAAAGATAGAGGGTTTCTACGAAATCTGCCGCGCAAAGGGACTTGACGGAACCCAGGGAGTTATAATCCCAGCCGCAAACATCCGCCATCTTATGCTGAAGTCCGAGGTTGTACAGGCGGTCAGACAAGGTCAGTTTCATATCTGGGCCGTGGAGAACGTCGACCAAGGTATCGAGGTTCTTACTGGGCTTCAGGCAGGCGAGTTATTGCCCGAGGGAGGCTATCCCCCGGGAACTATACATCATTTGGTCGATACCAAGCTCCGGACCTATGCCAGTGTCGCTCAGAGATATCTTGTCCCCCCCACAGAAGGCGAAGCAGTCGAAGAACAAGAACCGGCAGCAAGCGTGAGAAGTAGTAGTCGGCGTTCCGAGCCAACAATGCGGAACAGCTCGTAAATGCACGTATTCGCACGTCGCCGCAAACTCGATTCTGTCGATCCGCCACCATCTGAGCTTCGCGACATCGAAAACGGAGTGGATTTAGGAAAGCCTCTATTCCTTGCTATTCTTTGATCCAACCGCCGCTACATATAGCCATTCGGCGTATTCATCCGTCACTTCGACCGGGTTTGTCTGACGATGGCTCGCGTAACGGTTCATTATTTCGCGTATTCGCGGCCAGTCGGTAGCTTGAAATCCATACGACGATAGCCTTGTGTCCACGCCGCCGTTCGCGCAAAGCTCCTCGATCCGCGCGGCAGGATCGTCACAGCGCATAGCGCGTCTCACTTCATCATAGGTGCCCGGAGCAAGTTGCTCATTAAGACGAATCGAGTGCGGAAGCAGCCCTGCGACGGCAACCGAGTGCGACACGCTACCGCCTACACACACCGCAGGCGCAAGGCTGTGTGACGCGCCCATCCCAGCTTGCATCGCAAGTCCGGCAAGACACGCCCCCATAAGGCATCTCCGACGAGCGTCCAGGTCATTAGCATCTTGTTGACACCTCGGTAGACCGTCTACAAGCTCCGCGATTGCCGCAAGCGCAACTGCCCGGGTGTAGGCGTTGGCGTTGCGCGACACAGCACTCTCAATGGCGTGCGAAAAGGCATCCATACCTGTGAGTGTGGTAAGGTTCAATGGAAGGGAAACTGTGAGATTCGGATCGAGTATGACGACATCCGGAGTCATTAGCGGATGCGATATGCTGCGCTTCACGCCCTCATGTGGATTGGTAAGCACTGAAACACGTGTCGCCTCGGAGCCCGTGCCAGCGGTAGTCGGCGCGACTACTTGCGGCAGTGGAGCATTGGTAATCTCGCGGCGCTTGAGCTGGTAATCCTCGGCAATTCCTTCGTTTGTAATCATCATTGCCGCCGCCTTTGCGACGTCAATCACGCTGCCGCCCCCAATCGCTACGATTACATGCCCGATACGCTTTTCACAAACTCAGCAAGCGAGTCTACATCGTTAACGCTTGGCTCGGGGAAGACTGGTGGAGCTATGCAAGCGCTGTCGAGTTCGCTGACCAGGGTGTGGATTAGGTCAGAGTCACGCAAATGACGACCCGTAACTACCACTGGCCTCGCGCCGAGCCTTCGCGCCTCTTCTGGTAATGAACACACCTCGCCCTCTCCACAGCGAATCACGGCAGGGCTGGCGATCTCGAGAGCCATAGATCATTCTCTCGCAAGTAACAGGTTACGCAATGCTATTATAGCAGGGCTTACGAGAGCAGGAATACGCTGTAACCGCGAGTAAGAAGAAAACGAGAATGCCATGCGGAGGTTAACTTCCCCCATTATGAAGCTTGCAATAGTTCTTCTACCTATAGTTGCGACGATAGCATCCGCAGCCGACGCAAAGCCGCTACAATACCGGGTGTGGCAGTTCCAGGACTACAACATGGACCACATCAAGCGGATGATTGATATAGCCGCAAGGCATAAAGTAAACCGCGTCCAGCTCTCGCACGAAATTGTCATGAAGGCCGAGCAGGTGCTTGATAGGCCGCAACTTGCCTCCGACATCAACACAATCTGCCATTGGGCGCATGCGAAAGGCATCAAAGTTGATTTGTGGACGCACGAGCTTAGCGGCGTGCCCGAAGAGTTCACCCAACAAAAGAAGGGTAATCTTGATAACCCAAAGCTGTGGGAATGGGTAGCGGAGAAGTATCGGAAGCTATTTTCGGCATGCCCGAAGCTGGACGGCTTGGTGCTCACTATGCACGAGACTGCTATGTCGGTCTATTCCGACAACAAGGTAATTAGCTCATTGCCGAAAGCGAAGCGCGTAGCCAAACTCATCGACACAATCTACGAGGTGTGCAAGCCCATTGGCAAGCTTCTTATCGTTCGAACGTTTGCATACGAGCCCGGCGAGTTAAACGACATTCAGGCTGGTCTAAATGAGACCAAGGCCGATATCGTGGTGATGAGCAAGTGCTGTCCGCACGATTGGCAGCCCTATTACCCGTTCGGGCCGGATATCGGCAACGTAGGCGGCAGGCCGCAGTTGGTAGAGTTCGACCTCGGAAATGAGTTCACGGGGCTTTCCACCATCCCCTACGTAAACTTTTCCTACCTAAAGAAGAACTTAGACTACGACCTAACCAAAAAGATCGTCGGCAGTGTATTACGGATCGAGAGATTAAAGTGGCGAGCCGTAGACACTCCCAACCAAGGCGTAATCGAAGTCTTCACAGCGATGCTCGCAAATCCCAAAGCTGACCCATTCAAACTCTATGAAAAATGGCTTGCGGACAGATACGACGCAAAGGCCGCGCCGCTTTTGCTTTCCGCATTCAAGCGAACCGAGGAAATAATAGACAAAGGACTGTTTGTGCTTGGCTTCTGGATCACCGACCACTCCAGGTTGCCCACCTATGAATACGCCAAAGACCATCTCCACTGGCTTACCACCGCAAAATGGAACGCGTCGCCGTATTGGAAAAATCTTGAGCAGGAACTTTTCAACCCAACACCAGCTACGCTGACCAAGATATCCAAAGAAAAGGATAGAGCTCTTGCGCTTGTTGAAGCGTCCATCGCCGATGTGAAAAAGGCAAAGCCCTACCTAAGGGAACGCGATTATGACTATCTCATCGATCTTTTCAAACGGGAGAAGGCTATGGTGGTGGTGTGGAAGGCAGCAACCGAAGTCATATTCGGGATAGACGTCTATAAACGGGATAAGTCGGAAGCCAACGCTGCGTATTTAAGAGCAGCCGCTGACAGGCTGGACAAGGTAGCCAACGACAACGCCGAGCATCTGATTCGGATGGCCTCCGACTACGCAAATATGCGGCGCATGGAGAATGTTGGCCGCGCGCACGGTCTGGCAAAGTATGCCCGGGAGGTATTGGAGGAAAAGTAGCAGTAGCGCACGTGTTCCGTCGCAACAGTGCGCTTATGCTCTTAATGGAATATGTGCAAAACGGGGTAGCCCGACAAAATTCCGATTAGCGACCACAGCGCCCCCATAACGTAGTCGCCCAGCACCAGCCCCAAAAAGAACGGCAGCGCCCGATGATAAAGTCGAAGCCCGCCGTAGCGAAGTATTATCAGCTTGGCAAGCCACGAGATCAGAAACGGCAACCACAGCCATAGTAGTCCCGGACCTATGCAATAGCCGAGAGGATGAAACGGCCACCAGGCGAAACGTGTGCGCATATATGCCAGCATCACCGTAAACAGCGCCGCGCTGCCCACAACACCCCATCGGGTAAAGTCGGTCTTGAATCCAGACTTCAATGACGAGTCCAGCCAATTGTAGCTCTCGATTCCGGTCCACCAGGCGTAGCCCTGGCACTTTGCCGCACCTTCTGAGTAGAACACGTGCAGGCAGCACCACATCCCAGCAGCGGTGGCTATCACCGTCGCCACGACCATCGGCAAGACCAGGCTGCGCAGCCTAATATGATGCTCACGAGCCATTTTGAACGCTTCGAGTTGGCTGGGCATCATGTGGCTCCGGTTCAAGCGCCAATACCAGTGGCTGAGGGCAGCGGCGGCCATGTTTGTCGGACCGATCAGGTGAGAGTCGAATAAGCTCATTAGGTTTTTGGGTTCCAGATCCCACACGTTGTGCTGGCCGCCGGTTTCTGCCCGGGCTCGTGTGATACACATCGAAAGCAGCAGATAGGTGCCCAGACCCACGATTACCCACACCGGACCCATTCCAGCCTGGTGCCAGAACACACAGAATACCACCATCCCGGCTACCAATCCCCAAAACGCTGTCCGGTATGACATCGGCTCGCTTGCGTCGGAATTGTCTCTAGGGCCGAGAGCCGTTCTCACAGCGTGAATGAGGTGGCGTCGGCTGCTATAGATTAGGAAACCTCCGAATACATACCAGGCTCCTATACCCTGCTCGCCTGGAAACGGCATCCCCGGTACGTTGCCGTAGCCCAGCATATAGCCGATAATTGCCTGCGCCTTCACGAACAGATAAAAGAACCAGCACGAAAACGACACATCCAAAGGGACCAAGAATGCCAATCCGATGGCGAACGGATACAACGTGGTGAAAAGCGGCGCAACTGCAGTCCAAGGCGGCGTCGCGAACTGCACCGGCTGTGCCCGCAGTGTGATGTAGGGCAGGTCGGGAAACCACTCGTGCAGGCCGTTCATCAAATCTAAACCCGCCGCCAACGCAAAGCCCATCCATAGAATCCGTGACCGCATCATCGACGACGGGCTTACGGGCTCGGTCATTGCCAGTGGGAGCCTCACGATCGGAAACGAGAGCTTGACGTGATCAGTCCAAGCCTTGCGAAGGATAACGTTCAAACACAAAAACATCCACGCGCAAGCGAATATGAAAACCGACCAATAAGCTAGCGGCGCAAGCCACGCCTTGAGCACTCTCGGATCAATAAGGCTGGTGTCGCCGGCAAAGAAGCCCTTGAGAGCTTCTTTGTCGGTAACGAGAAGCCATTTCGGCAGGTGGGGCAGAAGCGTGGTCTCCCATTGGTTTTCGGGCGTCGCGAACCATCGCGCCCAGCCCATAGTCGAGAGCAGATTGATGATGTAGTCGTGAGTTGCGATGCAGCAGGAAAGGACCAGCATTATGTAGATCACGATGAGTTCGGCTGGCTTCAGAACAAATCTCGGCGCGATTCGCTTGATTAGCTCGTTGACTCCCAACAAGGCAAAAAGGTAAAAGACGGGGGTAACAAACAACGGGTTCAGAGTGAGTATCAAATACCAGCGCAGTTCGGCGACTATTACCCAGTAGACGTTGACAGGAACTAGAAGCAGACCGATGATGACAGCCCTTGCTGTGACGTTCTGCTCTCGCTTTTCTTCGCGAGATGCCGTGGCTTGTTCCAGAGGCTTAATCTTTTCCATTGCTGCATTGGACCTTCCGTCAATAGGTGTGTAAATAGGTTTCATCAGGCGGCGGTCCTTTCCTCGTAGCTTGGCCGATTTTCGGCCTGTGTTTTCCTGACGCCATCGACGAACTCCACTCCTTTCCAGACGTCTTCAAGCAGCTCCGGCGCGTTGAGTTTGCGGAACCGGCTCTGGGCGAGCGTGAGCATCTTCCAAACCACGCAAGTCGCGTTGTCGGCCTTCTTGAATCGCTTGGCGGCGTCGGTTCTCAGCCTCAGCGCGGCGAAAGGACTCTCCACCAGGTTGGTTGTCCTCAAGTGTCCCCAGTGTTCCTTCGGGAAGTGGAAGAACGCCACCATCCGTCCCCAGTCCTCGTCGATGAGTTCGGCCGCCTTATCGTAACATTTCTCCCGACACCAAGCCTTGAAGATGACCTTTGCCCTCTCAGCTTCCTTCAGACTCTCCGCGTAGCACATTTCCCGCAAGAGCTTCGACGCCATCGCCTGGTCGGCTTTCTTCACCCGGTCCACGATGTTCATTATCCGGTGGTTCCAACAACGAAGCTCACGCGCCTCGGGGTAGACGTTCCGCAAGCCCGCCCACAATCCCAGCGCGCCGTCGCCGACCACCGCCTTCGGACACTTCAAGCCTCGATCACGCAGGCTGCGCAAGAGATGAGACCAGCTCTCGGTCGATTCCCTGTGGCCGCCCTC
>Ga0068707_1000006_pt1 | contig 89338 bp, 78 predicted proteins | sample YNPNPMetaG_FD_66600 | JGI IMG/M metagenome (GOLD analysis project Ga0068707, IMG submission 66600) | Anoxygenic and chlorotrophic microbial mat microbial communities from Yellowstone National Park, USA - YNP NP MetaG | ecosystem: Environmental > Aquatic > Thermal springs > Hot (42-90C) >... | reverse complement strand
ATTGTCAACAGTGGTGTGTTGCTCCTGCTGAATATGGTTGCACTGTTCACGGTGGGGATCCTGGTGGTGATTGTCTGCCTTATTGTACTGAAGGGTATCACCCATATCAGCCTCGACTTTATTCTGTCCTATCCTGAAGATATGGGCAGGCATGGCGGCGTGTTCCCCTCGGTTATCAGTACACTCTTTTTAGTCTTCCTTTCCATCGCGTTTGCGACGCCACTGGGACTGGGCACCGCAATTTACCTGACCGAATACACCAGAGAATCACTGCTGACCAAAACAATCCGCTTTGGTGTCGAATCCCTTGCTGGTATTCCCTCGATTATTTACGGGCTTTTTGGTTTCATTTTTTTTGTCACCAAGCTCAAGATGGGCTGGTCACTTTTATCCGGAGCACTGACCCTCACCATTATGATCCTGCCGACCATCATCAGAACAAGTGAAGAAGCAATCAAGGCAGTGCCTCGACACCTGCGCATTGTCAGCCACTCACTGGGCGCAACCAAATGGGAAACGGTTGTCAAAGTTGTGCTGCCGGGAGCTGCACCGGGCATTGTCACGGGCATTATGCTGAGCATCGGGAGGGCTGTCGGAGAAACCGCAGCAGTTATTTTCACCATGGGCAGTTCGCTGCGGTTGCCCACCTCACTGTTTGAATCAGGCAGAACGCTTGCCGTGCATTTCTACATCCTCGCCCGTGAGGGCATCTCAATGGAAAAAGCGTATGCAACAGCTCTGGTGCTGGTCGTAAGCATTCTGGCAGTGAATATTCTTGCCTACTATATTATGCATAAAGTCATTGCAAAATATTCATAACGCTCAAGCGCTATGGAAACCAAAGTACATATCAAAAACCTCTCAGTCTCATTCTCCGGCACCCCGGCGCTGCGTTCAATCACCATGAAAGTTTATAAAAACCGCATCACCGGCTGTATGGGACCTGCCGGCAGTGGCAAATCAACCCTAATTTCGCTGCTCAATAGAATGATTGACTTTGAAGACGGAGCCCGCTATGAAGGCGAGGTTTTGCTTGACGATATCAATGTGCTTGACCCCTCCCTTGACGTTGTCAGCCTCCGCCGCCGCGTTGGCATGGTGTTTGCCGTCCCCCTGCCTCTGCCCCGCTCTATCTTTGACAACATTGCCTATGGACCCCGTCTCAAGGGCATTACCCGGCAAACCGAATTATACGCAATCGTTGAAGACAGTCTGCAAAAAGCTTTTCTCTTCGATGAGGTTAAAGACCGGTTGCACACCTCGGCGCTCAAGCTGTCCGGTGGTCAGCAGCAGCGGCTGTGCCTTGCCCGAACCCTTGCCCTGCAGCCCGAAGTCATACTCCTTGATGAGCCCTGTTCCGGACTTGATCCCATTTCAACAGCAAAAATTGAAGAAGCACTCAGTGTGCTCAAAAATGATTACACCATTATTCTGGTGTCCAATAACACCAAACAGATCGCCCGCACCGCTGACTTTTCTGCCTTTTTTTATATGGGTGAACTTATCGAGTTCGGTGAAACCTCCCAGATCTTTACCAATCCTGTCCAGAAAAAAACTGAAGACTATATTCAGGGAAAATTCGGATAATGCAAAACTGTGCGCTTTCCACTGAAAAACTGAATCTCTGGTACGGTTCGTTTCAGGCACTCAAGGATGTTGATTTTTGTGTCTATACCAACGCAATAACCGCACTGATCGGGCCATCGGGTTGCGGCAAATCAACGCTGCTCCGCTGCTTCAACCGCATGAACGATTTAATTGATGAGGTTAGGGTCACCGGCAAGATTGTGGTCGAAGGACAAGAACTGTCGTCAATTGACATCATTGAACTGCGCCGGAATGTTGGTATGGTTTTCCAACGCCCCAATCCGTTTCCCTTTTCCATTTACGAGAATTTGGTGTATGGTTTGCAGACGCACGGCATCCCTAAAAAACAGCATCCTGAAATCGTTGAGCGCTGTTTGCATGCCGTAGATCTGTGGAACGATCTCAAGGACCGGCTCCACAAACCGGCTCTCGACCTTTCTGAGGAGATGAAGCAGCGCCTCTGCATCGCACGGGTACTCACGGTCGAGCCACGGATTATTCTCCTGGACGAGCCCTGCTCAGCACTTGACCCGATTGCAACCTTGAAAATCGAAGAGTTGATGATCGAGTTGAAACAGCGGTATACCATTCTCATCGTCACGCACAACATGCAACAGGCTGCACGTGTTTCTGATTATACGGGGTTCATGCTCTTGGGTGAACTTATTGAATTCGGTGAAACAACCAAAATCTTCACTTCACCATCAGATGAACGAACCGAAGGCTATATTACCGGCAGATTTGGGTAACCAGTGCTCAAATCTTGAACTTTGAACCTTGAACTTTGAACTTTGAACATTTCTCTTATGCCCACCATCTCTTTCCAACACGCCCTAACAAATCCTGAGGTCTTTTGTGTCAGCTGGGAACTGGTTCCGGGTCGCGGTGCCCGTGAGCTGCAACAGGAAGAGATCCTTAAAATGGCTACAGCCGCAGCAGCATCAGGCAAAATACATGCACTCAGCATCACAGATAATCCCTCCGGCAATCCTGGGCTCTCGGCAGAGTTTTTATGTACCGAACTTGCACGGTGCGGCATAGAGCCGGTCGTTCATTTTGCGTGCCGGGACAAAAATCGTAATGCAATTGAAAGTTTGCTGTATGGACTGGAGCGATCCGGAGTGCATAACCTTCTTGTGGTATCCGGTGATTTCCCTTCACCAGCAGGGTTCTGTGGTACAGCACGTCCGGTCTTTGATCTTGATCCAGTGCAGGTCATGCAGCTTATTGCGCAAATGAACAGCGGCTATGCCTATCGGGAATACGGACGGGAAGCGCGTCTTGTGCCGACACATTTTTTTGCCGGTGTTGCTGTGTCACCGTTCAAAAAAACAGAACCGGAACTCAGTGGGCAATACGCAAAGCTGCAAATAAAAATAGCTGCCGGTGCACAATTTGCCGTAACCCAGATAGGTTTTGATCCACGAAAGTTCCATGAGTTGATACTCTGGCTCAAGCAGCATGAAATCCATATCCCGGTGCTTGCCAATCTTTTTGTGCTCTCCTATCCATCGGCAAAATTCATTGCAGCAGGCAATATCCCCGGCTGTGTCGTGCCACCCAAGCTTTTGGAAGAACTCTCCCGCGACCATGAACAGCCTGACAAAGGACGTTCCGCTCGTATCCGTCGGGCTGCACGCTTTTATGCGATTGCCAAAGGTTTAGGCTATGCTGGCGTACACATCGGAGGTCACAAGATAACCCATCAAGCAGTTCTTGAAATTATCCAGCAGGGCGAGGAACTCTTCCCCTCATGGCAGGACATCCTCAGCGCCTGCGACTATGCGTGTGGCAATCTTTTTTACTACTATTTTGAGCCCGCTCCCCCACCGGTTTTGAATAGCAACAATAGCAACCTTCAGGCAAATCGTGCTCCCTTTCGGCTGCGTTTAAGATCATTTGGCTACCGGCTTTGTCTGCTCATGCACCGGATTTTTTTTGCACCATCCTCACCGCTCTACCCAGTGCTGCGACTGTGTGCACAGCACCTTGACCGCTCTGTTTTTGCGCGGCGACTCGTGAGCCGCCTTGAGCATATCATCAAAACAATTATCTTTCGGTGTTGCGACTGCGGCGACTGTAGCCTGCCTGATACTGCATACCTGTGTCCTCTGTCAGGCTGCCCAAAATCTCAGCGCAACGGTCCCTGCGGTGGCAGTGATAACGGATGGTGTGAGGTATATCCTGGTGAGAAAAAATGCCTCTGGGTACGTGTCTATGAACGCCGAAGTGCTACAAGCACCGAGCCAGACATCAGTACGACAATCGTGCCGCCCTGCAACTGGCAGCTCTGGCAGACATCATCATGGCTTAACTATTTTCTCGGTCGTGCTCACACATCACCAGTGCCCTGCCGAAGACAGACTCAGCAAAAAAATGCTGCCTCGTGAACAGCTCACCCTGCTACGCAGTACAGGGGAGACGGATGATAAATGACGTGCCGCTGCCAACGGCACTCTTCACCTCAATCGTGCCCTGATGCTGCATCACGATGTGCTTCACAATGGAAAGTCCAAGACCGGTGCCGCCTGCCTGCCGGGAGCGTGCTTTATCAACAACATAAAACCGCTCAAAAATTCTTGGGATGTGCTGCTCAGGGATGCCGATGCCGGTATCCTGCACCGTGATACAGACCGCTTCCCCTTCAGTATGGATGCGTATGGTAATGCCGCCTTGCTCGGTATATTTCACTGCGTTATCAATCAGATTGATAAAAAGTTGCTCAATTTTAAAACGGTCCGCAACGATCGGTGGAGCCGCACCGTCTATCGCAACCTCAAAGTAAAGTTTTTTCTCGGCAAGTTTCTGCTCGTACATCTTATGAACCTGCTCAATGAGCTCGCTTAAATAAACCTGTTCCCGCTCAAGGTGCTGTTCTTCTTCAAGCCGCGCGAGCGTCAGCAAATCCCGCACAATGCTGATCAGCCGCTCAGTGTGTCGCTTGATAATGGCAAGATACCGCTGGTGCTGCTCCTCATGCTCTTCATCAAGCATGGTATCAATAAACCCTTTGATTGCGGTAAGCGGCGTGCGCAATTCATGGGAGACATTGACGATAAAATCTTTTTTCATACGCTCAACATTCTTGATCTCCGTAATATCACTGCACACCGCAATAATTTCATCCTGCTGTTCGATCCACGCCATGCTGCACAAAAGCACCTTGCCGTTCAACTGGAGCTCCTGGATGCGCGCCTGCTTATCGCCGCGTACTGCACGCACCATATCGCCAAACTCCGGCTCGCGGATAAACTCCCAGTAAAAATGACCCTGCACCTTCTGGCTGCCAATAACTGTGGTAAAGCTTTTGTTGCTCAGAACAATTCGTCCCTCACTGTCGAGCACTAAAAGATACTCGTGCATCGCTGCGATGATATTTTCAAGCTCTTCACGGCGCAGCACGATTTCATCAAACTGCGCCTTTATCTTTTCAGCCATGACATTAAAGCTTTCGGCACACTCCTGAAGCTCATCATTGCTGTCAAGAAACACGTGAACGTCATAGTTGCCGGCACCAATAGCTTGTGATGCCTCACTGAGCATACGGACCGGTGTGGTTACTTTCCGCGAAAGTATAAAGGCAAGCGCAATCGCCACAACACTGGCAAAAACACCGACTCTGATCATCCCTTTCCGGAACCCTGCAATGAGCGCTTTAATATCGTGCATAAAAACACTCATCCGCACGACACCGGTAACCGTGCCGTCCTGTCGTGTCGGCAGGGCAACATACAGCATATCTTCAGCCACCGTAGCGCTATGGCGGATTGACGTTCCGATCTCTCCGCCCAGTGCTTGCATAATCTCAGGTCGCGTCCGGTGGTTTTCCATCGTCTTCGGGTCTTTCTCTGAATCAGCAAGGACGGTCCCGTGAGAATCAATAATCGTAATCCGGGTTTGAATCGTTGCACCAGCCTTTTTCACCAGTGCGTCAAGCTCACCGGCGCGGTGGGGTGCCATCAGGGGGAGAATCTGCGGCATCAAAAGTTCTGCCTGCTTACGCAGTACCTCAATAAGAACATTCCGGTAGTGCTCCTGAAACGTTTGTACCGAAATGAAAAACAACGCACTACTGAGGAGCGCTATAATAGCGACACCAGCGAGAGCTATTTTTGCAAAAAAGCTTTTTTTCATTCTTCCAGCTTGTATCCAACACCACGGACATTTTTTATAAACCGTGATGCATCACCGATCTTTTCCCGTAGATGCCGGATATGCACATCTACAGTCCGGTCAATAACCGCCTTTTCATCACCCCAGAGATAATCCAGTATTTTCTCTCTGCTAAAGACCCATCCTTTTTTTGAGCAGAGCAGCTCAAGTATCTTAAATTCTGTTGCGGTCAATTCAACTTTCATGCCCCTGACGGAAACTTCATGTTTGGTCACGTCAATAGTCATGATGCCGCCAACTTCTATTTTTTTTGTTTCCCGTAGTGGCACATGACGCCGCAACGCTGCTTTAACTCTGGCAACCAGTTCCTTGGGAGAAAACGGTTTGGTAATATAATCGTCAGCTCCGATCTCAAGCCCGACCACCTTGTCCATCTCTTCGCTCTTTGCTGTCAGCATGATAATCGGCAGTCCTGCGATTTCGTCTTTTGACCGGATCATTTTACAAATCTCAAGCCCATCAATATCCGGAAGCATCAGATCAAGAATCACAAGATCAGGGGTATTTTTTTCAAGGTATTTCAAAAAATCAATACCGGTGCCAAACCCCTTGACCGCAAATCCTGATTTTGCAAGGTGAATGGTCACCAGTTCGACGATGTCAGGCTCATCTTCAATAATCGCGATGTTTTTTTTCATTCCTTGCTGTGCGGTGGTATGCATTGCTGTCGTAACAGTATATCAGTTTCGCTGCGGTAATACTCTATTCATAGCACACGTTCTTCACTGCGGGAAGGAAACAGTAAGCGTATAACTATAAGCGTCAGCGCCTTTCGAAGGTGTAAAAAATCCCGACAGAAAATAAATAATAGCTCCGGGAGGGGACATCGGAATTATAATTTCAAAAGAGTTTTGAGCACCTGAGCTGTACAGCGTTCCCCATTTCGGCATCACCTTGTCCTGTGTACTTGCCAGCGCAATGCCAAAAATCCGGTCACCTCCATCGCCGCTGTCTTGAACCCTGATGCTTAACTTATCACCGGTGTAGCCCCACGCGATAAACACCGTAAGGTCAAGGTCAAAGGGGAATATAGTTCTCATCTTCCGGCTGATCGTATAATTTGTTGTCCCTTCAGTGATCAGCTCAAAACCAACATGATACACCGGCAGGTCAAAAGCAAACCCTGTCCCCGTAAACCGCGCAGTTTCAGGAACAATGTCTTCTCCCTGCTCCAGCCCGAGTGTTGATGCGCGGGGAGATGCACCTGCACTGCACAACGCCAGTACCAGAATCACCTGCCACGAGAGGCGTGTTACCAATCTGGCAATCATAGTGAAACTCCTTTCCTCAATCAATATTATAACTAAACACCTTATAGAACCCGTTCATTTCAACAAGCGATCCGAACAGCTTGCAGCTTTTTTCTTTCCCATCAGCATCCTGAATCATAATAATTGGCTCACTGATCACACGACACTTTCCATAACGAACTGCTTCATTACCAAACATAACGTTCTTAACGTTTAGCTTTGTGCCGCCATACTGTGCGAGTACACGTTCCAGACCATGCTCAGAGCGCATAAGGTGCTGCTGCCAGACAAAATCTCGATGCGATTGCCACTGCGGTATCTGAGCGACTGGTAGATGAGGCCATATATAGTCTGCATATTCCTGTTCGGTGATCGTTAGTTCTGCAAGCTGCTGCCGGTCGCCAGCAACAACTGCTGCAGAAAGTGCTGCTGTCAGCGACTCTATCGAGGGGTACCAACCCTGACGCACCGGGTGCTGTGCTTCTCTGGTGACAACACATCCAGCCTGACAAACAAACACACAGAGCACGAGAAAAAGCTGCAGGATACTCCCCGCCATAAGGCAGGGAGTATCGCGCAGCACGGTAGCCCTTCGTGCTCTTTGGGGTGATGTAGTTAGTGTACCATGCACCGAAGAAACCGCTCTTTCTGATGTTATGATAGGGACAGATGTTTGCGAACGATATCAATCCGCGCCTTGAAAATCGCAATCTTCAGACCGATGCTTGCCCTACGCTGCAGCTTGCCCAAAAAAGTTAACATATCTTGGGCAAGGGCATCATCATATGCCGGGGTCTTGCCTTCAGTAGCAGCAGCAGCAACCGGAATAAGTTGCGCAAGAATTGCTGTTGCCTGCGCACGAAGCTCATGGTCTGCTGCGAGCAGCTCATTGACCTCGCGCGCAAACCGATAATAGAGCTGTGTGTACAACACACCCGTCGCACTGTGTGCAAGCACGGTGTCGCGGTAGGCACGCAGCACCGTCAGGCTTTCGTTATTCTCTCCAAGGAGCGATTCAGCAGGACACGGTTCAGGACCGGGTTCCGTGCAGCCTTCGTCAGTCTGCCCATTGCAGTTATTGTCAATGCTGTCGCCACAAACTTCTTCTGCACCCGGATTGATTGCTGCATTGTTATCGTTGCAATCTTTGGTGCCGCAGTTTCCGCCTTCGGCAAAATAGCCATCGCCGTCGCTGTCCGTGCATGTCGGTTTGCTCCAGCTTGCTTCGCCAAAGGTTGTCCATGGAGCACGCGTCCAGTCGTTGTCAGGATCCACACCGCCGATAAAATCAACTGGTTCAAAGAATCCGTCGCTGGGCGGCGTTGCATAGCCGGTCAGTGCTGGTGAACCTGCTGCAGGTCTGAAATCCGGGTTTTGAAGGTCGTAGGGGTTCCCGAGCAGCGGATCAGATTCCTTGTTGTTTTTCATCATTGACGTCATGAACGTCTCAACTGAGTACGGATACGTATAGGTGATGCTGCCGTCTTGAGCTTTGTCACCCACAGCAGTATCCCAGTTGGGGTTATTGTTATAGAAAATGCTGTTGTCAAAGACCAGTGCACCAGCATCAATCTGCTTGAACGTTGCTTCATTGTTGATGCGCAAGCCCGATTTTTTGAAACCCATGACGATAAAGTTTTTCAGCGTGCCTGCAGTTCCCCGGCGCAGCGTTAGTCCGTGCGTACTCTCAGTGCCGTTGGTCGTGCCCGGATCACCGATAAACGTAGCGTTGTAAATTGTCGGGTTTGACCGGGGCAGATTGTCGTTTGCCTTGTCAAGGTTATCCGCCTCGATGCCATTGTCAGCTTCATCGCCCTTTTGCTGCACTACCAAAAATTGCGCTTTACCACGCCACCCATCAGTCCAGTCAAACGAGTCATCACCACATGCTGAAGCAATTGCATATTTAATATTGGTGGTTCCACCAAACCATTCAAAACAATCGTCCTTAGTCATATGCGCCTGCACATGATCAACGATAGTGCCCGAGCCGGTTGCCTGAAATGCAATGCCGTTGAGCTCGTTATCAGGGGTGAACTGCGTGCCGCTGTATTCAACACGCACGTATCGGAAGGTGCCGCTGCTGTCAGCGTCATTACACTCAGAACCTGTGCAACCAAACTTCCCGGTATCGCCTTCGCCTTCGCCAATGCCGCCCGAGCGGTTAATGGTTGCGTAACCGTTCAAAATAAGGCCGCCCCAGTCGCCACGTTTGGGGCTCTGCTGGTCACTGGTAAAAACAATCGGCTTATCAGGTGTCCCTACAGCATTAATTTTCCCACCGCGTTCAGTAATCAGGGCTGCAACAGTTACTTTTTCGCCATAGATGGTTACCCCGGGGTTAATCGTAAGCGTTGCGCCCGAGCGTACAAACACAGGACCACGCAGCAAAATGTCCTGACCCCACGTCGTGTCAGAGGTAATATCGCCCTGCACGCTGACGAGCGCTTGTGCTGCAGGGACACCAAGCAGAAGTGCGCAAAGTAGTACAAAAAAAGTGAATAATTGTCTTTTCATTTCTTTACTCCTCTAAAATTGCTTTACATTGTTAGAACTTTCAGATACGTTCTCGCATTACATCCAACTTTGAATCATTGCTTTGTGAGGAGATTGCTTCGCTGGCACTACCTGAAGCGGCAGAGACCTCATGCCCTATATTCTGCCGCAGCAGGGCTGCGGAGTAGTCTCCTTTTCTTATGCGCTCACTGCATCACCTCCTTCCCTTGGTTAAGGTTTAATCCTGTGCAAAAGTCTCTGGAGCATAAAAGGAACGTTTTATAGTTCGACACTCCGTCAGAAACACTGTTTACAGACCTCATCTCTCCCCTTTATCCATGAAGTTCCGCCACCTACCACGTCCACGAAACCCCCAGTTTAAAGGTTCGTCCGGTCTTATAGTAATGATAGATGCCGTTACCTTGCAGAAGCGTATATGGCTCATTATTGAGATTCTGACCGGTCAGCTTCACCTCCCAGTGCTTCCCTAATTTCTGGATCAGAACAATGTCAAACGTGTCATTTTCTTTCTCAATCACATCAGGCAACCCAAGTCCTCCGATCAGGTTGACACGGTCATCAGTATATCGGTACATAAACCTGCCGGTAAATCCGAGGTCTGGATTATGGTACTCAAGGCTTACATTGACCGTGTTTTCCGGCTGACCTACCAGCGGACGCTTTGAGGTCGTGGGGACAAAACCTGCACTTGGCTCGACTTCTGTTTCAGAGTCAGCATAAATATAGTTTGCAGTAACGGCGAAGTGTCGGAGATGCTGCGTGATAAAACCAAGATTTTTCCTCAGCTCGACTTCAAAACCCTTGAGCCATGCGTCTTTAGCGTTTGTGAATGATTCTCGAAGTTGGGTTGTTGGCTGGATAGTCGGCTCAATCGCATCGGTGATGTCTTTGTAAAATGCACTGAAGGCAACCATATCCTCATTCCCCAAAAACCATTCCCAGCGGAAATCGTAGTTTTTAATCAGGGCAATGCGCAGCTCTGGATTTCCCTTTACTGCAGAGCCGCCGATGACATCGGTAAATTCAAACGGCGCAAGTTCATGGAATTCAGGACGCGACACGGTTCTGCTGAACCCCAGCCGCAGGTTCATGTCCTGGATCGGGCTGTACTTGAGGTTTATGGATGGCTCCCACGTGTTTTTGTGGAGCTTAGTGACAATACTTTGCTCAGGCGTAAAAGGATTTTTTGTAATGACATCGGTTTTATCCCGTTCCCGGCGCACTCCCCCTACCAACTGCAGCTTATCAAACAGCGTTACATCAATCATGCCATAGAATGCTTTTAGCTTTTCCTTTGCTTTATATGCGTCAGTCGGACGTGTGGTTTCCTGAATCTCAATTTCATACGGATTGATGTTCTCCGGTCTGAGAATGGTCTCAACGTCCTCTGAGAGGTCTATTTTTGAGGTGTCACGCTGCAAGAACGCAAACCGCCGGCACCAAAAGTCACGATCACGGTCAGTATAGGCAGCGCCGAACTGGAGCTTGGTAGTCAGCCACGAAAACGAGGGGATTTCAAAATTCCAATCAAGTGCCAGATCGTCCATATCTTCTTTTTGTTCTGTGAACATGCGCAACATGGCTTCTGTGTCATTTGAAAGCAGATATTTTTTCTGCGCCGAGTTATATTCATAGGTGGTATCGCGCATATCGGGATCGAGCATATTGGCAAATGAATAGTTCCAGCGCCATTTGATCCTGCTGTGCAGCAGTTTTTCAAAGACATGGTCACCGGCAATTTGTCCGGAATAGATTTCCTCTTCGATCCACCGCAGCCGTGACACACGGATATTCTCATTTTGGTCGCTGTTATACCCCTCATAAACCCGCGCTTCGTCAGTCGCATTTCTGTTGTAAAAGTTGCTGAAGATCAGTTTATGGTTATCACTGAGGTCAAAGCCAAAATTAAAGAGTCCACCTTCCTTAATCGTCTGGATCGAGCGTTGAAAATCATAACTGCTGTCCGGTCTTACCCCACCATTTCTTGTTGCCGTGAAAACGGTTTTCCGCTCATCATCTCGGTTTTGGATATTGGTTTTATAATAGGTTGACAGAACAAACCCAAACTTGTTGTACCGATTGCCGATGTAAAAATCGTAATCTGACTGCAACGGTGCATGACTGCGGTGAATGTTCCAGGTGTTTTGAAACTTTTCGCCGATTTGCTCAAGCTCATCGGGCTGAAATCCTTTTGAGAATAGTCCCGCCCGGCGGAGCAACTTGTTGGGGATGCTGCCGGAAAGCTTTCGGGTACCGTCATCATAGCCAAGCCAGTCTTTGTTCCCGCCGTGGTACGTAAGGTACTGTTCGCCGGTTGTTGAGGTGTTGTATTTTGCCGTGTAACCAAGTTTCATGATGAAATCATCAGGTACCGCTTTTGTCTTGATCTGACAGAGCCCGCCAGAAAAATTACCCGGTAAATCCGGCGTGAAGGATTTCACCACATTGATGGAGTCAACAACGCCTGCAGGAAAGAGATCCAGCGGAGTTAATTTTTCATTGGGTCGCGTGGTAGGCACAATGGCACCGTTGAGCGTAGTGTTGTTATACCGTTTAGTCATACCGCGCGCCTGCATGTATTTGCCCTGATCCATGACCACGCCGGGCATACGGGTCAGAATACCGGCAACATCAGATTCCGGAATTTTCTTAATGGATTCAGCAGAGATGTTGTCCATAATCCCTGAGGCGATTTTTCGTTTCATCAGATTCACCATTTCAGAATCAGCCTTTGGTTTTGCCACAACCCTGAGCTCCTCTATTTCGACAACCGATGTCGGAATACTGATCGTGAGCTGTGTTGTTTTCCCCTGCTGCACTTGAATGTTGGTGAGTGTTTTGCTGGCGCCTCCCGGATAAGTCGCCGTAACCTTGTAGGTTCCGGTTGGCAGTTCAAGCACAAAAAATCCATCTTTATTGGTCAACGAAAAATAACCCTTGGCATCTTTCGGTGCAGATGCAGGCGTTGCTTCAACACCTGCATCTGCAAGCGGTGACTGGGTCTCTGCCGCAACAACCGTACCACGAATCCTCCCGCCTTCCTTACCTGCCTCCTCCTCAGAAGCAGCCAGCCGACTATTCAGCAGCGTGCAGAATGTCAGAAGCACCATCCCCACCAGTCTGCGATAGCGTCCATTACCTGTCTTCATGCCTTAAACCGTAGTAAAACATAACCTGCTATGCACCCTGCTGATCGGTGGTCGTTAGAGATTGTAGGCTTGTTTGAATTCCTGCATCGCCTTTTGAATTTCCTCGCCAGAAGACATTGACTTTAACATAGCAAGTGCATCCTGTCGCTGGGCTGGATATTCAGCAGCTTTGCGGAGCAACTCTTTTGCCATCTGCACATTGCCTTTCCGCATTGCACAGTATCCTGCCATCAGCCACTCGTGACCGTCGTTTGACAACTGTTGCGCTGCTTTTACATAGTACTGCTGCGCTTCGCCATAGGAGTCCTGCACATAATAGAGCTGCGCCTTCAAGAGCAGCCGGTCAGGGGTCTCCTGGAGCGCCAGTGCCCGGTTCACTGCTTCAATTGCTTTGTCAAAGGCATAGGCACAGTAATAGGCAATTGCCAGCTTATCGTATTCTTCAGCAGTCCCATTGTCTTTGAGCGCTGCTTCATAATACTGGGCAGCACGGTGCGGCAAACCGATCATAGTAAACAAATCACCCAGCGTTACCAATTCTTCACGACTTGCCTCCTTCAGATAGCCATACACTTCAAACGCTATTGCGGCATCCTTGTACTGCTGATTTTTGAAATAAGCCTGCGCAAGGAGTTTCCAAGAAGCATCATTGTTGGGATCGCGACTGGTGAGCTTGTGTATCATGGCAATGGCTTCAGGCAAGTTTCCACTGCTGATGTAGGCGCTTGCCAAAATGCCGACGATATCGTTCTTTTCCCAGTGATACGTAAACAGCAATTCCTTTCCCAGCTCGATGGTTTTCGAAATATTGCCAGCCTGATAATATGCTGCCAGAGCCATAAAAAGCACCTCAGGATCTTTTCTCACACTCAACGCAAAGCCCTGCGCAAGTGCCCCACCCGCCCGTTCATACTCCTTTTTCTGATAATAGAGTTTGCCAAGATTCATCCAGAGCGGGCTGTAGTTTTTCTCAAGCTCCAGTGCCTTTTCAAGATGCTCAATTGCTTTATCACTGTTGCCGAGAAAGCCGTATGCTGTGCCGATGTTAAAATCAACAAGGAAATGATTTTTGTCAGGTTGCTTCTTTTGAAACTTCAACAAAATTTCAATAGCCTTCTGAAAATCATTTTTCGCCATTTCCTGTTGTGCTTCATACAACGCAAGTTTTGTTTTTTCGGAAACCGTATTCCACTGTATTTCCCCTGCCTCATCAGCCAGCACTGCCGAAGAGCTAGCCCAGAGTACAACAACGAACGCAATCATACTTTTTTTCATAACATCTCTCCCCTTCTATCAAGTTTTTTTCAGTACTTTTTACCGCCTTAATCCATATCCAGCTCATATTTAATCGAAGACTGGCACCAGCATGCTACCGGAGTACCTTTCACTTTTGCCGGCTGAAACCGCCACTGCTGCACTGCCTGAATGGTAGCTTCCTCAAAAATCCCCTGCGGCTGTGCATCAAGAATTTCAACGGTTTTCACCATGCCATCGGCATCCACCAGCATTTTAAAGCGAACCTTGCCGGTGATGTTTTTTGCCATTGCTGCCGAGGGGTACACTGGTTTGGTTCTGAACAGTGCCACTGGTTTTGCATCAACCCGGGATTCGTCAAAAATACCTGCACTCAGCGACAACCCCACGCCCCCCTCTCCACCGGTTGAAAGCCCCAAGTCGAACTGAAACGGCGCAGAGGCGAGCCCTGACGTATCAAGATTCATTTTGGGCATAAAGCTCTTCAGCTTCGGCTGCACCTGTTCCTTGGGTTTGACTTCTTTTTTCATTTCTTCCTTTTTGGGTGGTGGCGGAGGTGGTTTGCGATAATCGGCAAGCTGTACTGCTTCGCCGAGTTTGTCTCTCTTGGCTGGTGCACTAAAACGGAGCAGCACCGGCATTAAAAATATCAATACAGTGGTAATGATCAGTGCACTCATCAGTGCCGCGACCGTTCGGTTAAAGTCGGTCATACGAGTTCACTCTTCTCGCTTCGCAGCAATAGATACCGCCTTGGCACCTGCAAGACGGCACTGATCAATGATGTTCACCACCGTGCCGGTCACGCTCTCCTTGTCAGCAATGATAATGACGCCGGCATCAGGATTATCAACCAATGCCCGCTCGACATTGGCGCGCACCGAGCGAATGTCAATGGGGCGGTTGTCCATATAAATAAATCCCTCTTTACTGAGCCCGATCAGCACCGGTCCTTTATCTTTGGATTCGGCGCTTTTTGCGCTTGGTCGCTGAACCTCAAGCCCGGTTTCTTTCACAAAACTTGTGGTGACAATAAAGAAGATCAGGAGCAGAAAGGTCATATCAATCAGTGGCGCCATATTGATTTCAATAGGCTTGGAGGCATCAGTTTTTCGTCGTGCGCGTATCATAAATGGAACTTTCTGATAAGGTGCCGCGTCAATTCCTCGACCGCTGTTTCAGCTTTTCGTGCAGATCGTGCTATAAACATCTGTGCCCAGAGCCCGGCTATGGCGATCACCAGTCCGAACTGCGTCGTAATCATTGCCTCAGAAATCCCACTGGACATCGCCTTCGCATTGCCGGTTCCGAAGATATTCATCACATTAAAGGTATGAATCATACCGGTAACTGTCCCAAGGAGCCCCAGGAGCGGTGCCGCAGTGATCAGGCAGGCAATAATGGTGAAGTTTTTTCTCAGCTCAGGCAGGAAGCGTTTTGTTGTTTCATTCAAAATCATGGTATCAATCCTGCCATATACTTTTTTTGACTCAATGAGCTGCTGGCACAAACGGCTATAGAGGCCAGAAACTTGGGGAATCATCTCCACTGTTTGTTCAAGATGGGCGATGACCTCATCAGGGGTCAGGTCTTTTTTGGTGTGCAGCTGTGCAAAATACAGGTAGCGCTCAACAATACAAAACGACAGCAGCAGTGCGACCACCAGAAGCGGCACCATGACGCTGCCGCCCATAACAAGAAATTCGCGCCATGAAATTTCCCAGACCATCGGTCATCTGCTCCTACGCTTTTTTGACCACATTGACCAACATCATTGATTTTTCTTCCATCGTGCTGGTGATACGGTCAACACGACTCTGAAACCACCCGTGTACCAGAATAATAGGAATTGAGATGAGCAGACCGTACTCGGTCGTTACCAGCGCCTCTGAGATGCCGCCCGACATAATACGCGGATCGCCTGAGCCATAGATGGTCAGCATCTGAAAAGTCGTTATCATACCGGTAACCGTCCCCAGCAGACCCAGCAAAGGTTCGACAACTGCAATAATCTGGAGGGCACCCATATTGCGTTCAAGCGGTCTGAGCGACCCTTGGATTGACTCTTCCAGCACTGATTCAAGCACTTCCGGCTGCTCTTGCCGATGCGTGATACCGGTAGCCAGTACCTTAGCAAGACAGGTCGAACTTTCCCGGCAGTAGGCAAGCGCCTGATCCCACTTTCGGGTCTGAAGTGCCGCAGTGATTTGCTCAGCAAGCTCTTGTGTTGCTTTCCCCTCACGTGATAAAACCCAAAACCGTTCGATTGCCATGATCAGTGCAACGAGCGCAAGCAAACAAATCGGCCACATCAGTGCGCCACCTGCTTTAAGCTCCTCCCACCAGGTCGGCATATCACTGAGTTGACGAAAAGCACCGCCTGCAGACGGGTCAACAAAAAGACCTGGTGATTTTCCTGATACAAATCGGGTCGCTTCTCGCAGCATGGCACGGGGCATTTGCACAGAAAACTGTGTAAAAAGTTCCCGCGCCGGAATATATTCAAGGTACCCGGTTTTGCCGTCCTTCTGCCACAGCGCGTTAAACGTCCCGATACGGATGATGTCACCTGAGGTTTCTTTACCTGCAGCATCAATATATGCAACGGTGGTGCGGTGAATTGTCCCGTTTTTGCTTATTTCATCAAACAGCAGATCTCCCATGCTTCGAATAAGCTCAAGGGATGGAAATTCTGTCTGGGAAACAAGTGGCTCAAGCACCTTTTTCCGTCCCGGCTTTTCGCCTGACACCAGAGACTGGCTCAGCGCGATCCCTAAATCCTGTGCAATGCCCCGTGCAGAACCGGCAACCTCATCAGCCTCGTTTTTTTGCTCCTCGCTCCGTTTTTTTAAATCATCAACGGTTTTCTCATTCCGCTCACACCGTGTTCTGAGCTCAGCCACGGCAGCGTCTTTTTCTTTTTTTATCGCTTCCAGTTTCTTGAGCTCAGCCTCAAGCTGCCCCTGCTGTGACAGTATCTCTGCCTCTTTCAGTGCTGCTTCTTCGCGCGCCTTGCGTGCATCAGCCTCAGCCTTTTCCTGCGCACGCTCAATTGCTGTTTGGTGCTGTCCCTGGGCTATATCTGCTGGTTGAGATTCCTGTGCAGTGACTGAGACAGCCATCATCAGGAAAAGCGCACTTATGATACCGGTCAGTTCTTTTCTCATTGTGCTGTCCCCCGTAGCGGCAGATTAACAAAGTCAACCGGTCGCCGCCGTTGTGTTATCTCAATAGCTTTCTTAATTTCAGCACGGTATTTCCCATGTAGCTCGACCCACGTTTTAGTCCCCCGGTCAAAAATGCCAATCTCTGCCTCATCAAGCGACTGCATGATCAGCGCAGTTCTTCCAATCCGCAGCACGTTGACCATGCGCTTCTTACCCTGCCACGTGATTTCTTCACGGGTTGTTTCAACTGATTTGCCGTAATCCATCTCCACCCGAAGCCCCTCAAAAACCCTGCGGAGTTTTTCTCCCATCGGAACTTCAGGATCATTGACAATGTCTTTCAAGGTTGCAATTCTGTTGCGCCGCTCCTCCATCAAAAACGGAAGATCTGAAGTAACCTGCTCCTCCATGCGCGTGATAACTTCGTGCAGGTACGGCACAAGCTGCTGCCGTATTTTTTCCATCTCCAGCACTCTTCTATTGGTGCGTTCGATGTAAGCGTCTTGTTTTGCAACAATTTCTTCAAGATGCTGCTTTTCAACAGCTGCCAGTTCAATATCTTCTTTAATTTGGAAATACTGCGATTTCATCCGCTCTTTTTTAGTCTGCCAGTCTGCTGCTTTCTTCTGCGTCTCTTGTCGCTTCTGAATACTGCCGTCAATGGTTGAGACAATTTTTTCCGGCTGCTCGATGCCATATGACGATACGGCACACAACAGCAACACTGCAGTGAACGTAATCATTCGTGTAGGGTGCATGGATACTCCTTCCCAATAATCATTCTTGAAAAGAAAATATTTCCTTTGCGTTAATGATGTATAAACAATCTGTTAATTTTCAGTTAAGTGTTAAAAACTGTTCAGCAGAGCCACGCCGGTTAAGGGACCGTTGCCATATGGTTAAAAATTGGTAAACTTTCTCTGGCAGAGATGAATTCGTGTTGATCTGTTGGTACCAGAGAGCAACGCTTGACCTTAAGGCGACAAATCCTGCCATAAAGAACTTGCAAGGGAGGGCTGGTTACTGTTTACCCTGTGGCACTGAAAAGAAAACGGAGTTTTTGTTTTTGTTCGGGTAGAGGGATATCGAACCATTAAAAAAGGGCTCCACAGTGTGCGAATTGCTAATTTTTGCAAGAACTTCAGGGTAGATTTGATAAGGGGATCAAAACAGAAAATAAACGGGCAGCATATGAGAGAAATGTGAAGCAAGTCTCATTGCTTCTGAGTTCATGACGCTCAACTCAATCGCAAGGGTTCCTGCCAACCCTAAAAATACTGCAACCATTACAAACTCCCAAAACAACCCTTTTGTATGATGAGATTTTGTCTTTAAGCATTTATCAACCTCATTTACACAGACTGCGGGTAGTATCGGTGGCGGCGTTATTAATTCCTGTTGCATAACAAATTCTCCTTTCAGTTTATAGGGTTACGCTAATCCTCACCTCGAGACAGTCGCTATGCTTCCATCGCAGGGTACGCACGGAGTTCATCTGCGCTGGCTGTCGGTTCCCTGCACTCATCCTCCAATAAATCACGCACAGCGTGCAGGGTTAAAAAAAGTGCCATACACATAAGTTCGGCAACAGATGCTCCTATCTTTTTCACCATTTTTTTCATAGACTGTTCCTCCTGAATGGTTTGTGCTGTATGGTTACACCAATAGTAAGTCTTTTGTGTTAAGCGGATATAAATTTTAAAAACATTCTCTGTTAAAAGAATCAAATCAAGGGTATACTGGAGGAAGTTTAGCAAGGGCACAGGAGGAGAAAACAATGCCAGTTCGCACGATTGAAATCTGTCAGAATACCTACCGAAAATCGCTTCCTGATGTTGCGGCAGCAGATGATGATACCTTCTTTGTGGTGTGGGCAGCAGCGCCTGATGAGGAAAGCCCAACTGCCGACTTTGCTATCGTTTGCCAAAAAGTCTCAAGCACCGGTGCTCTGATCGGTGAGCCTATTGAGATTGTAAAAACTACCGACATTTTGATGTTGCCCCGCATAGTGTACGATCCTCATAGCCACCGCTCTCTTGTCATCTACTGCATCGGTGAGGAATATTTCAATATCAGAGGCATCTTTCTTGAGGGAACCGGAAAGCCAGTCAGCCCTCCTTTCAAAGTAACCGATGTCCCAGCAAACCAGTTCCACTACACTATGGCGCTCAACACCCGTCGCAATCAGTTTCTCGTTGTGTACAATGATTTTCGGGATAATATCAGCACCGTATATGGTGTTATCATAGACAGTGCCGGTACCATCGTGAAACCCGAATTTCCGCTCTGCACTGCACCGGGGCATCAGGTAAATCCTGTGGCGTGCTACAACCCCGACAATGATACGTACCTTATCAATTGGGAGGATTTCAGAGCTCACGACAACCAACTTGATGCACTGGCTACGCTTGAGGTGATGACCGATATCTACGGTGCACTGCTTTCTGGTGACGGTCAGATTCTTGTAGGTGACATTCCTCTGTGTGCTGATGCTTCAGACCGCAATGCTGACCAGCGCTTTAACGGCATTGCGTACAACACACGCAGAAAAGAGTTCCTTACCAGCTGGACCGACACGCGGGACTCGTTGCATAACGTAGGGATTGTTGGCAGAATCGCTAAACCAGACGGCTCAATGCTTGACGGAGACTTTGTTATGGTTGATGCAGCCGGTGCACAGATGATAAGCCACACCATCTACGTACCGGAGGAGGACAGCTACCTTGTAGCCTGTGAGCGTGACTACAATGATGTTGACCCGTTTTATTTCAAAGACATCAAAGCCCACGTCAGCATTGCTGCACAGTGGCTTGATGGTAGTGGCAGACCACAGGGCAATCTCATTGACATCTACCGCAGCAGCACCAACCAGCGTTTTGTCCGCCTTGCGCATCATTGCCAAAGCAACGCCTTTCTCTTTGTCTGGCAGAGCGATTTTCCGGGTGTGTCTGATTCCGTTGAGGGTCACATCATGAGCGCAGGAGGCGACATCTGGGGCGCACTCTATAAAAAAGACTAATGGTCAGTTTACTGGGTCTTGACTGATGCATGAGGCTGTATCCTCCTCATTGCTCCTATCCATAGCAAAAAAGACCTGGAAAGTTTTTTATTTTCCAACGCACCTCTCCCGGCACGCCGTAGGAAACATGCCGAGCAAATGCTCTGAGAATACCGCCATTTCAAAAACATCTTGACATTCAGCCCCTGTACATATAAGGTTTGAATTTATTTTTCTAGGTAGTAGGAGCGTTTTTTAGCGCAGGGTCATTAACCTTTCGGTAAAGGAGAAACAGCATTGGGGAGCATAACATTTAAACAGGAAAAAATCGGGTGCGCGCTGCTTTCGGCTGGCAAAGCACGTCCGTACAGCGTGGGAACGAAACCTGAGCTACTCCCTGTCTGGGATAAAAACTTATGTACTCGATGTGCGCTTTGCTACATCTATTGTCCCAATGCAGCCATCGCAAGACAGGATGATGGTTTTTTTGGCGTCAACCAAGATTTGTGCACTGGATGTGGCATCTGCCACCGGGAATGCTGGTTCGGCGCAGTAAGTATGCAGGAGGCTGACTAATGGATAAATACAGCTTATATGCAGCACAGTTTCTCAGCTTCAAAGAATACTTTTTACCAAAGGGGCATAATGCCTGTAAAGGATGTGGCGTTGCTCTCGCAGTGCGTCATGTGTATAAAGCGCTTGAAGGTAAAGGCGCGGTAATTGAAAAGGCGACCTGGACCATACCATGGCAGGCTCATACCCTTGCAGACGATGTACCCAGTGCATCCCCGACAACGCCATCGCTGCTTTCCATTCATAAACCAGATTCTGCAAAAAAAGATGCACTGCTCATCTGTTTTGACAATGAATCAACAGAAAAAGGTGCAGACACCACCGCATTGATAAAACGATTCCCTGCAATTGCTGCTGCATCAGGATATAGCTATGCAGCAACTGCATGTCCGAGTCATCCGTTTGATCTTATTGAAAAAGTTCGTACCGGCTGGGAGCGTCAGGGGTCAGCATACATCCACATCCTCTGCCCCTGTCCGGTTGCGTGGGGTTTTGATCCACAAAATTCAGTCAGAATCGGCAGAATGGCGGTAGAGTCTCGCATTTTCCCGCTATATGAAATTGTCGCCGGCTATTACAAAATGTCGTGCGATGAACCAAATCCCCGTCCTTTGCAAGAATACCTCAAGGCGCAGGAACGATTTAAGTCTTTCAGCGCAAAAAAGATTGAAGCATTGCAACAGGACGTCACTGCTGCATATGCGGCTCTGACAGAGCGGTGCCGTAAAAGTGCAGCATAACAGACGCACCCACTGCTCTGGAACCACAGAACATAAGTTTTACATCTTAGGAGACAGCACCATGACAGAAACAGCAACTCCCCGATGGTCTGGAAAAAGCCAAGCCATGTTTGAAACCATGCTCGGCGAAGTACCTGAAGCGATGCGACCGGTCTTCAGAGAAAAGCTCATGGCAATCATTCTGCAAAAAGCGGGCAACGGGGAGGTGACAGAACAGCAGGTTACTGCAGTAGTACAGGAAATTGTCCCTGAACCATTTAAAAGCACCATTCTGAAGAAATTCAAAGAGATCGGTGATTTTGACATAAAAATCATAGACCAGATTATACAGCGCCGTGGAGCATCACAGGAGAGCCTGATGTACATTCTCCATGACATTCAAGATGAAATTGGCTATATCCCAGTTGAAGCACTCAGAGCGGTGAGCACCAAGTGCACTATTCCGCTCAGCACGGTGTATAATGTGGTGACGTTTTACAAAGCATTCAAAACCCAAAAACCTGCTCAACACACCATTAAAATATGTTGTGGCACTGCCTGTGCACTGAAAGATACCCACGGGTTGCAGCATGAGATTGAATCAAAATTTGGGCATGCTGCAACTGTACGTCTTGAAAAGACCCTGTGTTTTGGGTGCTGTGATTGCGCGCCGGCGATAGAAGTTGACGGCACCGTTTATACCGGCGATGCAGCACGGGCAAAGATTGAAACCCTTGCTTAAAACAGAATGGCATTAACCTGCAGTGAGTCACGAGGCATAGCATGAAACTAAAAAAAGCAGATGATCTTGCTCAAGCTCAGGAAAAAGGCAAACAGCAACTCTTCCCTGCAACGGTTCGCATTAATGTTGGCACCGCAAGTTGTTGCCGTGCAAAAGGTGCAACCATTGTGCTCAATGCGCTCAAATATGGATTACGCTCTCGCGGTATTGAGGCACAGGTGGTTGAAACTGGTTGCACTGGTTTTTGTTTTATGGAGCCGACGGTAGAAATTCAGTATCCCGGAAAACCTAAGGTTTTATATGGCAATATAACAGAAGCTGATGTCCCACCATTGATTGATGCAGTTGCGCAGGGCACAGTTTATCAAGACCGAGCTGTGCTCTGTGTTGAACAGGAAGAGCATGTTCTGTGCGGCACGATTACCTATGGCGGAGCAGATGAACATTACAGGGCACTACCCAATCCTGCATCGCATGATTTTAGCAAGCACCAGCAAAAAGTTATTCTGCGAAATACGGGAAGCATCAATCCAACCGACATTTATGAATATATTGCCCGGGGTGGTTATCAGGCTCTCGCCAAGGCATTGACCATGGAGCCTGATTTCATTATTGATGAAGTCACCAAAGCGGGGCTGCGCGGCAGAGGCGGGGGGGGATTCCCTACCGGCATTAAATGGAAAAGCTGCAGAGATGCTCAGGTAAAAGAAAAATATCTGATATGCAATGTCAGTGAGGGCGAACCGGGTATTGGCATGCACCGGAGCTTTTTGGAATCCGATCCTCATTCCGTGCTTGAGGGACTTATTATCGGTGGTTACGCTATCGGTGCACAGACTGCCTATGTCTATATACGAGATAATTACCGTGTTGCGCTCCAGCGTTTTTCTCAAGCGGTCAACGATGCAACAGAACTGGGACTGCTGGGCAATAAAATCCTTGGCAGCTCATTGAGCTTTCAGGTGAAAATCAAAGAAGGTGGTGGAAGGTTTGTCTGTGGCGAAGAAACAGCACTCATTGCCTGTATTGAAGGTCGCATTGGTGAACCACGTCAACGCCCACCATTTCCAACCCAGCACGGATTGTTTGGCAAGCCAACCTGTATCAATAATGTCGAAACATGGGCAAATATACCGGTAATTATTATGAAAGGCAGCTCGTGGTACAATGCCATAGGCAGTGCGGGAAGCAAGGGGACAAAAGTCATCTCCCTTGTCGGCAACATTAACCGTCCGGGCATGATTGAAGTACCCATGGGCACATCGCTCTATGATGTTATTTATTCAATTGGTGGTGGTATTCCAAATGGCAAAAACCTAAAGGGTGTCCAAACCGGCGGTCCATCAGGTGGTGTGCTGCCAGCTGAAATAAAAAATCTCAGCGTTGATTATGACGTATTGAAAAATGCAGGCTCCATGCTTGGTTCGGGTGGCATGGTCATTATGGATGAAGACGCCGACATGGTAAAGATTGCACGTTATTTTACAGATTTTTTTGAACAAGAATCCTGCGGCAAATGCGTTCCCTGCCGTGAAGGTGTCTCACGGATGCGCAAAATGCTTGATGAAATCATGGCAGGTTATGGCAGTAAAAATTATTTGGAAGAACTTCAACTGTTGGCAAAACCTATCATGTCAGCATCTGCTTGCGCACTTGGTAAAACAGCGCCAATACCAATTATATCAACGATAAAATATTTTAAAGATGATTATCTAAAATATATCCCCTAAAAAATTCTCTCAGTTATCACTGCTTGTTTGAGGCTGCCATGGTTTATGGCAGCTTCTTTGTTTTTTGAAGGGATTGTTTATTTATTTTTTATGTAATCAGCTTCTTACCCGTAATTATTCAAGAAAATCACCTAAAAATTTTCGGCATTTCGTCTTGCTTCCACTTTTAGTAAGCCCATTTTTGCCCACAAGAAGGTTTTTGCTATTTTTATTTTCTGTAAAAATTTCTTGATTTAGTAGCTGATAATCATTATTATTATAATAAAATTATTTATTTATTCCATTATGGATATAATATTCTCAATTGGAATAATTTATTGGTGCAAAAGTCCGTTATTTTTATCTTATCAAAATTAACTTGTTGTTTTTACTTGTTATTTATTTGCTAATCTTTTTCCTATAGATGGCATGATGGTTGCCTTGATACATTAAACGAAACTAACTTTTTTGCGAGGCTTGTTATGGACCAATTCTACAATGAAGAATCAAATATAGATGATGAAAGAGATCATTCATATATCTCTCCAAATACCCTTTTTGAAGCCCAAACATTGGTAAATAAAGATAAAAATTGCACTGAAATAGAAGAGGTAGAGGTTGAGGAGCTTTCAGATAACGACAAGAAACTAAAAGCATCTGATAGAAATGTTATGTCTGCGTATCTTGCAGAAATAAAACGTCGCCCGATTTTAAGTCGCGAAGAGGAAGCACAACTGGCAAAATCATTAAGTGAAGCATTACACCATATCTCTAACCTCAAAGAGCAATGGATTTATCTTTTTGCAAAGCACATAGCTTTTCACAAATTCAGAACACTAAGAAAAGAGGCTCCGCATGTTCTACCTCAGAATGCAGGGAAAGCACTTGCACTACTTGAGCAGATAAAAAAAATACAGGCAGACATTAGAACATACGAAAAAATAATAGCCCAGAAAAAAAGCTCGCATTATCGCAGCAGGGTAGAGTTTCGGAAAAAAGCTTTTGCTGTCGTGCAGTTACATGAGTTGATTGCGAAACTGGATGTCACAAAACTCTATCATGAAGGCATCGTCAAACAAATACAGCAAGGTTTGCGCTTATCTTTTACACGAAAAAACAAACATGCGTTGGATGACGTGCGAAGGGAAATAGCACGCTATGAGCAGGAGTATAGAAAAATTAAAAATGAACTTGTTGCAGCTAATTTACGGCTTGTTATTGGCATTGCGAAACGTTATATCAACAGGGGCTTACCACTGTCAGACCTCATTCAGGAGGGCAATATTGGGCTTATCCGCGCTGTTGAAAAATTCGATTACCGCCTCGGCAATCGTTTGAGCACCTATGCAAGCTGGTGGATACGACAAACCATAATTCGGTCAATAGAAGACAAAGCATCAACCATTCGGATCCCGGTGTATATCAGTGATAAAATTAAAAAGCTGACAAAACAGTTTCATGACAACGATGAAATGTTCCCTGACGACGAGCAGCATGAATCAAATGTCTATGATCTCAACCTTCATACTGCATTACAGGTCACCAAAGACCCCTTATCACTTGAGACCCCGTTTGGTGAAGATGGAAGCAATTTACATGAGTGTATCCCTGCGTCCCTCCCACTCTCGCCGCTTGACCAAGTGCTTCAGACTCAGCTCACTGCGATGACAGAATTAATTTTAAAAGATTTACCGCCGCGTGATCAGCATATTCTGAGACTGCGCTTCGGGCTTGGCCCGGATGCAGAACATACGCTTGAAGAAATCGGGGTAAAATTTGGCATTTCGCGGGAACGAGTACGCCAGCTTGAATCCGCGGCGCTGCGTCGGATAAAAGCCATTGAATGTGCAGATGCGTTAAAACTTTTTCTTACCGAATAGAGCGCACCAATTACTCTATAATCACTACTCCTGATGCCCCAACATAATCCATGAGTTCGCCTTCAGGCATACAGGTAATTTCAAAACCGTAGCGTCCGGCAGGCATAGCGTGAGGTGGTTGTATGGTAATGCTGAACGACTTAACTTCATGCGGTGCTAAATCAACAAAAACTTCAGCCGGATGCATCCACCTGCTTGGACTGGTAAGCCCCCCTATGCGGACCCGTTGCAACTCAAACCCTTGATTTTGAACAGTTATCGTGCACTGACCTTCGCCATCTCTGAGGGTTATATGAGAAGGTTCAATCCAAAGCATAAGTGATTGACGCGTGACCTGACAATCATGGACAACCGGGTTCATCATAGTTAAAATCCCCATGCTCATAAGATTCAGCCCACATTCCTTCTCACGGCATCGAGGGATCCAGTCACGGTCAAACAGGGCATACACGCCACCGTGCTCTGGGTCAAAGCAGTGTTGTTCTATCACCTCAACAGCTTCAGAAATTTTTTGATGAAACCGTTTAAAGCCCGTTAAACGGTATGCAACATTCAGCGCCATCAGACAGCTCATTTGTGTCTGAAGCTGCTTTGTGCACTCATGCGGTTCATAACGTTCTGTCAAAGAGGTATAGAATCCACCGTAGCGACCATCCCACGCATTGGTGATGAGAAGGTCTGCTATTGCAATGACCGTTTTCCCAAAACGATATGCTTTTTCGCTGACTGGTTCATTTTGAGGAGCCGGTCCCCGATAGGAGTACGTTGCTGGGTATGGTCGTCCGGTATACGCATGACTCCCTTTCCGCGGTCCCCATATCGAAGGACCTATGGTGTGGTAATGAAAAAAAAGCGCAAGTGCAAACAGAGCAAGCGAGTTAACATCCTTCTCGCGTGTTATGGGGGTCCAGTCTGCAGTAAAATGTGTAAAAAAACCACCGTTGTTTCTGTCCTTGCATCGCTCTAATAATAGATCGGCAAACAATTCAGCCCGTTCCCTATGAATCGCACTTCTGGCTCCATAGGGTGAATCCATGCCGTCTTTCCAAGAACCATTAAGGTGCTGGAGCATACCGGCTTGTGTAGCAAGATCCTTTATCTGAGACGCTGCCTTCCACTCCCGGTCATAGAGCGAAAAGAAACCACCCGCAGGAGCATCCCATGCTTGGGTGAGTGTAATGTCAAGGAAATCGAGTGCCTTCAAAAGATAGTTATCATTTTTGCTGACCTCATAGAGATGCATTAAAACGCCAAACAGCTCACCTGCGGTTATAAGGTTTTTTGTGGAATCAACGATTTGCCACTGCTGATCAGCAGCAGAAAAATACCCGCCCGTAGAAGTGTCTTCAAACCGCTGCATAACCTCCGTGACCGCTTGTTCTGCTTCCCTAATGGTATCAGGCTCATGAGTCAACATTGCACCGATAACACTGGAACGAGCGGCAATGAATTGGTCATGTGCATATTTGTTTGAGTTGATGACCGTCTTAAAATCCTCAGAGACAGCGTGAAACATGCCACCGTGCTCCGGATCGTTAAAATAATCATCTAAAAAGCCCATACATACCCCGTTCTATTTCAGTGCGTGGCGATAAAATCTGCAACAAGATCGCCTATCTCACTGGTGGTGTATCCCATCTGCCCGGCTGCCATACTTTTCATCTTTTTTACAACTGCCCGAATCGCTGCCTCAACAAGACCTGCTGCAGTTTCTTGATTTAAAAATGACAGCATCATCTGGAGCGCAGCAATGGCAGCAATTGGGTTAATGACGTTTTTCCCTGTATATTTGGGAGCCGATCCTCCCATTGGTTCGAACATTGACACACCGTGTGGATTTATATTGCCGCCTGCTGCAACACCAACCCCACCCTGAAGCATTGCTGCAAGGTCGGTAATGATATCGCCGAACATGTTATCCGTAACAATCACATCAAACCATTCTGGGTTTTTTACCATCCACATACACAGCGCATCAACATTCGCATAATCTGGTGTGATATCAGGATATTCAGCAGCAACTTCCTGAAAAGTACGCTGCCAGAGATCATGGGCATACGTTAACACATTGGTCTTGCCGCAGAACGTGAGTTTTTTTTTCAAACCTCGCTTTCTACAATAGTCAAAAGCATACCTAATACACCGCTCAACACCCTTTCGCGTATTGATTGACTCCTGAATTGCAACTTCATCAGGAGTTCCCTTTTTAAGGAATCCCCCCGCGCCAGTATAGAGCCCCTCAGTATTCTCCCGAACTACGACAAAATCAATATCCTCAGGACCTTTATCTTTAATCGGTGTTGCAACACCGGGCAAAAGCTTTACCGGTCGCAGATTAATATACTGATCAAGTTCAAACCGCATCCGAAGCAAAATCCCCTTTTCAAGAATGCCGGGTTGCACTTGCGGATGCCCAATCGCTCCCAAATAAATCGCATGGCAAGCTTTCAGTTCCTCAAGTACATTATCAGGAAGCAGCTCCCCGTTTTTAAGATACCGTTCCCCTCCCATATCAAACCACACAAGTTCATATGCGATATTGGTTTTTCGCGCTACTGCCTCTAAAACTTTTAGCCCTTCACGTATTACTTCTGGTCCAGTCCCATCACCGGGTACAACGGCTATCTTATACATATCGTGCATCGCTCCTCTATCACACTATTACAAAATAATTTTTTTACTATATACACTAACAGCGCCGATTAAGTAAACTGTTTTCACCCGCACTTTTATAAAGACATCTTGAGCTCTTAGCCGCATCTTCCGATAAGAGTTCAAGAAGGTCAAAGAACTTGCTCCGTATGAAGTATCATAGTACTATAGAATTGTGACGTTTGCAGAATGTTTCAAAAGGACTATGCTATGAAACTTGAAAATCGCAAACAATGTCCCTACTGTGCTGAAATCATTGACAACAAAGCGATAATTTGCAAATATTGCCAGAGTATTATTGGGGGCGGCTCTGTCGAAAAAGCAGGAGCATTGGTAAGGGTACGGGTAAAAACCTATGAAAAAATATACAGTGGCGATATCTTTGTCCCCCAGCATCTTGATCGCGTCAGTGATGTTATTAATGACAGCAGGCATTTTATCATCCTTATAAACGCCAAAGAAGAATCGAAAACAACCGACACACCAGTGGGTTTTCTTGCGATTAATAAAACAATTATTGAATGGGTCCGTTTGATTGGGACTTAGGCAAAAGATTTACGAAGTGGATAAAATTTATTTTAATTTGATTAAAGTATAGCTTTTTTTATCCGAAATATAGCAAAAAATGCAATATAATTTCTCATGAGAAACTAGTTTTTTTATTTTATATTAAGGAGGCACCATGAAACATCAAAGAGGGTTTACACTTGTTGAAATAGCAATTGTACTTGTCATCATCGGTCTATTGATCGGCGGGATTCTGCGCGGCAGAACATTTATCGAAAATGCGAAAATTAAAAGCGTCATTAAAAACGCTGAAAGCATTACTGCTTCGATATATGCGTATCAAGATCGCTATGGTTTTCTCCCCGGAGACGATAATACTGCTGCAACGCGTTGGACGGGAGCAGTTAATGGCAATGGCGATGGACTTCTGAGTGTTGCTGCAGAACAACAAAATCTCTGCAACCATCTAGAACGAGCTGGTCTTATATCAGGCAGTTATCCAACTGGACAATATATAAAACACAAATATGGCGGTAACATCCAATTTGGCTATGGTGCTGTAGCAGGACATGCTAATGGCAATTACATGAACTTCATCAACCTTCCTGGCAGGGCAGCCGATGCACTTGACAAGGCATTGGATGACGGCATTTACAATACAGGGAACATCCGGTCAACGGTCAACTATAATCAGGGCACAAATGAAGATACTATTATTGCATCAACTGTTTATTACTTTTAACTTATATAGTCTGGTGTCAATACCTCTATACTCAAGAGGAGCTCGGTGCTCCTCTTTTTTATAACTACTAAAAAAGATGCTGAGTTTGTTTCAAAAAAAAGCAAAACAGCCAACCCGCTCAAGCAATAAGCAGAACGTTCTGCCCGGCATTGTCGCCACAGTTACCGACGACAAAAAAAATGAAATTTATGTTGATATTGATTTAGAGCTTGAACCCGAGCAGAATACTGCTGATACATCCAGTTCTTTGAACATACCCCCGGGACTTGCAGCGACCGTTACTCAAAAACGAATAAATAAATTTTTCGATCTCAAGCGCTATCTCCAGCGGCATCATTACGAAGCAATAACCATTGCATGCGGTGCAATCATCGCTATCTCTGCCGGTATTGCCGTATATTTAATGTATGCTGCACCGATCAATGTTCCTGCCCCCTACCCTGTTGTAAAACCGCTCCAGCCTCTTGAAGCACAAGAATCTCAACCAGCAGTGATACATACCCAAGAAGCATCCCAGCCGCAACCACCACCTGCAGTTCAAGAACAAAAACCTTCAAAAATCATAGCAGCAGAAAAAGTTGCTGATGCTTCGCCACCAATCCAAGAGCCCGTACCCGTAACCGATAAAAACAACCTCCCCTCGCAAAAGGAGCAAAGCAAAAACACATCGCTTCCCGAACGTCAATCAACACGCCCACAGCTCCCGCCAGAGCCATCAGTGCCCCCGCAGGAATCAGCAAATTATTATCTTTATGCCGGATATACCTGTGAAACACAAAATGATTTTGCGGGAGCTCTCGAGTGGTACAAAAAAGCACTTGCATATGATCCGCAGGGGTTTCAATTGCTCAATAAAATTTCGTTTGTTCTGCTCAAAATGTCTTTATATGCTGAGGCAGCAACCTATGCTGAAAAAGCACTCAGTATAAAAAAAAATTATATTCCTGCACTGATAAACATGGGCATTATCCGGGCACATCAAGAAAAGTTCGAGGAAGCTGAACAGTTTTTTGACCATGCACTAAAACTTGATAATACCAACGTATCTGCACTCTATAACTATATGCTGCTGTATAAAAAACAGGGGGATTATAAGCGAGCAGCAGAACTACAGCAAAAATTATCTTCCCTTGGTTATCCTTCAAAGAAATAAGGTGTTGGTGAGAATTCTATCAGGAAGGATTGTTAGCATCCCCCTCCAGTGAAAGCACCTCTTGAGATACCCAGCCTGAACCTTTTTCATACTCAAATACTTTATGCCATATGGTACCGTCTGTATCCTGTGCTTTTTCTAAGAGTGCTATTCGTGTTCCTTTATACAAAAAGCCGATGCGAGGCGCTTCACGACTGGGAGCTGACCGCACATTAACGGTATCGTATTTCACGGTTGCATACACGGGATGACGGGATATAACAACCTGTTCTGGAATTGCCGCCGCATGGGGCTCAAGCGGAATAGTTGAAGAAGATATTGTTGTTACGGGTGATTCTTTTTCTCTGTTGGCATTCCCTTTGTCCTTGCCGCTCTCGCTACGACTAAAAACATGCACGAGCCCGAACACACCAAGTGACAATACCAAAAAAGCGATTAAGGCAAAAGCTGTTGTTTTGTAACCAGCGCGCTTTCTTTTGGTTCTTCTTCCGGCAAGATATTGTATGGCATAGATAATATGTCGTTCATGAATTGAAGGGTCATGGTCAATATATGCAGCCATAATCGTCCGTGAAAGGACAAGATTAATCAGCCGCGGGATACCCCGTGAAAACCGATAAACTCGCCGCAACGCGCGCGCACTCAAACGCACATTGTTCTTCCCCGCCTTTCCAAGACGATAGCCTATATAGGCAGCGCTTTCCTGAAGCGTCAGCGGTTGCAGACGAATACGCTCGGTAATGCGCTGGTCAAGCTGTCGCAGTTGCTCATGTGCCAAGCGATTTTCAAGCTCAGGCTGCCCGATGAGAACAATCTGAACAAGCTTCTCCTTGTTAGTTTCAAGATTTGAAAGCAAGCGCAATTCCTCAAGGGTTTCGGTGGGCAAGTTATGTGCCTCATCAACAATAATAATGACAAACCTGCCGGCAAAATACTTTTCAATGAGCAAATCTTTGAGCTCCCTGAAAAGATCGTTTTTGTTTTTCCCTACGGTTTGGAGCTGCAATGCTTCAAAAACGGTCACCAGAAAATCATCAGGTGTAAGGCGCGGCGTCAATATCAGAGCAATTTCTGCCCGTTCTTTCCACTTTTCCCGAAACACATTAATAAGTGTCGTCTTGCCAGTGCCCGGCTCACCAGTGATCATATAGAAGCCCTCGCGGTTTTTGATAATATACTCAAGGGAGTGGAGTGCTTCCTGATGTACTCTTGAGGGAAAATAAAAATGCGGATCAGGCGTTAGCCGGAAAGGGTCTTCACGTAATCCAAAAAAGGCAAGAAGATTGTCCATTAATCGCCGATTTTTGTCACAAGATCATAGACGGGGAAAAGGAGGCTGACAATAATAAAGAGAAATATAAGCCCCACCACAATGATAATAAGCGGTTCAATCATTTTGCTTAGTTTTTCTGCGATGTCATCCACTCGTTTTAGGAAATATTCCGCAAGATATCCAAGCTGCGTCTCAAGAGAGCCGCTGACCTCACCAATCTCTATCATCCTCGTAACAATAGCAGGAAAAATCTTATGCCTTTTGAAGGCATCAGAAATTCTATTTCCAGCAGTGACAGACTCGCGGCTGTCAAGCAACGCTTTCCGAAAAACCTCATTCCCGATAATGTCTGCGGTTATCTCAAGTGCGCGATCGATGGTAATCCCTGCAACGACAAGAATGCGTAATTGTTCTGCAAAAAGTGCAAGCAACTTGTTGTGGATCAGCACCCGCATAATGGGGAGCCGGAGCTTTGCAATATCAATCGCATAGGAAGTGCCGGGAATTTTTTTAAAAAGAAGAAAAAAAACCCACAACGAAGGTGGGACGCAGAGTGCTACATACCAATACTGCTGCGTGAACGCGCTCATATCCATGAGCAGCCTTGTGGCAAGCGGAAGCTCAAGTCCCATGCTCGAAAAAGTTTCCATAAGCTGAGGGAGCACAAATATCATCCAGAAGCCTAATGCTCCAAGCGTTACCACCAGCGCAAACACCGGGTAAATCAATGCCCGAGTAACTGCAGCAACAAGATCCTCAATCCGCTGCAAATGATGGGCAACGTCTTTAAGGCTTTTTTCAAGTGACCCGGTTTCCTCTCCAACCGCAGCAAGCCGAATAACAATGTCAGGGAACACTCCCTGATATTCATGAAGAGCGTTTGAAAAAGACATACCCATTTCCACATGACGCCTGATATTGATTAAAATTTCCCTGAAGCGCCGTTCCTCAACCGTATCAGCAACATCGCTCAAGGCTGTCAAAAGTGGCACGCCTGCCTGAAGCATCAAAGCAATATTGTTGGTGCATTCGATAATATCTCGGCGTTTGATTTTACGATACAACACCCAACGCCGCAATGATCCAAACGTTGAGGCAACTGCTTTAATGCTGACCAGGTGCAGACCGTTATAGGTTATGTTCTCGATAGCCTGCTCCTTAGTCGCTGCCTCAGTGACGCCTTTTACCAATGCGCCGGTTTCATCAATTGCCGTGTAAGAAAAAGTTCCCATTATCCGATAACCCGGACAACTTCCTCATAGGAGGTTATACCTGCTGCCGCTTTTTCCAGTGCATCTTGGCGCATGAGCCGCATACCGTTTTTTATAGCTTTTTCACGGATGAGTTGCAATGAACCGCCCTGATAAATGAGCTCGCGCATATCGTCGTCAATCACAAGTATTTCGCCTGCAACCGTCCTGCCGATATAGCCTGTTGCATTGCAGGCAGCACAGCCTCTGCCCGAGTACCCACTGGTCACCGTTCCCTCAAGTTCCGGAAGCCCCATATCGCTCAGTACGCCCGGTGGGTAGTCGCGTCGTGTCTTGCAGTAGGGGCATATTTTCCTAAGCAGACGCTGTGCAATAACGGCGCGCAGCGATGAAGCAAGCATAAACTTATCAACACCCAAATCAACAAGTCGGGGAATAGAGGTAAGAGCATCGTTGGTATGAAGCGTTGACAACACTAAATGCCCGGTAATGGCTGCCCGAATTGCGATTGCAGCAGTCTCTTCATCGCGTATTTCTCCGAGCAGTATTACATCAGGGTCTTGTCGCATAAAATTCCTGCCGGCAAGTGCAAAATCATAACCTGCTTTCATGTTGACCTGCGTCTGCCGCACCATGCTCAAACGATATTCTACTGGATCCTCCACAGTCATAACATTTTTACCAAGCAGATCTATTTCGCGGAGGGCTGAATACAGTGTCGTGGTTTTTCCGCTGCCCGTTGGACCGGTAATCAAAATAATGCCAAACGGCTTAGCAAACTGTACCCGTAACGTGCGGGTATCACGCTCATCAAAACCAAGCGTGTGCAGACGTAACACCGATGACGAAGCCTGCAAAATACGAATAACAAGGTTTTCGCCAAAAATTGTCGGGACAAGCGAAATCCGCATGTCGTACACACTTCCAAGAAATTCAAATGCGCATGACCCGTCTTGCGGCAGTCGTGTTTCTGCAATATTGAGCTGCGACATAATTTTGATGCGCGAAATAACACCGTTTTGTACATTTTTGGGTAGGCAATACATATGGTTCATCATGCCATCAATTCTAAAAAAAACATGCACCGAATTTTCCATTGGTCTGATATGAATATCTGTTGCATGCCGACGAATACCGTCCATGAGCAAAAGATCGGTTAGATCAGCCACGGTGCTTGACTGAGGTTCAACAACATTTTTTGCATCGGTAATAATATGTTCAATTTTTTTAGGAATTGGATTTTCAAGAAAATAGTATGCGCGCTCAATCGCCTGATAAAATTCCTCAGTATCAACAATGAATATCTTTGCCGGCCTCCCGGTCAACTGCGTTACAATGTCAACGGCTTTAATATTTGTCGGATTGGTTATTCCGATGCTCATGATGCCGTCTTCATAGCTCAGTGGAATAAACTCTGCCCGCTCAGCAACATCTCGGGGAACAGCCCGGAGCGCTTCTTCGGGGATGACGTACTCGGAAAGATCAACAAAATCCAGATTTGACTGCTGTGCAAGAATTGCTGCAATCTCCCGTGAGGCAACAAATCCAAGGGTGACCAATATGCTGCCAAGCAAATTACCCGTAATGTTTTGTTCCTGTAACGCTATGCGAAGCTGCTGCTCGGTCAAAACGCCCTTTTGAATTAACAAGTCACCAAGTCGCACCGTTCTACTCCTCTCTCTGGACAATCATCCGGCATTATGTTCTCAACTGAGGTTTTAAGAGAATGATAATATCGGTCTGCTCATCGCTATGGTCAAACCGCTTAAACAAATACCCAATCAGGGGGATACGACCAATAATCGGTAGGTAGTTGTCATCTGTTTTGCGTTTTGTCTGCACCAGTCCGCCGATGATGATCATTTCATTGTCTTTGACCTTGACCGTGGTGCTGAGCTGCCGCAGATCTACCGTGGGCAAAGCAATTGCCGTTCCCTCTTTGCCAATGGGTCGTTCCTCAAGCCGTATAAGCTCTGAAATAATCGGCGTGATGCTCATCGCTAGTTCACCGTTTTCATTAATATACGGCACAATACCGATCATCACACCTGATAACACACTGCTCGTATCAGTCGTGTACGTAATAACAGGATTGCCTCCGATATTATTAGAGATATTGGTTTCAATCGCTGACAAAAACGTCTGGCTCCGCCCAACGCTCAGCAGTGCACTCTGCCCATTCATAATATTAACCCGAGGGTTAGAGAGCATCTTTACGGTGCCCTGTGACTCAATGGCACGGAGCACGCCGGTAAAGTCATCTGTTGTTATATGAACCTGAACATGAGCGGTGTCGGGGTTGATAACGCTTCCAAAATTATTAGTCTCAATACGGGTTGATCCGGAAGCTACCCATGACCAGTCAAAACCGTACTTCATGCCTTTTGAAAGCGTCACTTCAAAAATACGGGCTTCAATAATCACCTGGCGGTTTAGTGAATTTTTAAGCGCAGTGAGGTATCGCTCTACCTGCTCAAGATCATGTTTTGTGGCAGTAACCATAACCGTTCCGGTCATTCGGTTTATATGGAATGAAGGACGAACAGCGCCATCAGATTCAGCGGTTTGCTGATCGCCTGTTATATGTAAAATCGTTTCTAATCCGCTTTGCACTGCGTCCCAAAAATTAAACGCTTTTGTATCTGCTTCTATTTTCTGCTGCACTTTTCCCTTCAGATCATCATCAACGCCAGTGCCGCGGCCTCCACTGCTTCCACCGCCGCCCTGAGACCCCCCCCCTGCATTCTGCATAGCCGTGCCTAAAATATCGCCGCCGACATCTATCGAATACTGCTGTATCAAAGGTGGCTGCCCAAATTCAAAAATTCGCGTATCAATCGCTTTAATCGTCAGAATATTGCCCTGTAACGTGAAAAAATATCCTGCGCCATTAAGAATGCTACGGATTGCTTCTTCTGCTTTGACATTTTTAATGCTCATGGTAACCGGTACTTCAGGGTTGACGCCTCGCTCAATAACAAGATTCAAACCTGCTGCGTCAGCAATTGAATACAGTGCATCACGCAGCGGTGTATTGCGCAGCTCAACGGTGACAACCCGCGTGCCGAGCGGAACAATGTCATCAGCTACCGGTTTGAATTCTTCCTCATTTCCTTTCTGTGGTTGTGCTGTGGCTGCCTCTACTACGCACCAAACAAACAAAACAACAAAGCCTATTCGGTAAAGTCTTTGTGCATTCACGGCATTTTCTCCAGATAAAGCCATTGTTGCAGCGAGTCCGGAGACTGCCCCTCGTTTGCCAACAATGGCTGGACTAAAATTCGAGTAGGTTCTATTTTTTTGACAAGCAATGATCCGATACGCTCTCCTTCCCGAACCAACATACCACCAACGACTGCAGTCTTTCCCTGTGGACCTATAACAATTGAAGTTACCTGGCATCTGGGCAGTGTCGTTTCCTTTGTAGCAACGTCTAATGACTGTTGGGAACGCGTGCTCATTTGAAAAGGCTGCGATCGTTCGATCGTGGGTCGTGTGCGTGCAATATTCGGTATACTAAAATCTTCTGGAGCAAAACCGATAATCTGCTGCTCCTCAGCGGTTAGTGCCAATTGCAAAGGAATGAAATCAACAACCAAAAAAGAAAAGATAATGATGAGAAACGGCACAGCGAACAAAAGTTTTAATTGAGTATCAATCATGCTGGTAGCGCCTCTGCACTGTGCACTATCCGTTAAAGTGGTGTTTCGTCATCCGCCATTCGTACCACAATATCGAACGTGCATGACCATCGGCTTGCAGTGCTGTCACTGGCATGTTCAGATTGTTCAAGAGCACATCGCCGGATATGTACGTAGGGCATAATATGCGTCTGGAGATAGCCCACACACAATATAATTTCCCGGTAGGTCACTCTTTCAACGTGAATGGTTATCGGAAGCACCAATTCTCCAGCATCTCGCTCTATATCCCCAAAGGTTATGGTAGAACCTTCGAGTGCATGGCGGATGTGGTCGGCTGTTCTCAGTAATGACTCTTTGCTCGTCTGTGTCCCAAACTCAGGACATAAATCGTGCAGCGCACTGCTCGCCTTTTTCATTTTCTCAATTTCTGCTTTCATTTTCACTGTTTTAATGGTGATGTTTGAAAGCTCTCTCACCCAGTTTTCAAGGTTCTTTTGGTAGTTAAAAAGCATCAGGCTCACGCAACAGACGATGCCTGCCATGACACCAGTGCTGAGATAGAGTATTAAAGTATTTTTTAGAAATGCGTGCTTCACTTATATTGCCCGTGTATATTCCATTCCCTTGTTTTTAAATCAAGCGACTCGTCAAGGAGAGTAAAATTTTTAAGACTTTTTATTCCTGCAAGCATATGAAGATAGTCACGTTGCATATGCACCAAATCTTCTGAAGCCATATTACCCTTGAGCACCAAATCAAGGCTTCCATAATCGGCAGACCCCTCTTGCATTGCTGCTGTAATTGACGTTATTATGGCTGTTCCATGAGGAATATCGGCGAGTTGTTGAAGCAAAAAATACACATCAGGCAGCCCTGCATTTCTTCGATAAGATTCAAGCAGTGGCCGATAGGTGTTGAATGCGGCTTGTTCTGACTGATACCGTTCAAGCGTTATATTGACTTCAGGAAGATTGCGTCGCAACGCAACAATATCCTTCCGGAAATCAAAAATCCATTTAATACTAAACCCAGCCTGTATAAGAATAATCAAGGTAAGCAAAGCAAAAAATTGAGCACCGTACCGCAATGTTTTGTCAATTCTGAACAAGGTTTTATCCTGTTGAGGAAGCAAATCTATACCGATTTTTTTTTCAACAAACAGTGCTGCTATGGGAAGCATATAGTCAACTGCTTCATACTTGCCGCGAATTTTTTGACTGAACACTGGATGGGTGAAACTCACTATAGGTATACCGATATTTGTCCGAACAAAAAAATTCCTACACAAGCGTCCGACAAGCACTATGCGTTGGGGATTGAGGCGCAATGTCTGCCGACAAAAATTAACGGTCATGGTAACGTTTTGCATATCGTGATCGCGCATACCAACATCAAAAGCCTGCACCACGCGCACAAATTGAATTTGCCCTTCTTGAGCCAAAAAAAAATGTTTGTTGGTACCTATTTCAAGAACACCCAGCACCGTATCTCGCCCGGCTCCGACAAAGCCCGCAAGCGCAAAAATATCCGGATAGAGCGCATCAATTATTTTCCCCTTCATTATAAACCGCTTGACAAGTGCGCGGATATGCTCTTCACCGACAGCAAATACAAAAACCTCTTTAACTTTTTTTTGTTCGACGACTTTTTCTCCCAGCACTGTATAAATAAAAACGAACATCTGCATTTTTGTAATTTTACGAACTTCATTTTCAATAACCGACCTTAAAAGATTATCAGGAGCAGGTGGCAGGGTAAGCGTGTCAGAAAAACACTGGGTAAAACTGCTGACCACAATAAAATGGCGAGTCTTTTCCTGCTGTAAAAAATCATCAAAAGCCGACTCAGCGACGGTCAATGCATCATCAACCACAAAAGAATTTTTAACCTTCGTGGCATATACGACATTGACCTTATCACCTTCAAAACTAACGACGACAGTTTGATTGGACATATATAATGCTTTTAAAAATAGAAATCACAGCAGGTATTGCTTTAATTCCTTATCTGTTTGCTCCATCGTTGGTACCATCAAAGTTAATCTGGCAGTCGTAGTCGGTATCAACACCATTGGCTGGGATAAGACTTCCCTGAAGCGCTATAGGATTAGTATACGCTATACAATTTGGCTGACTTGTATATCCCTGAACCGACCCGCCGGTGCCTATGCTTGTTATAATGTTGTTTATATTAACAGGGAAGCATTCACTGCCGTTGACGCGATAGTACGTATAGATGCTTCCTGCTGGGCGCCATATCTCATATGCTGAGCAGGGGCTAACAGAAACAGTATAATTTTTGTTGGCAATGTTATCGTTTGTTGCAGCAGGATATTTATTATCACGGACATATACCGTAAAAGAAAATGATGTACAGTTGGCTATACCGCCAATAACGACAGAGTCCGATTGAGTCCAGGTGTTTTCCGCTGCGCCTGCGCAGTTCAGGGAAAAAAGAATGTTTGCCGTGTTTGCGGTGTTTCTGAACGTCAGGTTTGCCGGTGCCGCCGCAGGGTTGCGCTGAATGCACCAGCGATAGTTCTGGTTGGCAACATTAAACGGTACGCCTCCGTTTGCCGCAATGACTGCTCTGTAGGCTGTATTCTGGCTGACAGAAGGTAGGTCTGGTGTTACTATGGTCAATGGTGGCTCCTGAACCGTCAGCACAAACGCTTTGCTTGCAATCGTATCGGTTGTGGCGGCAGGATAGCTGTTGTCACGAACAAATATGGTGAGGTTGAATGTTCCCGCAGCGTTTGGTGTACCGCCGATAACGATGGTGTCCGACTGTGTCCAGGTGTTTTCCGCTGCGCCTGCGCAGTTCAGGGAAAAAAGAATGTTTGCCGTGTTTGCGGTGTTTCTGAATGTCAGGTTTGCCGGTGCCACCGCAGGGTTGCACTGAATGCACCAGCGATAGTTCTGGTTGGCAACATTAAACGGAATGCCGTCAGCGGCAGTTACAATTGCATTATAAATGTTGTTTACTGTTGCAACGGGCAAGTCGCTGGTTGCAACTCTCAGCGGTGCCCCTGGGCATCCGCTTTTGATGCGAAGCTCATCAAGAGTTACCCAAGCTACAACGTCGTCATAGGCTTCCGCCCTGTTCACGTCACCGGCGTAATTATCAACCGCGGGGGTTTCCACATTATACACATTGATTGTTGTGGCGGCTGCATTGACGCCCTGCGTGCCTCCGGTCTGGTTGTTATAGTTGCCGCCGCCGCTGATGATGATGAAGGCAACATTGCTGATTGTTGTTGCAGTCGGGTTTGTGCATCCGGCATCGGTGCACCCGGTTCTGACGCTCAGGCGGGTTGTACTTCTGCCGCAAATAGCGTTTGTTGTTCCCGCTTCAAGGTTGTCGTAAATATAGTAAAAGGATTTGCCCCAAGGATCAACGAGGCTTTTAACAGCGGGGGAAAATTCATCTCCAACAGTTGCGCAAGAGCCGTTATTATCATTAGCAGCACACGGGAGTCTGTTATGAGAAGCCGCAAAACCTATCAAAGCTTCCTTGTTGGAATTGATAGTTTCTTTAGCTTCACTATATTTAGCCCGCTTTGTCAATGGTTTAACCATGCTTGCGCCCATTCCCACAAGCAGCCCGACAATCACCAGCACAATGGCGATTTCAATCAGCGTAAAACCATGGTTAGACTTTTTTCGCATATAAGCACGTTTCAAAAAATAAACTATTGGGGCATGAATGTGTCAAAGGACAGATTTCTTTTTTGAAAAAATCAAATTTACACAAAGGTATTTTGTTAAATATAAAATCCAACCTTTAATTCGGAAATAATTTTAAATTCTGTAGTCTTTTTTTTAAAAGAAATATGATTCTTAGCAGGGAATTGCCTCTTTTGGATTTTTTTTGAAAGAAGTGATCTATTGTTCATTGGGTTAAAAAGGTGGGGAGAAAAAATTCGCAGGTACAACCGAGTAGCACTACGGTTACTAAAACACGAGTTCACCACGTCCCGCGTGGTACTTGCGATGATAACTTACACTAAAATGATCATAGTATTGTTATTGCGATTAATCCCGCAAAGCAGGACGATGAAGCAATCTCATTTTCTGACATTCGCTGCCTTGGTTATTGCTCTATCCGGCTTTACCGTATTCCTGTTTTTTGCCGCACTTCTTCCATCACCTGCCGTGCAATTTCACGGCACCGTTGTGTGCCATGTTCAAGGGTCGCAGATATAATATCAGGAGAGCGATCGAGCTCTGCGGCTCTGAGCTGAATTGGTGCAAGTTCTGCCATGATGTTTTCAAACAAGGTTTGCTTGCACTGGATACACCCTATCCCTGCACTGCGACATCCCTTATCTATCTCCATGAAAGTTTCCTGCGGTGAAAAAGCCTTGTGCATAGTGAAGAGATTACATACTTCTGGATTGCCCGGGTCATTTCGACGAACCCGCTGGGGATCCGTGGCAGCGGTAAGGATTTTTTTCCGGATCGTTTCAGGTGGCTCCAAAATGCCAATAAAATTATTCATGGACTTTGACATTTTTGCCTTTCCATCGGTACCTAAAATTTTCGGGGTTAGTGACAACAACTCATTTGGTTCAGGGAACACAGTCCCAAAGCGATTATTAAAGCGTCGTGCTGTTCTTCTGGTCAATTCAATATGCTGCACCTGATCCTCTCCAACCGGAACAAGCTCAGCTTTATACAGGAGAATATCGGCTGCCTGCAATAAGGGATAGGTAAGCAATCCTGCATTAATGTTGTCCGCATGCTGTTGAGACTTATCCTTAAACTGTGTCATGCGTTCAAGATCCCCCAGCGGCGACAGACAGTTGAAAATCCATGCAAGTTCTGTATGTTCCGGTACCCAGGACTGAACAAACAGCGTGCATCGCTCCTGATCCAGCCCGCAAGCTATCAACGTGCGTGCTGCATTCATAATATTTTTGTAAAAACTGGACTGATCGTAATCTACGGTCATCGCATGATAGTCAACGATACAATAAATACAGTCATACGCTTGCGTGAGAGCAACCCAATTCTTGATAGCACCCACATAATTGCCAATGTGAATGATGCCGGTAGGTTGAATACCGCTGAAAATTCGTTTTCGTGTCATCAGTAGGGATTCCTTTCACATATCAGTACACCAGAAAAAGCTCAAGCACAGGAGAAAACGACAAGCAGAGGTGCGTGGTGCTGGCTACACGATAATCCGTGGAATACGATCGTTAACGCGTGTGGTTGCTTCGTAGTTGATCGTACCGGCCCAGCGTGCAAAATCCTCAGCACTAATGAGCTCCTCACCGCTGCGACCAATAAGTACCACTTCATCTTCAAGCGTTGCATCAGGTATATCAGTCACTTCAACCATTATAATATTCATGCAAATCCTGCCGCGTATCGGTGCACGCTTGCCTCGCACAAGAACGTACCCGTTCACAATGCCTCGGTCATAGCCATCGTAGTATCCCACTGGCAAAATCGCAAGGCGCGTCGGATGGCCGGTTTTATAGGTGCAGCCATATCCGATATACTCACCCGCAGCAATGGTTTTCACCTGTGCAATCCGGGTTTTCCACGTAAATGCCGGTGTGAGCGTGAAGTTGTTATGCCGCTCGCGAACATAGGAAACATAGGTTTCATTCGATGGCCACATACCATAACTTGAGATGCCAATGCGTGCCATGTCCAGATGGTACTCAGGGAACAATATGGTTGCTGCAGAATTGGCACAGTGCCGCATCGGTACCCGAATACCGGCTTCAGCAAGCGCACGGATAGCATCAAGAAACCGTGCAATCTGAAGCTGGGCATAGGAGTGGTCGGTGGTATCTTCGATATTGGCAAAATGGGTTGCAATGCCTTCTATCTCAATATTTGACCACGTTTGAATAAAACGGGCAAATGCAACGACATCTTCAAGTGCGACACCTTGCCGCCCGGTACCTGTTTCGACCTTGATATGGACACGCGCTTTTTTGCCACATGCTATTGCAGCCTGCCCGATGGCTGTTATTGTTTCAGAATTGAACACAACAAGGCGGCAGCCCAGTGCAATCGCTTCTGAAACCGCGGAACAAGGAACATAACCCATAATATAGAGCGGACATTCTATTCCGGCATCCCGCAACAGTCGTGCTTCATACAAAGAATTGATTGAAAGCCAGTCAGCACCTGCTGCAATGAATATCTTTGCAACAGGGACAAGACCATGCCCGTAGGCATTGGCTTTGACACACGGACAAAGGAGGGTGCCACGGCTGAGAATGCGACGGAATTGCCGAATGTTGTTTTCAAGGGCGCCTTGAGAGATCTCAACCCATGTCAGCTCGGAGCCATATGCCGCAGGGTATGTGGTACAGACAGTATCCTGCATTGAAATATCTTCTGCACACTTTCTTGTGGCTATGAAATGATTTTATTCAGCGAGTATTCAATAATCCCTTCCGCACCTTCTTTTAAAAGGCGCGGCACCAGAGTTCGCACGAGCGATTCAGCAATGACGGTTTCAACAGAAAACCAGTCTTTTTGGTACAGATTTGCAATGGTCGGTGCATTCAGGCTCGGCAAAATGCCAATAATGTTTTCAAGCTTATCCCGGGGGACATTCATTTTTAGACCAACCATGCCTTCGGCGTTGAGCGCTCCTTTCAGCAGCATCGCTATTTGGCTTATCTTTTCCCGCTTCCAGGTATCTTCCCATGACTGCCGATTGGCAATCAGTTGCGTGTTGGTTTGCAACAGTTCATGGATGATTTTTAAGCCATGCGCTTTGATGGTGCTCCCGGTTTCTGTTACCTCGACAATAGCATCAGCAAGCCCTTCAACAACTTTTGCTTCAGTCGCCCCCCATGAAAACTCAACGTCAACCTGAATATTGCGCTCCTTAAAATAGTTTTTGGTAAAGTTCACTAGCTCGGTATATATTTTTTTACCCTGCAAATCCTCAAGACGCTTAATTGGAGAATCCTCTTTAACCACGAGCACCCATCGTGCCGGCTTTGCGGTCATTTTGGAGTACACAAGATCATCAACCACAACAACTGATGAGCCGTTTTCCAAAATCCAGTCTTTGCCGGTCAGCCCGATATCCAAGGTTCCGTTTTCGACAAACCGGGGCATTTCCTGTGCGCGCACCAGAGAGCATGCAAGTTCCTCGTCATCAATCTGGGGGAAATAGCTTCGTGAACTGGTTACAATATTCCATCCAGATTTTCTAAAAAGTTCAATTGTAGCTTCCTCAAGACTGCCCTTGGGGATACCTAATTTCAGTTTTTTCACGTTTTTTCCTCCATGTCAGCATGAAAGATATGATAGATTAACATGCGCAAGCGCTATGGTCAACGGCAAAACAAACGCTTTCATGACAGCGCGCGACAGAGATAGAAGACAAACAACACCACCGCACGGCTGACGAAGATAATGCGCACCATAAAACTTATTATTCAGTTTGATGGCACTCGGTATCACGGGTGGCAAACGCAACGCAGTGAGGGTACAGTCCAAAAGACTCTGCAACATGCCCTCCAGCGTATCTTGAATCAACCGATCATCGTGCATGGTGCAGGGAGAACAGATGCCGGTGTCCATGCCATTGGTCAGACTGCTCATTTCACAACCAGCTCGACACTCCCCCTTGACAAGCTCAGAAAAGGGCTCAACAGCATTCTGCCGTCAGATATTGTCGTGTTAGATGTTTCTGAAACAGACCAGCATTTCCACGCTCGCTATAGTGCACGCACCAGAACCTACCAATACTTCATTTGGAACAGCCCTAACCGATCGCCGTTTTATCGGATGTACGCGTGGCACATTCCGCACCGTCTCGACCTTAGCGCAATGCGTGCCGCGGCGCAATTGCTTGTCGGCGTGCATGACTTCAGCTCGTTTCAAGCGTCAGACCGTATCCGCGTTCACCCGGTGCGTGAGGTGCTATCGGTGCATTTAAAAAAAACTGCCCGTTGTCTCATTGTCTTTGAAATTCGCGCTAACGCATTCCTGAAACATATGGTGCGTAATATCGTAGGAACGCTTGTGGCGGTGGGAAGTGGAAAGATAAGTATTGAACAGTTTAAGGAGATTTTTGAAAAGTGTGACCGCACGGCAGCAGGCATGACTGCCCCACCACACGGTCTGTTTTTGAAAGACGTGCAGTACTAAAGAAGATATTTGACTAAAAACATTATCAGGGCGCTTTCGTCAAACCATCCGTATTTTTTTCGCAAGCTTTCAAAAATCCTGTCTTCAATGCGCACAATTTCTTCAGGATGCAAGTATTTCCGTAAGGTCACCAGCATACGCAGAGCTTCGCGGGGAAGTTGTGGAAGCTCTTGAAACGAATCCTCGTGTGCACGAATGTAGGCAGTAATGTTTTTGATCTGCTCATCTACAAGCTCAGGTGATTCCTCAAAGGATAAGCTCTCTCCGTTTAAAGGTGAAGCAGTTACTTTTTTCAATACATCCTCTAGAAAAATATCAGGGGCATCAGCAGCAAGCATTGCAATTACGGCATCCGGCATTTTTCTGGTTTCACGGGCGTAATCACTATACACAGATTCCTCCATACCCTGATGCTGCTCAAGCCTTGGATCAGTGTTTGAAAATCTTTGTTTTGCGGTTACCGATTTCCTCTTTGCCATCGTATGCGTTAAAAAACTCCTCTCTTTGCTTTCTCTTTTAATATACAATAACTATTCAAAATTGCAAATTTTAATTTTATTTTTCCCAGAAAGCTGTAAGCATCAGAGTTCCTCCTGCAAGCCCGTTCCGGGCGCTCACCGCTGATACCACCGCTATCTCCCGACACTTAAGCGCCGTGCAAGGAATGCTGGGAGTCCTGCATTACATATTTTTTGCTGTGCCACGGCAACATTGTAGGCTACCCGCACGAGGTGGTAGGTCTGAGCATCGCTGTCATAAATTCCATAGCTTGCAAGCGGACTTCCGTCACGAGGTTGCCCAACACTACCACAGTTAATAATATACCGACATCCTGCTTGAAGTTTTATGGTAGTATCACGCCGTTGCACAATAGCACCGTTTGGTTGTTGAATAAAAATCATTGGGTAATGTGAATGCCCAACAAAACAGAGGGGCTGGCGGAAACAGGGGAAATTCACGGAAGCGTCATCTGCATTCATAATATACTCCCATGCTTCAGGGCATTCCGGTGTTGCATGCACGAACAGACAATCACGGTCCCCAGACTGAAGCGCCAAGGTTTGAAGAAACGCTCGTACGTGCTTCGTTAGATTTTGTTTTGTCCACTGAATTGATGTACGGGCAAAATCATTAAATGCGCTTTCTGATTCGATGCCTGCTGCAGCTCGATCATGATTGCCGGCAATAAATATTTCAGCGGCGTTACAGAGCATAGTGACACATTCATTAGGATTTGCGCCATACCCCACTGCGTCTCCAAGAAAAACAATACGATCAAGGTGCCGGGCGCTAATATCGGCGAGCACCGCCTGTAAGGCTTCCAAATTTGCATGGATATCTGAAATAAGTGCCAATTTCATACGGACATCCTTAAAAAACGTACTTCCACCTAAAAGAAATCCCGTGACCAACATATACCACGATACCATCTTTAAAAAGTCTTTTTTATGATAATACTCTATGCCCGATTGAGAGCTCCCCATGAAAAGAAGTTGCAGAACGCATTTGTTTTTTATATACAAATGATCTTGCAAATTCCCAACAAAGTTCAAAGCTGGTACGGATTGTTATCCCCTAACCTACCCCAGTAGTGCTCATCGCACCTACTGCGGTATTCTCAAGGAAAGGACATCATCTGATGGACACGGACGGAGAACTTTTGCAAAAGCTCCGTGAGCAGATTGACCAAGTTGATGATCAGCTGCTCGCGCTGCTCAACAAGCGCGCCTCGCTCGTGCTTGAAATCGGTAAAATAAAAAAGCAGGAGCAGCGCCGTTTCCATGTGCTTGAACGTGAAGAAGCAATCTATCAGCGCCTCATTCAGACCAACCCCGGACCGTTTCCTTCAGCAGCAATCCGACCGATTTTTCGGGAAATTATGTCGGCATCACTGTCGCTTGAGAAAGTTTTAAATATTGCCTGTCTTGGACCGGAAGCGACCTTCTGCCACATCGCCGCCATACAGCAGTTCGGTCAAGCAGCGACCTACATTCAAACACGAAGTATCCCTGATATCTTTGATGAGGTAGAGCGCTGCCGCGCTGACTACGGAGTTGTACCAATAGAAAACTCAACCGAGGGTGTCGTTAACCTTACCCTTGATATGTTTATTGAATCGCCACTGCAGATCTGTGCAGAAGTACTTCTTGAAATCTCACAGTGTCTCTTGTCGCATGCTGCAACTCTTGAGGATATTACCGTGGTCTATTCGCATCCCCAGGCGCTTGCGCAATGCTATAACTGGCTTACCAAAAATCTGCCGCATGCTGAGATCAAGGAAACATTCAGTACCGCAATGGCAGCGAAAATGGCTCAGGGAAAACCGCATATCGCAGCCGTTGCAAGTGAGTTCGCAGCAACAACGTATGGTGTCCCCATATGCCGAAAACGCATTGAAGACAATCCCCATAACTATACCCGATTCTGGGTGATCGGCAGTGCTTCGCCCGGCAAAACAGGTTGTGATAAGACATCACTCATGCTGTCAATCAAAGATGGCGTTGGTGCATTGTTTAACATCCTTTCGCCCTTTGCGAACAATAATATCAACCTCACCAAAATTGAATCGCGACCATTCAGAAAAAAACCTTGGGAATATATCTTTTTTATAGACCTTGAAGGTCATCAGGAAGAAGCGCACGTTAAGCGTGCGATTGATCAGGTAACAACTATGGCACAGTTTATAAAAGTGCTTGGCTCATACCCAAAAGGTAGTAGACTGTTATAAATCATTTCCTATTTTACGTATGGCTTATCTTTTTAATCATATCGCTATAGCCGGTCTCGGATTAATCGGTGGTTCCTTGGCTCGTGATATTAAACGCTTGCATATTGCCCGCTGCGTTACCGGATACGGCAGAAACTCTGAGCGCATGCAGAAAGCTCATAACTTGGGACTCATTGATAACTGGCGGGTTGGCTTTGATCACAGCATCTCTGATGCCGACCTTATAGTCATTGGAACGCCGGTATGCAGCATCGCAGAGACCATCAAAGCTCTTGCCCCCTATCTTAAAGCAGGTGCACTGGTCACTGATGTCGGCAGTGTCAAAGCACCGGTGGTTGAAGCGGTGGGTGCAATTATGCCACCGACAGCGTGCTTCATCGGCGGACACCCTATTGCCGGAACAGAAAACTCTGGGTTTGAATCTTCATGCGAAGGACTTTTTGTAAACAGAATATGCGTTCTTACCCCTACCGCTGATACTGACACCACAAGTCTTGAAAAACTGACCTATTTCTGGAAGGCTCTGGGAGCACAGGTTATTACCATGGAGGTGGAGACCCATGATAAAATTTTTGGTGCCATCAGCCACCTGCCGCATATGGTTGCTTTTTCACTGGTGAATGCGCTGGTTGATACGCCTGAATTTGACCGCAAAATTCTCCAGTATTCCGCAGGCGGTTTCAGGGATTTTACCAGAATTGCTGCAAGTGACCCGATTATGTGGCGAGATATTGCCCTCATGAACCGAGGCAACATCCTGCACTGGGTTGAAATGTTCAAGCAGAGTCTGGATACGCTGAGCGAAGCTATAGCATCAGGAGATGATGCAGCACTGGAAGCATTTTTTAAAAAATCACGGGATGCACGCAGAGAACTGTAACGGTGAGGAGAGTTTGTCACACGGGTCAATTTTTAAAACCATGCACTCACCAGACGTCGCCTCATTATTAAGACTGCGCCTATGGATACGATCACTACCTCACCAGCGAAAAGGCTGTCGGGCGAAATAACGCTGCCCGGCGATAAATCAATTTCCCATCGCGCAATCATCTTCGGTTCGCTTGCATCAGGAAAAGTTTTTATCGAAGGATTGTGTACGGGCGAGGATACGTACCGAACCATTGCGATATTTCGGCAGCTTGGCATTACCATCGAAGACGCAGGGAATCGGTCGCTTACCATACAGGGAAAGGGCTTGCGCGGTGTGCTTGAGCCCGACGACATTCTCTATGCAGGGAATTCAGGGACAACCATACGCCTGCTGACTGGCTTTCTGTGCGCTCAACCTTTTTTTTCCACAATTTCAGGCGATAGGTCACTCAACCACCGTCCTATGAAGCGTGTGGTTGAGCCACTCCGTATGATGGGCGCATGTATTAGCGGAAGGCAGGGCGGTAATTTTGCTCCGCTTGCCATACAAGGCACTACACTGCACGGGATCACCTATACCTCACCGGTAGCAAGCGCGCAGGTAAAATCCTCACTGCTGCTTGCCGGCATGTATGCAGATTCGCCGACCACAGTCATTGAACCGGTCGTATCACGTGATCACACCGAACGGCTGCTCTCTTTTTTAGGTGCCCCAATACAAACGCAAGGCACAGCAGTGTCTATTCAGCCATGTGAACGCCTACATCCCGCCCATCTCAAAATCCCTGGCGATATTTCTTCTGCTGCTTTTTTCATCGTTGCTGCCCTGCTGGTACCGCATTCTGAAATCGTGGTGCGCTCAGTCGGTGTCAATCCAACCCGCACCGGCTGCATTGACATTCTTCGCGCCATGGGAGGGAGCATTGACCTCATAAACGAACGTCGGGAATGCGGCGAACCGGTTGCAGACCTCGTCGTCCGCTCAAGCAATCTCACCGCAACAACAATCAGCGGCGATGTCATCCCCCGTGCTATTGACGAACTACCGGTGATCGCTATTGCTGCAGCGTGTGCACAAGGCACAACCGTTATACGGGATGCACGTGAACTTCGGGTAAAAGAATCAGACCGTATTGCGACGATGACACGGGAACTAAAAAAATGCGGAGTTGCCGTCGAAGAACGTGACGACGGTATGATCATAACCGGAAGCGACCGACTCCGTGGCGCAGTTTGCGACAGCCACGGAGATCACCGCGTTGCCATGTCGCTTGCTGTTGCAGGTTTATGCGCCGATGGCGACATGGTTATCAAAGACTGCTCGTGTATTCAAACCTCGTTCCCTGAATTTCTGCAAACACTAAACCAGCTCAAGCAATGAGTATGAAAGCATCTGATTATATCGTCACCATTGATGGTCCTGTGGGCTCAGGTAAAAGCACCATAGGGCGATTGCTTGCCCAGCAGCTTGGGCTTACCTATCTTGATACCGGTGCAATGTACCGTGCGGTTGCACTTGCGGCACAGCAACGGGGCATATCTCCCGATGACAAACAGTCACTGGGAAAACTGTGTGCAGAGATTAATATCTCGTTCCAGCAAGACGCGAACGGTCAGCGGACGCTTCTTTCGGGCACCGATGTTACCGACCAGATCAGAACTCCTGCGATCAGCATGCTGGCATCGCAAGTCTCAGCACTTCCTCAGGTGCGCTCAGCACTCGTGAGTATGCAACGGTATATCGGTCGCAACGGTGGCATTGTTGTTGATGGTCGTGACGCAGGTACTGTCATCTTTCCTCACGCACGCTTTAAGTTTTATCTGGATGCTTCGCTGGAGGAACGCGCACAGCGGCGTTATAAAGAACTTATTGCAAAAAAAATAGAAGTTGATTATAATGTTTTACTTTCTGAAATCGAAAAACGCGACAGAGATGACAGTACGCGCACGATCGCACCTTTGAAGCCTGCACCTGATGCTGTCATCATTGATACTACGGGGATGACGATTGAAGCGGTTCTGAAGACAATCTCTGAAAGGATACTCTGCAGCACTGCTTCTCGCTCATAATTCATACAGGAAGAGAGGATCGAAAGGAATGGAACAAACAGTCAACGAACAGCAGGTACCACAAACAACAGTACCCGAAGTGACCGATGCACCAGCTAACGCTCATACAGCCGAGTCTTTCGAGGCGCTGCTTGAAGAAAGCCTTGGAGCAAAAAAACTCCAGACTGATGCCGTAGTACAAGGCAGGGTTATTCAAATCACCCCGGATTATGTTATCGTGGATGTTGGATACAAATCAGAAGGACAAATTCCCATCGAAGAATTTAAAGACCTCGAAGGAAATATAGCCATAAAGGAAGGCGACAAGATTGATGTCTATGTCGAGGAGTGGGAAAATGAAAACGGCATGATGGTTTTGTCAAAAGACAAAGCTGATAAAATGAGGATTTGGGATACCGTCAGCAAAGTATACGAAGAAGACGGGATTATTCAAGGGAAAATCATCTCAAAAATCAAAGGGGGGCTTGCCGTTGATATTGGATTGAAAGCGTTTCTTCCGGGTTCACAGATTGATCTGCACCCAGTTCGTGACCTTGACCGTCTCATCGGACAAACCTTTGATTTCAAAATACTCAAGCTGAGCAAAAAACGGGGCAACATTGTACTGTCTCGCCGCGTTATTTTGGAAAAAGAACGCGAAAGCCTCCGTGCCGAGACCATCAAGAAAATTGAGGAAGGTGCTGTCCTGAAGGGCATCGTTAAAAACATCACCGATTACGGTGCATTTATTGATCTGGGCGGTATTGATGGATTGCTCCATGTTACTGACATTTCGTGGGGCAGAATAAGCTCTCCACGAGATTATTTTAATATCGGCGACACCGTTGAGGTAAAAATTTTGAGCTTTGACCGTGAAAACCAGCGGGTTGCGCTTGGGTATAAACAGCTCCGACCAAATCCCTGGGACAACGTTCCTCAAAAATATGTCGCAGGTGCTCGTGTTACCGGTAAAGTGGTCAACATCACCAATTACGGAGCATTTATCGAACTTGAGGAAGGGGTTGAGGGGCTTATCCATATTTCTGAAATGTCGTGGACAAAAAAAATCAAGCATCCCTCACAGGTCCTCTCGCTTGGTGATATTATTGAGGCAGTTGTTCTGGACATTGACCTTGCCAAAAAAAGAATATCTCTCGGCTTGAAACAGCTTGAACCCAATCCGTGGACCGTTATCGAGGAGCGGTATCCGGTCGGAACAGTCGTTGAGGGGAAAATCAAAAACATCACTGATTTTGGCATCTTTATTGGGCTTGACGAGGGCATTGACGGACTCGTGCATATTTCCGATATCTCGTGGACACAAAAAATCAAACATCCCGGCGAGATATACCGGAAAGGAGACATGGTCAAGGCGGTGGTCCTGAGTATTGATAAAGAAAACGAGCGTTTTTCACTGAGTATTAAACATCTTGAGCCTGACCCGTGGGATGACGTACCCAAAAAATATCGGCGTGGGCAGGTCATCACCGGAACCGTCACCAATATAACTGATTTCGGCATTTTCCTAGAGATTGAAGAAGGTGTTGAGGGGCTGGTCCATGTTTCTGAAATCAGTGAAGACAAGGCAAAAAATCTCAAAGAAGTGGTGCATGTCGGCGAACCGCTCGAGGTGTTGATTATCAGCATTGACAAACGCAATCGTAAAATTGGCTTGAGCCTACGAGAACTCAAACAAGTGCAGGAGGAGCAGGAAGTGAAAGACTTCCTTGCCCAGCAGCAGGCAGAAGCCTCATCAGCAACACTGGGCGATGTGATGCAACCGGCGACATCCGACGCACCATCGCAACCCGAGCCTTCTGATGATGCTCCCGTATCAAAAGCATCAGAGCCTGAGCAGCACTAACAGCTCCCTGTTCAGTATTCTCCAAGGAAGGCATGCACCCTGCTGCCTTCCTTTTTTTGCATAAAAATGTTTTTAAGAGTGCCAGCATGAGAAGAATTGTGAGGTTTTTTTTCTATGGTGCAGTTTTCTGCGGGCTTGCGTTTCTATGCCTATCCTTACTTGACCGAGCAGGCGTGCTTGACCGACTTGCTCCTGGACCCGCGGATAAAGTAGCAGTGCTTGAAATTACCGGCGTCATTACGCAGTCACGCCCCATCATTGACAAACTGATCAGCTATCGTGAAAATGATAAGGTCAGGGCGATTGTTGTTCGGATTGACTCACCGGGCGGTGGTGTAGGACCAGCACAGGAAATTCATGAAGAAATTCTTAAGACACGGGACAGCAAAATCATCGTCGCATCAATGGGATCAGTCGCTGCATCAGGCGGGTATTATATTGCCTGCGGCGCCCATAAAATTGTTGCCAACCCCGGCACAATAACAGGGAGCATCGGCGTTATCATTGAATTTGCCAACATCGAAGAACTGCTCGGCAAGATAGGACTAAAAAGTGTTGTTATTAAAAGCGGTAAATATAAGGATATCCTATCGCCGACCCGCGAGCTGCGCGATGAAGAACGCTTGCTCCTGCAAGAGGTGATTGATACCGTGCACAGCCAGTTTATCAATGCTGTTGCCGAAGGACGCAAACTTTCCCGAGACCAGGTCGTAGCAATTGCAGACGGCAGGATCTTGTCAGGCGAGCAGGCACTGAAGCTTGGTCTTGTTGACACGCTCGGCAATCTGCAGGATGCAATCAAAATCGCTGCTGAACAGGCTGGCATCTCCGGTAAGCCAACCGTTCTGTATCCTGAGAAGAAAAAGCCTTCCCTGCTGGAGTTTTTTATTGATAGTGCTCTCAGCAGACTTCAGACACGTATCGTACAGGAGTTTACTGGCGCCCGGTATCAAATGCCTCAGCCCGAATAAGCACCAGCGCCAGGTGGTATGGCAATCGAGAGAGAGAATTACCATGGCTATTGTTGAAATAAGCATTGTACCAATCGGTACTGCAACGACCAGTGTCAGCAGCTATGTTGCTGATGCGGTCAGTATCTTAGAGCGTTCAGGGCTTCGGTATCAACTAACCCCTATGGGCACAATCATTGAGGGAGATCTTCGTACCATAATGAATGTGGTCATTGCGATGCATGAGTCTCCCTTTGCAAAAACCGTCCAGCGTGTGTACACTGTCCTTAAAATAGACGACCGCCGTGATACAGAAGCTCATATGGAACATAAAGTGTGCTCGGTAAAACAAAAGCTTTCTCCACCACGGTAATCTGCCGAACCGTTGCAAACGTCAAACACCTGCAGTGAAGGTATGGCATGAAGTGGTACCTGAGAATCGAATACAGCAAAGGGTATCATAAATTCAAAAATAAAAAGTATCGCTGCGTCTACCCCTTATGCCACATGATCCTGCAGGGAGCCTGTGTTGCAACGTTCTGTGCCTTAATTTCTTTCCTGTATTCAAACATCTCCTGTGCTGGTGGGCCACTCAATACTGCTTTCGGTCGCAGCGTGGTCTATCAGGAATTATCACTCCCCCTTGCCTATAGAGTTGATCAGGGAAATTTGGGTACGCTCAGCAATGCCCAAGCAACAGCTCTGGTAGACAGTTGTTTTGCCGTATGGCAGGCAGTTCCTACCGCCCGCATCAGCTTTGTCAATGAAGGTTATCTTTCCGAAGATGTTGCAGGGTCGAACGTTTTCTCCTATTTCAATGACGCTGATGGACTGAACCCGATACTTTTTGATTCAGACGGTTCAATGGTTGATGCGGTCTTTGGTATAGGCGCAAAAGATTCGGTCATTGGCTTTGCCGGTTCTGATGTTGATCAGGCAACTGGCTACTACACTGAAGGTATCGCGGTTATCAACGGCAGATTCTCTGAAGTTTTCTCGTATGAACAGTTCAAAGCAACGTTTGTGCATGAATTTGGGCACTTCATTGGTCTTGACCACTGCCAAATCAATACACCGTATGCTGGTGATGGCGACACGGCAAACGATATCTATCTGCCGACCATGTTCCCTACGGCAACCGATGATGACACATCTCTTTCCACCCTTAATCCCGATGACGAAGCTGCACTCACGCTGCTCTATCCCCAGTCGCCTGCAATTGTTGATGCTGCCTACGGGAAAATTAAAGGGAGTGTGAAGTGGCATACCGGACTGCCGGTACTTGGTGCAAATATCGTTGCGGTTAAGGTCGGTGATGAAATGATGAGTAGATTTTCAAGCGTCTCGGATTATTTTCAGCAGGACACTGGAGCGTTTGAGATGCTGGTAACCCCGGGTACTTACCGGCTCTATATAGAACCGATAAACCGCTCCTTTACCGGCGGATCGAGTGTCGGTCCCTACGCACAGACCTTGTTGTCACCTTCCTTCATAAAACCGGTAAAGACCACGTTCTACAACACCGACCTAACGGTCGGACCGGGGGACACGGTACAGAACATTATAATAACCGCACGCCCGTCGCGTGCCAGTACGCTCTGCCCCGCTGAGCTTCTGCTTGGCACTACTGCGCAGGCAACAGGTGTTTTGAGACAATTTCGAGACTCGGTGCTCGCTGCCACCCCCCTCGGTCGCAGGTATATCCTGCTCTATCAGACCTATTCTCCTGAAATTAACAGCCTGCTCATGCGCAACGCTGCAGTACGTCGCTTATGTGGGTCGGTGCTGCGTGTGTTTGCCCGGGAACTCCAGACCATCATGGGCAACCCAGAAGCCGGCATCAGCCCGAAACTGCAACAAGAAATCCACGTGCTCTGCCAAACCATCGGTGCCGCTTCACCTACCCTTCGGACAGTGCTCAATATCATTAACCATAACGGCGACCTCAGTACCATACTTTCGCAACTGATCAAAGCCGCACCGCTTCATGCAAACACCTCCACCGTGGAGTAATCGCAATGGCATACAAGGATTTACAGGACTACCTCCAAGACCTGAGAGTGCACCATGAGCTACATCAAATTTCTGTTGAAGTTGATCCGGTACTTGAAATTACTGAAATCGCCGACCGTATGGTAAAAACCGGAGGACCTGCGCTGCTGTTTGAAAAGGTGCGCGGCTCTGCTTTTCCGCTTGCCATTAACCTGTTCGGCACGTACGCACGTATGTGTCGGGCACTGAGCGTTAACAGCCTTGACGAAATTGCAGACCGCATCAATTCTTTTATTCCCAGCGCTGCACCTACCTCCCTCAGTGACAAATTGAAACTTTTACTGCGTCTTAAAGAAGCCGCGGGATTCCAACCGAAAATGATACGCTCAGCCCCAGTACAGCAGGTCGTTGAAAAGCCCGGCAACCTGACAACCTTGCCCGTCCTACACTGCTGGCCAAAAGACGCTGGGAGGTTTATTACCCTCCCTCTTGTTATCACCAAAAATCCTGACACGGGGATCCAAAACATGGGCATGTACCGGATACAGATTATTGGTGAGCAGAGTGCCATTGTCCACTGGCACGTGCACCACGATGGAGCTGCTCACCACCGTCGGTGCCAGGAACGTGGTCAGTCAATGGATATTGCGATTGCACTGGGCTGCGATCCCGCAACGATATACGCTGCAACTGCACCGCTCCCTCAAGGAATTGATGAGCTCTTATTTGCCGCTTTTTTGCGTAGCGCTCCGGTTGAAGTCGTCCCTGCGGTAACAGTTGATTTGCAGGTTCCTGCCCATGCAGAATTTATCATCGAAGGAAAAGTCTCCTGCACAGAAACACGACGGGAAGGACCTTTTGGGGATCATACCGGCTTTTACTCCCCTCAAGATTACTACCCGCTCATGGAGGTTACCGCTCTTACCAGAAAAAAGGCTCCGATCTATCCTGCAACCATTGTTGGCAAACCGATCATGGAAGATTATTTTTTCGGTAAAGCAACCGAGCGCATTTTCCTACCACTTCTGAAGCTGCAACTGCCTGAAATTGTGGACATCAATTTTCCTGCTGCCGGAGTCTTTCACAACTGCGTTTTGGTCGCTATCAAAAAAATGTATCCCGGACATGCCCGTAAAATAGCATCGGCGCTGTGGGGTATGGGGCAGATGATGCTCACCAAAACAATTGTTATTGTTGAAGACAATGTTGACGTGCACAACCTTGAAGAAACTGCGTGGATTGTCTTCAGTAACGTTGATCCTGAACGCGATATTTTTACGGTCAAAGGTCCGCTGGATGTCCTTGACCATGCATCACCAACCCCCTTGTATGGCTCAAAAATTGGAATTGATGCAACCCGTACGTGGCAGGAAGAAGGTCACAGCAGACCTTGGCCTGAAGCTATCACCATGGATGAAGCTATGGTCAAGCGTGTCACTGCCCGCTGGAAGGAATATGGCTTTGAGTAAAATCAAACTCCTTCTGAATATGATCAAATTCGAGCACACCGTGTTCGCACTGCCGTTTGCCTACCTCGGTATGGTGCTTGGCGCACAAGGGCTGCCCAGTCTTTCAGCCTTTTTCTGGATTACCAGTGCTATGGTAGGTGCCCGCAGTTATGCTATGGTTATTAACCGGCTCTGTGACCGATCACTTGACAAAAAAAACCCTCGCACACAACACTGGGCATTACCATCAGGCAATGTGTCGCCGCGAGAAGCCTTGTTGTTCGGTATCGCCTCGCTGACGCTTTTTTTCATCTCAGTTGCTATGCTCCCTTCACTATGTCATAAGCTTTGGCCCGTTGTTCTGCTGCCGATGACAATCTACCCCTTAACCAAACGGTTCACCAGCCTTTGTCACTTTTTGCTTGGATTTTGTCTTGGGCTTGCACCGCTCGGCGCATGGGTCGCAACTACCAATACACTTCCGCCACTGGGTATTCTTGTGCTTGGCTTTAGCGTTCTCTGCTGGACTGCTGGATTTGACATCCTCTACAGCTGTCAAGACTATGCATTTGATCTGAAGGAATCGCTGTACTCGATCCCTGCCAAACTGGGCATTGCCCCTGCCCTCACCCTGACACGACTACTCCATGTGGTGACCGTCATAAGCCTCGCATCACTGGGATGGTTTTTCCCGCTGGGCATTGTCTTCTATCTTGGTATTGTTGTAATTGCAGGGTTCCTCTGGTACGAAAACAGTATTGTGTCCGCCCATGATCTTTCCCGCATCAACGTATCTTTTTTTACGGTCAATGGAATTGTCAGCATCTGTGCTTTTTTATTCACGTTCGTCTCGCTTATTTTTCATTTGTAATCCTTCCAACAGTTCACTATACTTAAAAATACGATACGCAACTTTTTGACTGTAAAGGGGTTTAATAGACAGAAAACATAATACCTACAAATCCCTTTACAGGAGCATCGTATATATGTACCCACTATATCGAAAATCTTTTTTCTATATTGCTTTAGTGCTGAGTTTTCTCCTAAGCGCGCTTGTGTGTGCCGACACCGTACTGGCACAAACAGGCACAATCGCCCGCGGCAAGGGGCATGGCAGCGTTAGCTTCAATGGCAGCGGTACGATAAGCATCAACGGTGAAGGAGTGCTTATTGCAAGCGACAATGCTTCAGTAACCTTTACCCTGGGAACTGATGCTGCGGGGAAGGCGATTGAAAAAGTACCAGAGTGTATACCGACCGGTAATGGCTACTGCATCTATCTGGGAACTGGCGATCATGCGCCACTCGCCGGGCAAAATGGAAAAGCTGAAGTATCAGGCGAAACCATACAAGTGTATTTTACCGGTTCCAACATAGGTCTCACCGCGCAAGGCACCGGAACATTAGTCCTGAAGGGCTATGGTATTTATCTTTACGATAAAACCGTTGGACGATGGACATCAGACAAAACAGGTGCCGTAATTCTTCTGCAACCGTAACCAACTTCGGGAGGAAGGGAACAGTCGTGATCGTACGAAAAAAAATAATTTCCGGTGCAGCGGGTGCGGCTCTTCTTTGTCTGTTCTGCATAACCGCACATGCGGCTGATATTCGTCCTGCAAGAATTAAAAGCGCTGCGACTTTAGAAAAAAACTATTTTTTATTGCTTTTTGGATTTAAGTTCCTGCTACCCGAAGTCGTAACACTGGATTTCAACGACAACGGGACTTTCTCCCTTTCTTCAGATCTCTTTGATGCTCCTGCTACGGGGAATTACAAGAAAGGGCTCTTTTTGATTAATGGTCGGGGAAGCACCGGAATGTTTTATGATGTTGATTTTCAGGAGCAAATCAGTATTGACTATACCCTGACTGCATTATCCATAGGATTCCGGGCTTTTTACCTCATGGGGATTGGCAAACGAGAATTTACTTTCTTCTCGGATGGGTTTAAGGTCATCGAAACCTTCATCTTTCAGGGACCGGGTTTTTAATTTTCCGCAGATAAAAGACACTTCTTGCTTTTTTAAAAAATGTTACACAATCCGTCCTACATCGAAGGAAAAATTCAAACACCCCGATCTGCACTCGCAAAAACATAAAAGGAGAGAGTTACTCGTCTTCTTTTTGAGAAAAGCCTTTCAGCAGCGCTGCTACATTCTTACCCAGCACGGTGTGATTGTAACCACCTTCAAGGATTGCAAAATACCCTGCTGAGCAGCGCCGCGCAGCCTCTGCGACAAGATGTCCAATGGTTGCGTAGTCTTCCGTGGTGAGCAGACCTCCCCAATCATCAACATGATGATCAAAACCGGCGGAAATCCCAATAATATCAACCTCGATGGATTGAAGTTTCTCCTTAACCTCTGTGTAATAGCCTGCACGTGAATGCGACTGTGGGTTCAGTATGTCAACCCACGGTTCACTTCCTAGGATATTCACCGTTCCATCACCGTAATGCAGATCAATGTCAATGACAAAAGCTTTGTGGATGAGTCCCTCGTTTTTAAGCGAGGTAAGGGCTATCGCCATGTTATTGAAATAGCAAAATCCCCATGCGCTGCTCCGTGATGCATGATGTCCGGGAGGACGAAGGAGACCAAAAGCAGGCTCCCTAAGCCCAATCCGTGCCGTCTGTAGGGCAGCACCAGCCGCAAGTGCTGCAGCCAAATATACCCCTTCTGCTTTGACTTCCTCGATATGATCACGGCTGTGCACTGTACCAATTTGCTGTTCGGTTGCAGGTTCGGGCGTAACAAATTCTACCCAACCCCTGAGCGCCGCAACAATCGGCTCAAGTCTGCCTGATGCTGCTGCAGGATCCGACGTATACTGATGATAAAATGCCTCATGGAATACAACCTTCATGGTATGCCTCTCTTTTAGTTCAGCGCAAAATGCTGAGCACTGAGTGCTCAGTGAAAACACCGGGGCACTCGGCGCTCTAAAAAAAAATCTTCACAACAAGCACGGCAATGACAATGCCCAGCGCATCGGCAATCACGCACACGGGCACAAGATACCTTGTGTTGCGGATACCTACAGCCCCCAGATACACCGCGAGTACATAAAACGTTGTTTCAGCGCTCCCCATAATCACCCCAGAAAGTCTGCTTGCAGTGCTGTCAGGTCCTGCTGTTTTTACTATCTCAGTAAATAATGCCATTGAAGCACTTCCGGACAATGGTTTGATCAGAGCAACCGACAGCGCCTCCGGCGGTATGCCAATAGCTGTTAAGGAGCTGGCAATCCCTGCCTTAAGAAAATCAAAAACACCTGATGCTTGAAACGCTTTGACTGCAATAAAAATGGCAAGCAAGTAGGGGAAAATATTTACCACAACCTGCAGACTTTCTTTTGCACCTTCAACAAAGCAGTCATACACGCGCACCTTTTTAAATGCGCCATAGAGAACAGTAAAAAGAATAAAACCCGGAATAGCAAACTGTGAGACAAACGCTATAAATTTCATCGCATCAGCCTCCGGAACAGCAGCAGCACAAGCACCGCAACTACTGCGGAAACAATGGTCGCGCAGAGCGTCGGGAGTACAATTGCCGTTGGATTTTTCGAACCCATCTCAGACAAAATCCCTACCACCGTAAACGGAATAAACTGTATGCTTGCCGTATTAAGCACAATAAACAGCATCATTTCAAAGGTAATACGGTGCTTGTCTTGATTGAGTGACTGCAGGTCACGCATAGCCTTAATGCCGAGCGGCGTCGCAGCATTCCCCAGACCGAAAAAATTCGCCAGCAGGTTCAGAGTAACTGACGAAATTGCCGGATGATCGGCAGGAATCGCCCTAAAAAGCCGGGTGATGAAGGGTCTGAAAAAAGAGGAAATGTGGTGAATCAGTCCCGACGCTTCGATAATCTTCGTGATCCCCAGCCATAGTGCGACAATACCTAAGAGAAACAGTGATGTCTCAACGGCAATACGAGCACCCTCAAACAAGGCTTTGGTAAGCGCTTCAAGCCTGCCAGTAGCTGTGGCAGCAACAATGCTTACGGCAATAAGAAAAATCCAGACAATATTCATAAAGCTAAATGGCTCACTGCAAGTAGTAGCAGTAAAATAATCAATAATCTTTTAACGCATAATCCATATCAACAGTCTCCAGTATCGCCTTCATTCACAATAAATGTGATTCTTTTTATAGTATGTTGTGATCGCGACTCCTTCAAAACGGGATGGAGCAATCTGGTAGTGAAAACAACATTGTTTACTCAAAGCAGCTAAACGGTTTTTAACCGATAGACAATCAGCTCAAAAAAACGATTAAGTGGACAATCAGGCTGTGGACAGTAAAGGCATTGATTACGGAAAATATCCGCCCATTCGCTGATGAGTACATCTCCGTGCTTGAAGTCAGTACCGTTCAGTGCGCGGTCACAACAGGATGTGCAAAACATTTTTTTAAGTTCGTACAGCCGCGTAAGTGCAGCATCCTGCTGCTTGATAAGGTTTGCCAGCCCTTCCCTCAGTGACGAGGTCCGCAAATTATCCGATGATTGTGGAAGAGCGTCACAGGGTCGCATACCAAAAACATCAGCGTGGTTTTGCTGGAGCCACGCAGAAAACTGATGCAGTTTGCAGCCCTCATAAAATGCGCACTGCCGTCTGCCATGCTGAACTGATACGGTGAGCAGATGATAGGTTTTGTTGTCGCCAGCAGGGGGATCGCCTGATATCGCTAACGGACAGGTACTCACACAGTATTCATAGATGCCCTCGCTCATGCTGAGCTGCATATCTTGGTCTTCTGCCAAAAGGTCAGCAAGCAGCAAAAGATGCCGAAGCATTGTTTTTGCTCGCAGCATCTGATACACAAAGTTTTTCGTTCGCTCAATGCCTGGCTCAAGGATGTTTTTGATCACTGCCATACAATCAAATACAGTAACGGGTTTCTGCAGTATGCTGCAGCAGCGGCTTGCTGAGAGCAATTCGTCACGGTATATTGCCCGATCAAAAACCGGAACAACGGTAACGCCTTCAGCACATTCCGGAAGCGGAAAGCGTGCATTGAGAAAAGCTATCAGTGGTCGTTCTTTCAAAATGCAGTTCTGTGCCTCAGTAAACGTTTGAACCATAACCGGAATCAAGTCAAACTGCCGTACCGCAAATGCAAGCGTGCCAGCGGTCTGGCTATCATCTTCATAAATTAAAACTTTTATGTTTCGCTCCATCAAAGTCACACCCTCTCTTCTGTGGTAAACAGTTTCGGTTCAGATACCCTGTGTCGTTGAGCATTCTCCTTATACACAGCGACATTTCTTTCCAACCTATGGCATGAACATCTTAGTGGTGCATACCTCTAAAAACGAGATTGCGTTGTCATCCCGCAGAACGGGACTCCTCGCAATAGCACACAAGAAGCTGTTATTGCAAGCAAGTGATCCGAAGCCACAAGCGAAACGTGGCAGTCGGCGGTCTCAAGTTAGATCAGCATTGTTTGTAGCTATATCTTGTGTGTAGTCATGGAAATCTCTGAGAAGCCATATTTTATCTTAATGTATGCAGGTAATGGCGTTGAGCGGATTCATACGGTGCGACAGGTTCACCTGGATGGTGAAGAGCACCGCATGCCGCGCAAGCAGGGATGCCTGCCACGCATGAGCGAAAACGCCATTTCATGCACGTGATAACTTACAAATCGCTCAATGTGGGTTTTAGAAAAAATAGCATAAATACAAAGTGAGAAGCAAAATAAAAAGGCAGGTTAGTGATAACTAACCTGCCTTCAAAAAACTCCTATATACTACGGTTACTATGACATTATGACATGCTGTCGCTCAGTGTCCGTGCTTGCTGCTTGGTGATCTTTTCCCAAATATCGGGTCGTTCTTTCTTAATGCGCTCATCGTGCCTGTGTATTTCCCGCCACATCATGCGCGGCGACTGGTATTGGCTCCAGCTTCCATCCATAGTCACGCCGTCAAGCAGTGAAAAGAGATATTCAACCTGCTCATCAGTATAGTAGGGAATCAGGGCGTAACCACTGGTGACCTGCATCATGCCGTCATCATTAAACTCAAACGTTTTCAACCATTTCTCGGTGTATTCTTCAAATCCGGGTTTGCCCTCAAGTTCCTTTGCAACAGCTTCAGCAGCCCAAAATCCGCAGTTGAGTGCACCTTGTGCTTGCGTCTCGACAAACGCTGCCGCATCGCCAATGGCAAGCACATTGCCTTTGTATGGCTTTTTCATGGGTGAAAACGCCTTAGTCATACAGGAATGGCACTGTTCGATTTTTGCATTTTCAAACATATAAGCAACCGGGCTCTTTTTGGTAAAAAATTCATAAAGATCCCACGGCATCTGTTTCGGATGTCCGATGAGAATCAAATCAGCCCATTCAAAATGTCCGGCAGGTCCTGTTCCAAGAAGAGGGGCAAAGTTTGAGCCATAGCACAGCCCCCAAAATCCGCACCACTGTTCAGGACTATAATCCTTCACTCCTGACATATACACCGCAAGTGTCAGCGCCGAGGCAAAATATACCCGGTCTTCATTCATGCCAAGGGTTTGTGCAACCTGCGCACTTGCCCCGTCTGCAGTGACAAGTTTTTTCGCTTCAATGGCAAAGCGCTTGCCGTGTTTTACGCATTTAAGAAGCACCTTATCAGGTGAGTCAATTGCCTGATAACAGGTTGTTTCGTTGATATACTCCACACCAAGCGGCAAAACCTCGTCCAGTATCTGCTGTAGCAACCCTGCTTTATCATACTTCCAAGCAAACGGACGATGGTCAGGCCATGCATAGTGCGCGTGATGTTTGAGGTTGCGGGAATAATAATACTTATCCCTGACCGGACACAGGGCACCTTTGTATGTGAGCTCCCATCCCCATCGTGAGGATCTGATGGTATTGACACTGTCTCCATCAATCCAGCCTTTTGCATTCAACGGCTTTCCCGGTTCGACAATGATAGTGTCACCGTTATAATTTTCATCTAAAATAATATGCTCGCTACAATAGCGGGTCATTTTTGAGATGTCTTTGCGCTTTTCAATCAGGGCAACCTTGAGCCCCTTCTTTGCAGCCCATTTTGCTGTATGCAACCCACCGGGGCCAGCGCCAACAATAGCAAGATCATATAAAGACATATCTATGTCCTCCTTCCCTAAGGGTAATTAGCTGATCGCCCCAACCGGGCAGTAAATTTCACAGGTATGACAAGCCATACAGTTCTGTGGATAAACCTGTGCATGTTTGTCATAGCCACCCCGGTCGTCAAGTTCCAGCGCACCGACCGGACAGTTTTCCATGCAGGAGCCGCAGCCAAGACATTTGTCGCGGTCAACTTTTATGTACTCACGGCATGACGGGCACAGGTTGAAAAACTGCGGCAATGCTCGAAACTGCTTTGAAAGTTTTTCAAGGTGTGGCACCGGTGCAAATGGATTGCCGCATTTCAGACATGTTTTTAATTGATATTCAACCTGCCAATTAAGAATCTCCCGTTTGGGCCCTTCTTCGGAGCATCCATCAGGAGTGCAGACTGAAGAACGCTCGAGATCGTTTTTCTTAACAATTCCCGTCGGGCAGATAAATGCGCAGGACCCACAGGCAATACAGTCCTCAGCCGTTTGATGAAAAGGGCTGTCAACGATACGGTTTTTCCCACTGCCGGAGAACTGAATCGCACCAGCCTGAACCACTTCATTACAAGCCCTCACACATAGCCCGCACACAATGCAGTATTCATTCTCTTTTCCGTACTCAACCGGACTTTCAGAAACGCCGTATTGCTGGGCAAGCTCCTGCACTTTTTTTACATTTGGGCATCGGGCAAGCAGCAGTTCAAGAACTACCTTGCGGGCTGCAATCACGCGCGGACTCTCAGTCAAAACCACCATGCCCTCAGCAACGGGGTAGGTACACGAGCTTTCGATTGTCGTCCTGCCGTTATTTTGAATTTCTACAATGCACAGTCTGCAGGCACCATAGGGCTCAAGGGCATCATTATAACAGAGCGTAGGAATGTCAATGCCGCTAGCACGCGCTGCCTGCAGTATGGTCGTTCCTTCCGGGGTCTTTATTTTTTTGCCATTGATTGTCAGTGTCACCATACGTCATGTACCTCAATCTATAGTTGTCATTATCGTTGTTTCGTTCTGACGTCAGTTTTTGTTCATGCGTTTCTCAAGTTCTTTTGGGAAATGCTGTATCACCGACAGCAGCGGTGCGGCAGCTGTTTTGCCAAGTGCACAAAACGATGCATCCCGCATGCCCTCGCTCATGCGCCGGATCAGCGCAATATGTTCCTTCGAGCCCCTGCCCTCCATAAACGTTTCAATAATCTCCTGAAGCCGTTTGACGCCTTCTCTGCAGGGCACGCACTTGCCGCACGACTCTTCAGCAAAAAAGTCGGTAAAAAAGCGTGCCATGTCAACCATATCCGTGCCTTCACCCATAACCAGAATACCGCCTGAACCGAGCAAGGTTCCCTGCTTTGCAAGCGCATCATAATCGAGTTTTACCTTCAACGCCTTTGCTGGCAGGATACCGCCTGATGGTCCTCCGGTCTGAAAGGCTTTAACTTTTTTGGGATCGGTCTTTCCAAACTTCGCAATAATCGTATCAATGGTTGTGCCCATGGGAACCTCAACCCAGCACCGCTGTGCGATATTGCCCGAAAGTGCAACTATCTTTGTGCCCGTGCTGGCAGCAGTGCCAATACTTGAGAACCATTTTCCACCATGCATGACAATGAGCGGGATATTTGCAAGGGTTTCGAGATTATTGACAACCGTCGGCATGCCAAAAAGACCTTTCTGCACAGGGAATGGGGGGCGTGGTCGTGGTTCACCAAATGAACCCTCAAGGGCATTCAGCAGGGCGGTTTCCTCACCACAGACATAGGCACCGCCGCCTCGTTTAACCTTAAGGGTAAACGAAAACGATGACCCCATAATATTGCTGCCAAGAAGCCCTGCTTGCTCAGCCTGTGCAATGGCAGTTGAAACACGCTCATAAGCAAGCACGTAGCGGTCATTGAGATAAATCCATCCTTCTTGCGCACCGATTGCATATCCCGCAAGTGCCATGCCTTCAATAATCGCATGGGGATCCGACTCTAAAAAACTGCGATGCATGGCAATTTCTGGATCGCCCTCGCTACCGTTGCAGACAACGTATTTGCGCTCACCGGAAGCTTTGCGACAAGCATCCCACTTAATGCCGGTGGGGAAACCCGCACCACCTCTTCCGCGCAGCTTTGATGCACTGACTTCAGCAATAACATCCTGTGGGGTCATACTGCTGAGTGCTTTGGCAAGTGCTGCATAGCCGCCGCGGGCGATATATTCTTCAATCCGTTCTGGGCTGATCGTTCCAGCATTCCGGCTCACAAGTTTTAACTGATTCTTGAAGAAATCAACTTTTTTGTATTCCTTGATTTTCGCAAATCCAGCCGCTGCTTTGCCCTTCACATATTTCAATGGCTCAAGGCACACCGCCGGTTTTTCCTCATCATAGCGCAGCAGCGCTAAAGCTTCGATGACCTTACCGGTTTTAAGCGACTTAACGACATCAGCAACATGATCAACCGTTACCCTGCCATAGGTTACGCGCGGCTTCCCTGCTTTAATAACCTCTACAATTGGTTCGGCAAAGCACATGCCGTTACACCCAACCGCCACCACATCAGCTTTCACTTTTTGTTTTTTCAGCTCATGCTTGAACGCCTCAATAAGTTTCAGCGCGCCTTTTGCATTGCCACAGGTTGCTGCACCTACCGTGATGCGCGCTGTCGCCGGAGCAAGCAACTCAACTCCCTGCTTTTTGACTTTAGAAAGATCTTCAGGTTTTTGTATTTTCATGGATTGCTCTCCTCATGAATCTTTATCGAAGAATTTCCGAAAGTTTTGCCTGAGCTTCGTCGCCACCATAGAGCTGCCCGTTAATCATAACGGCAGGTGCCATATCACAGCAGCCAAGACAGCGTACCTTTTCAATCGTGATGTCAGCACCATTGGAAGCTATCTTTGCTTCAACCTGTTTCAGCAACGCACCGCCGCCGCATACCTGACAACCCGTGCCCGTGCACAGTGTAATAATGTTTTTCTTTGGTTTTTCAAGGGAGAATGCTTTATATGAGGTTGCCAGCCGGTAGAGTTTGCTCAGAAAAACATTCTTCTTCTGGCTCAGCAGAATAAGTGCTTCGCGCGGCAGATAGCCGTACTGGGATTGAATAGCATGCAAAATCGTAATGAGCGTTTCTTCACCGCCCGGATGTTGTGTAATAATTTCTTCTACCTTACTGATATCAACATCGCCCATGGTGGCATAGGCTTTCAGGATGTTGGTTTTAAACGGATCAGGGACAATCTCCTTGACGATTGCAACCACATGGTCTTCCTTAATCGGGCCACCTGCTGCCTTCTGATTGGCTATCTGCATCAATTTTCCCCGGAAGACCTCACGCATCATTTCAGGTACTTCCTGTAGCATGCGCTCAAACATCATCTCTGCCTTCCCTTCCCACCCGGCAGCAGCTGCCGCCGGTGCTGGCTGAGCTGCTGCACCCGCAGGTTTCATGCCAAGCGCTGCCATCAGTGCGCTGCGCTGAGGTTCGGGAAGGTCTTCATCAACAAACTTTTTTACAAGATCCCCGCTGACGGGCTGTCCTGCTGCCTTGCCTGCGAGCATCTGCAAAAGCTTTGGTCTTATTGGTTCCCGCATGGGTTCGGGAACCGCAGCCATCAGCTTTTCAAACATCTTTTGTCCATCGGGTAACCATTTGATATCTGACATATCCCGCTCTCCTTTCAGGGATGGTGATTCTCGTGTCGTAAGATTTATTTACTTGGGCTGGGACTGTTCAACAAGTCGGGCATACTGTCGTTCAAGAGCCGCACCAGCCTGCGCAATCTCCTCGTCGCTCATCGCTGAAAATCGTTCCTGTGCCTTAAAATAGACAGCAGGGGACTTTGGCTTCATTGTCTTTACCGTGATATTGCAGAACCCGTCACCGGTTTCATACAGTGGAAAAACATTTGTTTCCACTGCCTTAAAGCCAACCTTTACCGTGTCCTCAGCCTCAAACCTCCACCCGACAGGACAAGGGCACAGAATGTGTACATAGGAACGCCCGTTGGTTTCTGCAGCGCGCTTTATCTTATCATACAGATCAAAAGGGTAGCTCGGGCACGCAGTGGCAACGTACGTGAAACCCTCTGCAAGAGCAACACCGGGCAATTTCTTTATCAGCACATCCTGAAGCAATGCCCCAGCCTCGTTATCAAAACAGATCAAAAGATCAGTGGTGCCCCGTTTGATGCGCAAAAATGAAAGTCCCTGGGTATCGCCAAAAAAATCGTTTGGCGAAGGTTTCTCCCATACAGCCTTTTCTATCATTCCTTCAACAGCTTTGTAGACATGCCGCAGTGCAAGCGCGATGCCGCAGCCGGGACAAGCATTGTTTTTGCTGGGATCAAAATATTCCCGTCGGGGTAAAAAATTAGGGACATATAAGCTAAACTTATCCATGGTTTAGTCCTCCAGTACCATACTGATTACGCCAAACCAACATTCGCGATGACAGATACCGCAGCCCTTACACTTAGTTTTATCAACATCAAAAAATCCATCAGCTTGGCGGTACACAGCACCATCAGGGCAATAGATATAGCAGACACCACATCTGATGCACCTGTCTTTGTCCCATTGCGGCAGTGCTTTAATGCGATCGCCGGGCTTGAATGGTTTTGCAACGCCTTGATCAAGCAGCTGACAGTCAATCATCTTTTGTGAAAACTTGGCTATTGTTTCCAAAACCGTTCTCCTTTCATTTCATAATGTCTCTCTGCACGGAGGATATCAGACTTCCTGGGGTGCTTTCATGGGACACACCTTGACACAGGTTTTGCATTCAAGGCAGAGTTGGTTATCAATGAGGGCGCGATCTTTAACAAAACGAATGGCGGTTCGTGGGCACAAATCAACACAACCACCGCAGCCGACGCACTTTTCTCTATCAATTCGTATCATGATAAAGCCTCCTGTTTAGAAAAATATTTTTATCAAACTGACGCTATCATCGTTTTTGTACTGCACGGTGAATCATCGTACATCTCAGATGCTTCAGGGCACTTTCGTCCGCGGGCAGGTTGCTGCTCAAGATATTAACCGTTCTACCTTATAGCGATAGTGACTTCTGTTGTTGCTCAAAATAAATAATTATTTAATATCTAATTTTTTGCGGACTATGATTTATACCTACTTTCAGAGGTAACTGTCAAGTCTTTCCTGACCAGCAATTTAACCCTCCTGCAGCGCCAGTAAACGTAAAAATGAATTACAACCTGAATATGAATTCATATTCAATGTTACTCTGTTCTAGTATGTATGTCAAATAAAAACTTTTTATTATTTCTTAGTCAGTTAAACAAGGTACTGAGTTGCAAGTTGAGATGTGCTGTCGTGCCACCCGGAGCCACACTGCGTGGTTATGCTCTGAGCTCTTATAGAGCGAGCTATACACCAAGCCTTTCCATCAATGCTCTGATCTTTTTAATCTCTTTATTATTTTTCAAATATGACTCAATCAGTTTTTTGCGAAGTTCCGTGCCACGGTCATAGAGCCGTTTGAGTTTTTTGGGTTTGGTGGTCTGAATCGTATAAGCGACCATGAGCGGCAAGGCAACCGTTACATCAAGATATGCAGTGACCGTTTCCTCCAGTTTGTCCGGATCAATTTTTCCCCAGCTTGCCGCCTCTGAAGGCGGTGCACCTGATAAGCCACCCGTATCTGGTCGCGCATCCGTGATATTGATGTCATAGTCCTGACCAACCTCAGGTATCATGAGCACTTCCTGAATCTGAGGCTCGGTTTGCAGCATAAAATTTTTTGGACTTCCTCCGCCGATCAAAACAACCCCGGTTTTTCCTTTTTCATAGCACTTCGCATTCAGCACGATCGCCGTTGAATCGTTCACGTCAATGCTTGGGTTGATTTTAAGTTTAAATTTATCCTTCAGCGAATAAGCCTCTGCAAAAAGCTCAAGTCCAGCCACATTCATGCCAATGGTAGAATCACCCGGCGACGAGGTGAATACCGGGATACCGTTGCGATAGGCAGCCGCAAGAATACTCACCTGCCCTAGTCGCTGTTTCTGTTCGTACCGGTCCATTTCCCTTCCCAGTAAATAATAAAATTCCCGCGTACCCATCTCCTTTTGAAACTCAGGCTTCAACAGAATCTCTCTGAGCCTGCGATCGGTTTCCATAAGGACGTCTTCATAATCAAATAAAATATCATAGATCCGGGTAACGCCTTTTCTGCGCAGGTCAGCATCATCAACCAGATGCGAGCCCCGAAACATGGGTAAATTAAAAGCAAAATGGAGGTCATGGTACATATTGGCGCCGGTTGCTGTTATCCAGTCCACAAACCCATGGTTCATGAGCGGTATGATCGCCGAAGGTCCAAGTCCAGCCGGTGTCAGTGCACCAGCAAGGCTCAGCCCTACGGTTACATCACTCTGAGAATACCGGTCGCGCAAAAGGTGGCATGCTGCTCTGAGTCTCCCCGCGTTATAGGCATCAAAGTTATCAATGAGTTGTACAATGGTTGTTTTTTTTGTAATCGGAGATGGCAAAATACGCTTCCCCGACAAATACCGCGCCTTGCCCGGACAGGTTTTCAACGTGCGTTTCTTCATAAGAGCATCTGCTTTCTATTCAGGTTTTTAATAATGTTGATTTTGCACCTCAGTGTTTGTGACGCATTACAGCCTATGGATTGTCATTCTGGGATTATGCTCAACAACAGACAATGCAGAAAAAGTGGGAAGATTAAAACATACGACACTGTATCTTGTCAAGAGACGACCCCGCTCCATTCCGGCGGAAGGCTGCAAATCGTTTTCTCCATGCCACTTGACGGTTGTGCTCGCCTGCGATTTTTTATATAGTTACTTCTACAATGGACATTCGAGCATTAGCTGAAAAAATAGTGAACCTGCACAACGGTAGCTTAGCCCTCCGGCTTCTGCTGTCGCCGTTGACTTTCTGCTCCCAGGTGTATGGAGCTGCGGTGCGATGCAATGACCTATTGTACCGCTCCGGTCTTTTAAAAACATATGACATTGGATGTCCTGTCGTTTCAGTTGGTAATATAACCGTCGGTGGCACCGGAAAGACGCCAACCGTTTGCAGTCTTGCCCACTGGTTGAAAACACAGGGCGTTCGCGTTGCTGTGGTTACCCGCGGCTATCGAGGCAGAGCTGCTGCTGCACCGCTGATTGTCTCTGACGGCACGACAGTAATGGCTACTGCTGAGGCTGCTGGTGATGAAGCTCTAATGCTTGGTCGCAAACTTTCCGGCATACCGGTAATCGCATGCCGCGACCGAGTTGCTGCAGGTTCTGTGGCACATAACGCCTTTGGTGTGTCAGTGGTGATCCTTGATGACGGTTTTCAGCATCGCCGGCTCCGCCGCACGGTAGATATCGTGCTCGTGAATGCTGCAAACCCATTTGGAAACGGCTTCTTATTACCGCGCGGCATACTTCGTGAGCCTCTGCCAGCGCTCCAGCGCGCACACATTTTTGTTATTACCAAAACCGACAGACAAAACCTTGCACTTGATAAGCTCCGTGCCATAATTGCTCAGTATAACCCTGATGCCCCAGTCTTTACCGCTTCATTCAAAATCACTGAAATCAAAAATGCCCGCACGGGCACGCAGATACCTTGGGCATCGCTTCATGGTATGCGTGTTGCGGGGCTGTGTAGCATCGGCGACCCAGCAGGATTTGCTACGATGCTTTCCCGTCTACCGGTGCAGACGGTCGGAATCCTGTCGTTCCCCGATCACCATCGCTACCGTCCTGCAGACTACCAGCATATCGAACGCTTGAGTAAAGAGGTTGATGCACTCATCACCACTGAGAAAGATATTGCAAAAATTGACCTGACTATGCTACAAACCGACAAGCTGGTTGTTCTTGCCATAGAGCAGGTTATTGACAATCAGGAGTCTTTTTTCAGAATCGTCAAGGACCGTGCGGCTGTGTAACAAGCCGTAAACGGTTTGTCTATGAAGGGATTCATCGGTTGGATCCCTTTTTATTTTTTTAACAGAGATACCGGGTAATGGACATACCGCGTTCAATTGATTTTACCCATGAGCTCAATCCCCAACAGCACGCTGTGGTAACAGCCGGAAACGGACCCTTGCTGGTTATTGCCGGTGCAGGCAGCGGTAAAACCCGCACACTCACCTACCGCGTTGCCTATCTGCTCCGTTCAGGCATTGAACCGCATCGAATACTGCTGGTTACGTTTACCAACAAAGCTGCCCGTGAAATGCTGAACCGTATTGAGCAGCTTGCTCCGTTTGACGCCAGAAGCATATGGGGTGGAACCTTCCATCACATTGCCAACCGCATGCTGCGGCTGCATGGCGAGCGCATTGGACTTGATCCGAACTTTACCATTCTTGACCAAAGCGATGCCTGCAGCGTGCTTGACACCTGTCTGCGGGAACTTGGCTATACAAAAAAAGAAAGCCCGCTTCCCCAGGGGTCGGTTCTGTTTGCCATGCTCAGCCTCGCATGCAACACCCGCATCCCTCTTGAAGACATCATTGCACAGCGTTTCCCGTATTTCATCGAATATACTGGTGAAATACAAACCGTTGCGGAGCACTACGCTCAGAAAAAACGAAGCACCAATGTTGTTGATTTCGATGATTTGCTGCGGCTATGGCTTGTGCTGCTCGAAGAGCAGCCAGCGCTGCGGGACTTTTACGCAAAGCGATTCCAATATATTTTTGTTGATGAATATCAGGACACCAACAAGCTTCAGGCAGACATTATTGACCTGCTTGCAGCGCATCACCGCAATCTTATGGTTGTGGGCGATGACGCACAGAGTATTTATGCATTCCGGGGTGCCAATTATGCCAACATCATGGGGTTTCAAAACCGTTATCCTGACGCCCACTTCTACAAGCTTGAATATAATTACCGCTCAACACCGTCAATCCTCACCCTTGCTAACGAAAGCATCCTGCTGAACCGCCAGCAATTCCAGAAAGTATTGCAACCAGTAAAAAAAGGCGGACCCCAGCCCTGTTTGGTAAGACCACACGATGTTTACCAGCAGGCTCAATTTATTGCCGATACCATTATGGCAGGCATACGGCGCGGCATACCACCTGCAGAAATCGCTGTATTATACCGTGCACACTACCACTCCATGGAGCTTCAAATGGAATTAACCCGTCGGGGTATTGCATTTGAGGTGCGCTCCGGCTTACGGTTTTTCGAGCAAGCGCACATCAAAGATATTGTGGCTTATCTCAAGGTGCTGCAAAATCCACGCGACCCCACTGCATGGTCGCGCATTTTACAGCTTTTCCCCGGAATCGGCACCAAAACAGCGCAAAAAATTTACGGAAAAATCGCCGGTTCAAATGATCCGTTGAAAACAAGTATCAGTGACCAGATCACCACCGTTGTGCCGCGCGCGGCTCACCCGTACTGGCCGGGACTTCAGGAATTGCTGCGCCTACTCAGAGACGCTGGTACCAACGCATCGCCTGCAACACTGATAACGCTGGTTCTTGAACATGGATACCGCGAGCTACTCTATACAAAATACCCTGATCCAGCAGCCCGTTTTGAAGACATTGATCAGTTTATCTCGTTTGCGTGGCACTACAACTCCCTGCTTGATTTTTTGAGCGAACTGGCGCTGCTCACCAGCAGCGAATCTGAACTAACACAGCAGAACACTCTGCCAGACACCGTAAAACTGAGTACTATACATCAAGCAAAAGGACTTGAATGGTCACTGGTCTTTATTATCTGGCTTGTTGAAGGACGGTTTCCAAATCCGAACAACTTTGAAAGCCAAGAGGATGAGCAGGAAGAGCGCCGACTTTTTTATGTTGCGGTCACACGAGCAAAAGATTTTTTAGTCCTAAGTGCTCCTGAAAGTGCCCGTGACCAGAACGGGTACACGACATTTTTTAAGATGTCCCGCTTTTTACGGGAACTGCCAGACTATTGCTATGCGCTGGCAGGCTCACTTGATGAGTTTCTGCCGTACACTTGGTGTGCGTGAGGAAAATATCCTATGGCAACAGCTGGTCATCCTTGGTTTATAGTTTGACATTCAGGTACGTATGCTCCGTGGCAAGATAATACTTTTTTTTAATCGCAAAGAGATTGTGCTCGGGATATGCCGTGAGGAACAGGCACATTCTCTCATCGTGCTCGTAGCTGATAGGAGCACGATGCACCTTGCTCTGCCTCGTGTTGTTCTTGCCTCAGATGAATGTAGTGACCTGACGCTCGCTGATGAAGTACTCGTACAAACCCTTCGGAGGCACAACGATCTTCAGAGAGCGCTTCAACAAAACGTTATGCCGTCAACGCTCTGGCAAGCATACAGCACCTCGCAGCAGGTCATATCGCTGTCTGAACTTGCACGGCAGATCTTTCACACCGAACCCAGCTTCGACCACCAAGCTGCAGTCCTGCGAGCACTTGTTGCAGACACTATCTACTTCAAGGTTCACGGGACACAGGTATTTCCCCGCACCCCGCAAGACGTCGAAGCTCGTCTTCTCAAGGCTCAGCAAGAGCAAAAAAGCCAACAAATCATGAGCGAAGGCGCAGCATGGCTCTCCTCAGTGCTGCGCGGCGCCAAACACTCCATACCGGCAAGTGAACCCTGTATTGCATTTCTCAAAAACTATGCAATCTTTGGAAAGGAATCGCCCCAGTATGCTACTTTCAGAGAACTCCTGTCACGTACAGGGATAACCGACCAAAAGCAATGCTTTGATCTTCTGTTTCGTCTTGGCATTTGGGACGAAGATGAAAATTTATTACTGCAACGCCACGGCGTGCCCTGCCAATGGTCTGCTGAGCTTTTGGACACCGCAGCACAGTGTACTGCTGACAATCTGCACCATGCTCTTTCCGATCCGGCACGTGTTGACCTGACCGGGCTTACGGTTCTTTCTATTGATGATCCATTTACTCAAGATATTGACGATGCACTCAGCATCACTTTTCAACAGGACAGCATAGTGCTCGGTGTTCATATTGCCGATCCAGCAGCGATAGTCCCCGTGGGAAGTGAGCTTGACCGTGAAGCCAGCTTACGGGGTACCACCGTCTATTTCCCTGAAGGCAAAATTCCGCTCCTGCCGCATCCTGTTTCAGAAAATGCCGCAAGCCTTCAGCAGGGCATTGAACGACCGGCACTCAGTATGCTCATGCGCTTTTCGCACACAGCAGAACTTCGTGACGCACAATGCCTTCCCAGCGTCATCAACGTCAGCCGTCGGCTCAGCTACGATGATGTTGATACTGCTCTTCGTGAGGATGGCGAACTTGGTTGTCTGTATAGACTTGCCAGTGCATTCCGCAGGCAGCGACTGGCGTCAGGCGCAATCATGTTGCCGGTGCCGGAACTTCAAATACGGGTAAATGGCGCTAAAAAAATATCAACCCGGCTGCGCGATAAAGAAACTCCAAGTCAGGTGCTTGTCTCTGAATGCATGATCCTTGCAAACTATTGTGCAGCACGTGAGTTGCAAGAGAAAAAATGTCCTGCAATTTTCCGGCGTCAGGCTCCGCTCCCTCAGGCACCTGACCGTTCGCACCAAGAGTCACTGGCAGCGCTCTATCAGCTGAGGCGGAAGCTTAATCGTGTGTACCTATCGGTCAACCCCGGTGTTCATGGCTCATTGGGGCTGCCCTGCTACGCAACCGTGACCTCACCACTGCGAAAATATATTGACCTGGTGAATCAGCGTCAGTTGTCAAGCTTAGTGCGGGAAAACCGACCGCTTTATAGTCACCAGCAACTACGCGAACTGATCGACAGCATCCAGCCCGTACTTACCCGTGCAGCGCTCGTAGCGCAGGAACGAAAAAAATATTGGCTGCTCAAACTGCTGCAGAAACACATCGGCGAAAATCTTGAAGCAATAGTGCTGGAACCAACTCGTCGTGGCTACATCGTGCTGTTAAAAGAATACCTGCTTGAAGCAGAACTCGTGCTGCAAAAGGATAAAAAACTCACTCATGGTTCCGTAGTTTCTGTTATACTCTGTACTGCCGACCCGTTCTATGGAACGCTGAACATTGAGCTCGCATCATAATAAAAGCAAGGGAGGTGCAAGGATGGGTAAGCTACTTATCATCACAGGAGTCATACTCATCGTTCTTGGCTTGCTTACGCAGATTGTCCCCTTGTTTAGACTTCCGGGAGATATCCGTTATGAAGGTCAGCACGTCAGGGTGTATATCCCCATTATGACGTGCATTATTATCAGCATCATACTGACACTGCTGCTCAATATCTTTAAAAAATAAGGCGCATCAGACATTCTCATGGGCACAGACAGGGTGTAGTTGCAAACAAATCTTGTTAAAGTTGAGATCGCCACGTCCCACCTTGCGGGACTCGCGATGGCAGTTCCTTGTGGGTCATTGCGATGGGTCCCATCCTGCAGGAAGTGCAATGACAAGCACTTCACTGTCATTGCGAGGAGTCCCGCTTTGCGAGACGACGCGGCAATCTCAAAAGCTTTATTCGCAAACAATGCCAAGCATTCTCAGCAACAGTCTGTCATTGCGAGCATTAGCGAAGCAATCTCATAAAATGGGCTCTCGAAATTGCTTCGGCACTGCGTGCCTCGCAATGACAAAGTGGTATCCGTCATTGCGAGTGAGTGAGCCAAAGCCGCAAGCGAAGCGGGGCGAGTAGCAATCTTAGCTTTAACCGACATTGTTTGAATTTATATCATGAAGGTATCCATGAAAATGTCTGAAGAGCCAAAAAAACAATCAATTGTTTGAAAGATTAAACATGGAAGAGCGAAGACAGCATCAACGATATCAGGTCAAACTCACCGCATCAGTCACGCCTGAGGTCGGACATCCTCAAGAAGCATTTGTTACCGATGTAAGCAGCGAGGGCATCAGGTTTCTTCTGCGGGAAAAAATTCAATTTGGCACTACAGTCAGTGTTGCACTCATGCTTCCCGGCACGCAGCATCCGGTTTCTGCACACATGACCGTGCGATGGAACCGACCAGTATATGACCAAGCCCCTTACGCCTATGCTGCTGGTGGTGAAATTCATAGTGATGACTATCCAGCATGGGAAGCGGTCGTTGCATACGCTCAGGCAACACGACATCCCTAATCTGTTGGCATCTGCTGTGGTGAGCCGCTCTCCAGCAGCATCTGGGCAAGCTCACGTGCGTTGTGTGCAGCGTGACCTGCATGACAATTATTAAAAAAAACAAACATCTGCTGCGATACTGATGCCATTTTCTTTATCGGCTCACAAAATCCCCGCAGTTCCTCATGCGTATACCGATAGTTATACCGCTCTGACGCCGGTGCACGAAACCACTGCGTGTTCCTGCCATGAAGTCTGACATAGCCAATGGTCGAGGTGCAAACCGGAACAAACGGCATTAGACCCGGAAGCTGCGGCTCATCCACCGCGCAATATCCAATGCCGCTGTTTCGCAACAATGCTATCGTTGCATTATTGTTCCATCGGCTATTTCTAAACTCCACTACTAAGGGGAGCGGCGCAAGCATATCACGGGCACGATTGAGGTAATCGCAATGTTCAGGCACTGGCGTGAATGCATATGGAAACTGCAGGAGCACACAGGCAAGTTTTCCCTCCTGCCTGAGCGGCTCGACACACGAAATGAATTTTTCAAAAACCGGCATGGTATCGCGCAGTTTTCCGGTTGCCTGATCGCGCAAGTTATGCGTCATGTCTTTATGAGCTTTAACAATAAACTGAAACGTCGTGGATGTCCTGCGTGACATGCTTGCAAAAACCGATGGGGATGGCAGACGGTAATAGGTCATGTTGATTTCAAGAGCAGAAAAGCCAAGTTCACGTTCATAGAACCCAAGCCACTCAGATTTTTTGAGCGTTGCTGGATAGACGTCCCCTCTCCAGTCGTCAAAAGAAAACCCGCTGGTGCCTATATAGATCATTTTCGCCTCCCGCGATACATAAACATCATGGTTACCTTAGGGGTTGAGCGATAAAAATGCAAGGGGATTGAAGATGTGGTAATATAAGATATGGCGCATCAGACATTTTCATGGATACCTACAAGATGTAGTTGCAAATAGTGCTGGTTAAAGTCGAGATCGCCACGTCCCGCTTTGCGGGACCGGCGACGACGGTTTCTTGTAGTTATTGCGAGGAATCACGCTGAGTGGGATGACAAAGCAATAATATCTTATATCTGCATTGAACAATATATCAGGTGCTGATTCATGCAAACGCATGCAGGCAATGGTAGTGAGCGGATTCATGCGGTGCGATAGGTTCACCCGGAAGATGAATCGTACCGCATGCCGCGCAGGCAGGCAGGGATGCCTGCCGAGCATGAGCGAAAACACCATTACCTGCATGCGCTGGAAGCAACAATCGCTCATTTTTAGGTTATATTTTTGAACCAGAGGTAATTGCACTATGCTTGATATTGTGGAAGGTATTTTGATAGAAAGCTGGAAAATCCTCAATGCATTTTCTGTCTATTTTCTTATAGGGTTGTGCGTATCAGGCATCCTCAAAGGTATTATGTCTGACAGCTTCGTTGTGCGCCATCTTGGGTCAAATACCTTCCGTGCGGTAATCAAAGCTGCGCTCCTTGGCATCCCACTGCCACTGTGCTCATGCGGCGTCATACCAGTCGCCATAGGGCTTCGTCGGCAAGGTGCAGGCACTGGTCCGACCACCGCCTTTCTCATCGCAACGCCGGAAACCGGAGTTGACTCGATCGCAGTCACCTACGCATTGCTTGACCCGCTGATAACAATCATCAGACCGGTTGCTGCATTCCTCACTGCCATGACTGCGGGAAGCATTGTAACCTGCATGCCGGAAGAAAAATCTTTGGTTACCCCACCACCTGCCCCTGATACCTGCTCCTGCCAAAACACAACCAAGCAGCACCGCTCCTGTTGTACTCAGCATACGGTGCGAGGACGAATAAAAACTGGACTTCAGTTTTCATTTCGAGACCTCCTTGCTGATGTAGGACCTCCGCTCCTTTTTGGCGTTGTTCTTGCCGGAATCATTTCATATGTTGTTCCTCCTCGGTTTCTTGAACAGCACCTCGTGCCGGGCGTGCAACAAATGCTGGTTATGCTCATCGTAGGGATTCCGTTGTATGTGTGTGCAACGGCATCAACCCCCATTGTCGCAGCGCTTGCACTCAAGGGTCTCAGCCCCGGTGCTGCGTTGGTATTTCTTCTTGCAGGACCAGCTACCAACATCGCAACGATCATGATCGTTGCGACCCTGTTGGGCAGACGCATTGCACTGGTCTATGTTGGAGTTATCGCCGTTGCGGCGCTAGTCTTCGGTATGGCAACCGATGCACTCTACGGAATACTCTCCCGTGACCTTACCGGATGGATCACTCCTCATAGCCATACTACAGCAGCTTGGATTGCCCCGACTGCTGCAGTGGTATTGCTGGGCTGTATTGTTCGTGCTCGTTTCCTGTCCCGTACGTGACCTCGCATCGCTCACGGGGTACTCGCCTTAGCTCTCACCCATTTTTCACGTCGGACCCCCCCCAAAAAAAACTTGACAGAGTCTTGTTTATAGAATATTTTAAGAACTAAAAAGTTTGATTTAAAAAAATACAATAGTTCTCAGTGATTATTTCCGTTACCAACCCATCCTGCAGCGCCCCTTCAGGGGAGGAGATATGCCGTGAGACGTTATGCTGAATGGCTCGTGCAACAACGGGTGGCTGTGCTCATCATCATCGCTCTGGCAACCCTCTGGTTTTTGTATATCGTCTCACAGCTCACCATGAAGACCGACCTCAACGATCTCTATCCCCAGAAACATCCGTTCATCAAAGTTCACAACATGATCCGCAACATCTTCGGGGGCGCCAATCAGGTACTCATCATGGTGCAAGTGCGCAAGGGCGATATTTTCAATCCCATGACCCTTGAGAAAGTACAATGGATCAGTCGCGAAGTTGAAAAAATACCCGGTGTTGATCCTTACAAAATACGCTCAATCGCCTCCTCAAAAATGAAAGATTTTAAGTTTACCTCAGGCACCTTGTCCATTACCCCCCTGATGTTCCCCAAGGTGCCGCGCACTGAGCAGGAGATGCTTGAGCTCAAGGATAAAATCTACAGCAATCTCCGCTATTACGGTCAGTATGTCTCCTACGACAGCAAAAAGACCTTGATCATGGTTGATTTTTTTGAGGAGCAGCTCGATTACCGGGCGATCTTTAAAGCGTTGAGCGCTATTCGCTCTCACACCGAAGACGATAACCACATTATCAACATCGCTGGCGAACCCATGCACCTTGGCTACATTTATCACCACAGCCTGCAAGTTTTAATGGTATTAGCCATCACGGTGCTCGGCATTATCGTCATGCTCTACATCTATTACCGCAATTTTAGGGCGGTGCTGCTGCCGATTCTCTCAGCAGCAATCAGTGCGGTCTGGGGACTTGGGTTTATGTCGCTCATGAAATTCAATTTCGATCCGCTGGTGTTGGTGCTCCCATTTCTGATAGCACTCATGACAGCACGGCATTCCATGCAGCTCATCAGCCGCTATCTTGAGGAGTTCGAGCGCACCGGCGACAGCAAAACTGCTTCGGTTATAACAATCGAGAGCATGTTTTTCCCCGGTCTGACGAGCATTATAACCGATGCTCTGGGCATTGCTCTGGTTGCAATTGCCACAATACCGGTACTGGTCAATATCGCTATTGCCTGCAGCTTTTGGTCGGTTGCAACGGTCGTGCTGTCAGTGGTATTTACACCGCTCATGCTTGCATGTCTCCCCACCACAGCGCGGATGCGACGATATATGGCAGCACAGCTTGCCGTAACCCAAGAAGATTACCGGACAAAATTTCTGGGTGCAATCGGTCGGTGGATTCCCGCACGGGGAAAGTGGTATGTACTTGCCATAACGGTCCTGATTGTCGCGGCAGGGATCATATACGCCCAGCGCATTCAGGTCGGCGACTTTATGCCCGGCTCATCAATACTCTGGCCGTTTCACCGCTATAATAAGGATGCTTTTCGCATAACCTTCAGCATGCCCTTGCTCAACCCATTGTACGTCATTGTTGAAGGTCAGGAGGGTGGCTTTATTACGAAGGGCTCAACGCTGCGCGAAATGGACCGCTTCCAGCGCTATCTTGCCCGTCACGACCGGGTGATGTTCACCTATTCTATTGTCAACAACCTTCCAGGGTTTTTGATGTCTTCAAATGAGGATGATCCGCAGTGGTGCCATCTGCCCAAAGAAGACAGAGTGCTCAGTTTCATCTGCCGACGGCTGCTGTATGCTGGTGAACCGGGCACCTGGGACCGGTATGTTGATATGCAGGACAAATATGCAAACATCGTTGTCTACTGCCGCGATAAGATGCCAAAAACCGTTGAGTCTATTATTGATCATATTCAGGCATATCTGAAAACGACACCCGGACCCTCCGGAGGGAAATATCTCCTTGCGGGTGGTGCTGTTGGGGTGCAGGCAGCAGTGCGTGAAGTCATTGCTGATGCACAGATTTGGAACCTTATTTTTGCGCTCAGCAGTATTTTCCTCTTCTGCGCAATCAATTTTAGATCAGTCACCGTGGGACTCATCCTCACCATACCGTTGGCGATTTCCAATATCATTACGTTTGCCCTGATGGCTGCGTATCATATTGGATTGACCGTCAACACCTATCCCGTCTCGTCGGTAGGAATCGGTCTGGGCGTTGACTACGGTATTTATTTCATGAGCAGACTTATCGAGGAAAAACAGCACGGCAACACCCTGCACGAAGCAGTCTATCAGACGCTGCGCACGAATGGCAAATCAATCGTTCAGATAGCAACCACACTGACCATCGGGCTTTTGCTGTGGGTCTTTTCAGCGCTCAAATTTCAGGCAGAAATGGGACTGCTGCTGGCGATTCTGCTGTTTTTGAATATGCTAGGCGCTCTGTTTTTGGTCCCAACGCTTGTCTGTCTCATAAAGCCAAAACGGGTGGTTCAAAAAGTCTAATACGCGCCGCGAGCGCTTTACATATAGTGGCACAAGGACACACCACAATTTTCAGAGAATCGTAAAAAAGAGTATGTGGTGACCTGCTGCAACGCTTGTATGGGGGGAGAAAGACATGGACAGAAAAATTTTTTTTGCAACCTGCATAGGGTTGATCGGACTTGCGGTGCTGCTCATGCCCCGCTTTTGCTTCGGATCACTGATGCTGCTTGATGATAAGCTGAGGGTTAAGGGAACGCTGTATGAATCAAGCACCTATTTGACAGCGGTCAAAAAAGAAGACCGCCAGTATCGCAACACACGTTTTGGTTTAATGAAAACCAAGGGGACGCTCGAGCTGCTGTATACTGCGATACAAAGCCAGCAAACAAACCTCAACCTGTTTGGTTTTTTTCAGTGGTGGCATGAAGCGGTTCCTGATTTTGACGGCGAGTACCGACGCTCGATATCATCACGTGCCCGGCACCGGTATCAAGGACCGTATGAACGGGCTGATGACTGGATTAATGAACTCTACGCTGATTTCTATCATGGCCCGTGGAACATTCGCCTCGGCAAGCAACTTGTTTTTTGGAGCGAGGTCGAGATGGTTCGCACCGTTGACCGTGTCAATCCGCTTGACCTCCGTTACACAACCCCGGGCATTGACCCTTGGGATGAAATGAAGCTGGGACTGTGGATGCTCCGGGGGTTTTATACATCAAATCTTCCCGGCAATTTGGTCTTTGAGGCAATCTGGATTCCGGGTGATTTTCAGCGTGTGCGCACCCCGCTTGACGGTACCAGTTTAGGGAGCAACCCGGGACCACAAGGACCGGTAAACCTCAGACCCCGTGCCTATGGACAAAACGCTGCCATTGACGACATGTTCCGCAGAGACCAGCCAGCGTGGAACCTTGGCAATTCAACCTATGCATTGAGGATCCGTGGAACCTCTGACATCCCCCTGCTGAGAACAAGCTATCTGGTGGACTGGACCATAAGCTGGTACCACGGCATGAACACCACACCGGTCGCACGACGTGAAACGCTGGGCTATCCCTCAACCCTGAATCTCAATCCTGAGACATTGAACGGCTATTTGAATTATCTTGCCGTAAGTCGTGTGTTCGGGGCCCAAAACATTCCCCATGCTCCGCACAAGAGATTTTGGCGCTATAAATACTTTGATGCCATAGGGCTTAGCGGTCAGACCTTTATCCCGCAGCTCAAAGGCGTGCTGCGCGGCGAATTTGCCTATGAAATCGGGCTTGATGAAAACAAATGCTTCCCCAATCACATTGACCCCAGCCCCTCCTATGCAAAAGTTATCACCGGTACCACCGACCGCAACCAGGCGAACGTCGGCATTACGTTTGACCGTCCGGTACGGTGGCGGTGGCTGGAGGAGCAGTACTGGCTTGGGTCAAGCGGTGTTATTGAAACAACCCTTGGATGGTATGGTCAGTGGCGGCAGGGGAATGTAAACCGCATCCGCCGAACCTTTGCCTACAACGACCGTACCCAGTCAAATTTCACTGGTACTATCCGTTTTAACCTTAGGCATAACGAGATATTTCCGGTTTTTCGGTTTCTCTATAATCCACGCAACTGGGGGTACCTGGTATTTGCTACGAAATATCAGCCAGGCAAACATATGCGCTATGAACTTGGCTGGCTCTACTTTTTTGCTAAAAACCCATGGGACTCTTCTGAAGCATATGCAGAGAACAAGGATTTTATCTATCTCCGCGTTGGCTATGAATTTTAATAAGGAGGATTAACATGAAACGCATTGTTTCTTTACTGGTTGCAGCAGTAATCGTCATTGCAGGGTATTCATATGCCGCAGAAATCGTCTTCCCGACCCCGTGTTATCAGGCAGACGAGCTGACAAAGCTACGAGCATGGGAACAAAACTGGGTAGGCAAGAAAATAACTTCTGAAAATGTTGATTCAGTCAAAGAGTTTCTCCACGAAGCAGTGTACCGGGCGATGAAAAACCCTGAAACAGTCGGTTCGCCAGGACCTCTGTGGTTTGAAATAGTCGCTTACCGACCGTATGAACCCTCACCGGGGCTTATTGCTGCGACAAAGAAGTATGCACCTGAAGCAAAGCTTGATGCTTCTGAAAACCTTGTTGGGTACGGTGAGGTGGCTGGATTCCCTTTCCCGCAGCCGAAGACCGGCATTGAGATGGCATGGAATTTTGACTCATACACGCGCGGGGATAGCAACTATCTCTTCCACGGCGGAACTGTTGTGGACTGCAGAACGCGCCTTGAACGCGAAGCAGGGCATTTGCGCTGGGAACTTTCGTGGATCGGTCGCTATGATGTTGAACCCATCCCAAAAATTCCTGACAGTGATAATCCTCGTGGTATCGCGCGGTCATTTTTTCAGCGCCATACGGCACCCCCTGATTTCATGGACACAACCATGCTCGAGCTTCGCTACAAAGATGCACGCGAAGAAGACCTGTGGGTCTATACCGCAATGTTCCGCCGAATCAGACGGTATGCCACAAGCCAGCGCACCGACACGATTGACGGAACTGACATGATTTATGACGATCAGGAAGGTTGGTACACGCATCCGACCCGCAATACGTACAAAGCGATCGGACGCGCTGATCTGCTTGTCGCACGGCATCAAAAACCAAAAATCGTGCAGCGTGCTACCGGTCAAGGGTTTTGGAACGGTTTGCAGCGCGAGCGCGTCAATCACTGGGTGGTCGAGGTGGTTAATAAAGATCCAAACTACATCTACAGCAAACAGATTTGGTACCTCGACCCGGAAGTGTGGCAGATGAACTTCAAAGTAGTCTACAACCGCCAAGGAGAGCTGTGGAAACTGTTTGAAATGTGCAAGGATGAATATCCCTCGGCTGGTGGCGGTAAAACCGTTATGCCGACAACTGAACATACGATTGATTTTATCCGGCACCACGGGAGTCCGGGTGACCGTGAAATTAAAGAAATCGGTCAACCAATTTCACTGAAGCAATTTACCACAAGGGCACTGCAGGAAAAGTCATACTAAATCATGTTCATTCCCTGCGACGTTTCGTGTACGGCTTGCTGCACACACGAAAGAGGGTTGTGGTGGTTGTAGAAGGCAAGGGGCGACTTCATAATGGATATACGAAAGCTCATCATCGGGATAGTAGGGTTGGCGTTTGTGGCGCAGGGCTGCGGTAAATTTGACCGCTCAAAGATCGCCATGCCAAAATTCACCTTCATTACCTCAGAAAACGTACACGATATTGCCTGCGCAGCGAACGGTCGCGTCTGGATCTGTGGCAATTATGGCACCGTCTGCACAAGTACGGATGGTGGTAAAACGTGGTCAAAGCAAACGACCGGCATTGATACCCTGCTTTTGGGCAGCATCTGTTTCCCTACCCCCACCACCGGCTGGACAGCGGGCATGGCAGGTACGATTATCCACACAACCGACGCTGGCGCAACCTGGCGACCACAGCATAGTGGCACCGACAAAGACCTCCTTGATCTATTTTTTCTTGATACCACCCATGGCTGGGCTGTTGGAGAATTTGGGACAATCATCCACACAACCGACGGCGGCAAAACCTGGAAAGCACAGGGTGAACAACAGGACAAAATTTTCAATGACATATTTTTTGTGGACAATCAGACCGGTTGGATTGTCGGCGAGTTTGGAACCATACTCAGTACCCGTGATGCTGGAACAACATGGCAGCAGGTCACCTGCCCTGATCTTGAGGCAATGGCAACGGACAGTGACTGGGAGAAGCCGCTGCCCGCGCTGTATGAACTTTTTTTCACCGATCCGCAGCATGGCTGGATTGCTGGCATGGACGGCGTGATTTTATTGACTGAAGACAGCGGCACAACATGGCGCCGCATTCCCTCTGGCACTGACAAACCGATCTATTCGCTTGTAGTACGGGGCACTCAAGGCTGGGCTGTTGGAAACAAAGGCGTGTACCTTCGGAGCACCGATGGAGGTCGCTCATGGAAAGAACAGCCTGAAGCAATAAAAACAAAATTTTGGCTGCGCTCGATAGCATTCTGTGATGAGCGCAACGGATATATCGTTGGCGCTCGGGGAACGGTTGCACAGACAGCCAATGGTGGTGAGTCATGGGATATTATTTCTGGCTTTCGGTACGATATGGAAGAGTTCGGACTAGCGGACTTTTGAAGTACACCGTGAACGCTGAGAGGTAAGAAGCTGTTCTCTCTTGACTTTGAAATCTTTTACCTGAAAGGAGCTGAGCATATGCCAAAGAAGTATGATGTGGTCGTTGTTGGTGGTGGGACCTCAGGGCTTGAGGCTGCAAAAACTGCTGCTGAAAACGGCTTGCGGGTGGCACTGTTTGAGCGGAAAAGCGATCCGGCAAAAATACAGCGCTCGTGCGCTCAGATGTTTCTGATGAACATGGACTCCTTCTATGAGGAATGGATGTATTTCTCAAAAGAGCAGCAGAAATGGATATTTCCTGTTAATAATTTTACTGTCACCTACAAAGGACCATATCGCCATTTTTACGCTTGCCACTTTATCTCACCCAACGCTGTTGATCGCATCGAAATCGGTGATTACGAACTGAACGCTTCCGGCAACGGCAGACCTGCAGCCGTGTTTGATAAAGGTGTGCTTCTGGCTGGATTATTTGAGGAAGGCAAAAAAGCCGGAGTAGATTATTTTCTTGAGCGGAACGTCACCTACCTCCAGCGAACCGCACAGGGTGTTGCCGTTAAAACCGCTGAAGGCGATTTTGCTGAAGGCACGTTTTGCATTGCCGCAGACGGCATTAACTCACGAATTGCAAAAATAACCGGACTCAATAAAGAACGCCGCTTTATTAATACCAGAAAGTCAATCAGCCACTACGTTATAGGTGTGGAATTTGAGCGTTCTGAGGCGATCTTCCTGGGCATCAGTTGGGACAGTGAAAAATTGGGCCCTGTCCCCTTCTGCCTGCTTCCCAGCGTTTACCGCGATGACGAGTACTGGTTTTTTGTCAGTGGTCAGGAGCAGTTTGACTTTCTCACCCAGCGCAGCAATTTCAAACGGTGGTTTCCGCGACTTAAGATAACGCACACTCGCGCCAATGTCGTCAACAACTGGAGCCCTGCCCGCGAGCCTTTTAAAGACAACGTGGTATTTGTTGGCGATAGTTGCTGGTTTTCCGAAGCTGAAAACACTGGTGCTCTGCTCTCAGGACATAAAGCAGCCAATGCAATTTGTGAAGCCCTCCACCGCGGTATGCCGAATCGTCAGGGGGTGATGAACTATATCCGTTGGTGGCAGGAAACGTGGCTCGCAACCCACGATTATCGGGATTTTCTGTGCTATCCGCTGTTCAACCGTATGTTCACTGAAGATGAATACAACTACCTGCACCACATAGTCACCCAAAAACTGCCGTGGACACTAAATCCGTTCAAGCTCTACAGCAGACTCATGGAAGGAATCGGTCCGCATATGGACCGAGTGCGGCAGGAGCGACCTGCGCTGGCGAAAAAAATTTCTCTGTTCAGACCTGAACTGGTGCTGCAGCTTATTCGTCCAGCAGCTCGGGCAGGATTCCCAAACGTGTAAGGTGAAACCAGATGTGCCAGCTTAAACCGATGCACAGTGCAGTGCGTATGAGGAAATACGACATCATCATCGTCGGCGGTGGAACCTCAGGTCTTGAAGCGGCAAAAACAGCTGCCCAGGCTGGTTTACGGGTTGCACTGCTGGAGCGGAAAAGTGATCCTGCCAAAGTGCAGCGATCCTGTGCCCAGATGTTTCTCATGAACATGGACTCGTTCTACAACGAGCACATGTACTTTTGTGAGCGCACTAAAAAATGGATTTTCCCGGTCAATAATTTTTCCGTGAACTATGCCGGAACATACCGAAAGTTCTATGCCTGCCATTTCATCGCGCCCAATGCCCATGACCGCATAGAAATCGGCGACTACGAAAAGAACGCTTCGGATAGCGGCAGTGCTGCCTGTGTTTTTGATAAACACTTGCTTTTGCGGGGGCTATGTGAGGAAGGGAGAAAGGCAGGCGTAGACTTTTTCCTGGAGCGGAATGTAACCTCAGTCAGTACTGCGCCGGCAAAGGTTGAGGTTCGCACTGCTGAGGGAGACCGACTTGCCGGCACCTTTTGTATCGCTGCTGATGGCATCAACTCGCGGCTGGCACGTCTGACCGGTTTGAACCGTCTGCGCACGTTTTTGTTCACCGCAGGCTCAGTGAGCTACTATATAACCGGCGTTCGGTTTGAACGCTCAGAGGTCATCTGCATGGGCAATGCCTATGATGACGCTGGTCTTGGGCTAGTGCATTTTTGCATGCTCCCGAGCGTGTATCGCGACGACGAGTACTGGCTGTATATCGGTGGAGACGAAAAACTTGACTTTTTTACCCGGCGCAGCGCTTTCAGCCACTGGTTTCACAATGTTGAAATTACCCATAAGCGCAGCGCCGTTATCTCAGCCTGGAGCCCGGCACCTGAACCGTTCAAGGACAATGTGCTGTTTGTGGGCGATAGCTGCTGGTTTGCAGAAGCTGAAAACACCGGCGCCCTGCTCTCTGGTCACCGTGCAGCCCTTGCCGTGGCAGAAGCGCTTCACCGGGGGCTGCCTGACCGCAGCGGCGTAATGAATTACATCACCTGGTGGAAGCGCAATTGGTCTGAAACTCACGACTACAAGGCTTTTCTCTGTTACGCTGTTTTTTTCAAGCTTTTTACCGAGGATGAGCTGAATTATCTCCATGCACTGATTCAGGAAAAGCTTCCGTGGTCGCTCAATCCCTTTAACTTGGCAGGACACATTATGCAGGGGCTCCAGCCGCACCTGAAGCGGATACAACGGGAACAGCCGGTACTTGCCCGCAAACTTGAGCGTTTCAATCCTGAAACGTCCGTAGCACTGATGAAGCCGGCAACACGGCTTGGTTTTCCTGCGTGGTAACCGCTGAGCGACATCCCTACGTGCTCAGCACAGGATAGTGGTGATGGAAAAGAAATTTATTGAATATCTAACCGTCCTTCGAGAATTCGGGCGCATCTACACCGGAAAAATTATCAGCTCAACCCCCGCACTCGGAACCGATTTGAAGCTTTCTCAAATACGCACCCTGTACGCGTTCCGGGACCGGGACAGCTTAACCATGCGAGAACTCGCTACCAGTATTGGCGTTAAAATGCCAACGATGACCATCATGGTTGACAGCTTAGTCAACGACGGTATTGTCGAGCGTGAACGCGATACACATGACCGCCGCAAAGTTAATGTCTGGCTAACCGAGAAAGGGAAAAAAATTCGCAGTGATTTTCTCAAGCAGCGGCAGCACAT
>Ga0068707_1000005_pt1 | contig 89370 bp, 68 predicted proteins | sample YNPNPMetaG_FD_66600 | JGI IMG/M metagenome (GOLD analysis project Ga0068707, IMG submission 66600) | Anoxygenic and chlorotrophic microbial mat microbial communities from Yellowstone National Park, USA - YNP NP MetaG | ecosystem: Environmental > Aquatic > Thermal springs > Hot (42-90C) >... | reverse complement strand
TCTATCACATCGGTTAATTCATTGCCATTAGTTTTCAAGTTGGCAATACGGCGAAGGGTAAAGTGCGATAGTGTTCCATAATCCAGAATATCTTCGCGTAGCGTGCGCATGAAAGGTTTAAAGGGCAGCAAATCGGGTTCCTGCTGGCGTAGCCAGTAGTCCAGGTTATTGCGTGCAATTTTTTCGATGCTCAGTTCCGATGGAGCCAGTTCGGCCTTGGCCTTAAAGGTTTTAATCCGCTGGTAGTGATCCCAGAAATCGTTATCGAGCGGTAATCGTTGGGTATCGGGTGTACAAATGATCTTGTCCAAAACAAACTCGAGCGATGTGTCAACTACCGCTTTAGGATTGCTATCCAAATCGCTCATGCGGATATACATGCGATTTTTCTTGAAGCAAACAATAACATTGTTCTCGGCAGAGGGTTTGGCCACCTTAATGCGTGCCGGAGCATTCTCAAGCTTGGCAACCACTTCGGGATATTTAGCCTTGTTCTCGTTGTAAAGATTTAAAACCTTGGTAAAGAAACTTTCCTCCTCGGCGGTGTCGGGGTTTTGCATGATTTTTTGGTACAGCTTAGCGGGTGTTGGTTCCTCATCGATATCAAATATTTTGGCATCCTCGCCCAGGGTGTTGTGAATCATGAACATTTTGTTTTGGGCAATCTGGCGCGACTTAACCAGCTCGGCCCCCTGTTCAGTGGGGAAAAAGTTTACAATATACAGATGGTCGAACACCTTTTTGCTGATGCGGTTTATACGCCCAAGCCTTTGTATCACCCTAACCGGGTTCCAGGGTATATCGTAGTTAATGATCATGCCGGCACGGTTAAGGTTAAACCCTTCGCTCAGTTTGTCGGTACAAAGCAGGATGTCGTAATTATCAAGAGGATTTGAATTTGCGGCGTCGAAATTCCGGATAATTTCCTCGTACTTGCCTTGTGTTATATTGCCCCTTACCACCAGCGTTCGCTTTGCCAGCGCAGGCTTTAGCTTTTCGAAATGCTCGTACAGGTAATCAATGGTATCGGCATACTCCGAAAAGATAATGTACTTGCGTTTAGGCTCGTTACCGTTAGAAGGTTTGGCAATTTCACTCTCAAGGTTCGAAATCAGGCAGGTTGCTTTGGGATCGTTATGCAGCAGGTTAAATTCATTGAGTCGTTCAATAATTTCATCAAAAAGCACTAAGTCCGATTTTATATCTTTTAAAAACTTCTCCTTATCTTTAAACGTGCTAATCCTATAGCGTTTATGCCTTTTGGGGTAAACGCCGTCGCGAATTTTCTGCTCGTACTCAACCAGGCGTTCTTCAATTTCATCCATTTCAAGCCCTACGATATCCTCGATTAGGTCGCGATCCAGAATGTATTCCCCATTCAAGGGGTCGCCATTTCCGGTTTTTGTGATAAACTCAAGAACCGTTGTGTACGTTCGTTTGAAGTTAAGTATTGTTTTCTCAAATGCACCGAACGAGCTTTCGAAACGTTTCACCACCAACCGACGCATGATGTCGAATAAGTTGCGTTGTTGCAACAGTTCACGATTCTGTTCTCTGTTTTTGGAATCATTATCTTTGGTTTTTTTTGTTTTGTTTTTGGCGTTTTTATTTAACCCTGTTTCGTACTCAAAGGGTCGGTAAATGGCACCGCTAAAAAGCCCATCCTCATCGGGGTCGGCAAAGTAATGGTTTATAATTTCATCGTAAAAAATCGACTGCTCCGGGGTAAGCTCGAAAAACCACTCAATGGGGTCGTTTACAACCGAAAGCTCTTTAACCTCATTCTGGTAATTGGGATTTTTTGTAAGGTCGAGCCTGTTGCGACGAATGGTAATAGGTTCAATTATATCGCGTATCTGTTTTGCCAATAGGTGTGTTTTGCGGGCCACCTTGGCTATTTGAATCGTATCCTCATCAAAAATGCTTTTATAGTATGCCAGCGCTTTACTACGTTTCACCGGATCTTTCGAACTGTGATTTTTTTTAATGAACGACAGCATATCGAAAAGGTAACCAAACGAACGGAATTGGCTAACCAGGTCGTAATCGAGGGTAATTGACGATTTGCGCGGGATAATGAACAAGTTCAAAAGAGCCAGTATGTCGCTGGGTTTATTATTAAAGGGTGTAGCAGTTAACAGAATGACCATTTTGCCCCTGCAAATGTTTTTCAGTAGTTCATAGCTTTGGGTATCGGAGTTTCTAAAACGGTGTGCCTCATCAACTATTATAATCTCAAAATCATCGCGGTCTTTTAAATACTCGAATGTTTCCTCAAGCTTACCCTGCGAACGAACTTCCCAGTCGTAAAGTTGGAATTGGTCGAGATACTTTCTCCAGCCTTCGTTTTTATTTTCGTCGCCCATAAGCCCCGGTGGACAAATTACCATGCCCCGTTTCCGAAGGGCCTTGGCAATGGTACAGGCTATGATGGTTTTGCCCAATCCCACCACATCGGCAATAAGCACACCATTGTGCTGCTCTATTATTGACAGGGCAAGCTGAACAGCATCGAGCTGGTACCTGTAAGGCTTATACCCAATTTTTTCGAGAAACTGGGGCAGGTAAGTGCCAATATCCTTATGGTCATAGGACTCGAGATACGATTTCAACACCAACAGGTAAGCCTCAAATGGGGTAACCTGCTTAACGTGGGTCTCCTGTTCAATAACTTCGATCAAACGTTTCTTTACATCCTCCCACTCAGTAATTTTTATGGATTTTTCCCAAAGCGTATCAAAGTACTTTTCGGCCTCGTCAAATCCATAGTCCGATATTTCAACGTTGAACTCATTCTGAGTGGTAAGCCCAGCCCGGGTTAGGTTGCTGCTCCCGGTTATGAAGATTTTTTCACGAATCAGCTGGTTGTCGGTTAATTTGAATAGGTATAGCTTGGCGTGGTTTGGCTCAAGGGTTTTACGTATGATGATTCTATTTTCAGCAATTAGCCTTACAAAAAAACCTATTTGTTCGTAAAACTGTCTGGTATCGAACTCCTCACTGTTGACTGCCTTTTTAATGGATTGAAAGAAAAGCTCAATTTTTTCATCGTCACTCATGCTCTGCGTTTCGGCGTACTCAAATAAAAGGTTGTTGTAGCGGTCGACATCGAGTCCAACCAAAACCTTTAGCTCAACAGCAGGATTGTCCCTAAGGGCATCAATAAGTTCCCGAATACCTGAAAAATAAAAGAACCCTACCAAAAACTTCAACTCCTTGCTAACTCTAATTATCTCGGAAATCCTTTTCTTTAAATCTTTTGTAGGACTATTGGTAATAAAATTTGACATGGAACTACGATTTTATACCAAAATTAGGTAAAATGGTTCAAATTAATTTAAACAAACTATAAAATACTTAGATTTTCATTGCAAATGCAACTTTTGGGGGAGTTAATTTAGGAGCGTAAGAGAAAAAACTAACTTTTTCAAGAACGAGGATAAAGGTTTTGAGCTTTTCCCCTTCGTTCCTGACGGTTAAGTGGCTATCTTCGCCCCCTAAATCTCCCCAGAAATAAGTTGCAGGATGAGACACCTACCCCAGGAGCAAAGGTACACCATTTCGCAAATGCTAGATGCGGGGTACAGGAAAAGTGAAATAGCAAGGACAATCGGGGTGAGCAAGAGCACGGTAACACGAGAGGTCAGCCGTAACGCCGATGGGCGAAGCGGGGCATACCGCCATGCGCTTGCCCAGCGCAAGGCCGAGGAGCGGAAGCGGTCAAAGCCCCACGCTGTGGCGCTGACCCCCGAGGCGAAGGCCTACTCTTGCCATGGAAGCCTTGGCTGCACACCATCACCGCTGATAACGGCAAGGAATTTGCCGGGCACGAGGGCATTGCGAAAGAGCTGGGAATTTTGTTTTACTTTGCCATGCCATACCATTCTTGAGGGAGAGGGGCTAACGAGAACGCCAACGGACTGATCCGCCGGTTCTTTCCCAAGAAAACCTGCTTGGATACCATCTCTCACGAGCAAGTTTTGTGGGTGGAACGACTGTTAAACAACAGGCCCAGAAAACGTTTAGGGTTTTTAACCCCAAAAGAGAAACTAGAAGAATTATTGTTTAACAAAAAAGTTGCATTTACAGCTTAAATATACCAGTTATTGTTTAACAGTTAAAACAAAATTTCCCTCTCAAATACTTTCTGGGCGACAATGAAAATGCAATCAAAATTCAGATTTATTGCGCATTAATTACAAATATACTCCTAAGAGTCATTCAAAAGCAGATAAAACGCTCATGGTCATTTTCAAACCTTGTCAGTTTCTGCAGAATTCACCTGTTTAACTATATTCATCTGATACGTTTCCTTGAAAATACCGATAAAGATGGATTAAAAGAAGGAAATAACATAGTACAACTAACCCTTTTCTAAATTTTCTAACAAGGGGGCTTACTTTTTAAAATTTCAAAATATTGAAACAAAAATCATTGATTGTCTAAAATTTACAATTTTGACAATACGTTTTTTTTATTTTTGTCGGACAATAATGTTTTTTAAGCATTTTTTGCTCAAGTTGGGTTAATTCAAATTATTCATTTCCTGACAAGTGAAAAAACTCCCCGTTGTGCTGGATAAATCCGAAATACAATACCTGCTTGATGCTACTAAAATTTAAAGCATGAAGCCATTTTATGATTGATTTGGTAGGGGGGTAGGCCTATTTTGCTTCGAAAATTTTTTCGTATAAATCTTTCCCAAAATTGGTTTGCAGAGGCTCACCCTCTATTAGCCGGAAAGTACGTGTGCCGTCGGGTTGCCTGTCGGCCCTTAGGAAAACAATGTCTGCCGAATGTTTTTCATAATAGTAGTGTGCAAATTCATAAAGATGAGTTACAAAGAAAACCTTAATCCGATTCTCATACAGCACATTTACCATCTGACGGCATATTTCCGATCCTTCCCTGTCGTGGTGGCAGCGAACGATTCGTTGAACAAAATCATGGCATTAGGGGTGAGTTGATCAACGATTTTATTCATCCGGTTTAGTTCTTCATCAAGTTTTCCGCTTTGCATGGTCAAATCTTCCTGACGTCGGAAGTGGGTAAACAAAGCGTCACATACATTGGCGCTGAAATAAAGGGCTGGCACAAACATGCCCGATTGCATCATTAGCTGGGCAATTCCTATGCTTCGTAAAAATGTGGATTTTCCTCCCTGATTGGCGCCTGTAATAATGAAGAGTACCTTATTTTCGGCCTGTAAATCGTTGCCGATAACCTTTTGTTTTAGGGTTAAAGCCAGACAGATGTCGTATAGGTCTTTAAAAGTATGGGTTCGTTCAGAATAATCAAGGGGTATAGGGAAGGTCATGGGCTCGTCAAGTATTTGAAGCTGTTCGGATAAATTCAGACAGCCCACGTAAAAAGCAGTTTCGGTTTTCAGCATCTGAAAAAAACTGATGATATGTTCGACCGACTGAGCTAATGCATTGGAAACACCAAGCACCCCCTCTTCGGTTAGTTCTCTCAATGCTCGTATCCCGCTTTCATCGCGGGGATGAATGTTGAATACATATTCCTTTTTTTCTCTATTTCTGAACCATTGTAGCCAGCCTTTTTTATGGGTGTTTAATTTACAAAGCTGATAATAGCTTGCCCTATTGCTTGTACTCAATTGAGTGCTAAACATAACTCCATTGCGAAATTCGAGCTGGGTCAGATGCTCGTTGGCCTTATTGAAAAATTCGTCGTTCAACTCCTGCTGAAGCATGGCAAAAAAACGGGTAAAGCATTTTGAGTGGATGCATACATAATGGTTGTCGGCAATATTTCTCAATTGTTGCAGGTAAATCAATAGTTCTCTTAATGTATTTATTGAGCTGTAAAGGATTGAGGAGGGTGAGGAAGATAGTGCCCACCAATGTTTGTTTTTTGATAATATGGCCTCATTGGCTATTCGGTACATTTCTCTTATCATCTGTGGATGATTAAGGCAATCGTTAAGTATTTGCTGTCGGTAAATTATTGTTTCAGTGTTGTTGTAAATACCTGACAATAATACCTCGTTGACCACTTTAAAAATAAAATCATCACCTGCCGCCATTGCCGAGAACAAAACATTTAGGGCTAGGTCGTGGATGAGCGTTTGACCCTGTGGAGGAAATTTCTTTACGGATTCAAAGTCTTCGTTTTCAAACAAAAGGAATGCTTTCATACTTTTGTACCGATACGTTTTTTGAGCATGCTATAAGTTAGCTGGTATTTTTCGGCAATCGACAGGGCATAAGCAAGACCATTGGCAGGCATTCTGACAATCTTATATGTCCGAAGTGCCGGGTTTTCGGGAAATATGGTAGCTGCCATGCTTACGGTTTTTTCGGAATACGAAGCCAGCTCGTCAATAAACGTTACCCAAACCCCAATGACATCGAGGTCGATGATCTTTTCCATGATTTTTTTGCTTAAAAAAATACTGTCGTGCAAAGTAGCAGAGGTAAGTATTTCATTCAAAATAACAATATCGCCGGAGGAGCATTGTTGTAAGAGGCGGTGTAATCTTACCAAATCATCTTCCAGCTTGCTGCGCAGATTCTGAATGTCTTCCTTTTTCTCGAAATGGGTAAAGATGTGGTTGCATAAAAATAGCTGAGCCTTTACTCCAGGAACGGGACAACCTATCCCTGCCAGGTAGTGCATCTGACCAAACATGCGGGCAAAAGTGGTTTTACCCCCCTGATTGGGACCAGTAACTACCAGCAGGCGTTCGTTTCCTTTGAGGCAAAAATTATTGGTCACAATCGTTGTTTTTTCCTCGACACCTTTGTGTGCCAGCGCTATGTCAAATCCTTCTTTTACCTCAATTTCCTTAGTATCCGAAAGCAACGGATAACAAAATTGTAAACCCGAACGTTTTATGTGATCAATGAACTCGAGGTATGACAAGTAAAAGTGGATTTCGTGCTCAAATGTTGTAATTGTCCTATCCAGAAATTGACTGTTTTTTGCATAATAGTCAATCAGACGGTTGAAGATATGAGGATTTAGGGTGGCCAGACCTTCCAGGATTTTTGCTTCGACGTGACTTATCTGCGAGGACCGGGTAAAAACATTTTTATAGTCCTTTACCTTTCCTTGCTGAAATTTAGCAAAAGTATTAAGCACCTCAAGGGTATAGTCGGCTTCTGACTGCGAGGGTAATACATGTATCCTCAGATCCTTGATGTAGAGATTGTATTTGATCGATAGCAATTCTTGAATGATGCTTTTTGCCTCTGTAAAAAGTGTAGTAAAATAGGCCGATTGGATGTAGTCGGTAAGATATCTGCTAAAGGCTATCAGTCCTTCCGCATTTAATGACAGACGCATTAAAGCATTTGCAAAGGCTGAAATGGTTTCGCAGTATAAAATAACAACATCCAGAAACATTCGCTCTTTGTGGTAGGGATAGTTGATTTTTTCTACCTGAATCAGTTGCTTGCGGACAGATTGCATTCCCTGAACAAACAGTTCTACCTGTTTGAATAGGGCGGGATTTTCCAAATCTTTCATCACCTGCTGACGATAACGTATGGTCTCCAGGTCGATAGGGAAGGTGTAAAAAAATGGTTTTAGGTTGTATTCCGTTTTTTTCGAAGTAATGGTCTCGATGACCTGATCGAGGTGGAGGTCCGGGAAAAAATCGGGCATTTTTTCGTTAAGCACTTTCACTTGCCATCGAGGTGTAAATAATATGCTGAAGAATTCTGTTCTCATGGAACATCAATTTATGGATATCGTTCTAAATCAGTAATATATACAAGGAAAGATGCAGACCATTTGGTTCGTTTTCGGCTTTAATCCCGTAGCGTAGCTATAAGGCGCTGAGGATTGATCAGTAATTCGAGGGCATCTTTTATGTTGGTACATACAATGTTGGCATTTTTCAAGGTTGTAAGCGCAGATCCTTCTTTTTGAATTACAGCAATACTTAGGGCTGCTTTTTTCAGCATCAGTGCGTCGTTTACCCCATTGCCTATGGCAATGGTCTTGTGACGTCCTATGTGTTTAATGTATCTTGCTTTCTGCTGTTGCTGCCGTTCTGCTGCAAGAATGGTTAACGTGCAGGGTATGCCGGATAAACCGACAGCAGCATTGCCAAAGGTATCGGCCGTCACTACATGAATCCGTATTTTCTCTGCCAGAACATTGAGTATATCTTTTAATCCGGGAATAAGTATTCCATCTACTGCCAGCGTTCCATTGTAGTCCAGTATCAGATGTTCGGCCACTATCTTTTTATAACCGGGAATTTCGATGATAATCATACTCAGATGCCATATTTTGATCATAATTCCTGTGATTTCAGCTCCTGCAAACGTTCCAGGTAGCGTTGCAGTTTATTGTAGTCGCTTTGGGTTTGTTGCAATAGGGTTTCGACCGTTTTCAATTCATTGTTGATATAGATCAGTGCTTGTTGATACAACTGATCGATGGTTTTGAAAATTTTGTGGGTTACATCGGAAATGTAACGGTGGAGGTTTTTGTCTACTTCAATGGTAATTTGTTTTTTAAAATAACCCCAAAAGAGTGGTTTGAACCATTGCATTGGAAGAAAGAACAACAGCAAATCCAGATGCGAATCAAAAGCCCGGTACATGGCTATATCTGGTTTGTCGATGCCGGCAAAATCGATTTGCCAGTATGTTTCGGGCAGATGAACGCCCAGTTCGTGGCTTAGTTTTTCATCCAGCAGCTGTCGGAAACGAAGGGCGGTATACTCAAAGTAATTGGCCGTTTCCCGGACAATCTGATTGATCTGATCAAAACTTTTCCGGTCAATTTCAGTGACTTCCCGTTCCATTTCAGCCTTCAGCCACTGCTCGTACTGGCGGGAAACCTTATAGAGCGTGCCGTTCCATTGCGGATATACTTCGTCAAATTGTCGCGTAAGTTTTGGGGTAAGTTCAGTTCGATAGGGAAGAATTATTTTTTCGAGCTTATCTCTGACGCCATCTTTAAACGACGCCCCCGACCATAACATTTCTCGTTCCTGATATTGCTTATTATTTTTAACATCCTGCAATAGTCTGTTGACGGCCTCTTTAGCTGTTTCGCGTTTTAAGGCGGCCTGCAAAGCCATGTCGGTATAAGCGATTGTTTGTTCCAGTATATTTTTGACTTTATGCTGTGTAATCTCCTTAAGTTTTTCTTCTGCATGATTGTGCAAGGGGAGTATCAGCTTCTCGATAATTTTTTGGCGATACTCAGCGGTATTTGTGATTGCCGAATATTCATACACCGGGAAAGATTTGCCGGTTGTTTTTGCAAGGGATTGGGTAATGTATGATTTTATTTCAGCCATCTGAGTGGGTCCAAACATATCAGTTTTGGTAATCACTATGGCCACATCGGGGCAGTATTGGCTTACGCCTTTTATTAGGTTAATATCCTCTTCGGAGAGGGGGCGTTCAGCGCTTACGGCAACAATAGCTACTCCGGTAAAAGGCAGCCATTGCAGCGTTGCCATGGTGTTATGCTTATAGAGGCTGCCCAGACCGGGGGTATCGATAAGGCTAATGTTTTTGTATGGCTCGAGCAAGGGATGTTCGACAATTGCCTGTGCTACATGTTTGCTGTTGTCGGGGTTAAGTTTTTCGGTTACGTACAAGGGGAGGTCGCTTGTATCGGTGATTATTTCATGGCCATCGGTAAATTGAATGATGAGGCGGGGTTGAACCCCGAAGCGGATACGTGTGACAATGGCAGTCACGGGAACCGAACCTACCGGTAAAATGTTTTCTCCCAGAATGCTGTTGATGAATGAACTTTTGCCCGCCTTGAATTGCCCCAGTACAGCAACATATACTGTATTTTCGCGACTGTTTATAAGATCGAGTACAGGCAGGGTAAGATCGGGGGCACCTATGGCCTTATTAATTTCTGCAATTTCATCCAATAACTGTAATTTCATTTTTTTCAATTGATTATACTATTACCCTTTTATAAGATTCGATTAAATTTTCCGGCATTGTCATTAAAAAAAAGGGCGCAAAAAAGCGCCCTCAGAGTTATCGGTTCTTAAAGGCTTTTATGCCGGCAAATTTTGCGCTTGAACCCAGTTCATGTTCAATACGCATCAATTGGTTGAATTTTTCGATGCGTTCGCCACGGCAACCACTGCCGGTTTTCAGGTGGCCGGCATTGACCGCTACCGTAAGGTCGGCAATGAAGGCATCGGGGGTTTCGCCGCTACGGTGCGACACAAAACAGTTGTAACTGTTTTTATAGGCCAGTTCAATGGTTTCGAGTGTTTCGGTTACCGTCCCGATTTGGTTGAGCTTGATCAGGATAGCATTGGCAACCCCTTTGGCAATACCATCGGCTAAAATGGCCTTGTTGGTACAAAAGATGTCGTCCCCCACAAGCTCAATCTTCTTGCCCAGTGTTTGCGTCAGGTTTCTCCAGCCTTTCCAGTCGTTTTCGGCCAGTCCGTCTTCGAGCAGTACAATGGGATATTGATTGACCCAGTTTTCCCAGAGCTTAATCATTTCGTCGCTTGTAAGCAGTTTGCCGGTGCTTTTGAACATTTTGTATTTACCTTCTTCCCAGAGCTCGCTGGCGGCGGGGTCGAGACATATGCTAACATCCTTGCCCGGGGTGTATCCGGCTTTGGTTATAGCTTCAAGTATGACTTCCACAGCTTCGTCGTTTGATTTTAAGTCGGGAGCAAAACCACCTTCATCACCCACACCGGTGCTGTAGCCTTTGGATTTCAGTACTCCCTTCAGGGTGTGAAATACTTCAATCCCCATGCGAATAGCCTCGGTAAACGAAGGCGCATTGTGCGGGGCAATCATAAATTCCTGAAAATCGACGTTGTTGTCGGCATGTTTTCCGCCGTTGATAATATTCATACAAGGAACAGGAAGGAGATAAGCATTGCAGCCTCCAAGGTATTGATATAGGGGCATTCCCTGACTCATCGCCATGGCACGTGCATAGGCCATCGATACGGCAAGGATAGCATTGGCCCCCAGTTTTGATTTATTGGCTGTGCCATCAAGTTCTATCATAAAATAGTCGAGTTCGCGCTGGCTGGCGAAACATTTGCCAACAATCTCTTTGGCTATTTTTGTGTTGACATTTTCTACGGCCTTCAGTACACCTTTGCCTCCGTAGCGTTTTTTGTCACCATCGCGCAACTCGTATGCCTCACGTTCGCCTGTGGATGCGCCACTGGGTACCATAGCACGTGCCGATGAACCATCTTCCAGCATCAGGTCTACTTCGACTGTAGGATTACCTCGGGAATCGAGAATCTCAAGTGCATAAACTTCTTCTATTTTCATAATTCTTAGTCTTAAGTTCTACAATCAAAAACAATTATTTCGGGTAAAAACGCGTGTTTCTTCCATGAAGACGGGTGGCATTTATCCCAATGACCAATAAAAAAAGGATTTGTAACCAAAGCGTATTCAGTAGCTTAAAAATAATTTTCGGATAAAAAATGTTAAACGAAATGGTCAGCAATGAAAATGATACCCCCCGATGGTCAGGAATAAAGAAAGGAGGAATAGTAGAAAACTTAACGGGCAGTTGATTTATGGTTACCGTTATACAATATTTTTCCCCCACACGCTGATACTCCTTAGACGACATAGCAATCCTCCTTTTAAACGGTAGGAGTTATCAGCTTAGAAAGCGGTTAAAGGCTAACCCCATAGCCTTGCTCAAAGGTAGTTAAAAATCTTTTATGTTCTACTAACCTGTTCGTTAAAAAATGAAAAAATAAACAGGATCGGTTAGCTTAGCCCTTGACAATTAAGGATTTGGGACAATTTAATCGTCCTTTGCGGTTAACAAATAAATCGCTGATCAAGCCGAGATCTTACGCAGAGGACGCATAAATTTTCCTTGTGCTTAAAATTTGAATTCAGGTGGTTAAAAATTTATTTTAATCGAAATGGGTGAGGAGGGACAGGAATTTTTCCCGGGAGGAATCGGCCCATTGGCGGAAAGCATAGGATACATCCTTATGTTTGGGCAGGTAAGCCACAAAGGGGTCGAGGTTGAAAACTTTATTTTGTATGCCTGCGCCGGCAAGAGTAGCATCCAGTGCATTGCAGGCTTGTTCGAAGTGGCCGTAGGTAGGAACCATCATAATGGGTTTGCCCAGATACATGGCTTCGCATATCGATTCAAATCCTGCGGTTGAACAATATCCGCCGCATTTACTCATCATTTCCAAAAACTTAACGTCGTTGAGCCGGTGAAACCATAAGTGGTCATCAACCTTCAAAACTTCAGGAGCGTCTTTTTTATCCCAGAAAAAGTGCAGTTCATATTCGGGATGCTGTGCATGCCAGCGTTCAATTTCCTCGGCATATCCGGCATTGAGCATGTACCCCAGTATGTAGCCTCTGTTTTGGGGCGAGAGGCGCTTGATTTCGCTACGTAACAGCGGCGGAACAACATACAATTTCTTGCGCACTACATCGGGCATAGGCCGAAACGAGAGTGCCAGTTTCTTCTCTGCTTTCGCTGCAATGATCCATGAGTTCAGAGCCAGCAGGCGTTTGTCGATCCAGTAACCTTTGGGAAAAATAAACTGGGGATGATTCAAAAGATATTGGTGACCAACCACCACAATATGGGGGCGTACACGGGAGGTCATAGCATATAAGCCGCCCAGCAACTCATAAAAATTGACAATGACATCGGGCTGAACTTCTGCAACCTTTTGTCGGATAAAATCAATACTTCTGAAAAATGTGGGGGCCATCAGCAGGTTTATCCATATACTGCGCCAGATATATATTTTCTTGTTCTTACTGTCGACTACAAAGTTGGGACTGTCGAAAGTACTGACAGGCGCCTGAATTTTTTCGTAAAAAAACGAAGGTATTTCGCGTCGGGGACTTTTACCAATCAGTACATGCGATACCTGATGTCCTTCGCTCCTTAGCATTTCCGATAAGGATATTGCCTGGGTCATATGACCCCGACCTTCGCCCTGCACAATAAATAAATACTTCATTTATGTAATTTTTATGATGCCAATCTAAATATTATGTCCCTTGCTTAAGGTAAACATACTCAAGCAAAAAATAAATCACCTTCCGAAAATAGCAGTGATCACAAGGTTGTGTCTTGCTGATCTTTGCGTATGTCTTTTCGGTTTGTGTTATGTCTGCCCTTGGGTTAAGTTTTGCGCATTAAAATTAGTTAAAATTTTGCAATGCCTGACAAGAATCCTCCGAAAAAACAGGGTTTTAGCATTAACTTAAAGTAAATTTAAAGCTAGATTCAATATTGCCAACCAATTTTACCTGCGAATGGGTACATTATTTGTCAAAATACTATTTTGTCAAAAAAATTCTTTTAGATAACAATGAATTATCTGACCGTTTAAAAGGCTTGTCGTAGTTTATTTTTGCTGATCAGATTTTAATTCAGATAGTTAATAAAGATTATACTGAAGAAAAATTTTTACGAATACCTATGTTTAATTTGCAATTATTGTTACATTCGCAATTGAATTTTTATCAACAGTTTTTATTTTTTTATTAACAAGCTAAAAACATGAGCCATGCCCTACCGTCGCTTGCCCAACACCGATGCTGCACGCCTGAAAGCCATGCGGACGGCATATGAAAAGGGAAAAGAACTGCCCCCTTTCAAATTGGCTTTTTCTCAGCCAACCTTCCAAAAATTACAGTCATTTTTACCTGTTTTTGAAAAAAACGTTGCTGAGAGCCGGTTTACCTACGCCAACCAGATAAAAAAGAGTAAGGAATACCAGCAACTTCTGCAAAAGGCGAGGATATACATCTCGCATTTTCTACAGGTTATGAATATGGCTATTGAGCGGGGAGAACTGCCACCCAGCACGCGAACCTATTTTGGACTGAGCGAAAACGACACCCGATTGCCTTCACTTAACAGCGAAGAGGCTCTATTGCAGTGGGGGGAAAATATCTTGCAGGGCGAACAAGAACGTACGCGCAGAGGGCAGACGCTCATTACCAACCCTACGGTTGCACTGGTAAGGGTGAGGTTCGAACGGTTCAAGGATGCATACATGGCCAAAAAAACCATGCAAAAAAATACTTCACGTTATTTTTCGGAACTGCCTGCCTTGCGTAAGTCGGCCGATGAATTGATTGCTCAGCTATGGGACGAGGTAGAAGTTCATTTCAAGGATTTGCCCGACGAAAAACGCCGGGAGGAATGTACAAAATACGGCATCGTATACGTTTACCGTAAAAACGAACTCGACCGTATTTCTCTACCCCTCAATGAGGTTGCCCCGCAGGTGTATTTTTGACAAACCAAAAATTTGTTTTAACCTTGCACGGTCCGAATATAACAAACCATGACAGAATCTATAGCAGGTTATGTTCCCCGTGTAAGTGTAATTACGGTCGTATTTAACGGAGAACAATTCATTGAACGTACCATACAAAGTGTTATTGGCCAGAGTTATCCTGCCATTGAATATATTGTCATTGACGGATCATCCAAAGATGGTACGCTTCCCATCATTCAAAAATATACCGATAGAATAGCCTACTGGGTCAGCGAACCCGACAGCGGTTTGTACGATGCCATGAACAAAGGGCTTGCCGCTGCTACCGGCGATTATGTCATTTTTCTCAATGCGGGGGATACTTTTTTTGATAATGATACGCTTAGTAAAGTTTTCAGCTACTGGCACCCCGGGGTCGACATACTCTATGGCGAAACCCTGATTGTTGACGATCAGGGGAAGGTAGTTGGAGACCGACGGCTGAAGGCTCCAGAATCACTAACATGGAAATCGTTCCGTGAGGGTATGCTGGTATGTCATCAGTCCATCATCATCCGACGCAGTATTACTTCGCCCTATAATCTCCGCTATCGCATTGCAGCCGATTTTGATTGGGTACTTAATGCCCTGAAGAAAGCCAATTGTATCGTTAATACACATACCTACATTGCCCGATTTGTCGACGGAGGTCTTAACAAGCAAAAAATTCCCATTGCCCTTAAGGAACGTTTTATCATCATGGCGAAAAACTATGGGTTGTTGCCTACCTTTTTCAGGCATTTTATCATCGGCTTTCGTTTCCTTATCTTCTGGTGGCGGGAAAAAAGGTTTTGAGTTTTTTTGAGAAATGAGTGTAATTCTACAACGAATACGGCTTTTTGTGTTAAATCCCTGCTGACAGCTTTTCTCGTGCATTAATGCATTAAACATTTTTAGGATAGCACAGGGTGTATTTTTTTACCACTTTCGACAATACCTGAATGTTGAGCATATCGGAAGCTTCGGAAATGTCGACCAAGTGCCCGTCGTTGTAGAGAATGCTAATTTGATCATCGGCCACATTATAGGTATCGCTCCATACGGTACCTTCAAAAACAAAATATTCTGCTTCTTCGGGGGTAAAGCTGAATTTTTCGGCCACACGTTGGCGGATCTGTCCGATGCGATCCGGGTCAACAGGCTGATTATGCAATTCGATACGGAAGAGGCGGCGGTTGTTCATTTGCTGGCAGAGTGTGGCCAGTACCCTGTCGGGATGCTGTTGCCAGACCTTAATGGCCGAAAGGATATCGCTATCGTCGAGCAGCAGAAAATGTTCGAGCATTTGGGCTATCTCCTGCCGCGAATGGTTTTCGTGGCCAAACCGTCGGGTAAGAAAAAATTCCAGTGCCGGAGTGGCAAATAATTTTTCGCCTCGTAAGGCAAGATATTTGGCTCGTTTAAGAATATTGACCATCAGATTTTCGGCAGCCAAAACGGTTTTGTGCAGATATACTTGCCAGTACATCAGCCGCCGGGCTATGAGAAACTTTTCAATGGAATAAATACCTTTTGCCTCTACTACCAGCTTATCGTCCACTACGTTGAGCATTTTGATGATGCGGTCGGAACCGATGACCCCCTCCGATACCCCGGTAAAAAAACTGTCCCTTCGCAGATAATCGAGCCGATCCATATCAAGCTGCCCCGATACAAGCTGGGTCAGAAATTTTTTGGGGTAGTTATGGGTAAATATTTCGATGGCTGTATCGAGTCGGCCCTCCATTTGTTCGTTGAGCTGCTGCATAATATACAGCGACAGATGTTCGTGGGTGAAATTTTCAATCAGGCTGTGTTCGAGGGCATGCGAAAACGGACCATGACCAATATCGTGCAAAAGTATGGCAATGTTGACTGCTTCGGCTTCGTGATCGGTGATTTCGTGTCCCTTGGCCCGGATCACCTCAATGGCTTGATTCATCAGGTGCATAGCTCCCAGCGCATGCTGAAAACGCGTGTGCATGGCACCAGGATATACCATATGCGTCAAACCCAACTGCCTGATCCGACGTAACCGCTGAAACCACGGATGCTCTATCAAATCGTAAATAATGTCGTAATAAATGTGGATAAAACCGTATACCGGATCATTGACAATTTTATGCTTGTTGGTTGGCATGGTTATCCTATTTGAAGGTAAAAGTATTCAAAAATTCTAAAGCCATAAAATATTAATACTTGCCTATAACCTAAAATATTCCAACATCTGATAAAAAATTGGGTACAAAATAGGGTATATTTGTTTTTGATTGTAATAAATAAAATGTTTTAGTACTTAAGCTAAATACTATGTCCTATGAAAACACGTGTAGTCCTTACCCTAATTCTGGCAGCGGTTTATCTTTTTCCGCAGTGTAAAGAAAAAGATAAAGATGAAATTAATCTGACCAGTGAAAATATTGCCGACAGCCTGCACTGGATAAAACAGTCGTGTTTTAAAATTCAGGTTCTGGGGAAAACCATCTACTTCGACCCGTTTGGAATAAAAAAAGCTGATTCGGCCGATATCATTTTAATCACCCATCCACATGGCGATCATTTTTCACCGGCCGACATTGCAAAAATTGCGACCGGGAAAACAACGATATATGGCCCCAAGGAATGTAAATATAATGGCACATGTAAAGAATTTGTTGAGGTAGTACCTGGCCAAACAATCGAGATCGCACCAAACATTTCGATTACCACGGTGCCAGCATACAATGTGGTAAAAACCAACTTTCATCCCAAAGAAAAGCAGTGGGTAGGATATCTTGTGAAATTCGGGAACATAGTGGTATATCATGCGGGTGATACCGAGCGTATTCCCGAAATGAAAAATTTTACGGCACATATAGCACTGTTGCCTTTGGGACAGACCTATACCATGAACTCGGTAGAAGAAGCAGCCGATGCTGCACGTGACGTTAAGGCCGAGATAGCTATACCTATGCACTGGGGAGCATACGAGGGAACCGCTGCCGATGCCCAAAAGTTTAAATCGCTGCTCGAAAACGAAATGAAAGTGATCATCAAATCGACCGAGTGAATGGCAACCAACTGCTGATGATTTAAAGTTATGGAATGGGGCAGATCTGATTCGAGTCAGCCCCTACGAATACCTCCAAAACGTATCAGCCTAAACTTCCTCCTGCCCGGAGGCATATATCGCTGCTGTTGGCAGCAGTGCCTTGGGAGGGGGATTTTGCTATTTTGCTGTGGGATTGGTTGCTGCAGTGTTTTCGATGAAGGTATTGTTGTATTGCCCGGTGGTACAGGCACACTCGACGAACTGGCTGAAGCGCTTTCGCACAAGAAGTTGGGTCTCTTTGATATCCCCGTGGTGCTACTCAACACCCAAAATTTCTTCGAACCCTTGCTGGTATTCTTGCAGAGGATGGTCGACGAGTCGTTTATTCTGCCCGAGCATATGAATTTTATCCACGTAGCCAACACCCCCGAAGCGGTGGTAAGCTACCTCAAAAATTACCAGCCACTGGGTCGGGATACCATTCGTAACATGGCCGCCCTATGAGCGGGTAAGTTCCCGAAATACTTCCTCCAGCGGTTTTTCTTTTTTCTGCATTGAAAGGATTTTAATTCCAGTAGCTACAGCTTTGTTGAAAATAGCCTCGCGCAGATCGTAACCTTCCCTGCATTCGATTAGCCACTGGTGGGTATTTTGACTCACTACCGACTGTACTCCTTCGAGTGAAGTAAAAAAACTTTCATCGACCGGCACATGGGTTTCGACGATGAGGGTATGCGAACTTGTGCGAATGTGTGCAGTGGGCTGGTCGGCAATGATTTTGCCCTTGCTGATGAGAATTATGCGGTCGCAGATGGCTTCTACTTCCTGCATAATGTGGGTAGATAGCAGAACACATTTTTCCTTTGCTACTGTCTGAATCAGATTGCGTATTTCGACAATCTGGTTGGGGTCGAGTCCCGAAGTGGGTTCGTCGAGGATGAGGATGTCGGGGTTGTGTATAAGGGCTTGTGCAATACCCACCCGCTGGCGGTAACCTTTCGAGAGCTCGCCGATACGTTTTTTACGTTCGGGGGTGAGACCAGTAAGTTGGATCATCTCCTCCACCCGCTGATCGGCTTTCTTTCCTAGTCGGTACAAGCCGGCAACAAATTTCAGGTACTCTGTAACATACATATGCAGATACAGGGGATTATGTTCGGGCAGGTAGCCGATATGTTGGCGGATCGAAGGGCCTTCTATGGCAATATTGCGTTGATTGATGTATACTTCCCCCTCAGTGGGACGTAGGTAACCCGTGATAATTTTCATCAACGTAGATTTTCCGGCACCGTTGGGGCCGATAAATCCCACAATCTTGCCTTTTGATAGCTGAAACGAAGCTTTGTGTACCGCACATTGGCTGCCGTAATATTTGGTAACTTCTTTGACCTCGAGCATGGGCAGTATAATTTAGCCCCCAAAGGTACTAAAACTATCCTTAATGGTACGTGATTTTGCCCGTATGGTAAGGACGGGTATGGGAGATTTGCTGATCAGTTGTTGGGCAATGCTTCCCATTATCAGGTCGGTAAAAGAGTTCCCGCTTTCATTGACTACCGACAATAATTCGCATTTGCGTTCTGTGGCGTAGTCAAACAGATCGTTAAGTCCGTTAGCCCCCACCAGTGCATAGGATACGTAAGGGATATCTTTATTTTTGAGATATTCAATGGTTTGGTTGGCATAGCCATTAAGACGGCTTACTACCTTTTTATTGGTCGATTCGGAAAAAGTTACTACATGTACGGTAGCGCCAAAAAGCTTGGCTAATGTCGATACAAAAATAACCTTCTGCCGGCTGTGGAGGGCAATATCGATGGGAAGTAAAATGTTTGTAATATCCTGAGGGACGGGCAGTTGCCGTATCGTTATTACTGGTCGCGAGGTAGCACATACGATGCGGTAAGCATTGCTGCCAATGAATAGTTCCTCAAAACCTGAGGCGCCATGGGTCGAGGCAACAATGAGACTATCAGTAAAAGCTTCGGCCTGACTTACTACCTCCTGATATACTTTCCCTTTTTTGATGATGTATGTGAGCTGCGCTTCCTCGTGCAACTCTTTGCTGTAAATTTCAATATATTTTTGTAGCTTTTTTTCAGCCTGCCGATATTCATCCTCCTCTTGGCTGGGTATGTCGTGTCGGTGCTGAACATGTACGAGTTGGATTTTAACCGGAAACCTGCGGCCAAAAAGCAGAGCCAGTTCAAAACCTTTCAGGGAGTCGACAGAAAAATCGAGCGGAACAATGATGGTTTTCATCTCGGGTTTGTTTTCGGAGAGTTTTTTAGTGCCCATTTTCTGAAATTTCAGGCTAATGTATGAAAAAATATTGATAATTACCAACAATAAGATTGGGGTTGAATGTTTTTTATTGGCCTTTGTCAGAATAAACCTATGTTTTTTGTTTATCTTCATTTAACTAAAACATGTTCGATTAAATTTCTATCTTTTTCTTTTACGCAGAAAAGATGTATTCTCAGTGTATATGCCATGACGGAATTTTATATATCTTTACCGGCTATTTAAAAGATTGAAATGATGCCCGAGATGCAAAAAATTGGATTTATTATTAATCCTATTTCCGGAACGCGAAAAAAGACAAATCTTCCCGACTACATTTATGGTACATTAGGTAATCATTACGATATTGACATTCGTTTTACAGAGCGACGGGGTCATGCCTATGAACTGGCGCGCGGGATGGTTGAACAACAATACAGTATTATCGTAGCGGTGGGGGGCGATGGTACCGTCAACGAGGTGGCCTCGGCGTTGGTGCATACTCCATCGGCATTGGGGATTATACCCTGTGGATCGGGTAATGGTTTGGCCCGCCATCTGCAGATACCCCTCGATTGGAAGGAGGCTATAGAACTTTTCCTGCACTGCAAGGTGGTGGAAATTGATTATGGGACGGCTAATGATGTTAAATTTTTCTGTACCTGCGGGGTAGGTTTCGATGCCCATGTGGGTCACATTTTTTCCCAGAATAAAAAACGAGGTTTCTGGACATACCTGAAAAGTGTTTTGGGCGAATTTGTTCGGTATCAGCCCAAAAAGTACAAGTTTAAAACCGCTGAATACAAATTTAAGAAAAAAGCTTTCCTGGTGACCTTTGCCAATGCCTCGCAGTATGGGAATGATGCTTATATTGCTCCTCATGCCGATATTCAGGATGGGCTTATTGATGTTTCCATATTGGAACCCTTCCCTGCCATCAAAGCGGTGGACATTGGCATGAAACTGATGAGCAAAAAAATCGATCGTTGCCAGTATGTACAGATTTTAAGGACGAAAGAAGTTCTTCTGAAACGAAAAAATAAAGGGGTGTTTCATTACGATGGAGAGCCCTGTGTCATGAAGAAAAAAATTCTCATCAAAGCACATCCCCGCGGATTAAAAGTGGCTGTCAATATTGATGCACCTTTTAATTAAAGCGTATAGGGGCGCTGTGTGTAGGTCTTCATACAATTGGGGCATATACAGTCGTCGGCTTCCATCAGCAATTTTTTGTAGGCAACAGGCGTAAGCTGAACGTTTTCACACCAGCAATCGCCATCCCCCTCACAGGTAAAGACCTGCCCGCATTTGGGACATATTTTTTGGCTCATCCTAGTGATTCATTTCATTATTCCCATTTTTCGGGAAATTTGCTGATAAAAAATCGTATCAGTCCGTACGATAATACAATGACTGCCGGCCAGCTCAGAAACCAGATGATTTCAGCGATATACATAGCTTAAGTTTTTTCAGTAAACATGTCCACCTTCTTCCAGCTCTTTGTCGCTAAGTTTTTTACGATTAATAGCCCGCCATGCCCAAAACATATAGGCAGCAACAAAAGGCACCAGCGTGCTGAAATAGCTCATCACCGTGAGGGTAAAATAGCTAGAGGAGCTATTGCCCAGATGCAAAGAGCTTTGAAAATCAACCTTCGACGGATAGTAGCAGTTGTCTCTGTAAGCAAGTACCATGAATAAGGCAAATACCACCAGAATCACCCCGCTGCCACTATACCATATCCCCTTGGTCGAACGGCGGAAGATGGAAATGGCAATCCCAAAAAGGGTTAATCCAACACCTGCAAGCAGAATAATTGCCAGCAACGGTAATTCAATAAAACTGCGCCAGAATTTAAGGGATTCGACGTACACCAGCTGGTTGACACTATCATAACGTTGTCCTGGCATGGTAAGGACTACGGCCAGGAATGCCACAAAAAACACTACAAAAGGAATACTGTTGAGTATCAAGTGACGAATCGAACGGTTGAAAATTTCGGGATGATCGATATTGTTCATAAAATATAGAAGTGCCAGGGTGCGTGCAAGGAAAAAAACGGCAAGTCCCAGCAATACATTTCTCCAGTCGGCTATGGCTTCGAGTCCGTGCCATGACGAAGTCCATTGCGAAATAATATTCCCCTGCTGGCTGGCAATATTTGAGAAATTGACCGTGAAATTAGCTCCGGTAAAAAAAGTGGCTACAGCAACACCCAGCAGAAAGGTTCCCAAGGCACCGTTGATGAACAGGAAAACGTCGAAAGTTTTTTTCCCAAGAAAATTATTGGGTTTTGAACGATATTCGTACGATACAGCTTGAATTACAAAACAAAACAGGATAGTCATCCATAGCCAGTAGGCCCCTCCGAAGCTGGTAGAATAGAACAGCGGGAAAGAAGCGAATAATGCCCCGCCAAATACTACCAGCGTAGTAAAGGTGAATTCCCATTTCCTACCCAGCGAATTTACGATGAGCGATTGTTCGGTGTCGTTTTTGCCTATTACATAAATTAGGGTTTGACCGCCTTGCACAAATAGAAGAAATACCAGAAAGGCTCCCAGAACGGAGATAATAAACCACCAGTAGTGCTGCAATGTGGCGTATGAAAGGGTTTCAAACATAGCTGATTGTTTTTAGTGATCTTTAGGACCCATCTTAATTTGTTTGATCATTATCTTAATTTCAGCAATTAATAAGCCCGTGAAAAGTATGGCAAAAAGAAAGAGCGTTATTTGCACGGAGCTGCTGTCGATTTTCGATATCGATGCAAAAGTAGGCAGATAATCCTGAATAGTCCAGGGCTGACGACCTACTTCGGCCACTATCCAACCTGCTTCACTGGCAATGTAGGGTAGTGGGATGGATAGCAAGGCCAGCCATAAAAATTTCTTCTTCTGATCGATGGTTTGCGAAAATAAATACCAAAGCGCTAGGATAAACAGAATAACAAAAAAGAAACCCAGCCCTACCATGATGTGAAAACTGTAAAAAGTAAGCGAAATATGCGGGATAATTTGATGTGGATCTTTGATAAAGGAATAGCCAAAGTAGGCAAAATAATTTTTCTGAAATGCGGGGTCCATGAATTCTCCTTTGAGGGTCAGGTATGTTGCGGTGTCCTTATTGGCACGGGCGTTGTGCAGGGCAGCCAGCTTTTCCCGGGCCAGCGTTCCCCGACGAATTTTCTCCTGCAAGGGTAAAATGTTACGCACCGAATCGCCATGGATCAGTTCTTTGATCCCAGGTATAAAACTATTGGCATTGTTTAACGCCAGCAACGAAAGTGCTTTAGGAATTTCAACGGTGTATTTTACTTTTGGTAGATTAAACAAGGAAGAATCATGTTTTTCAGTACTTACAATACCAAATACTTTTAAATCTGCCCCCGATTGCCCCTCATATAAAGCTTCCATGGCGGCAAATTTCATAGGCTGATAACGGGCTATAAGTTTAGCAGACGAATCGCCGTTGATGATGATAAAAATTGAAGTAACAAGGCCAAATATGCTGGCTACCAGCATGCTCTTCTTAAATAATGCAACCTCGCGTTTGTGCAGCAGAAACCATGCACTGATCCCTAATACAAAAACCGAAGCCAGAACAAACCCCGATGATACTGTGTGCAAAAATTTATTGATGGCTACCGGCGAAAACAATACATCCCAGAAATTAATCATCTCGTTTCGGGCAGTATCCGGATTAAAATGCATTCCCGCAGGATACTGCATCCATGCATTAGCTACTAATATCCAAAGAGCCGATATATTCGAACCAAAGGCTACCAGCCATGTCGATAGCAAATGAAATTCCTTGCTTACCTTGTTCCATCCAAAAAACATCACCGCTATGAAAGTCGATTCAAGGAAGAAAGCCATGATACCCTCTATGGCCAACGGCGCTCCAAATATATCACCTACAAACCACGAGTAGTTAGACCAGTTGGTGCCAAACTGAAACTCAAGGATAATCCCCGTCGCTACCCCTATGGCAAAATTGATCCCAAAAAGGGTCATCCAGAATTTCGTCATGCGTTTCCATTCCTCATTCCCGGTTTTGACGTAAATGCTTTCCATGAAAGCAACGATAAAACTTAAGCCCAAAGTCAGAGGAACAAACAGCCAGTGATACATAGCTGTAAGGGCAAACTGGGCTCTCGACCAGTTGACCAAGCCCATATCTACTATTTCATTCATGCCAATAAATTATTTTTTTCAACATTCAACTGATGTAAGCAAACCCAAAAACTCTCCAACGCTAAAACTGCTATTTCGTTAGCTCTTTAATTACATACGTTGCTTTTTCTTCATCGGAGCTAAATCGCGACCCTAAGTAATCCTTGAAGAAAAACAACTTTAAAATCCCGAACATAATAAATAGTTTGATGAGGATAATGATCCACAGCTTACGACCGACGGTCATTGACCGGAATCCATCCACATAAAACCAGAAGATTTTCCTGACAAAATTAAACATTTTTTAGAAAATGTTTATAAAAAACAGGATAATTTATAAAATGTTTTGCTGATTGGGCGAATTTCTGCAAAATTAAGTGTGTTTCTAAAAGGCTTAGCTTGTATGATTGTTAATAAATTATCTGCCACACAATTAGAAATTCCGCTAATTTTGAAAAAAGTTTTGTTATCGTTATGCCGGAAGCCGAAAAATACGTAGATACCCCATTAATGAAGCAATATTACAGCTTTAAGGGCAAACATCCCGATGCCATCCTGCTGTTTCGGGTAGGGGATTTTTACGAGACTTTTGGCGAAGATGCGATAAAGACTTCCGAGATTCTGGGGATTACGCTTACCCGACGGGCCAATGGGGCAGCCAGTTATGTCGAACTGGCGGGTTTTCCATATCATGCGCTGGATAATTACCTATACAAGCTGGTTCGTGCGGGTCAGCGTGTAGCTATATGCGAACAGCTCGAGGATCCTAAGCTGGCAAAAAAGATTGTTAAACGAGGCATTACCGATATTATTACACCGGGAGTCACTTACAACGATAATGTACTCGAGCGCAAGGAAAATAATTTCATTGCTTGTGTGCATTTCGACAAATCGTTGATTGGGGTTGCTTTTCTCGATGTATCGACGGGCGAGTTTTTTGTAGCACAGGGACAGCCTCTGCAAATCGATAAACTACTGGGCAGCATGCAGCCCAAAGAGGTGCTGTGTCAGAAACTACACTACAAACAGTTAACCGAAACATTCGGCAGTCGATATTACGTGTATAAGCTCGACGACTGGATGTTTACCTACGAAAATGCCGAAAGTAAGCTGCGTAAGCAGTTTCAGGTTACTTCGCTGAAAGGGTTTGGTATCAGCGACATGACGGCAGGCATTGTTGCTGCAGGGGTAATTCTGCAGTATCTCGAACAGAATGAGCAGCATCAGCTCGGACATATCTCCGGCATCAGCCGTATCGACGATGATAAATATTTATGGCTCGATAAGTTTACCATACGAAATCTCGAGCTTTTTCAATCCTTGCACGAAGGGGGCAAAAGTCTTATCGATATTCTCGATCATACCCAAACTCCCATGGGCGGGCGCATGCTTAAGCGCTGGTTGGCAATGCCCCTTAAGGAGATTTCGCAGATACACGAGCGGCACGAGATTGTGGCATGGCTTGTTGACCATCCCGAAATCAAGGAGGCAATCGAGGAAGAAATTAAAAATGTCGGGGATATTGAACGTTTTTCGGCACGGGTGGCAACGCTGCGAGCTAATCCCCGCGAAGTGTATCAGATAAAAAAGGCGCTGGAGGCAATAGGTTACATTATTGATATCTGTCATCAGTCGGACCATTCACTTATTCGTCAGCTGGCCGATCAGCTTAACCCCTGTACGGTGGTACTGCAGAGGATCGAACGCGAAATACTTCCCGATGCTGCGCTGCAAGTGGGTAAAGGTAACGTCATAGCCGAGGGCGTAAATACCGAACTTGACGATCTGCGCAGGATGCGTACCCTGGGGAAAGAATATCTCCAACAATTACAACAGCGCGAAATCGAACGTACCGGTATCCCTTCGCTTAAGGTCAGTTTCAACAATGTTTTTGGCTATTACATCGAGGTGCGCAATACCCATAAGGATAAAGTCCCTGCCGATTGGATCCGAAAGCAGACCCTGGTAGGTGCCGAACGATATGTAACCCCCGAATTAAAAGAGTACGAAGAGAAAATTCTGGGCGCCGAGGAAAAAATTGTACTGCTTGAAAGCACAATCTTTCAGGAATTGCTCAGCTTTTTGTCGGGTTATGTTCCTATTTTCCAGCAAAATGGCAATGTGATTGCCCGGATCGATTGCCTGTGTTCGTTTGCAACGGTGAGCATGCAAAATCGTTACGTGCGTCCCCGTATCAACGACACGCTGGTGCTCGATATTAAAGGGGGCCGACATCCTGTAATAGAAAAGCAACTCCCTGCGGATAAGACCTACGTGGCCAATGATATTTACCTCGATAGCGAAGAACAGCAGATTATTATCATTACGGGTCCCAACATGAGCGGGAAGTCAGCGCTGTTGCGTCAGACGGCACTTATCGTTATCATGGCCCAGATGGGGTGTTTTGTCCCAGCCGACGAAGCAACCATAGGAGTGGTCGACAAGGTTTTTACACGTGTGGGAGCCTCCGACAACATTTCACTGGGCGAATCAACCTTTATGATCGAAATGATAGAATCGGCCAGCATACTCAATAACCTTTCGCCTCGTAGCCTTGTACTGCTGGATGAGATAGGACGGGGTACCAGCACCTACGATGGTATATCCATTGCATGGGCCATGGTTGAGTATATTCACGAACATCCCTCATGCCGGGCCAAAACGCTGTTTGCTACGCACTACCACGAACTTAATGAAATGGAGAAATCTTTTGCCCGCATCAAAAATTTTAACGTCTCGGTGCGGGAGGTCGACAACAAGGTGATCTTCCTACATAAACTGGTTCGGGGAGGCAGTGAACATAGTTTTGGTATTCATGTGGCCAAGATGGCTGGCATGCCCAATAGCGTAGTGCGACGGGCCGAAGAAATTTTAAAGGAAATGGAAATGTCGCAACGTGCCGATAAACCCGCTCGTCCCTCTGCGGATATCGGCGTAAAAAGGGAAGGCTATCAGCTAAGTATTTTCCAGCTCGATGATCCCGTGCTCAAGCAGATACGCGATGAACTTAAAAAACTCGATATCAACAACCTAACCCCACTCGAGGCCCTCAATAAATTGAATTACATCAAACGCCTTACTGGTTTATAAACCAAACTGCCCATATTTTATGATATTCACCTAAGCAATGGTTTCTGTTCATACAGTAGAGGATAGCCTGATGTTGTAATTATATCAGAACGTTAGCCTCCAGAGCACCATCGGAAAAAATCCCAGCTGGTAAGTCGTAGTAATCTTATTCTTTTGTGGATTGTAATATTCATTTAGTATGTTCCGATGGTTGGTAATATTTTCGATGTAAATATGCCATTCATGTGTACTTCTCGGCTTATTGAACCGGACAAAAATTTTGAAGTCGGCCTTAAAAAATGGCGCATACTGGTGGGCAAAAGTTTCAGATTCGATATAAACAGTTTCTCGTTTTTTCATAGAAGCCTCAAGGTCAATGGGAGTATAACGTTTGCCTCCTGCTGTGCTGATTTTAATATCGGTGCCCAGGGTTAAGCGGGTACTGATGGGGAAGGTGTATCCTGCTAAAGTGTTGAAAACATAATTGCCGTTAAATGCAGTATTTCGAAGTATTCCATCACTGCCGCAATATTTCGATTCGAAAAGTGATAGCGTAAAGAGGTAGTAAAAGTTGTTTTGCAAAAATCGTTCAAGGGTGAATTCAATACCGTAGTTGTATCCTTTTCCACTATTTACAAGGCTATCGCGATAGTCAACACCCCAGTAGGCACCGGTATTCAGTAGGCTATAGGCGTTTCTTTCATTACCCGATACGGGTATATCAAACAAGTATTGATAATAAGCTTCGGTTTTGAGTCGTAAATTACTGGTAAAATTCCAGTCATGACCGATTACCCAATGGTGTGCACGGATAAAATTCAGGTCAGTGTTTGTTTCTTTGTATCCTACATGGGGATAAAATTTTCCCCAATAATAGGCTGCTAATGGAAGGGTGCGCGAGTGCAGACCATAGGCAAAGTGAAGGGTCCGGTCAGAGGCGTAAAAAAATGAAAAACCTATACGTGGTTCAAGTGAAAATGATTGGTTAAGGGTGAAATACATGGCATGAATGCCGGGTTTTAGTTCCCATTTTTCTGAAAATTTGTAATTGACCTCGTAATAGGATTTGAGTAGCACCGGCCCCTTGCCCAGTTTTTTGGACTGGTCGAGAAAGGGGATTAGCTTTAACGAATCGTAGCTGTACACCTTGGAGTTCAGGGCATAACCCATCAGGTCGGCCTGAATGCCGGCACGCGTATTGAAACGGGCATTGTATTTAGTACCTGCCACAGCCGATGTGCTGATACGATATTCGTCGATGTTGTGCTCGAAAAACCGAAAGGGGTTGGCGTTGTTAGCATCGAGGGTATCCCCATCGGTTCCTCCGCTTTGATACAGTCCCCAGCCCATGATTTTGAGGTAAGTCTTAGGATTGACGAATACCGTATACGATATTCCCGAAACAGCCATGGCCGATCGATTATAAAGGTCCATCCCTTCCGAAAGGTACATATCATCGGGTTTGAGTTTGCTGCTTAACATGGCTATACTGCTTTTCCCGGCCAGGGTGTAAAAACTTAGAACTCCCTTTTTTAAGGGTAGATTAATCTTGCAGGTAAAATCCTGATAACGGGGTACTCCGGATGTGCCGAAACTAAATCCAAGTTTGTCCATAATATCGAGCACTGAATATCGGTAATAAGCCATATAGGTGCTTTGTTGATCGCGTTTGATGGGGCCTTCAGCACCAATCTCGAATCCGTTAAAACCCGATTGGAAAGTAAACTCGTGTTTGTTGCTGTTGCCATTGCGCATTTTAAGGTCAAATACTCCGGATAGTGCATTCCCGAATTCGGCCGGAAAAGCACCGGTATAAAAATCGGAGTTGCGAAGCAAATTATTGTTGAGCATACTCACAGGGCCACCTGTAGTTCCGTTTTCGGCAAAATGGTTGGGATTGGGGATTTCGATATCATCCAGACGCCAAAGTAAACCCGATGGTGAATTGCCACGGATGATAATATCATTACGCTGGTCGTTGGCAAAGTACACACCTGCAAAGTTGGAAGCCATACGCGCGACATCTCCTCGGCTTCCTGCGTAACGTTCGGTTTCCTCGACTGTAAACGAACGTGCACTTGCAGTGGCCATCTCGTTCGTGGGACGAGCTTTGGGTTTTTGCGCCGTAACTACTACCTCTTTGTATGTGATTATCTCCTCTTCCATCTCGATATGGAGCTGCAAGGCCTTTCCACTGTTGATCATAACCTCGTTCAGTTGAACAGGACTGTATCCTACATATCGCACCGCTATAGAAACCTTGCCTACAGGTACTCCCTTTATTCTGAAATATCCCTGACTATTGGTCAAAGCTACTAAGGGAGGACTGGTACTTGTAACTATTACCGATGCTCCTTCGAGCGGCTGTTGAGATGCCTTATCTACAACCTTTCCTATTACTTCCTGTACATATTCCTGTGCATTTACCGGTCTAAATAGCAGAAAGACCATTAGTCCGAAAATACTTAGCCAATATTTCTCAGCTTTTAAGTTAAATTTCAGTGCAGATAATACGTCAATCCAATATTTTTTTTGCATGTCCGTTCGCATTATTTTCAGGTATTTTTTCCGCAAAGTTATACGAAAAATAGGTGCCTGCCAAAAAAAACAGTCGGATATTGTCTCAAAGAATTGTGTTTCCTCGGGTCGCCTTCAATACTTTTGAATGTCTCTATCGTCTGAACATTGCTACCCTGTATAGGGGATAAATGTATCAAATAGGGGTCAAAATTGATAATATGGGATATTTTCCGAACAAAAAGCCGTGTTTTTTTCTGCAAAATAATGTACTTTTAATGTTTGATAAGTTTTATAGCAAACGTTGACAAGAAAATCAATTAAAATGCTACCTGTTAAAAAGCAAAATCAATTGCCGCAACAATGATTTTGCAATAGATTTTTGGAAAGAATAATTCCAAATGATGGATTGGTTGGTTTTTGCAATAGAGAAAGCTAAAAAAGAGTCCGACTGATTCAAAAAATTACAATAATGAACAAGATATTCTGAAATATAGCTTCTAACGTTTTAAGCGCAGTGGGTTATCAGAAACACGTCACGGCTGAAAATTTTAACCTGCGAGTTTCATGCGGTCGAGAGGTTAAGAAAAGTAAGTAGACATAACCAAATATCAGTCAGTAACTTATAAAATTATTTTCGAATGAAGGCAAAAAATGAATTGCGCTCAGTCCTGTTTTTCAGGGAAATGCTTGCCTGTATCCGCCGATGGATGGGCAACAGGTTCTATGTATCCGGGATGCTGTTACTATTCGGTACATCCGGATGGGTAAATGCAGGGGGGCTGTGGTTGCCCGCTTTTTTCTCCGACCATATGGTGTTACAACAGCAAATGGAAGTACCTATCTGGGGAAAGGCCAACCCAGGAACGACGGTAACCGTTGTTACCGGTTGGGGCAGTTCGGTGAACACCGTAGCCGATGCTTCGGGTAAGTGGAAAGTTAAAGTTAAAACTCCTTCGGCCGGGGGACCCTATGCAATAACCATAAGCACACCAGACGAGGAGAAGAAATTGCAGGATGTATTGATTGGAGAGGTGTGGATTTGTTCCGGACAGTCGAATATGGAAATGCCGCTGGCGGGTTGGCCGCCCCGTGATACTGTTATGGGAGCCGCTCAGGAAATTGCATCGGCCAACAATCCCTTACTGCGGACTTTTACCGTTAACCGAGCTTATTCGCTGATTCCCGTTGATTCGTGTACGGGACAGTGGATGTCACTGAACCCGCAAACTGCAGGGCAATACAGCGCTACAGCCTATTTCTTCGGCAAAAAATTGTACGAAACCCTGAAAGTACCTGTGGGGCTTATCCATACCAGTTGGGGAGGCACTCCCGCCGAAGCATGGACGCCGCAGGAAGAACTAGCAAATTTCCCTGAATATAGCGAGTTGCTTAGCAAGCTTCCTTCGCTGACCAATGAATACATCAATCTTTGCAATTGGATCAAAGATCATCCGCAGATTGCTATCGACAATACCGATCCCGATTACTGGAAAAACCTCGTATTGAATGATTCGGAGATAAAAAATCCTGTTTTCAATGATTCCCTGTGGCCTGTAATGAAATTACCTGTTCTGTGGGAAAAGGAGGCCTTAGGCGAATTCGACGGAATCGTCTGGTTCCGCAAAACAATCAATATCCCGGCTTCATGGGAAGGTAAGGAGTTGGAGTTGTCGCTGGGGATGATTGACGATATGGATGCTACTTTTTTCAATGGCACTAAGGTTGGGGGATATGAAGCAGGCGGTTTTTGGCAGACCTCCCGTAAATACCGGATTGCCCCCAGCCAGGTAAAAGCCGGTGGGGTAACTATTGCGGTAAGAGTCATCGATACGCAGGGGGGAGGAGGTATCTGGGGTACTCCCGAAGACTTGTACCTGACTCCCGTAGGCAGTAATGAAAAATTAAGCCTGGCCGGCGAATGGAAATATATGCCTGTAGGGGAATTTATGAGCAATAAAATATATGTTTACAGCCTAGAGAATGGCGATTTTTTCCGTCGGCCCAAAATTGGCATTATACCAGGTCCTTACCAGCCTTCGTTTCTGTACAATGCTATGATACATCCATTGGTTCCTTATGGCATCCGGGGGGCTATCTGGTATCAGGGTGAGTCCAATGTAGGACGCGCAACGCAGTATCTGAAACTTTTCCCGCTTATGATTCAGGCATGGCGAAGGGTATGGCAGCAGGGCGACTTTCCTTTCTATTTTGTGCAGATCGCTCCCTGGGAATATTCTGGCGCCGATAACGATGATAGCGGTTGGTTGCGAGAGGCTCAACGGCGAACGCTCTCATTGCCTAATACAGGTATGGCCGTTACCCTCGATATCGGAAATGTGAAAAATATTCACCCCCCTTACAAACGTGAAGTGGGCGAACGACTTGCCCTGTGGGCACTGTCGGAAACTTACCGGCAAAAAATCGAATGTAGCGGCCCCCTTTACCATGATGCAACCGTGAAAGGCGACAAAATGTACGTATCGTTCACCCATGTCGACGGCGGATTGATGCTAAATACTACAAAACCAACCGAATTTGAAATAGCCGGCGAAAATCAGAAATTTTTCCCCGCCATGGTGCAGATCGAAAAGGATCGTCTGGTGGTATGGAGTCCTTCGGTCAAAAATCCTGTTTACCTTCGTTACGCTATGCGCAATGGATCCAAAGCCGAACTTTTTAATAAAAACGGACTCCCCGCCTCGGGTTTCTCAACACAGGATATGCAAAAGTAATATTTTGTGATATTTACCGGACACCATTGAGGTCAAGAATGGAACCCACATATTTTACGAAAAATAATGAGCGGGATAATATCTTTCTGGCGGATTGACTATATGTGGGTTCCTTCCGTCCGAAAGATAAATAACACCGGTTTTGGTTGTGTCCAAAACGGTTTGTTTATTTCATCACCGCACATATTGTTGAAATTACTTTCTTATTAGCCTTACATGATTTTCTCCGTCCTCTTACCGGTATAGAAAACACAGAATAATGTTTAATCCAAGAAGTCAATCACTAAAAAAATTACAGATGAGAACAATGTTTTATTTAAGATCGAAAATTTTCACTAAAATGCTGCTATTTTGCGGAATTATAGCAGGGTCACCGTTGTTTGCTCAGGGGAAGATATTGGAGAGCCAATCCATCGACAGTAAAATTTTATCGCGGACGGTGAAATACTCAATTTATCTACCCGAAGATTACGATTATTCGCAGCGTTCGTATCCGGTGCTTTATTTGCTGCATGGCTACACCGACGACGAAACGGCTTGGGTACAGTTTGGCGAAGTAGGCAAAATTGTCGACGAAGCAATTCAGTCGGGCGATGTTGCTCCCATGATTGTGGTTATGCCCGATGCCGGTGTGAGCTTTTACATCAATGCCTACAACGAAAAACAGGGGTATGAAGATATGTTCTTCAATGAATTTATCCCCGCTATCGAAAAAAAATACCGCATTCGTTCGAAAAAAGAATTTCGGGCTGTTGCAGGATTATCCATGGGAGGATATGGTACCCTTGTCTATGGATTGAAACATTCCGATGTTTTTGCAGCAGCAGCTCCTCTGAGTGCAGCTGTGTTTACCGACGAAGAGGCTTATCAAAACCTGAAAAATAATGTGATCGGATTGGCCAATATATTTGGACCGCTGGTAAATGATTCGCTGCCTGCTTATTTCAGGCAAAATTCCCCTCTGTATCTGGTCAAAACTTTACCTAAGCAAAAGATTGAATCGGTTCGTTGGTATATCGATTGTGGCGACAAGGATTTCCTGATTGCCGGAAACTGTTACCTGCATCTGGCTATGCGGGAGCGTGATATAAAGCACGAATTTCGGGTACGTAATGGCGAACATAACTGGACCTACTGGCGAACAGCCCTTCCCGAAGTGCTTAAATTCATCAGCATCTCTTTCCATCGATAAGCACCTGTCGACTCTGTTGTCAGGCAGAAACGATATTGCTACCCACCCATGGGCATTTACGAGCACCCATGGGTTTTTTTACTTTAAGCTGGTTGGAGTAAGCTTAATTTTCAGTGGTTCTGTAGTGCCAAAAAAGTATACATCTGAAAGTAAAATATTTATAGGTCTAAGCCATCAAGAAAGAATCTGGTTGGATTTATTATGGCTATTCACGGTGCGTTGGTAGGCTGCATTACCATTTTGCAGAAAACTATCTTATATTTGTCCAAAATGCAAAGAATGAAGATTATGAATGCAATAAAACCATATTTTTACCTTGGCTTGTGGATGCTGGCGGGGATATCATGTGTACCCCTACAAAAGTATAGGGCTACAGAGAATGAACTACAACAGGTTAACCAGCAACTTAGCCGTTTGAAAGGCGAGAACGAGCAGTGTAAGGTCGAAAATGCAGAAATGAAGGTTCAGCTGCAGCGTTACGAAAGTCGTATGGCCGATATGATAAGGGACAGCATGCAAAGATCCAGTGAATGGCAAAAGTTGTCCCAGAGGTTCGATAGTCTTTTTGCCGAACATACCAGTTTGCAGGATGCCCATGAACTTTTGCTCAAGGGTGCCCAGAAAGAGTCGGCCAGATTGATGCGTCAATTACAGGAAGCTCAGGATGAACTGAAAAAGAAGGAAGCTTCGCTTACGGCACTCGAAAAAAGTTTGAATGATAAAAAAATCAATCTCGACCGGCTCACGGCCGAACTCAACAAACGCGATGCCCGGTTGAAAGAGTTGGAATCGATCCTGTTTAAGAAGGATTCGGTAGTACGTGCGCTTCGGAATACTGTATCCGATGCCCTGCTTGGTTTCGAGAACGAGGGGCTGAGCGTAAACATTCGAAATGGTAAAGTGTACGTTTCACTTGAGGAGAACCTTCTGTTTCCCTCGGGCAGCACCGTTGTCAATGCTCGTGGCCGGGAGGCCCTGAAAAAACTGGGACAGGTACTCGAACGTAACCCCGATATCAATATTACCATCGAGGGGCATACCGATAACGTACCTTACAAGAGTAAGGGTGAGATTAAGGACAACTGGGATCTGAGCGTGATGCGGGCTACTGCTATTATTCGCATCCTGCTCGAAAATCAGGGTATTGATCCCAAACGACTTACTGCTGCCGGAAAAGGTGAGTTTTCGCCCCTTGCTTCCAACAAGACAGCCGAAGGACGTGCCAAAAATCGTCGAACGGAAATTATTTTGACCCCAAAACTCGATGAACTGTTTAAAATCCTCGAATAACCTTTTACCCCGGTTCGTTTGCCGGCAACAGGTTGTAACACAATGATGCGTACAGTTGCTTGTGTTAAGCGTGCAGGCAGGTACATCATTTGTGCCGGGATCATTTTATATACTTCCGCCTGTTTTCGGACACGTCATCTGGCTTATCATGAGTCCTGCAATCTTTATACATACAGAAATGTGCCATTGCGCCTGCCCGACCGCCGGCTGGTTACTATAGCCAATATCGATACTTTCCTTTTGCAGGCACAGACCAATTATCTTATGCAGGGACGAATGAAAGAAAACGACCTGTCGATTTCTCGTTCCGACCACATCCTGGTGAGCCAATACGATAGTGTGGTAATGGCGATGGAGAGCAAAAATTATGCACAGGCTATAGCTTCAGGGGAAAAATTGAAGAACACGTATCGTGCTGTGGAATTTTATTCCGACATCAGTTTTCTTCAGGGCTATGCATGGGCCTCGTTGGGTAATCGGGATTCGGCAAGGGTTGCTTTTGAAGAATTTCTGAACTATGCCGGGCAAAAATACCCGAGCCGTTTCAGGGGCTTATCCCGCACGTTGGCAGCCTGGGATCAATATTGCCGCGAGCGTAGCGCAGCTGTCGGTTATCTGTATCACGATACTTTGCCATCCTTGATATTTCAGCGGATAGCCCCGGTCTTTTACTATCAGAGTTTTTCACCGGGTTATGGCTACAACCCTGATGATTTTCAGACCGACGCCCGTTGGATATTTTCGGGGGTAGGGTGGGAGTATGTGGCAGACCAGTCCCTTTTTCAGGCAAATACCGTATATATGCTTCATCCGCGACTGGGATTGTCTACCGGTATCAGGTTCAACCAGCATGTACAGTTGTTATGTGCAGCATTGCCATGGCAGGCCACATGGGCGACGAATCGGCGCTGGGGGGTAAAATTAACGCCATTACTTTTTTTTGCTCATAGCAACCACACCGACCGTTACAGACTTATTCCCATGGCAGGTATATCGGTAGGATATCACTTTCATCCCCGTTATTATGCTGGTTTTAGTGCTGGTTTCCCATTTGTCCATCCTGACGAGTGGCAGCCCTATTTCGAATCCTTTCAGTGGAGGGTCTCCTTGAATGCACATATTGTGAAAAACCTTTCAGCCTCAGTGGCTTATTCGCCACATACAGTAGTCACAGGTATTACGGTCAGCAATACTTTACTGGGCTACGATTGGGGTAGCCGACGTGTTGTCCTGATTCTGCAGATTTTCTGAAAAAAGTCTAATTTTGTAGTACCACCGGTTTTCCGTCGGATAAAGCAACGGAAGCATGGGTCGGTGAGCAATGCTGGAAAGATTACATATTAATCAGGTTTGGTAATTACTTTCGTCATGAGTAAGGATTTGCGAGCCCAACCCGGGTTTTATTACATCAAAAGTCTGATAGCCCAGGGCGAACATCAGCAGCTCGATTTTAAGTTTGCCATCACCGATGCCCGTAAAATTGCTAAAACACTGGTTGCTTTTGCCAATACCGACGGTGGAAAGTTGCTCATTGGCGTCAAGGATAATGGTACTATTGCGGGGGTGCGCAGTGAAGAAGAAATATACATGATTGAGACAGCCAGCCTGTATTGTAAGCCCACTGTTGCCTACAGCATCAAAAAATGGTCGGTCGATGGAAAAATTGTAATAGAGGTAGATGTGAAGAAAAGCCGGCAGTTGTGCTATGTAAAGGACGAAACCAACCGCTGGATGGTATATGTCCGTAATAACGACCAAAACATTAAGGCAAACAAAATTTATATCCGCTATCTAAAAAAGAAAAAGAATGTGAAAGGGGTCTTTTTAAGATATACCGAAGACGAAAAAAAACTTCTGGAATATCTGGCAGCCCACCGCGATGTTTCCTTTGGACGTTTGCAAAGATTCTCGCGGCTCACCTATGCACGTACCGAAACATTACTGGTCAATCTATTATGTCTTGAGGTTATAGAAATGAAAATGACCGTTCGCGGCACATTTTACAATCTGAAAAGAAATGTCTCAAATGATTAATCTTCAATTAGTTTAATGCTCTTCAGGTACCGTGTAATCTCAGCCGGATGTTTTTTGGTCAGGAAAGTTTCTGTTTCCTGTTTTTCGCTTTCCCAGAAAATAAACGATTCAGATTTCTTGATCACACGGGCTACATTCACATCAGCACCATTTTCGAGGAGAAATTTTACCATTTCGACCGATTTTGCCTCAAAGAGAGCTGTCGTAAATTGTTGATTTTCGAAGCCTTCCCAGCGGTAATTAACATCGGCGCCCAATGACAGGTATTTTCGTGCGGCAATGATATCGTCGAATTTAACGGCTTGTATGAACAACTGATTTATGCGTACATTGTCGACTTCGTTTTCGATTATTTTCAGCGTCGGTATTTTTTCCAGTTCCTTGGGCAATTGGTCAAACAGATTTCGCCAAATTTTTATTTCCTGAAGCGAGGGTAACTTTGAAAAGCTGGCCGGGAGCGCTGCCAGCTGATTGCCGGCAATATCAAGTTCCTTAAGTGAAACCAGATATTTAAACTCTGCAGGTATTTCGCTAATCTCGTTAAAGGCCAGATTGAGCGTCTCCAGATTGATGAGGTTGGCAATAATGGCAGGTACTTTACGGATCAGATTACCCTCTAGATTCAACGAAATCAGAGGGGTATGCCGGCATATAACCCCCGGAATATCCGGCAGCCGATTATGCGAAAAATTAATCCGTTTTAATTTTTTTAAAACCCCAAATTCCCAAGGAATTTCGCTGATGTAATTGTACGATGCATCGATTTCCTCGAGATTAGTCAAAAATTTTATTTCCCGGGGCAACTGCTGAATACCCCTGAAACGCATCGACAAATGGGTAACTTTTTCCAGTTTCTCAGGTTCGGATGGAAATTCTATTTCATGATGTTTCGCCCAATTGATGAGCGATTTCTGACGTTTCCGGGTTACGTTAAACAGGATCATAGGGTTTGATTTTGGATAAATTTAGTACATATAATTTACTCCTGCCAAATTATGAACCTATTTTTTGTTTTTCTGAAAAAATCTTTTCTCCTTAAGGCTTTACGTTCTTCTTTTCAACTATTTAATTTCCAAATATTTTTACGAAAAAAATTATAAAAGGTTGATAATAAATTTTTATCAAAAAAACCACCATATCTCTTCGGGCGGGAGTCCCTGTCGTTGGGCAAAGATCGACAACGAGGGGTAATCGTGAGGCATGCCCAATAGCTGATCCTGCCAGCGGGGATTGTATTCGATCGATGCATCGACAATCAATCCTTTTTCGACGGAAAGTTTCAGTTTTCCCCAGGGGGTTGCGCTTCGTTCGAAGGTATAGGGGGGCGAGTAACCCCAAATCCAGTTCCAGCTCCTGAATTTTTCGTCGGCAAGCTGTTCAATGGCTGCGGTTTCTGGAGCAGAGAAAGTGTTTGCTTCGCTTTGTATTATCTCGCAGAATGTCCGTATTAAAGTTTCGATGGTTATATCGGGGTTAAACTGACTGAGATTAGTTACATGGGCGCGGACCGATTTGACGGCTCTGTCGGTGTAGCGACCCTCTTCGGTTTTCAGACAAGCCGATAACATTTGCAGGTTGGCATTTATCAGCAACGTTCCGTGATGCAGGGCTATTGTTTTAAATACATGACCTGCGTTTCCGGAAATTTTATATCCTTCGGTACGCAGGTTGTTTTTTCCCTCGAATACGGCATTGATTCCTAAACGCTGCAGTACCTGTATTACTCGGTTGAGATATTTGGGAAAGTTAATCTGGGCACCTGTTTCAGCAGCTGCAAAAAAGGCATAGTTAAGGTTTCCCTGGTCGTGAAATACAGCACCTCCCCCCGTAATGCGCCGGGCAAGGGCAATATCTTGTTCCACCACAAAACGATAATTGATCTCCGAAAGCAGATTTTGATGTTTCCCTACTACTACCGTGGGTTGGTTGACATACAGATAAAGAACTTCTTCCTTGTAATTACGCAGAAGGTATTCTTCGGCAGCAAGATTAAAATAAGGATCGTGTGTTGGGCTGACAATTATGCGCATAACAAAAATATATTTAGCGGTAAATTTAGATAAAAGAAAAATACGGCAGGTGTACCTTGTAGCCAGGCTACCCGAATCATACCCGGTCAAAGATTTTGCCAGATAGTGTACAAAGTTTTCGGTCCCTGCGCCAGTGGGTAATTTGTAATTAAGCTTTCTACAATGCTTGTGGCGATATGCACCTGATTGTCCGTTTGTTTATGTCTCTATTATGCAACTACGATAGTTGTGTGGCAGCGGAATATCTGGAACAGCTTCGGTACCTGGATATATACCCTCCGGTCAGGGAGATGACAAGTTGTGGCATGTAAATAGAAATATAGATTTTAAGAACATTTACAGATTAATTTTAGTATATTTGCAATTACCCCTTTATAGATCGGCATCAGTTTTGGCTTGTCTGTTAAGTGAATGAGAAAGCCAAGGGGGATAGTTTTTTGATATTTTCTAATGATTTTAAATGCGATGCAAAGCAGTAACCGGATAACACAACTTTTTTCGATACAATATCCTATTGTGCAAGGGGGTATGGTATGGTGCAGCGGTTGGGAGCTGGCTTCGGCGGTAAGTAACGCCGGAGGGTTGGGGCTCATTGGTTCAGGATCCATGTCACCCGAAATATTGCGTGAACATATTCGCAAGACCCGCAAAGCCACAGATAAACCTTTTGGGGTTAATGTTCCCTTGCTATACAGCCATGCCGATGATAATGTTCGGGTAGCCATTGAGGAACAGGTATCTGTGGTATTTACTTCGGCCGGGAGTCCGGCCAAATGGACTAAAACGCTTCACGAAAATGACATAAAAGTTGTCCATGTTGTATCCAATCTGACGTTTGCCAGAAAATGTGAGGAGGTGGGTGTAGATGCTATTGTGGCCGAGGGTGTTGAGGCAGGAGGGCACAATGGAAAAGAAGAAAATACCACCATGGTACTTATCCCCCTGTTGCGGAAATATATTAGGCTGCCGCTTATTGCTGCAGGGGGTATTGCAACCGGGCGGGCAATGCTTGCAGCCATGTGCCTGGGGGCCGAAGGGGTTCAAATAGGAAGTCGTTTTGCAGCTTCGGTTGAATCATCGGCTCATCCCAATTTTAAACAAAAAATCGTGGAGGCTTCCGATGGGGCTACTCGTCTGGCATTACGCCGGATTTCACCCGTCCGTATTATTCGTAATGCCTATTCCAGCATGCTTGAACAAGCCGAAAACGAATGTCTGCCCCCCGATAAGCTCCTCGAAATACGTGGCCGAGGAAAAAGCAAACTGGGCATGTTTGAGGGAAATATCGAGGAGGGCGAACTCGAAATCGGACAAGTAGCTGCCCTCATTGACCGGATTCAACCCGTAAATGTGATTATGCAGGAAATCATTGAGGAATATAACCGGGCTTTGATGGAACTACATAAGATTTGATCATCAAACATCGTTCGGTAGCATAACGGCATCCCGTTCGGAAACCATTGGGCAAATAGTTTGATGATCAAAATGCTGAAAAAATATAGCTTATTCTGTCAACTACACTTGATTTACGTAAATTTGTAGTAATTGAAAGTTCTTGATGACCCCTAAAAAATAAAAGTCATGACAACTAAAAATTTAACCTTTGTATTATTTGCCGGATTATTTGCCGGTGCTACCAGCCAGACGCCCCTGCAGTCGCCTACAGTTATTTCGGTAAGCAATATATCGGGCAGTTTCGATAATAACGGTGGTTACGAAATTTCGTGGATCAACAACGAAACCCCCGATAATAAGGTGGATTCGTTCGTTATCTACCGATACAAAAGCTGGAATACCCAGGATAATAAGCCTCAGTACGAGGAAATTGCAAAAATCAAAAACACTGGGGGTGCCAGCTATTACCGTTTTGTACCTGATCAGGAGTTGAGTTCGGTGGTGTTTTATGCCGTTGAGGCTATTCCTGCAAACAAAAGCCTATATACGGCCAGTTCCTCGAATCTTACTAAGATTCCTTGGGTCAATGCGCCATCCAATGTTTTGCTTACTTACACCATCGACACCTGCAACAGCCAGATAACCCTTCGATGGAACCGTTACAGGGCATGGGATGGGCTTTCAAAGCTTAATTATAGAATCGAGTATGTTGAAAATAACAATGCTCCCAAGGTAATTTCAATCAATGGCAGTGATTATCTGGTTAACGATACCAGTCTGACATTGCCCTCGGGTAGTTTGTCTTCTTTTGTCTTTAATAATGGCAGCACTTACCGTTTTCGGGTTACTGCACTCAATTTTTCGACCGGTTATAGCTGCGTTTCCAATGTGGTTACCTACCTTTCTAAGGTTCCAAAGGTTACCTCTTACATCAATGCTGATGGTACAAGGGTACTATCGAAGAATACGCTGGAAGTGACTTTTTCGGTTGAACCGGGGAATGAATTTAAAAATCTTGTCATACAACGTTCGCTTAACGATGTTAGTGGTTTTGAACCTGTGGATACAGTCGTGCTTGAAGGCGACATGATTACCTGGCGCGATAGCGTTGATGACCTGACCAAAAATCAATATTTCTATAAAGCTACCTTGCTGAACAATTGTAAAGGACCCGTGGCAGGGCTCGAGTCCAATATTGCAACCAACATTCGGCTTCAACTCACTTCTCCTACGCCACCTTCGACAAATTACTTGCTTTCATGGAACTTTTACCGGTATTTTCGGGGGAATGTTAAAGAATATGTTGTTTACCGGATACGCAAAAACGGTACTGAAGTGATAGGTACCACTTCCGATAATAGGTTTACTGATGACCTTTCACTACTTCCCAACAAACAAGTGTTGGAAGATGTTTGTTATCAGGTAGAGGCGGTAGAGGAAAATAATCCGTACAATGTCAATGGGCATGCATGGTCCAACACTGTATGTGTTACCATTCAGGCTACGGTCCAAATGCCCAAGTATTTGCTATTGGGCGCAGACTGTAAGTCCAAGGCTGTGGAGCCTTTTAAATTTCCTGCCAATGTGTTTACACCGGCCATGTTTTATATGGCTATTTACGATCGTTGGGGGACCAAAGTATTTGAAACCGATAATGTGTCCGAAGGCTGGGATGGCACCTCACAGGGAGGGGTAGTGCCGCAGGGAGCATACATGTATTATATCCGGTTTTCGGGAAGTGATAATGTAAGTAAAGAGCAAAAGGGAACTTTTGTGGTGATTTGTCCGGAAAAAAGATAGAATGAAGCAACAACCGTTAACGATAGAGGAAGAACAGGCCATTCAGGAGCAGTTCAGGCTTTTGATACAGAATTGTCACCGGTGTTCCGATCCGTCGGAGAAGGCACTGGTAGAGAAAGCTTTTAAAATTGCTTACGAGGCCCACAAATATATGCGTCGCCGATCGGGGGAGCCCTATATTATGCACCCATTGGCTGTGGCTCGTATTGTCTCCGAAGATATTGGGCTGGGCATCAAAGCTATTGTAAGTGCATTGCTGCACGACGTGGTGGAGGATACCGATATCACACTTGAGGAAATTGCCCACCTTTTCGATCCCAAAATTGCTTCTATCATCGACGGCCTTACCAAAATCCGTGAGCTTTTTGATGAAAGCAGCTCGCTTCAGGCCGAGAATTTTAAGAAGATGCTTATGACCCTCTCAGACGATGTGAGGGTGATTCTTATTAAACTGGCCGATCGTCTGCACAACATGCGTACCCTCGATTCCATGCCTCGCGATAAGCAGGTTAAAATTGCCAGCGAAACCATTTATCTGTATGCTCCACTTGCCCATCGTCTGGGACTTTATGCCATTAAGACCGAACTCGAAGACCTGAGCCTGAAATACCGTAATCCAGAAAAATACCACGAAATTGAACAAAAACTTGCCGAAACTGCCAAACAGCGCGATGAATTCATCGCCAATTTTATCCGGCCTATTCAAGAAAACCTTAATAAGCAGGGAATACACGCCGAAATAACGGGGCGGTTGAAATCGATCTATTCCATCTGGAATAAGATGCAGTCCAAGCATGTTACCTTTGAGGAAATATACGATTTGTTTGCAATACGTATTGTATTCGACCCCCTCCCCGATATACCCGAGAAGGCTCAATGCTGGAATATTTATTCGATTGTTACCGACATTTATACGCCTAAACCCGATCGTATACGCGACTGGATAAGTACCCCGAAAACCAATGGTTACGAGGCGCTACATGTAACGGTCATGAGCCAGCAGGGCAGTTGGGTCGAAGTGCAGATCCGATCGCGGAGAATGGATGAGATAGCCGAACGGGGATATGCAGCCCACTGGAAGTACAAGTCGCCCGATAGCCACGAAAGCGAACTTGATAAATGGCTCCGGCGGCTGCGCGAATTGCTGAATGACCCCAATTCCAATGCTCTTGAATTCATCGACGACTTTAAACTTAACCTCTTCTCTTCCGAAATACATGTGTTTACTCCCAAAGGTGAACTGAAAACTTTACCTAAGGATGCTACAGTACTCGACTTTGCCTATGAAATTCATACCGGTATAGGTAACAAGGCTATCGGTGCAAAGGTTAACCATAAGCTGGTCCCCCTGAATTATAAGCTATCCTCCGGCGACCAGGTCGAAATTATTACCAGCGACAAAATTCGTGTTCAGCGCGAATGGCTCGATATTGTAAATACAGTTAGGGCCAAAACCGCAATTAAAAATGCCCTCAAGTCCGATATACGCAACCGGATAGAGAAAGGACAAATGATGCTCGAAAACAAGCTCAAGGAACTGGACCTTAAACCTTCAGCACGTATCCTCCAAAAATTACTGCCGGCCTATGGCGTAACTACCAAAGAAGAATTCTACAGCAAAATAGGTAGTGATATCATTTCCCTTGATGACCTGCCCAAAATTCTACGCAAAAATGCGAAAAACAAATGGGTGCGCTACTGGGAAATAACGCTGGGACTATCGAAAAATGAATCTTCGGATAATGGAGAAACTGACGATACAAAAAATAATAATCGTTTCTCAGCAAAAAGTCCTTTTATCCTAAAGGAGAATCCCGATGACAAGACGGTAAGTTATATTATTGCCAACTGCTGTAATCCTATTCCCGGCGACGATGTTATTGGTTATCGCAATGTCTATGATTCTATTGTGATTCATAAATCCAAATGCCCCACTGCTGTTAAGCTCCTTTCGAGTCAAAGCGAACGAATTGTCCCAACACGCTGGACAACGCACAAACTGTTTTCTTTCCTAACTAAAATAGCCATTAGCGGGATAGACCGTTTCGGAATTTATAACCAGATTACTACGGTAATCAGTAAGGAACTTAACATCAATATACGAACTATTCATCTGTCGGCTCATGACGGAATTTTCGAGGGAGAAATCGAAATATATGTTCATAACATTAACGATGTAAATCGGCTGATAACCAACCTGACCAAAATAAAGGGTGTAATGAAAGCTAACAGGGTAGAGAATTTTGAGGAATAATTTGGGAGTAGATTTATGCAATTGTTTTTCAGAACGGTAGGGGAAGGAGAGGCAGTAGTTATTCTGCACGGACTATACGGAAGTTCCGATAACTGGTACACCATTGCCAAACATCTTTCTGCAAAATTTAAGGTTTATTTACCCGATCTGCGCAATCACGGACGATCTCCTCATGCTTCGTCCCATACTTTCGACGATATGGCAGCCGATCTGGAGGAATTTTTTGATCAGCAGCAATTGGAGAAGGCTCATATTATTGGTCATTCCATGGGAGGTAAGGTGGCAATGCTATTTGCCTGGCGCTATCCGCAAAAGGTGAATAAACTGATTGTTGTTGACATTGCGCCCCGTGAATACATCAGTCTGCGAGAGCCCAATGATCATGTTTTGCAGCACATGAATATCATTCAGGCCTATGCCGCTGTCGATCCTTCGACCTACAGCTCACGTAATGAGGTAGAGCAGGTTTTTTCGCAATACATAGCGGATGAACGTATTCGGCAATTTTTGCTGAAAAATCTGGTTCGTGATGAACATGGACACTTTCGCTGGCAGATTAATGTGGCTGCCTTACGACAAAATCTGCCTGCCCTGATGGCAAAGATCAATATTCCTGACACAGCCCGTATACAAGTACCTGCACTATTCATTAAAGGCGAACGTTCGAACTATCTGCTACCCGGCGATTTTGATCAGATAAAACAGATTTTTCCGCAAGCCGAATTTTGTATTATTCCTGCGGCAGGTCATTGGGTTCATGCCGAGCAACAGGACCTTTTCCTGCAAAAGGTTCAGGAATTTCTCACCCGACCGTAGGATTCAGGGTTTCTAAAACAAAAGTCCAAAACCGTTTTTTGCTGGGGCGGGATCCCAGCTTAGGCATATTACAGGCCACCCGGATAGTTTCTTTTAAATTTCATAACGTCCGAGTCTTTCCTTTAGTTCCTTAATTTCCTTTTGTAAAGCATTTACGCGGCGTTCGGCTTCATCCTGAGCAGCTTTTAGTTCTTCGATGGTTTGCTTAAGTTGCGCCTCTTGTGTGAGCATTTCTTCGGCCTGACGTCGCGATTGTTCCAGCAACCGGGTAGTTTGAATATTGATCTGAACAATGGAAATGGTAGAGGCTATACTCGAGGCAATACGCTCGACAAACTCAATCTGATAAGGTTCAAACACTTGGAACGATGCCAATTCGATAACCCCGTAAACAATATCATTGTGCATCAAGGGGACGATGAGCAAGCATGTAGGTGTGCCTTCCCCCATTCCCGAGGTTATTTTGATGTAATCCTTAGGAATCTCTGTAAGAAAAATGGTCTGACGTTCCAGATAACAACGGCCGATAAGCCCCTCCCCAGGTTTGAATGTCTTTTCCAGAAATTTTTTCCGGTCATAGGCATAACAGGCCGAGAGCCGCAGGATAATCTCATCTCCCTCCTCTTCTTTGATAAAAATCCCCCCCTGATTAGCTCCGAGGTAATTTACCAGATTGCTGATAATGTTTGACGACAGTTCGTCTATATCATTGTTGTTTTGACGTAAGATTTCTGAAAATTTAGCTATTCCTTGTGTTGCCCAGTTACGCTGCTCGTCCTCCTTTTTTCGTTTTTCTTCCTCAATGGCAGCGTTTCTAAGCTCTTCACGCATTTTTATCAGCGAATTTCCTAGAATATCCTCCTCGCTCAGGGGCTGAAAGGGCCAGTTAAAATTTCCTTTTCCGATCTCGATAGAAAAGGTCGATATTTCTTTTAACCCTTTGACCAGCGAGTTTACCGCAGCTGCTATTTCCCCCAGTTCGTCGTTACGTTCTTTAAGTTTTTCGTTCGGGAAAACACCTTTTCCCAACTGTTTGAGCACGCTTTTGATATAATTCAGGGGTATTATCTGAACGCGAATGGTTACCACGGCAATAAAAATGGCCATGAGTACCAGAATAACCGTAAGGGTAAGTAAAAAAGATCGGGTTTTTTCGATCGAGGTTTGCATTCGGTTCTGGCTGGCCATCAATCTTTCCTGCTGCATGTTTATCAAGATGGCCAGTTTGCTTTCGATTTTGTTTGTCAACCATGCCAGTTGACCATTTTTATCCATGAGCGATTGAATTGCCTGTAATTGTTGTGTATCGTTGTAAACTTCAGGCTTATCGAGGATATTGAGTATTTCTTTGCCAAGTACAATCAGGCTATCGTTGATGAGTTCCTCAGCGCGTTGATACAACACCTGTTCCGTTGAAGGCCATTGATCGTAAAGTTTTTGGATGTTTTTTTCGAGATAGGGAATTTCCAAATCAAAAATTTCCAGGAGTTTTAGCTTATCGGGAGTAATCGATTCTTTTTCAACAAATACCCAATTTTTCAACAATAATAGGCTTTGTATAATCTGGTTTTGCAGTTTTTCAATATGACGCAGCGAAGGTACCTGAGTCTCAAGTAATATCCTTTGATCCTCTTGATTTTTCCGAAGGGTTTGATATATAAAAAAGATATTGATTAGGTATAGCAACATCAGCGTACCAAATCCGATCGCAATTTTAGCCGTGACTGAGAAACGGGGTCTCATCCGAGAATGTTTTTTAAGTTACTGATTACCAATTATATATGCCGACTTTCTTTTATTAACTTTTTCCTTTTGTTCAGCGAAGTTTGTGACTTCGTCGTGTCTGAATATCGGTCTTCTGAACGCATAAAAAATTATGTTCAAAGGACTGTATTTATTGCTACATTGCCATTCATCCAGGTTCAGCAAAATGACCGTCTGTCAACTGTTTTTATAAAAAATTATTTTATTTTGGGTAAAAATAAGAAATAATTCTCACTTGAAACTAATTTCATGTGCAATAAATCTGTTCCGGAATTTAGTTTTTCAGGGAGAGTATTTTTCGGGAAATTGAAGTGAAATTGAAAGAAATTGAAATGAAAAAGGGCACAGTATTTTGTGCCCCTTTTAAGATAGGATAAATATCTGTTGGTTACTTCACAATCAGTGTTTGTACTGTGCGATTGTTCAGTGCTTCTATCTGTACAAAGTAAGTTCCAGGGGCCAGACGCAGCTGGTTTAAGGAAAAAGTTTCACATTTTGCCGGCGTATACTCACCAATTACATGGCCATTAACCGTCAAAATTTTTACTTTCTGAATACTGTTGCCATGGTTAGCTTTAATGACAAGTGGCTGGTTTTGGGCGAGAGGATTGGGATAAACGGCAAAGGGCGATTGTGTTTCGACATTTTCTACTGCTACGGGGGCTCTGGCCGAGGCAATTACGCTCAGGGCTGCGGTAGGTTTTTTGGTATTTGGGTCCCATGCGCCCAAGGTATAGCCTTGCCAGTTGTAGGCCAGAGGTTCCCAATAGAATACTCCCAAGCCTCCAACGGATCGTACTTTGGCAATAATGTCCATGAGAAAATTACCGCAAGCAGTTGGCTGATCCCACGACATACCTACCTCGCAGATCATTACCGATTTGCCGTAACGTGATTTCATGTCTTTCATGTTGGCAAGGCATTGGCTGGTTTTGGTCGACCAGTCGGAGGGCGAAGGGTAAAGTGACATACCGATACAGTCGTACCGTGCACCATTGGCTTTGAGACCATCGAATAACCAACGGTACAGACTGTTGTCGTAGCCGTTCGATAGATGTACAATGATAACGGCGCTGGGGAATACGGCCTTCACAGCATCGTTTCCGCTATTGACCATCCATGCAAAGTTTTTCATGTTGGTCGATGCTTTTCCTTCGGGCCAGAGCATTCCGTTGTTGGTTTCGTTACCTACCTGAACCCATTTGGGGGTCACACCGGCCGATTTTACAGCGTTGCATACGTCGAATGTATGATTATACACCTGGGTACATAGCTGGCTGATGTCGGTGATGCTGCTCCATGCTGCTGGTTTGGTCTGCTTGCCAGGATCGGCCCAAGAGTCGCTGTAGTGAAAATCGAGCATCACGTCGAAACCTGCTGCCTTGGCTCGTTTGGCCTTGTTCACTACATCGGTTTTGCCACACCAACCGCCGGAAGGATTAACCCATACCCGTAGCCGGATAGCGTTAAACCCCAATCCTTTGAGGATGGTAAATACGTCCTGTCTTACCCCGCTGCTGTTGTACCACACATACCTCGAAGCTTCCATCTGGGTTACCCAGCTAACATCGGCACCCTTGACCTGTGCCTGTAAGGGGCGTCCATTCAGCAATGCTATCCGCTGTGATAGCTGCTGCAATCAACTTAAATTTTAACGTTTTCATGTTTTTGGTTTTTAATTGGTTAGTAAATCCATCATTTTTCACAGCAATCATGGTTTTTGGGTTAAGAGGTGGGTCTGGTACACGAACTGGAAGGAAGGGGGTTTGGGGTAAAAGGCTGCCTGTCGGTCAGGCAGCCTGGCTAACTAAAAACTCACTTTTACACAATATTCGGCGGCAATGTTTACGGAGTTTAGCTGCAGATATGGTTTTTCATTCATAAAATTCGGAATTGCGCCAACAGGCAGATCGTTCAGAAATTTTGCTCCTGGGTATACAGGACGGAAGTAGAGTACCATAGCCGGCATGGATTGTCCCATAAACTTTTTAAGTCCAATGGTCCATGGCTGACCATAGTAGAAATCGTCGGCTACCAGCCGGCCATTGATAAATGCCATGGCTACATCGGCTATGTAATTGACCGTTAGGTAGTAATCGGATATATACGGTTTATGGTCAACAGTACATTGAGAGCAACCTTATTATCGGCGATTTTTTCGACTTGCACGGTTGCTGAAGCGGTGGGGAGCTGTATTCTGTAATTGCTCATAAGATTGCTCCCGGAAGCGTTTTCAACCTTGCCGAAATTCACGCCGGGTAAGGTGTTGATTTTGGGAAAAATCGCAAAGTGAATTACCGAATCGGCTTTTTGCATCAACTGAATATTTGATTCTTCGTCGAGTACCAAAGCTTTTGAAAAAACCAGAGCCGTGTCGTTCCCTTGTTTCATCATCCATGTATTTTCGGCCATATCGCGGTCGATGATTAAAATTTGTATGCGATCGTGGGGAAGTTTAATCAAGGCCGGTAATGTGGGAAGGATTAATCGTGATGATCGAACCCTGGTTTTGTTCTGAGACGGTTGCATGGTAAGGTATAATCGTATCGGCTGTTTGTTCGATGAACATTTCGGGAGCAATACCATTGACGGCAAAAAATACAAAGTACGTGGTATCGTTGCGTTGAAAACGGGTAAGGGGTTGCACGGTTGCATAACGCAATTGACTGTTGCCCAGGGGAAGATTTATAGGGAAAATGGTATTTTCGTTGCTTTTTAACACAAATGGTTTTTGGGGGAAGGTCCACGACTTGCCTGCAATATTGATTTTAAACTGGATATTTTGAATGTCTTTTGTTTGGGCATGATCCTGAAAATTAAGCAAGAAGAGAAAAGCCGATTTTCCGTTGCTGCGTACAGCATATCTTAATTGCTGAAGGTTATCGGGCAATATTTTACCCTCCATGCCGGTGGGTATGTAAGTCATGGGTGCCAGTTCTCTGCCAAAGGCGTGGATAAAGTGATGAAGTACTTTCAGGCGGGAGAAAGAGGGGCGTATTTGTCCGAATTCACCGATAGGGGCCTGAAAGTGTAAGATATTTTAGGATAACCGTAGGCTTCGTCGGAGAACCAGACGGTTTTTCCCATGGGGGTTGAACCTCCGTGGTACATGTAGTATCCGATACCATTGGAACCGCTTCCCAGGAAGCGATTGATGATGGCATCGAGGCTTTGCGAAGGCACCGTGGGTCTGCGTTCGTAGCGAACCATGATACCCCCTCTGATTTCGGCGGTAAGATTGGGATAATCCTGGGGGTTGTATCGTACGGGGCATAATCGGGTTCGCGGTGCAGATCTTTATACAGGAAAAAGGGCGACAGGCTCAGGGGTGCCCAGGTAGGGGTATGCACCGGTAACCGGTATGGTTTCGTTTTCAATCACAGCTGCATAGCCCCAGCCGGTGGCGGTGTATATGGGCACATTAAGACCTGCCTGCAAAGCCAGTTGTTTGAGTATTCGCATATGCCGTTTGCCATAGTCGGTGAAGGTATTTTGCAGGGTTAACGCGGTACCTACGCCGGCCTGGGTGAAGCTTCTGTCCTGATCGGCTACAGTCCAGTCGTCGGGTTGACCGGGATAGGTGAGCCCCCAGGGCGATGCCGAATGTTGGTATTCGTTCTCAATCTGAATCCCTACAACCGGCCCCCCATCGTAAAAAAGTAAGCCATCGACCTGAAGACCTATTTGCTGATACCATCGTGCTACATAGTGCAGATATAGACTGTCGTTCGAACGGATCGAGAGCGGCTTGCCCAGCAACCAGTCGGGAAGGCCTCCGTTACGTATCTCTCCATGACAGAAGGGTCCAATGCGGAGAATGACCTTCATTTGATTGGCAGCACATAATTCCAGAAAATGCCGTAAATCCTTATCCCCCTGCCAGTCGAAAATTCCCTCTTCTTCCTCGTGCATGATCCAGAAAACATATGTGGCGATGATATCAACCCCACCTGCTTTGATCTTTTTTATCGACTCGTCCCAATATTTTGCCGGATACCGCGAAAAATGAAATTCGCCCATTACCGGTATGTAGGGTTGGCCATTTTTTTCAAGATAATAATTGTTTACCGCATAGCTTTCTCCTTTGAAATTGGTCCCCCCTAACTGCAAATGTCCGCTTCGTACCGAATTCCCTACAATTGCCGGAATATCAATCGCATAAATATTCCGGGGACTTTTTTGCGACCACAAGCCTGTGCAGATAAGCTGAATCCCTGCTAACACAAAATATACATGTGATTTCATTCGTAAATATTTTTTAAGTTACTGACTACCATTTGGTTATACTTACCTTCTTTTATTCGCCTCTCGGCCGGCTGGAACTCACAAGTTCGTTTCATCGGTTTGTTGGTTTACTGCGTCAACATGCTCGTTTCATCCAAATTGATTTTATAAGTTGCTGATGATTTGTAAAGAACGTAATGTATTTTTTTTGCATTATTTGCGGTTGATAATTGTATTTGCCATGTCCCTCATTGTGTTAATTTTAATGGGGTATCAACTTTTTGTCAGGAGGATTTTTTTCAGGAATATTCCCTGTTGCGAAACAATTTTTACCAGATACATTTGCGAAGGCAAGTCTGAAATATCGAATTCCTTGGTGTTCGCTGGAAATGTTTTTAATCGTTTCCCTATCATCGAATAAATTTCAATGCTATCGAGGGCAAAGGGATATGAGGTTTTAACCGAAAATTTTCCATTCGATGGGTTGGGAGTTAATTCCCAGGGATTTATCAACATGGTATTGACTTTTAGGCGAATGGTGTCGCACGATCCAAAAACATGTTTGACTATGGTATCATTTTCGGGCACAATGAGTTGGCGGTCGCTTCCCCAGGCTAGGGCGCAGGCAGCTGGTACTTTTTCCCTGTAATTCTGATAATTGGTCCAGCTGTTGTTGCGGATAAAATAGTAAACGATGGTATCGCCTATAGACAGGGAAGTAGTGTAGGTGTAGATACCATCATTTTCAGGGTTTAACCGGCTGAATGTCCAACCGTTGAGTGTTCCGGTAATAAATACTCCCCGTGTAACATCCTGCCCGGTCATATCGACCTTAAAAGTTACTTTTGATCGGGTTTTGGGTACGATGGGCGTACACGAACCAAAAGGAAAATGCAGGATAGTATCTTTGTCCTGTACAATATATTGGCGGTACAGGCTACCGCATGAGTCGGAGACATTTTCTCCAGTGGTGGCAAGGGAATCGGTTAGGAAGAGATAATGTAATGTGTCGCCGGTTTTTCGCCAGGTGGCATAGCTGAATTCGTTGTTTCCGTTGGAAATTAGCCGTATTATCTGGTTTGTGCTGTCTGAGGGTTCAAGCCAGAGATAGGCTTTGGTGGCCAGTGAGTTAAATTTTACCTTGAAGGTGATTTTGTACGAAGAATCGATATGCTGGTAAAAGATGGGTTCGGTCCATCGACCGCCGCCGTTTTCCATAAAGTTGGTATTCACGGGGTCGAAAAAGACCAGATGATCGTGAGAACTTCCAACGCCCCAGGGTGTTCGGCACGGGGTAGATACCCACGCAGGTTCCCAGAATATGACGCCTATCCCTCCCGCCTTCATAACTGTACGGGTGTAATCAACCATATATTCGAGCTGCTTTTCGGGACATACCGGAAGGTACTGCGGGTCGGGGGTGGTAATAATATTGGGCATGGCATCGTAGTTGGCAGTCGACCAAATATAGCCTGTTTCAACAGCCATTACCTGATATTGCGGGAATTTTGTGCGCAAATTGCGTACAGCATCGCCTAAGGCTTTGATGCTGTAGCCATGCCAGTCATAGTAATATGAAAAACCAATGATATCGAAATCGGTGATTCCATAATTAATGGCGTTCTGGTACCAATCGGCAATATTTTTTAATCCTGCGTAATGCAGACATATTTTAGGATTGATGTACGACTGGCTTCCTTCCTCGCGTATGGCTTTAAACGCAGCATTGAAAAGTTTCGACTGGCATGTCCAGTTGTAGCTTATTAATCCACCGGCCGAATAATCGCTGTTGAGGGTGGTATGAATCATCATGCCCGGGTTAGATTCGTTGCCAACTTTTACTATTTCGGGCATAAGTGTGTCGTTGCTTAGCTGCAGGAGTATCCTTTTTACAAACCGGTATACCGAATCGGCTAAAAGACTATCGTTGCGGGCTACCGACAACCAACTCTTTGGTACTAACTGATGTGAGGGGTCGGCCCAGAAATCCGATAGGTGTAGATCGAGCATGACTTGCATGCCATTTTGCTTTGCTCTCCGGATGGTTTTATGAACATTGTCAAAATCATTATAATGCTTTTTTACACCGGCTGGCTGTACGAGCGAATCCTGCCACCATGAAGGGTCGTTCCACAGACGCACCCTGACCAGGTTTGTTCCGTGGTCGGCAAAAATGCGGAAAAGATCCTTCGGCTGCATCTTTTCCTTATATACTGCCCCACAATCCTCCATCTGGTTGACATACGATAGGTCGTTCCCAAAGTAAAAGGTTTGCGCAAATTCGCCTAGACTCAGTCCCAACAATCCCAGCAATACAGGTAGTTTTTTCATTTGCAGATATTTTTTATTATTCGATGATTTGTTATTGTTTGGTAACCGCAGGGTTCGCTGATAAATGGCGCAAAATCGCAAAGAAAAATCTTTTTGCGTACCCTTGCGTTCTTTGCGGTGAATGTCATATCTCAAGGTTCTTTATATGATTAAATTTACATCTAACCTGTAACTTTTCTTTTAAATTCAGCCCCCTCAGGGTTGTAAAGGTTCTGATTTATCCTTTACCATCGGTACAACCGGTGGGTGCTCAAATTTGGACCCTCCGGACTTGTTAATTTGTTTATTCTTATCATGCCTGTTTTTCCTGGGTAATCTGGTAAATCTGCTTCATAATGGTTCAGACTTTATTTGTTCGCCCGGCGAAGTTTCTGGTTTTGTCTTGCCTAAAAGCGGTTCTTGACCGCAAAAATTTCATTTTCCTCAGGCTATTTGTCATTAACCTTTGGGACTAAAATAAGTTTGGGATCGTTTTTAGGTAAACCTTATATTAATCAATTTTAAACCATAATCTACAGAAAATGTGCGCCTGAAATTTAAGGAAACCTTCCCGAACCGGTCGCTCCGCATTCGGGAAGGTTAAGAAACCAGCTATTGTACCAAAATTTTCCGCAGGAACGTTTGTTTCCCACTGGTAGCCTTGAGAATATACATACTTGAGGGGAGCCCGTTGAGGTTGATGTTCACAGATTTTCCGCTGGTGACAATGCTCTTTATGCATTTACCTGTCAGGTCGTACAGTTCGACTTTAGAGCTGGCAGTGGGTAATGTAACTGAGATACGGTCAGTAGCGGGGTTGGGGAATACATCGAATATTGCAGTGGATGTACCAGCTACTGCTGTTCCGCTCAGGTTGCCGCAAAGTGCCCACTGGACAAAGATGACGGTATCTTTGCTGGGAACCACCAGCCAACGATCGCCTTTCCATTTAGCCCAGCTGGGGTTGCAAATTACATCGGCAGTGTCGGGATATTCGCGATAACGTTTGTAATAGTTCCAGTCCTGATTTCCGGCACTGTCCCAGCTGTTGACCAGTATAAAGTAAAAGCTCAGTGTATCGCCCACATGCAGGGTGGTATCGAAAATGTAAATATGATCCCCTAAATCTTCCATGGGACGAAATTTACAGCTGGTTACATCGCCCACCAGATAAACGCCATCGGTGGTATCGATGGCTACGCCTTCGGGGTTGATGGCTTTGAGCTTAAAGCTCACATTGACATTCTGTGCCATTGCGCCTAATCCAAGGCACAGCACAAAGAGTAAGGCAGTAATTTTTCTCATAGTTGTAAAATTTTTAGTAATTAATGTTAGGTGAATCAGTATCCTTCATTTTGCTGAGGTTGTCCTTGACTGTTGATGATAGCGTAATCGGGGATGGGCCATAGGGCTGGGCCCACATTTTTACCAAAGGCATTCATGTAGTTATTGTTCCATTTGCCCATACGTACGAGGTCGAATTTGCGGAGGCCTTCGAAGAAGAGCTCATGTCGCGTTCGACGAATATAGCTTCGCGCAAGGCATCCTTCGAGGCGATTTGGCTATTGCTGAGTCCTGGCAACCTAGCCCGTGCACGCACCTGATTGACCAGATCAATGGCTTCGGCAGTAGGCCCGGCATTTTCGTTAATGGCTTCGGCCAAGGTGAGCAGTACCTCGGCATAGCGGGCTACTACAATGTCGTTGCCTTGCAGCGAATTAGCAGCACCTTCGTCGGGATACTTGCGAATTACTGCTCCTCGGAGTTTGGTACTGTCTTTAACGGTTTTTTTGTCGGCATTCGAAATGTACGAACTGATTAACAGATTACGGCGCACATCGGCATTATCGAAAGATCGATAGAATTGCCAGGTAGCACTCATAGCGCCGCCTGCTTGGTCGCCACAGCCGCCGCCGGTGATTTTTATACCGTCCATATCGGTTGGATAGCAATAGTAGGCCAAAGCATTGAAGTTTTGTCCTGTTTCTTTCCCTCCCACACACGATACAGCCCATATGGTTTCGCTGTTAATTGCCGTTGCCTCACGGAAAAGACTAGCATAGTCGTTGACAAGTTTATATTTGTTCATGGCAACAATCTCTCGGGCTATTTTTTCGGCATTGACAAAGTCCTTTTCGTTCAGATAAACCGCATAAGCACCACCAGCGCTATTCCTTTGTTGAAACGGCCATAATCGGCAGGGGTCACAGGCAAATTTTCGGCCGCATAGTTCAGATCGTTGATGATGTATTGTACAAAAGTGCTGCGGTCGGGACGGGTAAGGTCGGTTCCGGCTTCGGTACCAATTTTTGCAGGGTCCATAATCACCGGCAGCGGGCCATAGCTATGCAACAGATAAAACAGTGTCCAGCCGCGAGCCATACGTGCTTCGGCTATCAGTTGTTTTTTCATGCTTTCGTTCAGCACGGTTGCTTTTTCCAGATCATCGATAATACGGGTAAAGCGGGTAATAAACCGTAGTTTCTCGATATGGTGCCGCATGGCATCCATCGAACGCATGGCTGCAAAATTGCCTGAACTTACTGCCTGCCAATGACCTCCCCACAGTGTGAAGGTGGGCATGATGTCGGTTGACATTCAAAAAACTCGATATGACCTAACTCGGGCGAAAAAAATCCATATTCCCAACCCTGAGGATTTGAGGAAGGATAACCCCATTTGCCTTCAAAGGGAACATATACGCCCATAGTGTATAGTTCATATTCCGATGGCGTGGAAGGAAAGGTAGCCGGCGATAATACACCGTAAAATTCAGGGTCGAAATCTTTAGTGCAACCCGACAATGTGGCAACCAGCAGGCTTACGATAATCCACGTCTTTCCCCAGAGGTGGATGGTTTTTGTGGCTTTATTGCTGGTTGCATTGCTGCATGCAAGACCGATATTTTATGTTTCATAATGGTTATCATTTTAAGTTTTACGTATTAAAAATTTACCGTAAGCCCAAGGGAGTAGGTTCGTGCCATGGGGTAGGGAGCTGAACCACCTTTTACCGAGATGTACTGAATTTCGGGGTAGATGATTTTAAAGTCGGTGATGATAAATGGATTCTGTACATCGGCGTAAATACGCAGACTTGAGAAATACTTTTTTACAGTAGGTTTATAGGTATATCTCAGGGTGATATTGCGGCAACGGATAAAGTCTTTGCTTTGAACAAATACATCGCTGCGTGCAGTCAGGCCCATCGATTCTTCGTCGTACGAGGCTCCCGGTAATGTTCCATTGGGGTTGTCGATTCGCCAAGCGTCTTTGATAGCCGAGGTGGTACCATTGAGGTTGCCGCTGCCGAAGTTTTTGGCATTAGCCCAGGCATAGGCATTGTTGAAGTCTTTTGCTCCCAGCTGGCTGTAGAAGAATATGCCCAGATCGAAATTTTTGTAACGGAAATTACTTCCCAGTCCGATAATCAGGTCGGGGTCGGTATTGTACATTACCACGTCGGCATTGTTGATGGAGTCGTCACCGTTGCGGTCGACAAACAAGGGGCAGCCTGGCTTGGCAGCCAGCCCGTTGCCAATGGTGTACTGCGAGGCAGGTATGCTATCCCCTATTTTGATAATCCCTTTGGTGGGGAAAACGTAAATGGCATTTACTGGGTCTTTTTCCCCTACATACGATTGCAAACCCATGTTCGAATAACGTTCTTCCCAGCGGAACAGGTAATGCGATACGTTAAAAATCATATCCCACTGAAAGTTTTTTGTACTGACATTGACTGTTTTGAGCGATAGCTCCCATCCCTGTCGTATCTGTTGACCACCGTTGGCATAAATGGTGGTCAGCATCGAAAGTTGAGGAGTTGTTTTTGCTGTTGAGCAGATTGGTGATTCGGTCGCGGAACAGCTCGAACGAACCCGAAATACGGTTGCGGAAAAACCCAAAGTCAATACCAACGTTGGTATTTAGTGTTTTCTGCCATTGTAGGTTGGGCAGATCGATGGAGGTAAAATAGTAGGGGGTATATACCGTTGCACCGTTATCGAAGTAGGCTTGTTCACGTACCCCTGGACTGAATATGCCGTATGCGGCGTTGATTACATTCGATGCATCGCCTGTTATACCAATACTTGCCCTGATTTTTAGCAAATCGATAAAGGTAAAATTCTGCATAAACGATTCTTTAGAGACCTTCCACCCAAGCGCTGCTGATGGGAACGAGGCATATTTGTTGTCGGGGAAAAATTTATCGATACCATCGTAACGGTAAGTGAGGGTAAGGAGATAACGGTCGAGAATATTGACGTTGGCACGGGTAAAATACGAACGTTTTTTGTTGACCGACTTTGACGACGACAGCTGGTCGCGGTTGGGAGCAGCCCCCATGTTGTAGTTGGCCATGGCGTCGAGCATGCCCGAAGCCGAGAGACCGTTTGAGAGATATTCTGTGGTGTTTTGTTCGTATCCGGCCAATACGTCCAGCTGCAGATTATCGCTGATTTTGGGGGTAAAGGTGGTCGTGGCCGAAAGCGTATGGGTTTGACGCTGACTATTATCTATGGCTCCTCTTGCCTGAAAAAGCTGATGGTAAAAAACGGTTGAGGGTACAAAAAAGTCGCGGACAGCTGTTTCGTAGTTATTCCCATACAGCAGGCGAGCCGAAAGTGTTTTGGGGATAATCTCCACATCGACCGAGGTGTTGATAAAGAGGCTCGACTGCTGGGTTTTATCTTTAATGGTAAGCAGCGAAACGGGATTACCGATAAGCTGGAATCGGGTATAATTTCCATCGACATCTTTTACAGGGAGTAGGGTGGGATAGGCAATAGCGGCCTGCAGGGCACCATATCCCTGCGAACCCGAACCGGCCAGCTGATAACCCGACATGCCGTTGGTATACTCCGATCGGCTGGCATTCATGGCGGCTTTGAATTTTATCGATTTCGAAAGGAAAAGGGTAAGATCGAGTTTGCCCAGATACCTTGTCAGATCTGAATTTTGAATGGTACCTACCTGACGGAAATAGTTGCCCGAAGCATAATAAACTATGCGTTCATTGCCTCCAGAAACATTGATGTTGTGATTATCGACGCTGCCCTGTCGCAGTACCATGCCTAGCCAGTCGGTTGCCTGAGGGGGATTAGCTATGGCCGAGTCGGAATACAGAAAAATACTTCGGGGGATTCTGGGCTCAAGGCTGCCAAAGGGTTTCATATTGCGACTTGCCCAATAAAATTCTTTATTGAATTCGTTGTAGAGGGTCATGTACTCTACTGGCGAAAGCGGCTCGATGTAGGGCATATTGTCTACCAGCGAACGACTGCCATCGTAGGTAACATTGATGGAACCGGCTTTTCCTTTTTTGGTCGTTATTAATACTACGCCGTTGGCGGCTCCTATACCATAAATAGAGGCGCTGGCGTCTTTGAGAATCTCAATGGATTCGATATCCTCGGAGTTGATGTTGGTAATACCACCACGGTTGACATTGTTGATCGATACTACCCCGCTCGAGGGGTTGAGTTCGTCGGAGGGATAAGCTACCCCATCAATAATAACCAGCGGATTGCCGCGTCCGCGTATCGACAAGTCAATGCGTCCGCCGGGTTCGGCACTTTGCTGTGTGGTTTTTAAACCAGCAGCCCGGCCAAATAGCAACTGGTTGACGCTGTTGTTGGCTGCCTTGGGCACCTCATCGGTCTTAACTTTGGCTACTGAGGTAGTAATGTTTTGCCGGGTAACCGTACCATATCCGATTACCACCACCTCGTCAAGCGATTTTACCTCGGGTTCGAGTGTAAAATCTATCTGGGTACGGCCACTAATGGGCTGACGCTGCGTGGCGTATCCTACAAATGAGCATACCAGAACCGCATCGGACTTGTCGGTGCGTAAACTAAATTTCCCGTCGGCATCGGAGATTACCCCTGTCGTTGTATTTTCAACGACAATGCTGGCACCGACAACCGGTTCTCCTGTAGTGGCATCGGTAACCCGCCCCGTAACGGTAACTACCTGAGCACTTAACTTTATTAAACTGCCTAAAAGCAGACTTACAATTAAAATTTTTCTCATGCCAAATTGGTTTTTGGTTAGTATTTAGTTAGAGTTCAACTATATGTACTGAAGCAATAAGACTATAATACCCATAATTACAATCACAATGGTGATACTCAGCAATAATTCTTTCCGGTGAACAAATACAAGATTCCGGATATGTTTTTGAAAATTTCTTTTTGTCAGCATAGCTTTCGATTTTATCCAAAAATAGTAGTCTACCCTTCGCATCGTGCGATACGATTCTTACAGGTTTAGCAATAAATCCTACATTTTAGCAATAAATCTTACATCGAAGGGCAATAAATCTTACCTTGACTGGAGGTGAAAATTGTGCTTGGGCTTAATTTTTCTTGCCTCCGACGAAATTTCCGTGTTTGTCTTTACACGGCAGTTTATCCTAATTATCATTTTGCGGGGGAGCCTCCTGTGAAAATTCTTCGCGTCGGAAATGTTAAAAAAGTACAATTCTTTGAAACATTTTTCTTACATTTAACATAAATACGGTATTGAAAAAGCCTGTCGAAAAAACAAAGTAACTCAATCATAGCATGTTTATCGACATTGTCCAAAATATTGCCATTTTGATTGCTTTTGCTGTGCTGTACGATTACGTGTGGCTTAGATACAGGCATGGCAATTGGTTGCTGCTCAAAATCATTACGGGTGGGGTAATAGGGTTTATTGGCATTGTGCTGATGAAGACTCCCTGGGTAATGATAGAAGGGCTTATATTCGATGTGCGTTCGGTATTGCTTTCGGTAGCCGGTCTGTTTTTTGGGTTTGTACCTACGCTTGTGGCAATTATTGTTACTGCTGTATTTCGCTACTGGCTTGGTGGAGCGGGTATGGTTATGGGCGTTGTTGTAATTATTTGCAGTGGCCTGATAGGGGTGGCTTGGCGAAAATTTATCCCTGACGTTTTGGGCAAACATCGTACTTGGAAGATTCTGGGAATGGGTTTGACGGTTCATTTGGTGATGCTGGCATGTACTGTTTTTTTACCATCGGAAATAGCTTTCAAGACCTTTAAAACCATAGCTCCTGCTACACTTACCTTGTACCCTTTAGCTACCGTATTGTTATCGGCCTTGCTGATTGAAAGAGGCAGAAAGTTGGAACGGGAGAAACTTATTGCAGAAAGCGAGCAACGTTTTCGCAATCTTTTTGAAAACAGCCAGTCGGTTATGCTCATTCTGGATGCTGAGAACAGGAAAATTCTTGATGCCAATGCTGCTGCTCTGAAATTTTATGGATACGATTATGCTGCCCTCACAGCGATGTATGCAGGGCAATTATGTGCCAAAGGCGAGGAATGCCATATGACCAGTGTTTTTAAACCTAATTATGCAGGCGAGGAATGTTTAAAACTCAAACATAAGCTTGCCAATGGCCAGATACGTGATATAGAGTTGTACCGGACGCTAATTGCCTACCAGAACAGAAATGTAATTTTTGCCATTATACATGATGTGACAGAACGGGTAGAAGCTGAGCAGAAAGTGCGTAATCTGTCCCATATTATCGAAAATGCCCTGAATGAGCTATATATCATTGCCGCCGACACCCTTAAAATCATCGAAGCCAACAAGGGTGCGCAGAAAAATTGCGGTTATAGCAAGGAAGAATTGCAAGGTATGACGCTGCTGGATCTGATACCTTCTTTCAGTCGGAACGATTTTGAAAAAACACTTCAGCAGCTTCGTCATCAGAACGACACAATAATTCTCGAAACAAATTTCCGCAAAAAAACCGGAACATTGTATCCGGTAGAGATGCATCTGCAAAGAGAACAGTATGTGGAGACTCCCGTTATTGTTGCCTTTGTCAATGATATAACCCAGCGTAAGAAATTTGAACAGGAGCTTATTGCTGCCCGCGATCGTGCCGAGGAGAGTGAGCGACTGAAATCTTCTTTTCTGGCTAATCTTTCGCACGAGGTACGTACGCCCCTTAATTCTATTCTTGGCTTTAGCAATTTGTTGAAAAAGGATAACTTGCCACAGGAAAAAATCAGGTATTACAGTAGCATCATTGCCGGGAGTGGAAGTCAAATCGCCGAAATAATCAACGAGACCATTCAAATGGCCGAAATTGATGCCGGTACCGTGAAAGTGGAACTTGCACCTTTCAATCTCAATGAATCTCTGAAGGAGGTATACGTCAAAATGTCAAACCTGCTGCCAGAGAACAGCCCCATAAAGCTTTACAGCTTTAACGAAAATCAGGATGAGGCTTTCATGATTATTGGCGATCGCAACAAGATTGTTAAAATACTTACTAACCTTGTCTCTAATGCAATTAAATACACCCTCGATGGTTTTGTGTCTTTTGGATACTCGGTTGAAGGGGATAAGCTTATTTTTAAGGTAATCGATACTGGCATTGGAATTGAGTCGGAGGATATACCCCGGATTTTTTCACGCTTTTACCGTGCAAAAAACATGCTTACCATTAAAAACCCCGGTATAGGTTTAGGTTTGGCTATCGTACAGGCCTATGTTGAACTGCTGAATGGAGAAATTAAAATAGAATCAGAAATAGCCAAAGGAACTACTGTTCGGGTTGAACTGCCCTATATTCCTGCCTCTAAGGAACCCATTAAACCGTTGAATTTGTCAGCTGATTTTGTGCCTACTCCGCATAAAATCCTAATTATCGAAGACGACGACTATCATTACCTACTGTTGGAAGAAATTCTTTCGGGACATGGATATACCTGCATACGGGCAGCACATGCAGCAGAAGCCATTGAAATATTTCAAAAACATAAGCCTTTTCAAATGGTTCTGTTGGACCTGCGTTTGCCCGGAAAAGACGGTTTTGAAATTGCTACCGAAATTCGTGCTATCGACAAACAAATTCCCATCATTGCTGTGACTGCTTATGCTCAGTATCTCAGTCAGAATTTAACCGAACTGGGCGATTTTGATGCATTCGTTACTAAGCCCATTCAATCCTTTACTCTGATGACTACCCTGAAAAAAGTGTTGGCTCAAACTGCCCATCGCTATTATTGAGGATCTACATCAATAGTGATGGAAACCGTTGAATGAACTCGCTTCACCTGTTCGATACAGGCCAAAATGTAGCTTTTAATGGCAGTAAGCGAAGCCGATGGATTGATTTTCAGGTGTATCACATATATGTACTGATTGTTGATGCGGGGAATAATGGGTTTTTGAGGACGTAATACCTGCGAATGGAGTTTTTCGGCCAGTTTTTGGTACAGCATCTGGGCGGCTGCCTCGCATTTGTTGTCGTGGGTATGTCGAAGCGAAAGGTATATAAGTCGGGTAAAAGGTGGATAGCGAAAGGTTTTTCTTTCGGGCAGCTGGGAGTGAAACATGGCTTCATAGTTGTGTCGTATAGCCATTTGAATTATAGGATGTTCCGGCATGTGGGTCTGGATGATGACCTTTCCCTGTTCATTTTTTCGGCCTGCTCGTCCCCCTACCTGAACCATCAGTTGAAAGCTACGTTCAAATGCCCGAAAATCGGGGTAATTGATCAGGCTGTCGGCATCGAGTATTCCCACCAGTCCTACCTGTGCAAAATCCAACCCCTTGGTTATCATCTGGGTCCCTACCAGAATATCAATTTCTCCATGCTCAAGCCGGCTTATGATTTCGTCATATGCCTCGCGGCTCCTTACCGCATCCTGATCCATGCGGCCTATCATGGCATCGGGGAAAAAAATGGCAAGTTCTTCTTCAACTTTTTCCGTTCCAAAGCCCCGGATCTTAAGGTTGCTGCTTTGACACTGAGGACATACTGAGGGCATACTGAGCGAAAATCCACAGTAGTGGCAGATAAGTGATTGAGGAAATTTATGGTAGGTGAGCGATACATCGCAATGGCGACAACAAAAAATGTATTTGCAAGACTGGCACTGGATATAAGGAGCGAAACCTCGTCGGTTATGGAATAGCATAACTTGTTTCCCTTCATCCAGACAGCGTTTCATGGCATCGAGGAGTATCTGTGAAAAATGCGACTGGATGTTGCCTCTTTTCCGGGCAACCGTCATGTTTACCAGTTCCATGCGGGGCAGCTCTACCCCATGATATCGCTCGTTGAGTTTGACTATTCCATACTTACCAGTGGTGGCATTGTAGTAGCTTTCGATGGAAGGGGTGGCTGATCCCAATAACACTTTTGCTTGAAACATACCCGCCAGTACAATGGCCGCATCCCGTGCATGATATCGGGGAGCCGGATCGTATTGTTTATAACTGTTCTCGTGTTCCTCATCTACAATAACAAGCCCCAGATGGGTAAAGGGCAGAAACACCGACGATCGTACCCCCAAAACAATCTGACCGACAGAATTAGCGTTCCATAAAACCTGATGATATACCTCCATGCGGGTCTTGTTGGTTACCCTCGAATGGAACACCAAAACCCGATCGCCAAAGGCCCGCTTCAACCGCCGTATGATCTGGTAGCTAATGGCTATCTCGGGCAATAAATACAGAACCTGTTGCTTCTTTTGTAAGGTCTCGGCTATTAAATGAAAATATATCTCCGTCTTTCCGCTGCCCGTAATGCCATGCAGCAAGACTACCGATTTCTCCGCAAAGGCCGAATTAATCTCATCCAGCGCCTTTTGCTGGGCAGAAGATAGTACCGGCAAATTTTCTACTGATTCATCTTCCTTTTCTATTTCCCAACCGGCCAGTGAATAGGTTTCTAAAATACCTTTCTCAATCAACGCTTTTAAAGACGCATAACTGCTCTGGGTTACTTCGAGCAGTAATTTCTGTTTTACCGGTTTGGGTTCAGGACTGTCGCCAAAGGCGTCGGATACTCGCAGGTAGGTCTCAAGTAGGTCTTTTTGTTTGGGAGCCTTCGTTAACCTGTCCAGACTCTCTTTTAAAAAAATTTCGTCAGCAGCCTGAGGGGTTAGCCGTACAAATTTTTCCAAACGGGGTTGAGCACTTTCTTCAACCTCCTCAACCAGCAGTACAGCCTCCTTCTTTACCAGTGTCCGCAGTATGCTCAAAAAGTTTGGTATGTCGATTTTTCGCTTTTCTTCATTCAGATATATTGTTTCGTGGCTTAGGATATTCAGTACGTTGAGTTCCTCTTCGCTGAGGAATTCATGTTGTTCAAATGCCGGATTAATCAGCATCCTTGTTTTACTTTCAATACGAAGGTGTGCAGGAAGTGCAGCTTGCATTACCTCCCCTACGGAGCACAGGTAATAGTCGGCAAGCCATTCCCAGTATTGCAGTTGCTGGCTGGTGACTACTGGCAGAGCATCGATAACAAACAGTATAGGTCGATAATCGATGCTTTCGTCGGGTACCGTGGTTAATACCCTGCGAATAACTGCAGCATATAATTTTCGTTTCCCAAACTGCACCAGCACCCTCTTGCCTGATTCAACTTCCCCGTTCATCTCATCGGGAACCGAATAGGTATAAAATTTATTCAGGGGCAAAGGCAATATTACTTCAACATAGACCATCGGCTAAAAAACGCAACAGCTTTATGTGCAAAGATGCGCATAAAAACCCAAACGGTTTAAATCATTTTTCAAAACCATTCAATTGACATTAATAAATATTGGGGTGTCAAAGTTATCTTACCGTTCTTGCCATACTTTCCAGTTAATTCCCTTTTTGGGTAATCAGGCAAAATATTTTCCAGGATTAACATAAGCTACTCTTTTTGTTATCAAAATCACCTGAAAATTGCATTGGTGTTCAGTTACTTTTGCAGGTGTTGTAATTTCTAAATCGTAAAAAACAAATACCATGAGACTAAAAGGGAACAGATGGCTTTTGCTGGCTTTATTAACAATGCCTACCTGACTGGCAGGTTGCGAGAAAAGCAAAGAACAGAACACGTTGTTGGTTTCTCCTGCAAAACTTGACATACCCCCAGCGGGCGGCACCGATAGTCTGATGATCGAAACCAATGCAGCTAACTGGAAAATCAGCAGTTCCACAGCTTCGTGGATTCAATTGTCCCACAACTTTGGCAAGGGTCCGAAAGATATTGTTGTGGCTACGGTCAACACACAAACCACTACTAAGCGCAGCGATACACTTATCTTTACAGCAGGCGATGCGACTCCGGTTAAGGTTGTCATCACGCAGGAAGCCGCACAACTTGCCTATACGTTAACTACCAATACCTCACAGCTGAATTTTTCCAATGCCGAAGATTCTGCAACAATTACAATTACCACCAATGTGCCGCAGTGGGATATTACTCCACAGGCCGATTGGATTACTTGCAGCCGAAAAAAGAGGCAAGCAGGGACAACAGAAATAAAAGTTTACGTTACCGATAATCCGTTGACCCAGGATAGAAGTGCCGATCTGATTATTTCGGCAGCAAATGCACCCACTGCGGTGGTGAAAATAATGCAGGAGGCCAGCCTTTATCCCTCGTACAATACATCTCCCCTGCCTCCCGATGCTTCGGGTATGGGTAGCAATGCACAACAAATTGCAACTGCTATTAAATAGGTTGGAACATTGGCAGCACCCTCGAAGCTATCGGGGGCGAAACAGCCTGGGGTAATCCTAAGGTTTCAGAAGACTTGATTGCCCTTATTAAGGCCAGTGGATTTAATGCCGTTCGCATACCCTGCTCGTGGAACCAGTATGTCATTGACCAGGAAACAGCCCAGATTGACCCCCTCTGGCTCGACCGTGTGAAGGAAGTAGTACAATATTGTGTCGATGCAGGTCTGTATGTCATCCTAAATATTCATTGGGACGGTGGCTGGCTCGAAAACAATTGCACCGTTCAGAAACAAAAGGAAAATAACGCCAAACAGAAAGCTTTCTGGGAACAGATTGCTACCCACCTGCGCGATTTCGACGAACATCTTCTCTTTGCCAGCGCCAACGAACCCAATGTCGATAATGCAGAACAAATGAACGTGCTGCTCTCGTACCATCAGACTTTTAATAATGCTGTGCGTGCTACAGGGGGCAAAACAACTATCGCGTATTGGTGATTCAAGGCCCATCGACCGACATCGAAAAAACTTACAACCTGATGAAAAAATTGCCTCGTGATAAGGTGCCAACCGGATGATGGTGGAAATTCATTATTATACCCCATGGAATTTCTGCGGCATGGATAAAGATGAAAGCTGGGGCAAAATGTTTTACTATTGGGGAAAAAATTACCATTCGGCCACTGACCCCGAACGCAATGCCACCTGGGGTGAAGAAGAAACGGTCGAGCGTTTGTTTGGCCTGATGAAATCGCAGTTTGTCGACAAAGGCATTCCTGTTGTGCTGGGCGAATAAGCTGCTACACGAAGGTCGAATCTTACGGGCGAAGCTTTGCAGCTACACCTTGATTCACGCGCTTACTATCATAAATATGTGACTCAGCAGGCCAAAAAATATGGTTTACTCCCCTTTTACTGGGATAACGGCGGATTGTGATCTTTTGCCAGTGGCATTTTCGACCGCTCCCGTCTGAAGGTTTTCGACCAGCAAACCCTCGATGCCATAATGGAAGGTGCTAATGCCCAATAACCTTCTGTAGGAAATATTGGTGGCTGATTTTGGAACGATGTGCATAATGGGAATTTAAATTTTTGATGAAACGAGCATGTTGACGCCGTAAACACAACAAACAGATGAAAATATATAACATGCGAGTTGCATCCGGCCAAGAGGCTAATAAAAGTAAGGTAAGCATAACCAAAAGTAAGTCAGTAACTTAAAAATTATTTTCGGATGAATAATGCCTGTATTTAATAATACCCCGACTCTTGTGGGGCAGCAGTGGATGTATTTACCATAAAATAACAAAGCTTGACAATACAAAAATGCCGTAAAATCAAACAGATCAACGAACTGCAAAGGGATAAAATTATCCTCAGAATAAAAAATAAAAGGGCATACATTTGATTTTCAATAAAAAGTTTTTACTTTTGTGCTCCAAATTAATTTTTGATAAAAACTAATTGTATGCAAAGACAGTATGAAACCGTTTTCATTGTAACTCCCGTTTTGTCTGAAAGTCAGATGAAGGAAGCGGTTGACAAATTTGTGAGTTTTTTAACCGAGCACGGAGCTGAGATTGTGCACACCGAGAATTGGGGGCTTCGCAAGTTGGCCTATCCTATTCAGAAAAAAACCACAGGCTTCTACAACCTAATAGAATTCAAGGCAGAGCCTGCGTTGGTCGACAAATTGGAAACCGAATATCGTCGCGATGAGCGGATAATACGTTTCCTTACCTTCAAGATGGATAAGCATGCCATCGAATACGCACAAAAGAAAAGAATGCAAAAAGAATCGGCTAAAAAAATGGAGGAATAGGCTATGGCAAATAATCAGTCAGAAATCAGATATTTGACCCCCCCTGCGGTTGAAATTAAAAAGAAAAAGTACTGCCGTTTTAAGAAAAACCGCATTACCTATGTCGACTACAAGGACCCTGAATTTCTTAAGAAATTTCTTAACGAGCAGGGTAAAATTCTTCCCCGGCGTATTACAGGTACTTCGTTGAAATATCAGCGGAAAGTTGCCACTGCCATTAAGCGGGCACGTCACCTGGCGCTGTTGCCCTATGTAACCGATTTGTTAAAGTAAACCGAGAGGAGGACATTGTATGGAAATCATACTCAAGCAGGATATTCAAAACCTGGGTAGCAAAGATGATATCGTAACCGTAAAGGATGGCTATGCCCGTAATTACCTTATCCCCAAAGGGCTGGCTATAATAGCTACTCCTTCGGCCAAAAAAATGCTGGCCGAAACTATTCGTCAGCGTGCCCATAAAGAGGAAAAACTGCGTCAGGAAGCGCTGCAGCTGGCCGAAAAAATGAAGGGCGTTAAACTTACCATTGGGGCCAAAACAAGCTCGAAGGGTAAAATTTTTGGTTCGGTCAATACTATTCAGATTGCCGAAGCCCTTAATGCACAGGGATTCGATATCGACCGTAAAAATATCTTCATCAAGGAAGAGGTCATCAAAGAAGTGGGCAATTATACCGCCAAGGTTAAACTTCATAAAGAAGTTTATGTGGAAATACCTTTTGAGGTAGTGTCGGAGTAAAGTCAAACAGTATAAATAAAAAAAGCCAGCTTCGAATCCGAGGCTGGCTTTAATTTTTTTATCAGGCCTCTTTAGAACTTATACACAAAACCGAGATTAAGCGAGGTGGAAAAATTTAGTCCAAGAGTATGATCCTTATCTTTGTCATCATTGGGTTTTTTAGTAGTGGTCATATCATATGAGAGTCCTCCCAGAAAAGCTTCAATGGCAATCTGGTCGGTAAGTTTGTATGATATACCCGGACGAACAGCAATTTCAAACATGGTAAATTTATCACCATCGGTTGATGTGCTGCCACTTTTAAATTTTTCTCTTCCAAAACCTATGCCTACCGATCCCTGACCAAACACCGAGATCGGCCCCATCTCCACCAGATGATATCGCACAAAAGGGCTAATACCAAAGACAGTAGTCGTAGTTTTGGTAGCGGTAGGATTTGCATTGTCATTTGTGCTGTTAAAGCTTATGCCGAGCTCGACCCCAATAGCCATCTGACTGTTCAGATAATATCCTACCATGGGTTCCAGTGAAAATGTAGTTAGCGTGGGACCATCGGTGGTAGTACTACCTGATGTAGTAGACGAACCTGATGTGGAAAAACCCAGCGAACCTCCGACAAATACCTGACTGTACAGGGCTGTTGAAATTGCAGCCATAGCAATTACAAATGCAATTTTCTTCATAATTTTAAATTTTATAGTTAACAAAACAAAATTACAGTTTTTTTGAAAGATTCGCACTAAAATTCTAAAGTTGTTCTTTATTTTTATAACGTTGCAAGGTCAGAAATATTTTATAGTGTCCATGAACGAAAAAACAAGATGAAACGACCCTGTTGACGCCGTAAACACAACGAACAGGTGAAACGAACTTGTGAGTTCCATCCGGCCGAGAAGCTAATAAAATAAGCTCAGTATAACCAAATGGTAGTCAGTAACTTATAAAATATTTACGGATGAATATTTATATCCTAACCCTGCAGGAAAAAGGGTATGTCCAACTACGAAAAAAAGTGTTACTGAAACTAAATCAGTCAAAGAGGTAATGATAAACAGCATGGCCGAAATTGTTAATTCGAGAATAATGCTTAACTTAGTACGATAATTATAATTGAAAGATTGGTGTGAAAAATTGCTTTGGTAAGGTGTAGGAATGACAGCAGAAGAACTCGACATACAGCTCTTTAGCGCGGCAATAAAACAGGCTTCAGGATATGATTTTAGTGACTATTCCGAGAAATCGTTGCGCCGGCGGCTTGCAAAAGTACTTATGGACAATAATATGGATTTAAAAACTCTAGTGTCCGAAATCCGTAAAAACAGCCAGTTTGCCGAAAAAATCGTAAAGGAAATCACGGTAAATACTACCGAACTGTTTCGCGACCCCGCTGTGTGGCAAGCCATACGATACCGTGTGCTGCCGTATTTTAAGGAAAACAAAATCATCAACATCTGGCATGCGGGGTGTTCAACAGGGCAGGAAGTTTATTCGATGCTTATCCTCTTAAACGAAGTGGGTATGCTCGAAAAAGCAAGAGTATACGGCACCGACCTCAACGCCGACGTACTCGAAGTAGCCCGTAAGGGAATATATAAATATCGCTTTAATATCGGTTATCTCGATAATTTTGATAAAGTTATCAAAGAAAATCCTTATAATTACGAAATATTTTACGATGTTCCCTATTCAAAATATTTCGAGATCGACAAAAATAAGGACCTTATCATTATGAACAAATTTCTCACCGAAAAGGCCGTATTCAAAAAACATGATCTGGTGCAGGACGATAATATTTTTCCCTGTAAATTTGATATTATCATGTGCCGAAATGTTATCATATATTTTAACTATAACCTGCAGAACCGTGTATTTAAACTTTTTCACGAAAGCCTGTATCCGGGAGGCTACCTTATCCTTGGAATGCACGAAACCATCCTGGGCCCCTATTTTTCTTTTTTCGAAAAAAAAGAACAATTTTATGTAAAAAAATCAACGTAGCATAACCTTAAAAAATATGCCACTGATGAAGCTAAATAATTTTACGCTTAAGCAAAGGTTTACTGTTATTATCGTCATTATGGGGATAATAGTGTTTGCCTTTATGGCTACCGCAGTAAATCAGCTTAAAAAAATCAAAGCATACAATGAACTTTCGGGAAAAACTATTACGCTAACCGACCAGATTAATACCATCGATAGCCTACAAAATACCCTTTTTCTTCGACTACCTTACGATATATCGTTCTTCCAAACCCAAAGAAGTACTGCGGCTGGTAAAATCATTTCCTGTATCGATAGCTATGCCGGCGAAATAGCAGCCATTGGCAATAGTTTTTATCTTAATCATAATCAAGACATCCGTCTGTTAACCTATGAAATAGGGCAACATATACGTAACTATAAGCAGCAACTTGCCCGGTACCAGGATTTGGTAGCTCAGAAAGGTTTTGACAATTACGGGATAAATGGTCAGATTGCTATCCTGGCCGAAAAACTGAAAAAAGTTGCCCGAGACGAGAAAAACCAGTCCCTGCTTCGCCGTATCGACGAAATTATGACGCTCAAGGAGCAGTACCTGCTTAACCATGACCTGGTTATACTTAATAAATTAAAAATTGCCCTCGAGGAGACGGAAACCGATGCCATCCTGAGCATTAAAAATAATAAAATTGCCTTTCTGGCCAACCTGCAGAAATTTCATCAGCAAATTCTATCGCTTTACGAATTTGACAGAACCATAGGATTTACCCGTCAGGACGGACTGATGGGTAAAATGCACAGTACCCTTTCTGCTATGGCGCTTGCCAATGACAGACTGCGCAAGATCATCGATGCCGACCTGCACAGCGCAGTACGCTGGGGTTATATCTGGCTGTCGGTATTGTTTCTGCTGGTAATTTTGTATCTGGGCTTGCTGTATTACCACATCAACAAACATATACATCGTCCCCTTGCAGTGCTTTCTGACTTTTTATCGCAGATGGTTAGGGGTAAGCTGCCCGAAAAAATTAATTTTCGCCGCAACGATGAAATTGCACAGATGGCCGGCTACCTTAACCGGCTGGTGGACGGACTGAAGGAAAAGGCCCGCTTTGCTACCGATATCGGACACAACAAACTCTCGTCGCACTACCAACCCCTCAGCGAGGACGATATTCTGGGTAATGCGCTTATCGAAATGCAGAAAAGCCTTCAAAAAGCCGAAACAGAAGACGCCAAATACAAAAATGAGGAGAAAAAGAGAATCTGGACCAACGAGGGATTGGCACGGTTTGGCGAAATTCTTCGTATGCACAACAACGATCTTAACGTATTGGCCGATCAGATTATTCAAAACTTGGTAAAATACCTACAGGCCATTCAAGGTGCCCTCTATTTTATCAATGACGAAGACAAGGAAAATCCCTTCATAGAGCTATATTCGGCTTATGCCTACGACCGTAAAAAATACCTCAAGCAGCAAATCCCTATTGGCGAAGGTCTTATAGGAACGGCTGTACTCGAGAAGGAAAAAATTTTCATTACCGATATCCCCGAGGGCTACCTGAGCATTACCTCAGGTCTGGGCGATGCACCCCCGGCCTGTATACTAATTGTACCCCTGAAAACCGAAGATACTGTTTTGGGGGTAGTTGAACTGGCCTCTTTCAATATGTTCGAACCCCATGAGATCGAATTTGTCGAAAAAATCGGAGCTACTATAGCCTCGACCATTACCAGCGTGAAAATTAACCTGCAAACGGCTAAATTGCTCGAAAAGTCGCAGCGACAAGCCGAAGAAATGGCCGAACAGGAAGAGGAGATGAGACAAAACATGGAGGAACTCCGCACTACACAAGAAGATTTTACCCGCCGTGAAGCCGAATTGCAAGGATTCCTCAATGCTATCCATCACTCGTCTATGATCCTTATCCTCGATAATACCGGCAAAATCCTGGAGGTGAACAATCGTGTTTCAACTTTCCTGCAAACCAAACCCGAAGACCTTATCGGACGTTCTATACTCGACTTTGTGAGTGTGCCTAAAGAAACCTTCGACCTGATGTGGGAACAGCTTCCTCTGGGTAAAACCAAAACTATCGACTCCATCATACGCATAGCGAATGGGTCGGAATTGAAAGTCCGGCAAATTTTTGCCCCCTTGTTCGATAAGTCGGCCAATATGATTAAAGTCCTTGTTCAGTTGATCGACTTTACCGAAAAAGCCGAGGTGGACAAATTACTCGAGATTCGTAACTCGGAAAATGCGCGCCTGCAGCAACAGCTGGATCAGTATTCAAGCCTTGTCGATACCGCTTTTATGCGCTGCGAATTCTCGCCCGATGGCAAATATCTTGACGTCAACAATAACTATTGTCAGGCAGTGGGATTATTGCCCGAAGAGTTGATCAGAAAAGATTATACCGAATACCTGCGCCCCGATGAAAAAGAACAATTTGAAATTATCTGGAAAGAACTCCAAAAAGGCAAGCCTTTTTCGGGGGTGATCAAGCGAACCCGTCCCACTGGCGATACCCTCTGGATTATGACCTCGATGGTGCCGCTGTTCAATCACCAAAATCAGTTGGAAAAAATCATTCTGCTGGCTCAGGATGTTACTGAACGAAAACTGAAATATCAACTCCTCGAAGAGGCGAATAAAGAAATTGAGCGCCTCAAAAGAGAAAGAAATTCCGAAAAATAATCGTCTATGGATTTATTGCAATATACGGGCATTACCATCACCGAGTACCGCAATATCCTGAAAGCCATTAAGGAAAGGTTCAATGTCGATTTCAACGATTATACCCTGGTTTTCCTCAAACGGCGCATCGAAAGTTTTATGTCTGCCTATCGCTATAATTCTGCCGAAAGCCTTATCAATCATATCTCCCGCGACGACGATTTTATCCATCTTTTCCTAAGAGAAATGTTAGTGGAATCGACCGAGATGTTCCGCGATCCCTCATTCTGGCGTGCCCTGCGCGATTTTATTCTTCCTAAGCTTATCAACGAAAATAAAACGGTACGTATCGTACTGCCTCATTGCGTTTCGGGCGATGAGCTCTATACCCTATGCATCATCCTTTCCGAAAATAACTGGATACATTTTACCGAGATCTATGCCGCTACAATGGATCCGTTTTTCGAAAATAATATCAGAAACGGTTATTTTGCCCTGTACAAATACGAAGTTAGTGCCGATAATTACCTTCGATATCAGGGTAAATATGATTTTACAAAGTATTGTCAGTTAAAGGAGGATAGGGCTGTACGCAATGTATCGCTTATACAGCAGGTGCATTTTCTGAAAAAAACGGATAACTTTGAATATCTGCCCAATGATATTCATTTGATTATTTTTCGTAATCAAATGATTTATTATACACAAACATTGCAAGACAAAATTTTAAAAACTTTTTACGATAAACTTGGTAAAAATGGGTGTCTGGCTATTGGTGTTCGGGAACAATTGGGTATCGTCAGCCAGCAACTCTACAGGGTGATTAACGAAAGTGAAAGAATTTATGGCAAACTCTGATATCAACACATACAGGGCAGTTATCATTGGGGGATCGGCCGGGAGTTTTCAGGTGGTAACCACTATCTTACAGGAATTACCAGCCGGTTTTCCTTTACCCCTGATTTTGTGTCTGCACCGGCTTAAGCATGTTCGTTCGGGTTTTGTCGAGGCGCTTTCCATCAAATCAAAATTGCCGGTCATTGAACCATTTGATAAGGATGCAATTAAACCCGGGAAAGTATACCTGGCTCCGGCCAATTATCACATGTACATCGAACTGGGCAACCGGTTTGCACTTTCAACCGAAGAGACCGTGAATCACTCCCGCCCCAGCATCGACCTGTCATTTATTACCGCAGCTCAGGCATATCAGAATAAACTCGTCGGGATAATCCTTTCGGGAGCCAATAAAGATGGTGCCTATGGCCTGAAAGTTATTGCCCAAATGGGTGGCTTTACTATCGTCCAAGACCCCAAACAATGCGAAATTCCTACTATGACCGAATCGGCACTAAATCTTTTTCCAAAACATAATGTCTGGTCTGTCGAAAAAATCATTAATTTTCTTATAAATTTGAAATGAATAACATAGATTTGTAAACATTTGAATGACAAGAAAAAATATGCAGAATACCACTTATAAATATATACTCGTTGCAGCACTGGTCGTTATTACCCTTGCTTCCTTTTTTCTTGCCAATCTGCTCATAGGTCTGTTGTCGGTTAATGCGGTTAAAACAGGTGCTATTATTGTGGTTATTATCAATCTGGCTGTCAATTTTGCCATGTTTTATTTGCTTTTCCAGCTTTTGCACGCGATTACCGATAGAGACAAACAAATTGAACAACTCAATGAGGAACTTAACCGCCTTAACCCCCCCCAAGAGGAAGAGGAAAAAACAGAAACCATTACCTATAACCCTGCTGATATAGCTCAGCGTATTATCCCCTCAGCACCTCAAAACCTTTCCCTCACCGATTTCTGCCATAAAATTTTAATGGGTATTGCCCATTCCTGTCAGGTGGTTAGTGGAATATTTTATGTTAAAGATTCAGCAACGAACACCTTCAATGCTGTTGCCAAATACGCTTATTATTCGACCGAACCTGTTGCACCCGTTGTTGAGGGCGAAGGCATCGTAGGTCAGGTCATCAAGGATAAAAAACCCATAGCTTTGAATATGGTACCTCCAGGTTATATGCGTGTATTATCGAGTCTGGGGCAGGGTTCGCCCCGATATCTGTATATTTTTCCAATACTTAATAAGGATGAGGTAATTGCAGCTATCGAACTGGCTGCTTTTGTTCCTTTTGAAGACAATCAAAAACAAGTGCTGGATCATCTTTCCGGTCTGGTGGGAAAAATTATTTTAAAACTTAAGCAATAAAGTTTTTTCAATGGGCGGTCAAAACTTTCAATATATCTCAAAAACTCAGGTAAAATCGCAGGCGCTTCTGGCCGGCGGAGTTACCCTATTCTTCCCATTAGTTTTCTGGATTATCGAACTCACCCTGTGGAAAGCAAACATTAGCCTGCAAAATATTATTTTTATCCATACCAAGTCGCCGGCGCTGTGGTTGATCGATGCACTGCCTCTGATCGTTTATGTTGTTACCTATTCCTTGCTTAACCAGAAACGAAAAGTCAACAACAACCTTTTGCAAACGGTGCAGCAAATGAAAGAGCAGATGGATATCAACGCCCGCTTTGCAAAAGCTATTGGCGAAGGAAATTACTACAGCGAATTCAAAGTGGTCAGCCCCGACGATATCCTCGGCAATTCGTTGCTCATCATGCGCAACAACCTGCTGAAAAATTATCAGAAAGAGGCCGAACAAAGCTGGATTGCCGAAGGTAAGGAGCAGATATCAAATATCCTGCGGCGTCATAATAAAATCGAAGAACTGGCTTACGAGGTTATCGTCAAACTTATTCAATACATCAACGCTGTTCAGGGCACCTTCAACATTTACGACGACGAAAAAAACAAAATCATCAATGTTGCCACCTATGCCTATAACCGCAAAAAATATCTAAAGCAGGAATTCTCCATTGGCGAAGGACTTATCGGCGAATGCGCCTTTGAAATGGACATCATCTACCGTACCGAAATCCCCGACGATTACGTAACCATTACCAGCGGGATACTGGGAGATAAAAAACCTAAAAGCCTGCTTATTGTACCGCTCATCTCCGACGAAAAACTTCAGGGGATCCTTGAATTTGCCTCATTGCAGGACGAGATACCCGATCTCACCATAACCTTTATGCGCGAGCTGGGCGAAATCATTGCCCGTACTATCTTCAACCTGAAAGTTAACGAACGAACCGAACGGCTGCTGCGTGAGTCACAAAAAATGACCGAAGAACTGCAGGAAAACGAAGAGCAACTTCGCCAGAGCGCCGAAGAAATGCGGGCTACCCAAGAAGAACTCCGCCGTTCCAACGAACAGCTCGAAAAACAAATTCAGGAAGTCGAAAATGCCCAAAAACGCATCAACTCACTGCTCGAAAACTCATCGGAAATTATTATGATCTACGACGAGTATCTTAACCTGATTTATCAAAGTCCATCCGTTAAAAAAATCCTGGGATACTCACCCGATGAAATGGATCATGGAAAATATTTCGACCGCCTTACCCGAAAGGGCGAAATGGAGGTACGTAATATGTTCAAACGACTGTTTGAAAATCCGCTGGAGGTGATTACCATCCAGTATACCTACATGAAAAAAGGCGGCCAGAAAATCTTCCTCGAAACCACCGGTCGTAACCTGCTTCACGACCCTGCCATAAGGGGTATCCTGCTCAACTCGCAGGATATTACCGAACGCAAGCGTGCCGAAAAAGAGGAACGCATGCGCAGCAAAATGCAATCCCTGTCCGAAAACTCACTCGACCTTATTCTGCGGGTTAGCCTTCAGGGACATTTCTTCTACGCCAACCCTGTCGTGGAGGACTATTTCGGAGTCGAGCCCCGCAATGTAATCAACAAAACTATCGACGAACTCAACATGCCGGAAGAAATGCGTGCCTTCTTCAAGAGCACGATTAAACAAATTAAATCCAAGCCCGAAAAACTCAATCAGGAAATCAAAATTACGATCCCGCTTGGAGAAAAACTTCTGGAGCGTATCATGAGTGTTGATGCTATACCAGAATACAACGAAAATGAGCTGGAAACTATACTTTTTGTCGGGCACGACATTACCGAGGCCAAGCGTATTGAATTCGAAATACAGGAAAAAAACAAAAAAATCGAAGACAGCATCAACTATGCCCAACGGATACAATCTTCGATATTGCCCGATAACAAACTTATCCGTGAATATTTCCCCAAATCGTTCATTTTCTATAAACCCCGAGACGTGGTCAGCGGCGACTTCCCATGGTTCTTCCATCACGGTGACGACATTTACATTGCAGCTGTCGATTGTACGGGACACGGGGTACCGGGGGCTATGTTGTCCTTTATCGGATACTTCCTGCTAAACAACATTGTCGATAACGATAAAGCATTGAATGCCGGTGAAATATGCGACCTGTTACATTACAGCGTGCGGGCTACCCTTAAACAGGACAGAGAAGACGCCAGTGGACGCGATGGCATGGATATCGCCCTTTGCAAAATCAATCTCAAAAAACACGAACTGCACTACGCAGGTGCCCATCGATCCCTCTACCTGGTACGTAAAGGCGAACTGACCGAATTCAAAGGAGACCGTAAATCAATTGGTGGAATACCCATTGGCAAAAAAGCTGAAGAACCTTTTACCAATCACACCATCAACATCATCAGTGGCGACCGTATTTTCTTCTTCTCCGATGGATTGCCCGACCAGCTCGGCGGACCCGAAAACAAAAAATATTCTCCCGCCCGCGTACGGCAAATCATTCTCGATAATGTCAACAATACCATGAGCGCCTGCTACGAGGTCTTTGTTCAGGATTTTGAAGAATGGAAAGGTAATCGCAAACAAATCGACGATGTACTGCTTATTGGTATTGAATTTTAAACGATATTTTTACCAAAACGATTTAATAATTATTTCTTAAATTTGAACAACCAAACTGAGTAATAAAATTTAATAAACAAAAAATATGTTTAAGGATTCAAAAGGCTTTCTGGAGTTCGTGTATGAATTTTACAAGACCATGAAAGCACACGAAATATCGCTGGTATATGAGGGCGAGATAACCCACCAGATTACTAAGGCTTTTACATCATTGGCCGAGTCGAATATGGCCAAGGAAGAAGAGTCGGGGAGTGTGCAGCGCAAGGTCTTTCATGTCATGGTTGAGTGCCTGCAGAATATAAGCAAGCACGCTGATGAAGCAACCGATAATGATTTCCTCTACTCGGGTAGAGGGATATTCATGGTAAGCAAAAACCAGTCGGAATATACCGTTACCACTGGCAATGCCATAGATAATTCAAAGATTCCCGAGATGCGCGAAATGCTCGAACGCATTAATTCAATGAGCAAAGAAGAGTTGAACGAACTCTACAAAAAGCAGATTAAGGAAGGACGTCTCTCCGAAAAAGGCGGAGCAGGACTGGGATTCATCGACATCAAACGAAAAACAGGCCGACCGCTCGAATACCACTTCCTGCCTATCAACGAAAATATCTCATTTTTCCTACTAACCTCTTCAATACCCCGTGAATAAAAATTAATTCCCGATATATATGGAAGCTATAAAAATAAAAGGAACGGAAGATACCCCAACGGTGATTTTTGACGCTGCTGAGAACTATTTTGAAATTTCGGGACGTTCTTTGCCAGAAGACGTGACAAGTTTTTATAGCCCGCTGCTAAGCTGGCTTTCAGAATATGCCAAACAACCCAGTCCCAAAACGGTATTCAACTTTAAGCTGGAGTATTTCAATACCGCTTCTTCTAAGCTTATTCTCGATGTGCTGATGAAACTGGAAGAAATCGCCCGGGCGGGTCATGATGTTCTGGTCAAATGGCATTATCCCGAAGATGACGAAGATATGCAGGAAGCCGGTAACGAATACGCCGACATCGTAGAGGTACCTTTTGAATTGATTCCCTATTAAACTCTTATATAAAAAGCCCTGTAGGCAAACACTTAAACTATGAGCGAAGAGATTCTAAAAGCACTGATGCAGCTATTTGCCATCATTGCCAAGCAGGACGAAGGTGTCGAAAGCAATGAAAGGGAATATGTCAGAACTTTTCTGGCACAACACCTCTCTGAAGAGCAAAGCAAAGAATATTATGCTCTCTTCGAAAAACATGCTGAATGGGGGGATGAAGATGAAGGTGAGGGCGAAGTAAAAAAAAAGCGACTTACCAAGGTCAACGACTCGGTTCGTATCCTGGGTATTTGTAAAAAAATAAATAAAACCCTTAATCAAAACCAGAAAATTGTCGCCCTTGTCCGGCTCTTTGAACTGGTCAATTCCGAACGCAAGTTTACCGAACAGCGCATGGCCATCATCAATACGGTGGCCGATGTGTTTAACATTGCTAAGGAAGAATTTCAAAGTATTGAAAAATTTGTTATTCACAATAACCCCGACGAAATCAACGATCCGCTGGTATTGGTTATCAACGACCAGGATAATCACAATGCCTGCAAACACATTAAAACCGAAAAACTCGATGGAAATATTTTCATCCTGCGCATACCCAGCGTTGACCTCTACTTTTTGAAATACACCGGCAATCAGGATCTGTTCCTCAACGGACTGGCCATCAACAACAAACGTATCTATCTTTTTGCCAACGGCAGTACCGTTAAGCTACCCAAAGGTAAACCCATTTATTATTCCGACGTATCGGCCCATTTTCTGGCCGATATCCATCCGCACAAGATCACTTTCGAGGTACACGATGTATCCTACGTTTTTCCCAATGGCGACTATGGACTGCGTCGTATCAATTTTTCCGAGACGCATGGCCGGTTGGTGGGTATTATGGGCGCCAGCGGTGCAGGCAAAACTACCCTGCTCAATGTATTATGCGGCATCGAAAAACCCTCAGCAGGTGAGGTCCTTGTCAATGGCATTAACCTGCATACCCAGAAGAAGGAACTGGAGGGAGTAATTGGCCTTATTCCACAGGACGACCTGCTTATTGAAGACCTGACCGTATTCGAAAATCTCTTCTATAGCGCTAAGCTTTGCTTCCGCGATAAGTCCGACGATGAGCTTACCCATATGGTCAATACCACCCTCTACAACTTGGGCCTGCTCGACCGGGCGCACCTGAAGGTGGGAAATGTCATGAATAAAACCATCTCCGGCGGACAGCGCAAGCGTCTGAATATTGCCCTCGAACTTATCCGCGAACCCTCTATCCTATTTGTGGATGAACCTACCTCGGGACTTTCTTCCCGCGACTCGGAAAATGTGATGGACCTCCTCAGGGAACTGGCTCTGAAAGGAAAACTGGTATTCGTCGTTATCCACCAGCCCTCGTCGAATATTTACAAAATGTTCGACAAAATGATTATCCTCGATACGGGTGGTTATCAGGTATACAGTGGTAATCCCGTAGAGGCCGTAATGTATTTCAAACGCATCGACCAGCAAATAAATAGCGATGTGGGCGAATGTCCTACCTGCGGCACCGTCAATCCCGAACTCATCTTCAACATTATGGAAACCCAGGTGGTCGACGAATATGGAAATTATACCGGCGTCAGGAAAGTGCCGCCTGCTAAATGGGAAGAGTACTATTATACTCACTTCCCCGTTGAAAAAATTGAGCCCGCCCGTGAGGCTCCGCCTAAGTCGCTCAATATCCCAAGCCGTCTCAAACAGCTTAAAATATACTTTACCCGTGACCTGCTGGCTAAAATAAGCAACCGGCAATATATTCTCCTCAATTTGCTCGAATACCCTTTGCTGGCTTTTATCCTCTCGTACATCATACGATACATTGCCGATCCAACCTCGAATGTGTATATTTTTCGTGAAAATGAAAATGTTTCCATATACATTTTCATGAGCATTATCGTGGCGGTTTTCTTTGGCCTTACCGTTAGCGCCGAGGAAATTTTCCACGACCAGAAAATTCTTAAACGGGAAAAGTTCCTCAATCTGAGCAAGAATAGCTATTTGCTTGCCAAAATTTTTATACTCTTCACCCTTTCGGCTATTCAAACTTACTCCTTTGTAGTGATAGGGAATACGATACTGGGATTAAAATCCATGTATTTTACCTATTGGATCATGCTTTTTTCGGTAGCAGCTTTTGCCAATGTGCTGGGTCTGAACATTTCCGCCTCCTTTAATTCGGTTGTTACCATCTACATCATTATCCCCTTTGTGATGATTCCCATGATGGTACTGAGTGGCGCCATGTTTAGCTTCGACAAACTCAATCGCAATATCTCCAGCGTTGATAAGGTGCCCCTGATTGCCGACCTGATGCCTACCAAGTGGGCCTACGAAGCTCTCATGGTTCACCAGTTTAAAGACAATAAGTACGAAAAATATTTTTATGACTACGAAAAAGAAATTAGTAACGCAAACTTTAAAATCGTCTATTATCTTCCCCAACTGCTCAAGCATCTCGATGCCGTAATGACCGAACTTAACAGTTCGCCCAAAATTGAAAAAACGCTCGACGACTTTCTTATTTTACGAAACGAGATTTTGATTCAGAAACAACAGGTGCCTGTGGTACCCTGTACCGTGGATACTTCGCTTACCCTTGAGAAATTTAACCTGCAGGCTGCTATCAATGTGGCCGATTATCTGGGCGCTTTGACCGAATATTACGAAAAAATATACGATGCCGCCGATAAACGCAAAAACAACATGCTGGCCTACCTTAACGAACATAAACCCGATGTGTACAAAATGTTCTACGATACCTACTACAACGAACACCTGGCCGACATGGTGAAAAAAGTGTTTGAAAAGGAAAAAAACAAGCTCCTCATCTACAACCATCATCTCGTCCAGCAAATTGATCCCATTTATCTTGATCCTATTCCCAAAAGTAAATACGATTTTCGTACCCATCTGTATGCCCCACGTAAGCATTTTATGGGGCGGTTTTATGATACTTACTGGTTTAATCTTTTGATAATTTGGATATTTACCTTAATTTTATACATAACATTGTATCTCGATTTCTTTAAGCGTCTTTTGAATTTGCCAGATATAATTAAACGCTTAAAAAAATAGTTATTCATTAAGATGAAGCGTGTGACAAAGAAAATTATTTTCGTTGCCTCTGCCCTTGTTCTCATAGGTGTCAGCATCTATGTCATTTATGTCAATAGTCACCTGCGGCCACACGAAAATCTGGATGTACCTTATGAGGAGGTAAACAAAGGGGTTATTGATATTGAGGTAGAGGCTGTTAAAAGTATTACCGAAAATATTTCCTCGCCAATAGAAATTGCTGCCCTGATCAAGGAAATGGGCGTGCCTTTCAATCGCGACTATCTGGCGCCGACGGAATATGTATCGGGTTATAGCACCAACTATGCACAGGCATTTGCGCTAGGTGTTTTTAGCGCCGATCTGGGTTACCTCAATATGTACAACAAAACCGGTTCGGTAATTGACTACCTGTCGACCATCAAGAGCCTGGCCGATAATATTAATGTGGGGCAGTATTTCGATTTTGCTACCCTGAAACGATTGGCCAGCAACAGCGCTAATGTCGATTCTCTCAAGTATATCTCCGTTCATAGTTTTAACCAGATCGACCAGAACCTGCGGCAACGCAAGCGTGGAAATCTTAGCGCTCTCATTATTGCAGGCGCATGGCTCGAAGGTATTTATATTACCATTCAGGTATCGAAAATCAAACCCGAACCCAAGCTTCTTGAAAAAATTGGCGAACAAAAAATTATACTTTCCGACCTGATGACCCTCCTCGCTTCCTATGCCAAGGATCCTATTTTCAAAAATTACGTCAACGAGTTTAATACCATAAAATCCAAATTCGACGAGGTGAAGATTACCTACGAACAGGGTGAACCGGTAACAGTTATTGAGAACGGAATGATGACCGTGGTGCAAAAAGATAGAAGTGTTGTGCACCTTACTACCCAGCAGCTCAACGAAATATCCCAGACAGTGGAGCAGATTCGAAACAGACTTATCAGACAGTAATGGCGAAGACAACTGGATTGGGAAACATTACAAAATTTTTGACTATGATGCCAAAGAAATGCAAACAAAATATTAATATTGTCGGGCGGATATCTGGTAAACGAAACATGACCCATATTACCTCATCATTTCGAATTACAAAATTGTTGTTTGTATTCGGCATTGCAATAGCCATCGGAGGTTTTTCTGCACCGAAAGCTATGGCGCAGTCGGGTTCAAAACTGGTGGAGCTTTGTAATTCTGTGGCGGGTGATGATGCTACTTATCTGAAGGATTTTTATGTAGAACTCGATGCTGCCGGCCCCGAGGGAAAAGCTCCTGAACAGCGTTTTACCATTGTTCTGAGCAAAAATACCGAGTACCGTTTTACCGTATGTAACGCCGAAGGATCCCAAGGGAAGGCCATACTGCAACTGTACGACGTATCGAAGTTATATGCCAGTACCTATAATCCGCAGACAGGACAAACCTTCCAGTCGTTCAATTTTCAATGCCAGAAAACCGGCGCCTATCACCTCATTGTGTCGTTTCTTGATGGGAAAAAAGGTTCGGCGGTAGTCATCGCCTCTTTTGTACGAACGCTTTAGAAAAACGCTTGTGGGTTGTACTGGATTCGAACCAGTGACCCCTACCCTGTCAAGGTAATGCTCTAAACCAACTGAGCTAACAACCCATTTTACTGCTGCAAATATAAGGATATTTTTTTTACCCTGAAATGTTGCCCGTTTCTTCGCTCAAAAATTGAAGGGATAGTTTCCTATCCGTTTCTCCTATCAATTCCTGAGTGGTTGATAATCACCTATGAACGTTCTCCTGTAAAACTGTATCAATTTTTTGCAATATTTTTCCGGTCGATCCCAGATTTTCAGCTACATAGTTTTTACATACCGTACAGGCTTGTTGGTATAACTGTTCGTCGTTCAACAGGGCCTCCAGGGTTTGGGCAAATTGTGGATAGTTTTTCACCGAAAATGCCCCCTTGCGGCTAGTCAGATCTACCGCTTCCTGAAACTTCTGAAAACGTGGTCCGAAAACTACAGGTATGCCATAGGTGGCAGCTTCCAAAATGTTGTGGATACCTTTTCCAAAACCACCCCCTATGTAGGCTACGTAGCCACATCGGTAAATTGATGATAATATGCCAATTACATCTACAATCAATACTCGGTAGTTCCCCAGATTTTGTCCCGCGGTGATTTGTGAGTAGCGAACAGCAGCGCCATTGAATTGATCTACCAGATCGTTTAAATGTTTTTCATCATCTACCTCGTGCGGCACCACGATGTATTTGTATTGAGAACGATGAACAAGTTTTTCCTTAAAGTATTTTACCAATAAATCTTCATCAGCAGGCCATGTGCTGCCGGCAATGATAATTTTCGACTGCCCGGCAAAATCATCAATTATCGGTAAATGCTTGCTTGCTGCGGCAATCTGAGCTACGCGGTCAAAACGTGTGTCGCCACATATTCCTACCTGCTGAATGCCTATCTGTTTTAAAAGATCGGCCGACTGTCGGTTCTGTACAAAAATGTAGCTGAACTCATACAATAGTTTTCGGTACCATTGCCCATACCAGCGGAAAAAAAACTGGTTGGGTCGGAATATCGCAGAAAAACAGTATACCGGAATGCCCGATCGATGTGCATGGTGAATAAAATTGTACCAAAATTCGTATTTGATAAAAAAAACCGCCTTAGGCTTAACTATCTTATAAAAGCGTCGGACGTTCCAAATCAGGTCAAAAGGCATATAAAAAATATAGTCGGCTCCGGCATAGTTCTTCTTGGCCTCGTAGCCCGAGGGCGAAAAAAAAGTAAGCAAGATCTTGTACTGAGGATAACGCTTGCGAATTTCTTCTATGACTGGCCTGCCTTGCTCAAACTCGCCAGTGGATGCAACATGAAACCACAGAATAGGACTATCGTCTTTGATTGTCTCTTTCAGCCTTGCGAATAAGCGCCAATGCCCTTGTAGCAGTTTTCTGGCTTTTCGGTTAAATGGATAAGCAATGACAAAAATACCATATAATATGGCTATACCTAAATTGTACAAAAATATCATACATCACTTTTTTGGGAGCGATACAAACGTATAAATTTTTTAGCATGCAACAAAAGATTGTCAGTAAAACACGCCTTGGAGGTACAGTTTTGTTTTTTCTTCTTTGGGATTGTTGAGGACTTCCTGTGCCGGTCCGTGTTCCACTATTTCACCCATATGCATGAAGATAAGATAGTCGGCAATCTGTCGGGCTTGTCGCAAAATATGGGTAACCATCACAATGGTATAGTTTTTTTTCAGTTCGGCAAATTTCTGTTCTATAGCCTGTGTAGAGATGGGGTCGAGTGCCGAGGTGGGTTCGTCGGCAAGGATAATTTTGGGATCAACGGCCAGTCCCCGAGCCAGGCAAAGTCTTTGCTGCTGACCAATGGATAGCCGCGAGGCCGGTTGATGCAGCCGATCCTTAACTTCATCCCATAGATTCACTTCCCTGAGATAATATTCTACACGTTTGGCCAATATTTTTTTATTTTTTCTTCCGCCTATTTTCAGCCCAAAAACCACATTGTTGAAAATACTCATGGGCAGCGGAAAAGGTCGTTGAGCCAGCAGTCCCATTTGTTTTCGTATCTCGGTAATATCGCGTGAAGTATGCAGGATATCCTCATCTCCAATAAAAATTTGTCCCGAAATATCAATGTCCGACGACAGGTCTGTCAGCCTATTGAGCGCCTTCAAAAGGGTAGTCTTCCCGCAACCGGATGGGCCAATGATAACCGTAAGCTTATTGGCCGGAATATCAACATTGATATTTTTCAGAATATGATGCTTGTGAATATACAGATTTAGGTTACGTATGCTGATAGCCGAAGTCATGGTTCAGTGATTTTTGAGTTTTTGTGATAAATATCTCGAGAGTACGCTGATGATCAGTACCATAATGGTTAATACTACCGCCGAGGCATATGCCCTGTTTTTTACCTCCTCGATGGGCGAATTGAGCTGAAAAAAGATGGCCAACGGAAGGGTAGCAGCAGGCTGAGCAAGTGAGTTGGGGATACGGTCCGAAAAGCCGGCAGTGAATATTACTGCAGCGGCATCGCCAATGGCACGTCCCATGGCAAGCAATATTGCAGTTACAAAGCCTGTATTGCATTGGCGGACAAATATTCTGAAGGCAACCTCAGTACGGTTGGCCCCTAACGAAAGCCCTGCTTCAAGCAAACCTTCCGGTACCCCCCTGATTACCTCATCCATCGAACGTATCATAATGGGTAAGATAAATACGGCCACTGTAATTATACCAGCCAGTAGCGAGGCTTTCATGCCCAAATATATCATTATCATAAAGGCAAATGCCCCGTAAACAATGCTGGGAATACCCCACAATGTGTCCATTAAAAAACGGATTACATGAACCCAGCGTTCGTGATTTTTCATGTGAATGTTAAAAAACAGAGCTACCGGAAGCGCTATCCAAAGGGCAAGGATCACAGCCCCAACCGAAAGATACAACGAACCCACGATGGCATTGGCTATACCCCCTTCGCGACCAAAATAATAGCCCCCTTTGGGCGGTTGGGTGAGCATCTCCCAGCTAAGGGCCGGTAAACCATTCCTGAAAATAGCAAACAGAATTAATAGCAAAACTCCCGCCATCAACATAGTGGCCAAAAACATAAGGACACGAAACAGATTTTCTTCTATCTTACGCCAGTTCATGGGTTACATGCTTTTTTCGAAACGCACAATGATGTATCGGCTTATAACATTGAAAAATAATACAATCAAAAGTAAAATAAAAGCGGCCAGCATGAGTGCCGAATCGTACAACGGGATTGAAAGCATCTCCCCATAGTTGTTGATGAGCAAGGCTGGTAATGGATAACCGGGCTGAAAAATACCCGTCGGAATTTTTACTACATTGCCTGCTACCATCAAAACGGCAATGGTTTCGCCAAAGGCTCTGGAAATACCTAAGCCCGTGGCCGAGATAATTCCCGGCATCGCCTTGCGAAGGATGACTTTTTTGACCGTTTGCCATCGCGTGGCCCCCAGCGAAAGCGTTACCTCGGTGAGTTCGACCGGTATATTCCTGAAAATTTCAATGAGAATGTTGAGGATAAATGGCAGAATCATGATGGCCAGCACTATACCCCCGGCCAGTATGCTGTACCCCGAAATGCTGATACCAAACATGCGGGCCAACGACTGTACGGCCGGAACTACCGCAATAACTCCCCAAATCCCATAAATAACCGAAGGTAAACTTGCCAGAATATCAATCAAGGGATGAGCCCATTTTAATACCCATGGCTTGGCATATGTGGTAAGATGAATCGCAGACAATATCGCAACCGGAAGCGCTAACACAATAGCGATGAGGGTAATCCACAGTGAGCTTAGAATAAATGGATACAAGCCAAATTTACCACTCAGTGGTTTCCATTCGGCCGACCCTATTAAATCCCAGATGTTGTATTGAGTGAAAATGGGAACTGACTTTAGATATAAACCCACCCCAATTACAAAGGGTAGCAATAGTATAATTGCCATTCCTCCCAGCATCCATCCCTGGGTAAGGTAATCTTTTACTTTTCGATAGAAATATCTAAATCGACGGAGTTGCATAGAAACAAAATCTGTCTGGCAAAACTAAACAAGAATATTTTAACCTTTTACTATTTTTTCACAATTTTCCGATAAAAATTTTGGGACAGTCATAGCCCTCCTCGCATTTTTTTTAAAAACTGCATTTCTTTGAACAGTCGGTTTTACTCTTTTTTTGGTTTTATTTTTAAGGGTATTCGCATGCTTCGCATTTAGCGACCGCTGATTTTCGTAATCAGTTTTTAAATTTCTAATAATGGGGGTAGTTTTTAGAAATTTCAAAACAACAAAAATTATTGATTTCCTGAGTTTTAATTTTGATAATGCGTTTTTTTATTTTTGGCAGAGAAAATGGGAAAAAATATCAAAAGAGCATATACAACTATAGCTATAAAATGTTATTTTTAAAATCGCAAGTTTATTAAGGTTTTTAGCTGTCCACACAAGAATTTTTATGTAATGCATATCTTAAAGCTAAACACAATAACGAATGAAACGAACTTGTGAGTTCCATACGGCCGACGAGCTAACAAAAGAATGCGAGTATAACCAAATGGTAGTCAGTAACTTATAAGATTGTTTTCGGATGAATAAAGATTATTGAAAGAGGCAAATAATTTATGCAATACGATCCCCAAAAACATCACCGCCGTTCCATACGGTTGAAAACGCGTATGGGCGAAAAATTTTTCGTCCATACGTCGCATTTTGTTTTTTCATTACCGAATTGTGTACCTTTGTTCAACGTAAAATGTTTTATTTGCAACGTTTTTAGCGAGGAGAGGGCAAAATTATAATTCTATTCTCCGCTAATTAAGTTGCATTTATTTGTTGCATTTAGATGATTATTTTTGCTGTGTAAACCTGAATGCGTAGCGACCAGCAGATGGGCACGCCACGATAGGTACCAATAGCCGGCATGAACTCCGGAGGCATTAAATGTCAGTCATTACTGGTAGGGTCGGTAGTAAAGATAGCATTCAAATACCTTCACAACCCTCAAGAGTAAGTTTAAAAATTTCATAAATAGCCATGAGTGGTATATTGACCGAAATATATGCAGCAAGCGCAAAGAATTTCGCTTTTCGCCCTTATGCTATCCTCTGTTTTTCTTTATTTGTATAATTACTTATCAATCAGAAACTTATAAAACCATTTTCGGATGAGAGTTTTCATCTTGGGGTTTATGGGCAATGGCAAGACTACCGTGGGTAGGCGATTGGCCGGTAGGATCGGATACCAGTTTATCGACCTGGATGAAAGCATTGAAAATGAGGTAGGACTTACCGTGGAGGAAATTTTTTTCCTGCATGGGGAGCAGCATTTTCGGCAATTGGAGCATAATCAACTGCTTAGTGTTTGTAGCTTAGATCATGTCATCGTAGCTGTGGGCGGTGGTACCCCTTGTTTCTTCGACAATATGGAAATTATGAATCGCGAAGGTACTACCGTATATCTCAAATTGTCCGAAGAAAACATTCTGCAACGCATTCTTTCAATGCCAGCTGATGCAGTTCAGGCACGTCCGTTGATTGCCAATAAAAGCGAAGAAGAATTGAAGGTTTTCATTCATGAGGTCCTGCAAAAACGAGAACCGTTTTATAATCAGGCCAAAATTGTTGTCGAAAATCATTACAATCAGGTCGAACAAACGGTTGACATTATTCTGTCTCAGCTGCCTTTGACCCAGAAAAGATAGGTCGGTACGTGGTACGTATTGAACAAAAGACATATCTTGACCTTTTATGTAAAGAAAATAGTCGCCGGTTGTGCTGTTGGTAAGATTAAGGCTGATTTTCTGAAAGGGTTGAATTGTAAATACATATTGAACTATGAAAATACATTAACCGCAAAGAACGCAAAAAAATATACGCAGAGGGCGCAAAAGAATTTTTTTTGCGGTTTTTGCGCTAT